>JAABUP010003880.1_pt1 | contig 25733 bp, 30 predicted proteins | sample 5559201 | NCBI WGS metagenome assembly JAABUP01 (sample SAMN10711887, study PRJNA513373) | rock metagenome | isolation source: Antarctica rocks | place: Antarctica
GCTTCCAAGGCCGCAGCATCTGCAATGAGGGGGGAGGAGAGGGGGCTCTTGGCGATGGGGGTGCCATAAGGGGATGAGCGGTCCTTCTTGGATCCAGCCAGGTGGGTACGCACTTTATTGTGCTCAGCTCGCATGGACATATCAATGGGCTGACTGGCGCTGCCTCTGCTGCTGGAGGCTTGCTCCTGATTGTCCACCCTGCATTTGCAAGCATAAGATTGTGTGTGAAACAGCAATGTAACAGACAAACCCTGGTTCACACTCGTGCCAGAATTACAGTACAACCCTGCTTGCATTGGCCTTGATCGTCTTGATCAATCTGACACCTCAGAGAGGCTGTATCTGCTGCACAGGAGCCAGAAAGGAAGTTAAAGTTCAGGGCATTGGGGTTTTGCTGTTCTGGTACAGAAATGAGCTTTGTGCCATAGAAGCAAGGTATAGTGGTCAACACAGGAGCACGCATATACCCCTTTATGCTTCTTGCTGACTGGCATACTGCTCAACAGGTCTCCTGCAGAAGGTGCCTACAGCGAAGGTTTCATCACAGCAAAGTTTACGCAGGTGAGGTGCACACTGATCAATACCCCCTGCAAGAAGCTTTCATGCAAGCCTATGACAAATACAATGGCAGGCTCAAGTGTGAAGCAATGCAGCAACAACCTTGCGCGTGTGCCTGTGTCCCTGCAGCATAAAGGTTGACACCAAGCATTTTAGCATGTTTTGCTTCATGGCATCACTGCCTTATCTTGTGGGATCCACTTGACAGCAGCTGCCAAGGGAATGAACACAAGGATTGCACCAATTGACTGCATTATGCACATGCAGGACTATGGAATTGAGTGTCCATCTACCAAGTCAGTGTTCTCTCTCAAAACAGGAGAAATCGTCACATGGTGGGTCCGGCTGTGCTGAAACCTCTCCCAGTTGTGATGCCGATCATGAGCACTGCATGCTGCCAGGCAATGACTCCATGAGCAATGTAGGGCCATTCTGATTCGCACTTTCCAGTTATTTACCCATACCTGATTCTCAATGGCCTTCTCCCACTGTGACTTCAGCCTGCATGGGCTTACCCAATGCGTAATGCAGGTACCCAAACAATTTTGTCTTGCGACTGCTAACGCCCCAGGACACGTGTCGGCCGCTGGACATCTACCCAGTGAAGCTGACGCAAGATGCAATCTATGTTGATGTGGGTGCAGCTGCCAGCAGCAGGGCTTATCAAAGCACTCGAGGCGGCGCAGATTCTTCGGCAGAAAGAAACAATGTCTACGCTCTTCAGCCCAAGTCATACATCCAAGGGCAGGACCCTTCAGGTTTGTCCTTTCTACATCAGCGCGTAAATGCAGAGTGCACATCACGCAGAGGCAGAGAATGGTTACGGTGAATCACTGTTACTTTGGCACAGGGTGACATGACGCATTTCAGCACCATTTTGCCAGTATGTTGTTGGTTGCAGATCCATTCTCAGCTCCAGACCAGACAACAGGGGCCCCTGCCAATGTAGACCCCTTTGCAAGAATAGCAACACTCACAGTTGCTATTGTTGGAGTGGGCGGCGCTGGCGTGGCTGGCACAGCCTTCTGCCTATACAAAGAGGTACTGTCTGTATGTTGATGTGCATACACAGGATATCAGTACCTCGCCTCGTCCTATTGCAAAACTATTGCACCAACTTCCTTTGTGTACCCAATGTTTTCACATTCATCATGATACATAGTGCAGCATCATTGTCCTGTAAGAGGCATATCAGTTTGCTTTTGGCCTGCTTGCAATTGGTGCCCACTGCTCTACTTTCATCTGTCAAAGATTGTGACTCTGTGCCAGGCTTATGGTCAGGCAGGTGTTCACCTTAACAGACTGATGCCATTAAGTCTATCAAGAATTCTGTTCTGAGCATGATCAAACATTACTGCAGTTTGTTTGGACCACACCAAATTGTGCATTGTGGTGTGCAGAACTTAATTGGGCTGGCCATATTCTGGGGTTGCTTGTTTGGAGCTTCAGCTCTATTTGTTATCCAGTATCAAAATGGGCTCAAGCGGGAGCAAAGACAAAGATAGCTTGGTTCACAGTGTAATGCAGTATGTGCTAGATATCTGTTTTGTGCAGCAGTGGCAGCAGAAAGCAGCTTAAATTACGGAATGTTGCATCAGGAAGTACGTATGTGCTTAAAACAGAGTAAAGAATGCTTGTCTGCACACATTTCATGCATTGCAAGTGGCGCTGTGAAAATTTAATCAGCCAACAGTAGTGCATAGACCTGCTAGGATGTAACATATCACTGCGTATACCAGTGACTGTCGATTTCTGGTGGTGCTCTTGTGTCGCATCAAGCCCTGCTTTTGGTGTGAGGTTGGCTTTGATGGGCTTTGCCAACCATGTAAGGTGCATGGCACAGTCAAATGGCTAAGGCTGAAGGCTTGTGTCGAACATGTCCTTGCTGAGAGGAGAACACCAAGTATCAAAGATGTTGGTCCTTGGGAGTCCATGCATGCAACAAGCAGTCCAATCTGGACAATGCAGACGAGCAGATGACTGTGAGGTGCAGCTGCAAAAGATGAGCAAATGGGGTCTTTTTTCTTGGGTATGAATCCGAAGACAGCTTCTCAATGGGGTCTTTGGCTTCAAGTCTTTGAAGTTTTGCATGTCTTGATTTACCCTCAGCATTGCAGCAGATTTTGCCCTGGCAACAGCTTCTGAGCAATTGGTACACCAAACAAATCTCTAGAGCGTGCTGGACATAGACAAAAGGAGCCAATGAAACAAACTGGGATATTATGCAGCAGCATGTTCATCGTCATCTTCCTCTGCATCTTCCTCATTGACCTTGAAAAAGGTGTACGACAATGTCAACTGGTTGAAGCTTCTCAACTTAGGGTCTGTAGCAAATTCTGGGTCAACATAAAAGAACACTGGCATGTCAATCTTTTCACCAGGCCGCAGCTTCTGCTCCTCAAAACAGAAGCACTGAATCTTATTGAAGTATACGCCTGCTTGTTGAGGGGTCACATTGTAGGTAGACACTCCAGTGATGGACTTGTCACTGAGATTCTGTGCAGTGTAAAATGCCAGGGTGCTTTCCCCAGGTTTGATGCTGACACTGCGCTGTGTAGGCGTGAACTTCCAGGGCAGGCTATCAGACACATCAGCATTGAAGAAGACTGTCAGGTCCCTAGCTGCAGCTGCTGCCTCTAGTTCAGCATTGTGCACAAGCTCTCGCTGCTTCAGCTTATCCTCAACTGCATCAGAATGGAATTTCTGTCAAGCTGTCTTCAGCTCACATGTTCAACACATTCATGTCTCTGACAGGCAGCAGCTATGTGTGGCGCAGTATTCTGCAAGGATCTCCCTTTATAGACAGAGCAATAGGTTCCAGCAATGCATCTGGTTGAGCACATCGCATACCTGTTGAACCTTGCTGCACAGTGCCTCCATAACCAGTGGCCTGACAGAACATGCGATACAGGGGAACGGAAGCATATGTCACCCCAATCATAGCCACTGTGAAGGCAACAAGGTAGAGCCCCTGTGTGCCACTAGGGTCTATTTTGCGCTGTCTTGGCTGCTGGCTCCTGATTTGGGGTCTAACATGCGCCTGAGCTGCAAACCCTCTGTGAATATTGGCTGCACACGGTGCCTGCTTGAGCTGTGCACGCACTGCTTCTGCACATTGCTTTTGCACCAGCATAGGTTGCTGAGAATTCGCCCAGGACGCCAAAGAAGGCAGCGTGTGCAGTGCTCGAACGCTGTGCATGGTTCCGCGGCCAACTGCGCTACCGTTGGACCGAAGAATGGCCGCAAACAAGGCTGTGCTATGCCTCTGCATGTATGCAACACTTGTTGACTTCGATATCAATATAGCCCTAGCAGGAGCCCGCACAGGCCATGACCTGGCCAGCGAGACGTGGAAGGGTTGCTTGATTGCTCAACGCGAGAAGTCAGCAAGCATCATATGACGGGCCATCCGCATGTATGTGCACGTATAGCTATATATAGCTATATAGGGTCTCAGCTCATCACGCATAGCATGCCATGAAATGCCTGCCTGTTGACCAACACAGAACGATGCCTTCCTGTTGAATGCTGCGACAGTAGTTTCATCATGGCTCGCAATAAGGTAGCGCATCGGACTCGCAACGCATTTTCAACTGGCCAGCAACTGGACGCCAGCCTGATGACACTGCGTGCATGCTGCAGGAGATTGCTGTTGTTCTGCTTGATGTTGGCCCGCTGATGAGCCCCATCCGCGAATTCGCTGGAAAGGCGATATGCGGCTTTCTGCAGTCGAAGGTCTGCTGCCTCAGCTGCAACCTTGGTCTGTCTGCTGTTCGTCCGCGAACACCCTCTTAGCACTTTGCGCCTCTGTCGCAGATGCTGAACAGACCCACTCACGAAGTTGAGGTCGTCTACTATGGCACAACAGGTTTGGTTTTGATGCCGATTGTGTGCGTAAGCGCACGCTGCCACCTACAACGCAGATATGATTCACTGTCGTTGACCTAAACTTGCTTGAACGGCACCGATACCGGGGCTGTGGCTGACTTGCAGAAACTCACAACCCACTGAACGACGAAATGGGAGAGGACCAATACATGAACATCACTGTTGAGCAAGAGCTGAAATTCCCAGACACGACTTTCCTCTCTTCAGTATTGTCCCCAGAACAGGTAGCTGAAGACAACAAGCTAATGCACAGCAGCTTGACACCAAGCAGGAGCATGAGGCTTGCAACAAAGATGCAATACCTTGCAAGCCTGCTCCACTCTGTAAGCACCCATTTCAAGCTGCACAACATTGTTGCCTCAGCGCTGTCTCATGCTGGCAGGGATCAGGCTCCAGTGACTTTGTAGATGCTCTGACGGTTGCAGTGGACAGACTACACAGGACAGTCAATGACAGGCCAGACTTGGGCAAGGCCAACGTTGTCAAGCGGGTCGTGCTTATTTCAAATTTTCTGGATGCTGCAAAGGAAGATCCGGATGATACCTTTGGTTCAATCCTGGTGGAGAGCATGCAAGACAAGGGGGTTCGCATGGAGGTATGTTGTGCACACTTGACATCTCTGTTATGTGTTTGACAAAATATCCCTTCCCATCTGAGTTCAGTCCAAAATTTGGCTTTGGCATTCGATCATCATGTCACAACAACCAGTTTGAATATAAACTAGCTGCCACCTGAAGCATGTCTGCACAACTTCCTTGCAATTTCGGATGGACAGTCTATGCCCTGTTTAAAGCAACTGAACGCGCTAGAGAAGCAGCAGACCAAAGGAATGTCAACTTTTGCACCTGACACTTGCAGGTCATCTCAGTTGACGTGCCTCAGTATGACAGTCAGTTTGCAGCAGCCAAGAAGGCCAACTTTGAGCTGCTGAACAGAATTTTGGGGGGTGTGACTCATAACATTCGACATGTTGGGGACCCACTGGACCTTTTGGGAGCCTTCAAGTCAAAGGAGTACTCTGCAACTGCCTACTACTCCGGGCCATTCCGCATTGCGGACACAATGACCATCAAAGTCAAGGTAATGCCTTCTGCATGGGTTTTCAGTTGCAGTAGCTCATGAGTGCGGCTTTCGCACACCCAAGCAATGTCTGGTTGTCTGGTGATCTGCCATCGTCTGACGTTCAATGCTGGCAGCTGAGTGTTCTGTTTTGTGTAGCATGGTGAGTGAGCCAAGTGCTGTGCTTGCAACTTGCTGGAATGGGAAGGTTTCCTTTGCCTTGCTGCTATACAATGCTGCTAGCACAGCTCCTCGTTCACAACCCAAACCCACTCAGGACAGAAGCACAGCTCACCTTTTTGCACATAGCATTTGCTGCTTTGCTGGGATGATCCCTGTCTGCATCACATGTGTATGGCACAGATGAGAGCATACACCAGGGCTGAGATGGTGTGCTAACCAATCAGGTGACAAAGAAGAGCTCTGCAGAGAAGTTCCCTTCCACCTCCAAGTATTCCGACAGGAGCAGGTCAGATGACGCCACCCACACTGTTAGCCTGGACACCGAGTTCAGAGCTGTCAGCAACCCTGATGAAGTTGTGGCTCCAGAAGATAAGGTCAAAGCTTACAAGGTAACTTGTGACCGGCATGAGAGAGTCTTCCAGTTATGTGGGTCAGCGGCATCTGCATGGAGAATGGCTTTCAAGATGAACACATAGCATGAGTGACAATCTAGCGTGTCCCAGCTTGTGCTGCATCACTGCCACAAAGATGTCCATGTCAGCATGCAGTGTTGTCGACAGAAACTTGGCATAATATCCAATTGCATGCGCACACTCCGACACTTCAGCCTTGACAAATGCTGGAGAAAAACCATGGTTTCACTTTTGCAAGGAAATGGCTGTTTTAGTGCAATGGAATGGCTCTAGATGTCTTGTGTCTTGTGGTCAGCATGCAAAAAGATGGCAAACAGCCTTGCTTAAAGGAGGAACCAGAGCTTGCCGCAATGGCCTTTGCTTTTGTCATGGATTGCTGACATATTGCCTGTCTGCCATGCAGTATGGTAAGCAGACAGTTCCGATTTCCAGTGAGGAGGAGAATCATCTCAAATACTTGCCGGAGAAGGACATGCAAGCCGTCGGTTTTGTCGGCTTGGACCAAATACCCCGCCACATGTACATGAAGGTGCTATGTTGTCTGTCAGCTTGTATGCTGTTTGTTCCTTAGCGTCAACCGATTCAGACTGCAAAAGAAGGTGATCAAACCCAACGTGAATGGTCTCGCCGCATATCTATCCTTGCAGTTGTCTGTCTGAGTACCAGGTGTGGCGGAGACCGATATTACAATGTACATGTGGGCATTGCTCGTGCCAGCACACATGTAAATGGCATCCTGCTGCTGTCAGGTTGAATGTGTGTCCAATGTGCTGTGTGTACACAAGTCTGTGCTGAACTAGGCTGTTGTTGCTCTTGCAGCGCGCATTCACTGCTGAATCTGCCTACACTTGTTGTGCTTTTGAGCTGCAGATTCTGCTGCACTGGCCAGGGACTTCCTTCCCTTTGCAGCATACACACAAACCCAGTCTAACTGAAACTGCAGTGTCCTTCAAAACAATCTTATGGCACATGCAGCACTGCCTGGCTCCAGCCTGCTGCTACTTAAGATGTAAACATGCCCAGGCAGCCTCACCTGGACAGACAATTCACAGCAATCAGCTGTTACCTGGATCACCGGCTTGTCATGGCCCAATGCCCTGCAATAGCAGCCCTAAAATCAAGCCTTCCAGCAGTCGTGTAGGGCCAGTGCCCCAAGTTTCCTCTAGGGTTAATTGGCAGTCTATTGCTTCAGGTTCATGCTGGGTGCTGCATTTGCTGCCACACGTGTTACCAGCGGAAATGTTGTCTTTTATACTTAGCACGTCTTCTGCTGCAGGACAGCTGGCTGGTGGCTCCAGAAAAAGAGAATCCCAGAGCACATATAGCTATGTCTGCCTTAGCCAGGGCCCTTCAAAGGATGCAGAAGGCGTGCATCATCCGTTTTGTGCCTAGAGCCAACCAAGCGGTGTTTGTGGGATGTGCCACTCCGCTGTTAGGAGGCACCGAAAGGCCGGACTGTCTTGTGCTGAACTACTTGCCTTTCACAGGTGAGTGCAGCTGCCTGTTGCTGCCTATTGGTCGCTGCTGGTACATACAGGAGTGCCTTGCACAGGTTTTGTGGCTTTGCCCTGAAGCTGCTGTTGGCTTGTGCGCAGGTTGCATTGTTGTATGGTGACCTTGCTTAGGTGCTGCTCTACCAAGTCGTGAACATCACTCAGCTCTACTAGTCTGGCTCTAATTGTCTGCATAGTTGTGCCTCTGCAGCTGATGACACACCAATGCAGCACGTCCTACGCTGAGTGCATGCTTGCACATGGCATGACATGCAAAGCCTTCAGGAACTGTTGCTTGACGCTCTGCTGTTTCGCAGAGGATGTGCGCAGCTACAAGTTTGCTGCCTTCAACTCAAGAGAAGAGCTGCAACCCACTCAAGATCAGTTGAGAGCAGCTGAGAATCTGGTAGACGCTCTTGATCTTGCTCAAGGTCTGGTGCCCTCTTGCTGCTAAGCTGGCTCTGATGCTTGCCGCAGCTGCTGCTAGTGCGCACGGATGCCAGCACAGGACCCAAATCATACATCGGTGTCTTCCGATGGGGTGAACCATAGCCTGTTGGTTTACTGTCCATGTGGTATCTCATGTTACGGTTGGGTAACTTTGTCTTGATGTAAGCCTGCCTTGCTGCATCCAAGATCATGGTCATCTATAATCATCTGCTGGACTGCCATTGGTAATGCTCAAAGGATATCACGGCAAAACCACAGGGCCCATTGCAGCAGGACTGGGTGCATAGCTTTGCCAAGGCTGCCCTCACACAATGAAGGCTTGTATTGGTAGTTAGTTACATGCGAAAGTTTGACTGTCGTGTCATCCTGATTGCATTTAACAGATGGCGCAACATACATGAACTTAAAAGTAAATGACGCATTGTGCCTGGACCCATATGTTGGTGCACAGCCTCACATGAGCTCACAGGGTGTGCGCTGCAAATCATTTGCCATGTTGCAAAAGATCCAAAGATATGAAGCCTGAAGTTTCCTTCTGTTTATGTTGCATGCACTCCAATCTTGGCAGACAGGGTGGAGCTTCTGAAGTGTGTGATATTGCTGCGCTCAACCCTGTCTGTCTCTGCATCAGTCACGGTATAGCTAGTCAATTACTGCAGACCTGGTTTGTGCTACTGCAGATGGTGCTGAGCATCTGAGGCCAGAGACAACAGCTAATCCTGCACTGCATCGCTTCTTTGCCTTCATGGCAGCTCGTGCTTTAGACCCAGATGCTCAGCTGCCTGCTCATGACTTGCAAGTGCAGCACACCCTCAGCTGCCCCTTTGGGCATAAGGACCAGGCACAGACTGCCTTGAACCAGCTCTCAGAGCATTTTTCTGTCAAGCAACAGGTGTGTCATTATGTGGCCCTACATGAGTTTGTCATTCCAGTCAGATGTTGCAAACATCAATAATTGCTTTTACGGCAGCCAAAGCTACGGCCTTTGACTGATAAGTTCTGTAACACTGTTTTCAAGCTTGACAAGCAAGTCTTGCCCTTAAACTTGCAATTCAGGTTGTGTAGCAATGTGGCTCACCTTGTTGGTCGCAGGCATTGCCAGATTTAGGTGATGTAGATGCAGCTGTAGCTCCTGAGCTGCTGGGCAATCCCGAGGCTGAGTTCAGGATTGGTGAGGCAGCCAGCTCTCGTGTAGACAATGTGTCCACACAAAGCCCCGTGGATGACTTCAAGGCTTTGATACAACAGGGGCAGTTGAGTGATGCTGTAGAGGGCCTGCAGAAGGCTGTCTACACCCTGGTGGACACTAGCCTGGGGGACAGGTACTGCAACCTGCTTTGCAAAGCTGCATTTCAAAGCATACTGGGCAGCTTGGATGTAAGGCACACTATAATCTCTGGCCTGCAAGTTGACATTACATGCTGCTTAGGGTTGCATGCAGTTGGTTCACAGCTAGCACTGTGATTCAGCAGATGAGTGTGTGCCCAGCACACATCAGGTGTCACATGACTTGTATGCGACGCAGAGTCTCATGCACATGTGACAGAAGCCTGCCTTTACTGTGCGCTTGGCATGGATTGAACAAGAAGCAAAGTGCCTCTACCCATGAATACCTTCTGACAACTTACGTCACCAGGCATGATGGTCATTAAGGTTACGCATGCATGGTGTCATTGACTGAACTCTGACTTTGCTGGAGGTCATGCAATTCCGTATGATTTGCATGCTGCAGGTTTTACTACAAAGCTTTCAAGTGCATACCAGCCTTGCGGGAAGCATGTATATTACACAGCAAAGGGCAGGCCTTCAATACATTCTTGGAGCAAATGGCTGCCAAGTATGAGCATGATAGATTGCGAGCAGACTTCTGGAGGAAAATTACAGATGCCAAAATCACCCTTGTGTGCACTGATGAATCATCAGCCGTGGAAACTACTAGTGACCAAGCAGAGGCCTTTTTGCAACATCACACACCCACTCAGCAGGTACCAGCCTCATGCAAGCTTCTGCATGGCATTGGATATTGTAGCTGCCAACTCACATGATGATATGGTTGCTAACATGAAAACGTGCCTTGCAGGTGGAAGCCCAGGAAGCTGCTCCAATGGAGGAAGAAGAAGAGGACGAGTTTGCGGGAATGGAGTAACGAATGCATGCTCATGTCTTAGCTGCCGCCCACCAGATGCAGTCAAGGTCATCAGTGCCTGCACGAGTGTATGTCGCAGAGAAACTTGTTTGTTGCTGCAATCACATGCTGAAACCCTTTGCACATGTGTTGTACAACAAAATCACACAGACACCGTCAAGCTTATGTAATTCAACGCCGTACTACAGTCAAAATTGAACTTGACCGCCAAAGCCAACGCTCACAACATGAAGCCTTGCACGAAGCTTGCGCTTGCTAGCGTGCACCTCCAGGACGGCAGCAGCTTGCTGCCTCGAGAGGCATCAGCCTTGCTCGCTTTCTTGCATTTCGTTGAGGCACCGGTATGGCGCTAGGTCGTGACAGAATGGTCGGACTTCAGCCTAGCAGTGGTTCAGGTCTGAAGCAAAACTCTTTCCTGTCAGGAGGCTCGATGACACTGGGCGCAGGCCCAGCTTTGGAGCAGCTGAAGAAGACCGTGAGCTTGCAATGCCTGTCCTCGCATTGCGCTGGTTGAAACACTGCACTCACCCACGCTTGGACGGCTCTGCAGGCTGACCGGCTGGTCGAAGAGCAGCAGTCTACAAAGCACGCAACAGAGGCTTATGTGAGCTCAGAAACTGCTTGCAAGACAACATCTCCACCTCTACTTTTGTGACTGCTGCCTCGTCTATTTGCAGCGTTTGAAACTGCAAGAGGTCCAGAGGCAGCTAGCAGGGCTGCAGCAATCCTACAGACGAGAGAAGACAGAGAACACACAGCTCAAGGCAAAGATCAAAGATGGTACACCCCTTTTGTTCTGACCACAGCAGTGCAGCTACAGTATTGCCCACTCTGTGAGTATCAAAGTGTTGTGGTCTGCAGATCAGCAACAGATTGAGTATGTCACATCCAAGGTGTCAATGGTCGAGACAATGCATGATGGACTGCGCATGGCAATGTCTAGTTTGCGCACAGATGTTCATGATGGTATGACCTGCTATGATCTGGATGTCCTTGTCCTGAATGTGCCATAATTAAATGCTGAAAGGGTGCTGCAAATTGCAGCTGAGTCATATCGTCACAGGCTGTCTTGCAGCTTTGACAGAAGGTTTTCAGACTGTGAGGTGAGTCATAGCTGCTGCCGGATGTTGTGAGGGCCTGATGGCTTTTGCTTGCTTGTGGTGATGTGTCACAGTCAGACCTGAATGCAAAGTGACTTCTGCTGTTGGGTGCAGGCTTTTGGCAGCAAGGTTGAGCAGCTGCAAGCTGCCAATGCTAATGCTCACGAAAAGCTCACCTCAGGTGAAATGCATTTGTGATTAACGCTTGCATGGCCTGGGCTACAATGCATGACTGCAGACAGATGTACATGGCGGCATGCTTCCAACTGTGCTGTTTGCAGCTCTACAACACTGTGAGGAGCTGAAAGAGCACACTGTGCAGCTGACTGCATCTATGGAGCACAACAGCCTACAGCATCAACATGAAAGCGACCAGCTGGTGAGTCAAGTCCCATGGTCGCTGGTCTTCTTGTCAATGTGAGCTTGTGCTGTAGCTGGTATATGCATCTCTCCTCAGGCAAAAGACCTTCACGAGGCTGAGGAATCTGCGGCAGAGCACCGTCAAATTGGTGAGAGTCTGAAGGCTGAGCTCTCTAAGACCTTGCACGACCTGTCAGCCTTGCAGACCAGCCATGCCGCTCAGACCAACCAGTACATCAAGCAGATATCTGGGCAGGAGGAGGAGATTCAGGCTGCAAGGCTGCATATCATCACTGTTGAGTCAGATCTGAAGGACACCCTGGCGAGAGCAAGCACGGCTGAAGAGACAGTCGTCTTGCTCAACCACACCATAGATGATCTCAAAATCCAGCTGCGTGCTGGCTCAGAGCAAGCAGAATCTCTGAGATCTGACCTGCTGGCTAAGGTTGCTGAGCACGATGCTCTGATAGAAGAGCATAGAACGAGTCTTGACAGATGTCATGAGCTGTCTGCCAGTCTGCAGCAGTCTGAGGAAGCATTGCAAGCCAAAGTTGCTGACTTTGAGCAGGCCGTGAGCAGTCTTCAGGCTGAGACAGTTCTCAAGGTATGTGACTGCACACCTGTGGCAGCTGTGCTTCTGTTGTGCTCAGTTCTTATCCTCTGACTCTGGATTTGTGTATTTGCAGGAAAGCCTTTCAGGAGAGCATGAACAGATAGTCAGGCAGGTGGCCGAGCTGCAGAGCTTGATCACCTCTGCTGGGGAAGTTGCAGCAAAAGCTCAGGTATGCCTGGCAGGTGCTGCGCTGACATGCTGATTGTCACATCTGTGGCAACAGCAGCTTTGTTTCAGCTAAGCTTGGATTTGACATAACAGCTGCGCATTCATGCAGGAGTCCCACAGTGCCGCTATCACAGCTTTACAGGCAGAGCTAGCTGACAGCAAGCAGGAGACACTGTCTGCCAAGGCAGCTGGTGACTTCTCTGTGAAGGAGGCTGTTCTGGGTGCAGACAAGAAGGTTCAGCGCCTGACTGAGAGAACTGCCAAGGCAAGCTGCTTTTTGTTTACACAGCGTGATGTTTCACAGCATGGAGACAGTACGTCAAGCCTGCACACCAGCTTTTCCTCAAGGTAGTGCTCGTTGACCTCTGCTGTGTGAACTTTGGATCATTTGAGCATGAGTGCAGGAGCTTGAGGATTTCCGCAGAAAGTGCAAGGCTGAAGCAGAGAAGGAGCAAAAGAAGGTACATGCACATTACTGCTGCTACTGAATTCAAGTGAGCTACAAGTTTGCTGCTACAGAAGAAATGCAGGCCACTTCCGGTGTGAGCTTGCCCAGTGCTGCTGCAGATGCAGTCACAAGTACAGGTCCTAGAAGCAGAGAAGAAGGCCCTTGATGCCAAGGTGGCCCAGGAGCATGAGCAGCTTGAAGCTGCTACTGCTCTGCACAAGGTCTTGTCGGACAAGATCCAGCAAGTGACCACTTCACAGGAGCAGAAGTGCAAAGATGAGGTCACCAAAGCAGAGCAGAAGATAGCTGAGCTTCAGGTGAAAGCAGGCGCTCTGTCATGACCATCAGTGCTATGCTCAAGGATCCTGCTGTGTGCTTGATGACTAAGTTTCTGCAGTTGTGAGCAGGGTCGGGCCTTCCACCCTCCGTGTTGTATGCAGAGACCAAGTATAACCTGCTGGGTGCTGCTGCTGGACAGGCGTCATTTCAGAGCTCAGCAGCAGCCTTGACAGGCTAGCAAAAAACGCTGCAGTTGCCTGATGAGGGAGTGTCTTGTAGGTGACACATGCTAAGGAGACAGGAGTGCTCACAGAGAAGCAGCAGCTCGAGTTGCAGCAAGCAAGGGATGCTGGTGCCAAGCAGCAAGAGTCCATTGCCAACCTGGAGAAGCTCATGATCCAGCTCAAGGTTGACAATGAGCAGCTTATCAATAAGCACACACTGGAAACAGAATCATCACTGAAGGAAGCTGAAGAAGCAAAGAATACTGCAGTGAAGGTACTGTTTTGCACATCATTACACCACCTGATGTTGTGAAGCACCTGATATTGTGAAGCAATGTGTATCTGTGATTATTCATGCTGTGCGGCTGATAAACTTTTGACGCATATGCTGTATAGTACCTGACAATGTTTTGCTGCATTGTAGGCAATCGAGGCAGCCATGGATACCAGAGTGAAGGATCTACTTGGTGACCTGTCAGAGGGCCAGAGGACTCTGGAGGTACGGTCACTACCCATATCATGACCTTGCTCATCTTCTGCATCATCAGCATCAGTTGGTGCCCAGTTGTGCAGACTGTCAATGCTTGCATGAGCAAGCATGCAGGACGGTACTGCAGATCCGCTGTTGTCAACGAGACTTGCTTTGGGTTTGCTCGCAACCAGACCTGCAGTTGTTGACCTAGGACGTGTTATTGTGGTGCAGGCAACCTCCTCAAAGCTGCAGCGCAGTGAGCTGTCTGTGAATGCTGCTCAGCTTGAGCTGGACAACCTGAAGGCCCATGTCAGAGAGCAAGATGACGTCATTGTTGGCCTACATGAGCAGCTTCAGGCCAACCAGGCTCTGCTCGGTACCATCTCCAGGGCTGCAAACCAGCATGCCAAGCCAATAGGTGATCCTCAGTTGCATTACACTCTTCTGCTTGAGCTGCAAACTGGTTTTACAGCCTGGCGTGTCACAAAGATGTTAGAATTATCCATATCTGATCAAATCTCACGACACATTGCAACTCATTTGCTGCTGCGGTGCTGCAGGGCAATCTCCAGCTGCCAAGGAAAGCCCTTCTGGCCGCAAGAAAGGGTCGGAGACCAAGAGGAGCCCTGTGCATGAGAGCAACACAGCGTCCAAGCGCACTCACAAGGTAATCAGTCCTGTCTGCTCAGTGCTGATAGCATACAGATGGTGCTTGCAATTCTTGACAGTCATTGAAGGCAGAATGGCAACTGACATTACAGTAATCTGTGCTGTGTTGATGCAGGGCGCTGTGCCTCAGGAGGAAGATGAGCAGGCGGATGAGAAGTACTGTGACAAGGTAAGCTGCTTTCCAAATGCTGTGTCATAGGCTGGTCATGCAAGCTTGACATCTCAAGCAAGGCTGCACTGAAACAGCTGTAAATTGCCTATCTGCAACATGAGTAGTCAGCATCACGTTGCTGTCCTGAAATACTCATACGTGCGGTGTTGCATGGGTCAGCTACAGGGAGGAATTGGACTGCAGCATCATATGTATCAATCTCATGCTGTAGCGCTGAGTGTAGTTTGATGTGCTGCAGGGTAGAAGCAGGAGGGGGGAGGTCCAGACAGCACCAGAGCGCAGGCGCACCAACCCACCACCTCGCTTTGCCTCTGCACAGAAGAAGCCAGAAGCAGCGCACGAGTCATCAGAGGAAGAAGAGCAGGAGGCATCCAGTGATGCTGGGGACGATGATGAAGAGGAGAAGGAGAGGGCGTACCAGGTATGTGCTCCAATCAAGGCATACAAAGTTTTTGCATTGGAGTACACAATCACACCACATACAGATTCCATCATGCTGATAATTTAACTGCATTTGTGCAGTCCACCCGCATTTGCATATAACACACATGTACCTCACAAGAAGCTATACTTGATGCGCCATGGCTGGAAGCTGTTGCCTCAATGCCTTGCATTGTTGGCTTCTGCTGGAGTCCATCTTGTCGTTGATCATGCAGACTTTTGTCAAGTCAATGCTGTCACAGTCTAGTCCTGTCTGAATTGTTTGCTGATCATTCTGCAGATGGAGAAGGAGAAGCGCAAGAGGGCTGCCTCCAGAGCCCCCAAGCAGCGTATCAACAAGAAGGGAAGGTCAGAGAAGCCTGCTGTGACACAGGGCCGCAGGTCCAAGTTCACAGCCATGAGTGCTCAGACAATGACCAGCAAGGATGATGATGCTGACACCTACCAGCACAGAAGGTTTGTCGCCTCCATGTCTAACACTGCTGCTGATAACGAAGCGTGACATCTGTGAGTTGATGTCGTACAGCTTAATCCTGTTGAGTGCTGCAGCTAGGGGACTGCGTTGGCCACTGCTGACTCTGTGATTTGCTGCCATCTTCTGTTCTGAAAGTTCTGCTTAGCTTGTGTCCAATTGTTAGCCTATTAGACACAGGAAGGGGAGCAAGGCTGACCGCAATGTAGCCATTTCAGCCAGAGCCAAGCAAACCATCATTGCCAACAAAAGACTTCCTGCTAATGGCAAGCTGAAGATCAGGCAGGACCCCAACAGCACTGCTGCTGAAGACCTGTTTGGTCCTATCTCTCTGGACCCATATGCTTTTGCTTGAGATAAGCAACACAAGACACAAGAGAGCATTACTGTCATCAGTTACTTTGGTCTGTCTTGTTTTTTTCAACTGATTGACAGCTGATCGGGCGCTATCAAAGCGCTTTTAATTGTAAGCTAACTACAATCACAAGACAGTGTCAAAGCCTCTCATTTTGTGTTCAGCACAAAGTCAATCACTTGCTGACATGATGAAGCATTGTCATGCAGCAACTCTGTAAGCTGACCCAAGCGTGATTTGGAAGTTGTCACGCCACTGAATCGCTGCCAGTCAAGAAACATGTCCTTCACCAGACCTATCAAGTATTCCAGCTTCACACTTTCCTTTGCTTGTTCATCTTTGCCTCTGCCAGCAGTCTCTAACAAACTTTTCAGATCTGCTGCAAGGAAGCTGCAGTCACCCTCTTGCATCTTGATTTCCTGAGTCAACACACCAAGCTGAGCAAAAGCAGCAATCTGTATGCTTCACTTAACACAATCACTTGACTTGATCTTCACACAGGAGGCAGAAGGCGTTGCACCTGCAAAGCCTCCAGCAACAGGTTCTCCCTGGAATGCTCCATATGCCTCTTCATTCGCGGCCACAGGTTGCGCATGCTGTGACTGATGCTTTCTGGGTCCAATTTGAAGGACAACTGAATGCGCTTCTTCTGCATAGTGGCTTCCTTTGTGATGAACTCCCGCAGGATTGCCAGGCTGGACAAGTTGTCACTTCTCAACAGCAGCTCCCCTCGTTTGTAACGACTGCAAATCATCATGACATCATCAGGACTGAGTCAGCACACCAAGGTGTCAGCACATGGCTTTGACTTTGAGCTGTCATGTGACTTCCAGCTCATGGGCATTGAGTCCTTGAACAGATACGACACAAACTTTTGCTAAGCATTGCTCCAGCAGTTTGCTTGCTGGATGGTACCTCAGCGGCTACAGCGCTTTGCAAAGCCTGCTACAGGCCACAGGGGCAAAGCAGCTTTTTGTAGATGAGACTCACCACACCAGTGTGCTGTTATACACAGCACCCTGGAAGAACAACACTCCACTGTCCCCAACAGGTGCCCTAGGAGGCACATCTGGGAGACTCGAAGCAAGCCAACTGTGCACATCAGCCATGTCGAAGTTGCCTGCAGGCACAGCAAAATCCAACCTTAAACTCACTGCCATTTGCATGCAATTTGACATGAGTCACGTGCTGAGTGTATGGCATGGACATCACTTGCATGGTCAGATTCCCAATGAAGTACAAAGCCTCATCAAACAGCCTTAGGGGATGTGCAGGCAAGCAGCCAGGACAATCTGTTGAACATCTGATTTGTCAGTATGTGACAGGCATCCATCTGACATTGGCTGTTGAAGCATCACCTGTAATTTGCAGCTCATTCATGGGGACACTTCCTTCCCAAGCATTCAGGCGGTGATGCATGCACAGGGGCTTGATGACATGCACAGCTGCCTTGCACACTCTAGGGGTGGTCTGAGGCACAACAAAAGCCTGCACTGTGCCATACTGCCCTTCTACCACATGCATCCTGATAGCCACACGGTTGGTGCTCTCCTGACACCTACACCACATGCAATGGAGCTGAGGCAAGGCAACACTGCATGGCAATGGCCATTGTGTGAAACATGCTACAGGATGCAAGCAGCTCACTGCCTTTGTTCAGACAGAATGGCATTGCAAGAATACAGCAGGAGAAAAGTTGTAGTGCAAGGTGACTTGTTCCTGACTCAACCCACCATGATGAGCTTGTGCTTTAGCATCCCAGACATAACTCAATAAAATGTAGTCCCCTGTCAGTCTGCTGAGTGAGCTGACTAGCAGCGCAGGCAGGCGGCAAATGATACAGGCAAGCAGGAGGCAGCAAATGATGCAGGCAGGCAGGCAGGACAGGAAAACAAATCAAAAAGCATGCAAGCAGAACAACCCAGCTCTGACATGATCAATGGCATGATCCAGGGTACCTGCCACATGCAAAGGCAGGAGTGAATGTGGAGTGTGCAAGGTCTTTAGCTGGCAGACCAGCAGATCAGACCTGAAGAACAAATCAGGCACTAGTACAGCACATACATTTCATGTTTACAATCCCTTTCATGCAAACGCTAAAGAATAAACCAGGCACTAGTACAGCACATACATTTTATGTTTATAATGGAAGGGATTCCTTCCATGCAAACCCTTAACCCCAAATATAGGCCATCCCCTTGACCTGTTCAATAGGGGGAAAAAGAGTACCTGTAGGTAGCTAGGGTAAGGCTGGCACCGGTGGGGTCGGGGGGGCTCTTTGAGAGGATGGCTACCGGGCACTCCTCCAAATCCAGTAGCACCCCTGACTGGACTGCCACACTGAAGATGGGCCCACCTGTCTCCACAGTCAGCACATGGCACACATCATCAACATCCAGCACCAAGCTGTCCTGCATGCCACAACTACACTGCCTCGCATTTGGCTGCAGATTGCACACACACACAGACACACACACACACACACACGCCTTGCGGCGGCAATGTTTGTTGCATTGGTTCAGCTCAGGTGCGCTGAGTGATTGATTGATTGATTTTCACCTGTGCCAGCCTTTGCTCTCGCGTTAGCCAGGTAGGTTTTAGGTATGCCTCACCCCGATTCAGAAGGCCATACATGCACTGAGTGCTTTGCCTGAAGGTGAGAGCACGGCAGATGTCGTGAGCCTGGCAGATGTTGGTGCATGCACCTGTGGCCCATTCTTTTCTGGTGACCTGCCATGCCAGCTTTACTACCATATGCAGCTTAATATGGGTGGAATGACCTACATGCTGCAAAGGCTGGTGTATGCAGCAAAGGTAACTCAAAACCCCTAGCCCTGCCATGCTGCGAGTCTGCACAGCGTTACTTGTCTGTAAGGAAGCTTTGGCATATAAAGTCGGACCTTTAGGTCAAAATGGGAGGTGGAGGCAATGAGGTTGGCAGAGACTTGGGCAAAGGCCTGGCGCTCACACTCCACCCTCCTCTGCAGTTCTGCCACCTCAGCCTCTGCCGCTTGCACCTTGTTCACACTGCCCTCCTGCACCTCCTCAACCCCTGGGCTGTTCTGCGTTGCCTGCATGACGATTGTGATTTATCCAGGTGAGCATGAGAAGGCAGAGACTATCCGGCTATGCCATAAGAACTGCTGTGCCAATTTAGGCTGCTATAACTTTAATTAACTAATTTGGGCCGGTATATGCAGCACCCACACATTGATTTCATGGTCTATGCTGCCCATGTGAGGTGTCATGGCATGAGCAGTAGTTGACATCTTCAGCGCAGTGAGCAATGAGACATGTTAGTACGGTGTATTTATCAAAGTAGCAATAAATTGTGCTGAATAAAGTGGCAATAAGGTGTGTTGAATGAAGGGTGGTTCACTGCAGGAGGCAGTGACTCATGTACCTTGCTGAATTGGGTGGTGAGCCTCTTGAGGGGGGACGCAGGGGCACTGCTGGGTTGGTAGGAACCCACTTCTTCTTCACTGAATGCAACCACCTTGCCAGAATAGGTTTGCACCAAAACATCCTGCGTTTGTGCATGCCAAGCAGTGAGCAGGAGTGACTGAGTGTGTGTGTGAAGAGCAGCACATGCGCCCCTGCTGTACATCGAGGTACATCAAGCCTAAACTTGCATCTAGCACCTAAACAGCCTGCAGATGGACACTGTCGCAATAGATTTTTGCTTGGGATGTAGCGACACTAACAGGCTTTGGCAGTGATGAGGACCATCAACGCATTTCTTTGGAGAGTAGTCAAGATGTTGAAGCACATCTCAGGTTTTTGTCACAGTGACAGCTCACAGCGCAGCGCAATCCAGACTCCATCAGCGTTCCCAGAGCATACTTCACACACTAAGGACTGTACACTAAGATGCAATGCTGGCCTGGGCTGATTGCTGCCTACACCAAGGTTGGCTCAGCGTATTCTGCAACCCTGAGTCCTCTACGCTGAAGCTGGGTCCCAGCAACAGCAAGCCTCAACCAATGACGTACCTCTCTGATGCTGACAAGGCGCACTGCACAAAAACAAGCAGATTGGCAGCAGTACAGTCACGGCTGACCTGCACGTTTGGGGAGGTGAAGAAGCCACCGTCAATGCTGCTGATGCTTTCCTCTAGGGAAGCCTGGAAGATGAGAGCTGGTTGGTGCTGTTGGTCAAAGCCATAGACCTCTAGACTGCCTGTGTCGCGCCCTATCACCACCTCATTGATGCCATCCTTACTGAAGTCGATGGCCGAGTATATTGCCTTGATTGCCCCTGTGTGAAAACACATGTTGAGGTTGCTCATATTTTCTGTGAGCAGCAATGCCAGGGGATCTGGTGGGATATAAGCTGTCATTGCTCTGGTGTAAACGTGCAAGTATGCTAGCATGTATGCTGCATCTACTGTTGATGCACATGCTCATGTGCGCATATGAGGTTGCGTGCATGAGCTTGCGCATATGAACTGTATGCAGCAATGCCAGGGTAATCTGGTGACTCGAATGCTGCCATTGCTCTGGTGTAATCCTGCAAGTGTGCTACCATGTATGCTGCATCTACTATGGATGTTTGAGGTGTTGTGTCATGCGCACAGCACTCAGATGGCTTGCTGTGCTACACTGTCAAGACAGCGTCTCAGAAGAATTGCTCTGTAAAGGCAGCACACCCAGCTGCAGCATGAGGGCCTTGAGAGCATGCATGCTGCTTTGTAGTGCACAATTGGGTCATGATGCCGTGCTTTGGCTTAGAGTGCAGCCAGCAGTGTGCTGCCACTCGCCGCCTCATTGATCTCAGACAGAAAAACTGATCAACCACTGCAAATGCATGCAGCCATCTGTGGAATGTCTTACAATCTCTGTGCCAAAGAGGCCTCAGCGGTCAATCCTTACTCTTCTTTAGTGTGCATAACAGTGTGTGGTATGGCTGATCACCTTTGTGCTGGCTGGGCTTCAGGAGCCAGCCTTGCTTGACAGACTGGTGGTCCAGGAAGAGCTGACCTAGGACTCCATTGTGGGTGCCGTACAGCACCTCCTGCCGCCCTGTGCTCAGGCCTGACGTGTCATGGGAGTCCGCAACATGCTTCACAACAGTCACAGCTCCCTCCACATTGATCTGCAGCACAGGGCACATGCCTGGGATGGGAAATTGGCTGACGCTGGCTGGCATGCTGTAATGTCAGGCCTATATGCCTGCAAAAGACTGTGCACTGGACTGCATGTCGAGGCTTGCTCATCTCTGTAGGGCTAAATATACAAAGTTTGGGACCAATTTGACTCTGGTACGTCGTTAGCATACATGGCATGCACACATTGCGCTGAGCTGGTTTGCATGCATGTGCAGGCTAGTGTAAGCTCAGCGCTCAGCTGAGCTTGTTATTGTGTTGCGTGTTTGCTGGTGATGGACCACTGCACCACATCGCTGACACTTGATGAGGCTGACAACTCTGTGACCATCTGCTGCCAGAGTCAAGACTGAGGGTGCAGATGCTGAGCATGACAGTTGGTTTCCACTCAAGAGTATCGGCGTCAACATACACAAACAGGTACAGAGCAGAGTGCGCTGTACCTGGTGTATCAACGTTGATCTCTCCAGCACCCGGATGGTGTAATCCTGACAGCCCAGTATAACACATGGCTCAGTGTATCCCGAGCTCACTGGGGCTAGGGTGACCAACTGCATTGTTGAGCAGCACACATGTATCAGTGACATTACGTGCTGTTCCACGAAAGCATCATTGAGCATTGTGTGCTGTTTCATGAAAACGTCATTGAGCATTGTGTGCTGTTGGATGAACTCATCATTGACTATAAAATCTTGGCTCCTCAACTAAGCAACGAGGCCTTACATCTGAGTCATTGATACGGTCGGGAGCAATGTAGAACTGCGCCTCGACATGGTTGGTCAGCTGTGTAAAGGTGTACTCCCCTGTCAACCATATGCTGTTGTCACTGACATGCAAAGTGGATATCCGCTCTGCCAAGTTAGTATCAAAGTTGTAAAACTGTTTGCCTTTCCTGGTGAAGCCTTGCACCTGTCAGCAACACTGCACACTTGTCAGCAACACTTTTCAGGGCAGCAGCGTCAGTTGTGCTCAATTGAGTGCTGACCGTTTGCCCCTGAGCAACAAAGATCTTGTCACGCTGTATTGCTTGCCCCCTCCCGAGCGTCACATGAGACACCGGTTGTCCGGTGGGCAAGGTCTTGAAGGCTGCAACGACGTCTCCCTTCTTCACCGACACGCACTGTAGAACCCCTGCGGAATCGCCCACAGCAAGCTTCTGTTGTCTATTCTGACCTTGAGGTAAGACCTGCACACAGCGGCAGCTTCAGTCGTGCCGTGTTGATCTGTCACTGTGATCACACTCTGTTCGAAACACACCTTCAGGCTACCCTGTGCGGTTGCACCGGTCTGTAACACGTCAAACCTATGCAGGCTGATCTCCATGAGCCCATCCGGTGGGTTGCAATGCTGTGCTGGTATCAGCCTGTCCCGCCATAGAATGTGCACTTCAGCAGGGCCAGGGAATCAAAATGCTTTCACCTGTGCTAAACTGTGTGCTAAATTGTTCAGCCACTCTGCGTCTCCAAAGTGAAAGCAAGACTTTGGAGAGCGGCGCTCGTGCAGATCATGTATACAAATGGCAATGAGAGAGTCCAGCACACTCACCGTATGCAAGCATGTAAAGATGTCTTGCTACTGACGGTACTGCACTAGTGTTTATACAATCATTACATTACCATGCAAGTACAATACCTACACCAGCATGATGGTCAAGACTGTGGACTCACAAACAGCATGGGCCATGTGATCATGCTGTTGTCAAATTGCTAAGCTTGTCAGTTCTACTCAACGAGTGAATAAGAAATGCTCAAAACATAGACAGAGCACGCCCTGGATGTTTTATACCTACATCTACCTACACAAGGTACTCCTACACAAACTACTCGAGAATGGCTACCTTATTGCGCTGATCAAGTATCTACCGAATCCTTACAAAGCTGATATACAGGAGCTAGGCTCTTTGCCAGATTCCCCAGTTTTTGCCTGACTCCAGCGCCTTCCATTCCTGACTGTCAGGCTCATATTTGGCTTTGCCAATTTTCATCAACAATGACCCATCAATCTCTGCCACATACAGGAACTTCTGTGCATGCTTGACGTAGACCTGCAAAGGAGAGCAGCAACATGTCACACACGAAGTGAAGTTTGGTGTCACAGCAGCTCACATATCAGCTTGCTGCGGCACATCCCCCCCTTTCTATGCAGGTCAATACATTCATTGAGATATATGTACTGTCTACAGCCAAGCACTGAGCCATGTAGCAAATGTTTGGCAGCTGCGGCAACATGGACATGCAGGCAGATTGAGGGGATTGCATGCAAGAGCCAGCACAATGCCTTGATAACATTTGTGTTTCAGGCCATCCTACCTCGCTGCGGCAATTGATGCCAGCTTTCTGCCTCAACGCAACCAGCTTCTGGATCAAGGCCTTCTTTTTTGGCTCTAGCAGGTCATCATAGAAGAGGCAGGGGGTGCCAGGGTGGGTCATGAGGTAGACCAGGCCCTGCTCATACCCCTCTTCTGGGAAGCGCCAATGGCCTTGTGTGGATCCCTGCACACATTTTCAAGCTTGCTCCTCACCACTCCTTTGGGTTCATGCTTTGCCCTTGGCCATCAACATTGGCGCTGTCTGTGGGAAGTTTGAGCTGACATGTACATGGAGGCGCGCGGACAGTGCATGCATGTAAGCAGAAAGCTGCAACAGTTCATTGTAACTGTGTGATCCAATTGTGACAGGAGGCGAACGGCACGACAAGACTGAGTGTGGAGAGACTTGAGCCAATGCTACACAGGGATCCCCTGCTGCAACAATGAGCTGGGCATGTCCCAAAGCATGTCTGTGAATCCTTGATAGGCCAAAAGCTAAAGACATGTCATGCTGCAGAAGGATCCCAGAGGGATGCAACTGCGCCAATGGAAGGGCCACAGCAATTGACTGTTCAAAGTAAGGATGGTATAAAAGGTGAAGAGGAGGCTTACAGTGTCATGGTTCTCCAGGAAGGTGGTGGCTCTTGAGGGCCACCAGCCCATGACCCCAGGGGGCCGCCCCTCCCCATCCCTCAGCCTGTTCAACTCATCCTTCTGCACTAACAATCCTAGTCGGTGGCAGCATCTGCCTTTCTAGTCAATATGTACAGCTAGCCTGGCTGCAACAAAACATCAAATCAAAGCATGCATTCATTCATCCACTCAAGACAAAAGACAGGTTGCAGAAAATGACAAATTAGGCTTTTGAGCAACATTGCTAGGTACAATGACACATGAATACACTTTTGTAACAGCTTTTGTGTGCACATACAGCTTACAGAAGAGGGCACCAGTGTGTGTTGCCTGTGTTGCAGGCAGGATGCATGGAGGACAAAATGCAGGCACTGACCTCAAAGACCGCGTGCAAGATCCCCTTTGTTGTGACATCAAAGGCAGTGGCAGCGCCACCAGCTGCTGTGATCCAGTCAATGGTCTGCTGTCTGTGCCTGTCTTGGTTGATTCTGGGGACGCTGCCATCATAGTCTAGGCTGTCCCAGTACTCGCCAACCACATAGTGAGGCTCTGTGGCTAGCACATACTCTCGTACAAATTGACCGCCATAGCCTCGCACAAAGTCAAACCTGCGCATGTCCATGCATCCCTCAGTGTATTGACATGAAGTCGGCCACATGTATGCCTAGTATACATGTGGCATGAGTGTATGCCTAGTGCATACAGACAATTGTGCTTATGCGCGTTGGCAAAGGTGCAGAAAAGGAGGTGCGTCAGCCGTAAGCCCTAAGTTGTAAGCATCAGATGATGAGGCAGCAGTGCAATGAAGCCCTTCAGTGCATGGATGCATTGCGCTCAGGAACTGCTGGAGCTCAGGCTGAATGCCACGTTTCAAGCAAAGCAAGCACAGCTGCAGTGTATGCACCATGATGCTGCCAAGGCTTCTGTGGGGCACACACCTCCAGCCATCAAACCCATTGTCATCGCGCAACCACTCCATCCAGTCTTTTAGGTCCTTGCGGACATAGTCCTGCATGTGGTCAATGTTGGGAGCAGCTGCAAACTCATCACCAGTGGCCCTGTTGCCTCGGCCTTTGAACTTGCGGTCGTTCACCACAATTGCCTCGGCATCCCACGCCATCTTGCCTCCAAACACATTCCAGATGCCATTCTTGTCTTGCTTCTGGGCACAGCGGTGGTTGATGACAATGTCACACAGCACTTTCAGGCCCTTGCTCTGCAGCTTGGCCACACACCTGCAGTGTGCGTCAGGTATGGTGGTGCCTCTTTCTAACAGTTGCCTGTCAGCGTATTTTATGTTATCGTTTTTTGGTAACAAGGGAATGCTGTAGGTGCATTGCTGTGGAGGCTGGTTACATGAGAGTATATTGCATGATCACGTTGCAGTGACAGCAAGAAGTATCCATGACGTGAAGCAGGGATTGCTTAGACTGCAGCTATTGATGATGTACATGCATGCAAGGGGATGCATGGCCAGGTTCTCAGACAACAACCTCTAGCTGGTGGACTGTTTGATGCATTGCAACGTCCTCTGACTGATGACTTCACTCACCTTTTGAGGTCCTCCTGGGAACCATACTTTGAGTTGAGGTTGTACAGGTCCCCAGGCATGTAGCCCTGAGGGGAAACGCTGTCAGTGGGGGGCGGCAGCCAGATGCATGTGATGCCCAGATCAGCAAACTCATCAGCCTGGTCCATCAGCTTGTGGTACCACCCTTGCTTCCA
>JAABUP010003881.1_pt1 | contig 25704 bp, 20 predicted proteins | sample 5559201 | NCBI WGS metagenome assembly JAABUP01 (sample SAMN10711887, study PRJNA513373) | rock metagenome | isolation source: Antarctica rocks | place: Antarctica
TGTCCCTGTTATAGCATGGCTCCTTGTCCCTAGTTCCTGCGCCTGCTCTCGACATGTGCTCTGCCATTGCATGTGCCCTGAGCCCTGCCCTTGTGCTTGCCCTGAGCCCTGCCCTGCCCTGCCTAAGCATGGCTATCAAACCGTTACCCTCTCAACTGTCTTTCTTCATTCCCTTCCTGCTTGCAAACCCTTGCCCTTGACCTGTGTCATGTGCATGTGTGCGTGCACTCTTTCAAACACAGCTGAAGCACACACTGTGCTTTGCTTGCCATGTTGTCTTACAGTAGTCAGCATTCTTTCAGCTAGCTTTCATCTCAGACTGACATACATCAACTCAGCTCGCATGCATTCTATTCATTACAATGAAGCGTGTCCAACATACAAATATGCATGAATCAAATATTGTGCATGTGCCAACTAGTCCCGTGTCATACAGCTCTGGTGGGCGCCCTGGGTATCACCCCCATTGATTTTGTACTGCCCCTGGCCATGTACATCTTCCTGCGCAAGCCAACAGGCTGGAAGCTATGGCTGAACTGGACCCTCATGGTGTTCTACATCTGCATCATGATCATTGGGGCTGTGGCTGCCATCAGAGGAATTGTACTGGACGCATGTAAGTCACCTCTACACTCATAATTTGAATCTTTTTATATTTTCCTTTTATTTTTATTTCGTTTTTTAAATATTGTCTTTTCCTTATTTTTCCCCCCCTTTTATTTTTGTTATTTATTCGTGATAGGCCTATTGTATGTGGCCTACCCCGATGGTTGCCGGCATAAATTACATACCTGCCGAAGCTAAGGCTCTACCCTGTGAATGGGGCATAGGCTATTGTCACCCCTGCACTCATACCTGCCTTACAGTAACGTCAAGCATTTGCCCAAATGTGAACCACCACAGTGACTTTCTCCATGCATGTGAATGATAATTATGCTGTAGAGGGCATCGTGGGTTTTCTGTACAACTTGATGTTCCGATCAAGATCGTTGGGTTACTGGCTGCAACCAGAGGCAGGTGCTGAATGCGTGTGTTTGATGTCTATCTGCATCCCTTCTTCGCTTAATTGTCTGATGCATGTTGTACCCTTCCCAGGCTTCTGTGCAACTTTTGTGTGAGTTAGAAGCAGCGCTCAATGCCTTCCAGGAGTTGAGATCCCACTGCTTCTTGTGTTACTGCCATCACCCGTGCTGTTGTGTTGTGCTGCAATCTCTCTGCATGTACTTAATAACGCGCGTCCATATGTAAATGCTGCTGCGACCTGGCTCCTTGTGTGGTGCAGCTAAGTATTCAATTTTTCCAAATCTTTGAGGCCATCAATGGAATGCTCAACCCGGCAGCAGGACCAGGACTGAAGACTTGTACCAGCATAACCATGAAAAGCTTTGTACACGTACTAGGGACGTGCAGCCATGCGTTTCAGAGACGCAGTACACTGCAACATATCAATTGCTATATATGTATCCCGTCACTCACTGTGACTTTCAAGCAGGAGATGTGTTGGGTTGTGGTGCATTGAAATTGACAGGAGTTTGAATTTATTGCTTGGTGTCACCCTTGATGTGTTGGAACTGCTAGACCGTTCTTCAGAATCAGCACATGCCCTAGCCCTTGCTGTGGCATGTGCAGCTCCTGAATTAAGCCAAATGCTATGTCTCAAATTGGCTATAGCCTGGGCCCATCCTTCTCATATTGATTTGCTTCATCTATTTTTGCTGTGTACTCCCAACTTTGCTCCATGTACATGAGAAGCTGCTGCATCGTTAACATTGCAGGAAATTAGCTTCCTGACATGCTAGCAATGCGCCTTTTACCTCGGCTCTGCTAGATGTATGTTGAGCTGCATGCTTTTGTTGTAGCACATACAGTATCACTGTTTATGGCCACATTGTGGTGAACAAGGCTTGTGTGCATGATGTGGGCAGCCTGGCATACTACTTGGCTTCTCCTTATAAGGAGCTTAATTAAGTTGACGCCAAAAGGTGTAGTCTTGTCTTTTCTTTTCTTGTGTGACACCTCTTGCCAACTGTGTATGGCCAGCAGTGTATGGAACTTGCAATGCTAAAGGCTCAGCTGCAAGTGGTTTTAGTGTTGAACATGTCCGAAAAGGCCTGTGATATATAATGACATTTGCTGCGTGAAATAACTCATTTTCTGCTTTTCATGTAGCGGTGCATTCTACATATGCATAGAATTCGATGTAAGTGTCAACAGTGCAGCATGGGTGTTGCCTTGCAACCTGGTCTGAAAATTGCTGATGTGCTTGCCTCTGATAGATTGGATCTCAGATACACGTCCCCAAGGATGCACTGATGTGCTTGGTGAGCGTTTGCACATGTTGACTTTTAAATAGTCAAAAAAAGTTGCGCTGTTCAGTGATCATATCAGGAGCCTCTGAGGCGGCAGGCCCGAGCTGACATGTCGACCTGCTACAAATAGCCACATCACCACCACGTGAGCACACGTCACTAGGCTAAGCCCTGGCATCATGCTAGCCCCCAAGAAACCGGCCAAGATCAAGTGGCAACTGATGAGAACTGTGGAAGATCGCTTCGTGCGTGTACCAGAAACAGGCAGCTATTCCTCTTCTGATTTGATGTGGGACTGGCCGTTTCGACTATAGTGTGGATACTCTGGCAAGCGGGGGGAAGCAGCAGCAGGCGTTACAGGTGCTCCGAAACCACTTTCAGCTCAAGAAAGTGAAGGCCATTTCGCTACCCATCCCAAGTTGGATACGGGCATCGAGGCTCATGGCGAGCAACGAAGACCAGCAGTCACTATCGTGGACCATGTGTGACCAAGCCGCTGGTTTTGATGGTGAGTTTGACGAGGCAGCTGCTTCCCTATATTTCTTCGACCACAACGAGCACATAGATCCTGTCGCTTTGACGTCCTCCGGGGAACAGCCTACTAGCGTGACACAGGAGAGTGTAGCTAACGAAGAAGTGCGCGAGCCCGAGTTATGTCAAGCAGCGCCTCAGTCGGCAGCTAAGCGGGCAAGTCGAGCAGAAAGCAACAGGCGTTGGCAGAAAAAGTTTAGGGAGAAACAGCGTGTAAGCCAACGCCTGGGATGATTTTCTGCACGCTTCCACGCTGACCATCACACACTGTTTCGCTAGTCATCGCTTGTTGCTCTTGCCCACAAACTGCCTCGGGCTGTTACCTCTTTGAACTCACTCTTACGCAGACCAAGTGGCAGCGCTTGCAAGAAGAGGCCAATGCCAGCGCAGCTGCTGTTCAGCAGTTGCAGGAAGAAAAGCAGCGCCTGGCCACAGAGCTGGAGTTACTGAGGAGCCCTGCAGCGGAAAGGCGCTTGAGCAACCTAGGCACTCCTGCACAGGACGCACAGCCAGCAGTTGCTGGTCAAGCAGCACTTGCTGCATCTCCCTGCCCATACAACCAAGTAATGCTTCTCCACATGCTGTGTGGCTCGTGTCAGGGAATGATGTTGTTCTCTGCAGCATGCCTGCAACTGATGCATCATTCTTAGACTCCTACATACGGTCTTGCTCTACTAATCTAGGCCTGGAGATGGAGGTGTGTGCATGAGCATCAGCTTGGTGTCTCTGTGCGTCAGGTCTCAGACAGGTTCACATTTGCAATCAGCATTCTGTACTGTGCTTGGAGTGCCAGATCTACTGATACATGCACCAGCTTGGTGTCTCTGTGGTTCAGGTCTCAGACAGGTTCACATTTGCTCACAGCATTCTGTACTGTGCTTGGAGTGCCAGATCCACTGACAAATGGACAAGCACAGTGCATCATACAGCAGAGGTGATGTCCATGTATCAGGCAGGTCGTATGGCGACTCAGCAGATGGCTGTTCTGTGGCAGGTGTGTGCCTGGTCCCCTGGTTATGCTCTATAGTGCTTCATGGTTTTCTGCCTCGTCATTGCGTCTATGGCACTCGCCCTGTCAGCGCACACCCCTTGGGTGCAATTAGTGTCTCATGTTAGTGCATGTTGGCTCACAGGACTAGGGTCTAGGCACACCTAGTAGGTACCCGGCAAGAACAATTAGCTGGAACGCCTGTATATTATCATTATTATTATTGTGACGTTGACACCTTGCTAGACACACATTCTGTGCAGCAGGGTTGTGACAGCTTGCATGATGAGCATTGGCAGAGTCTAACCATGGATCACTTTGCGCCCTGTCAGCTTCAGTGTGATTTGACCAACTCCATTGCACAGTTTCATGCTGGTGTATCACAGTGATGATCAATGCTCATGACAGCCTGAATCATGTTTTTGCTGATTGTTCTTCCAGGACTATGCTAGAGAAGTGGCCATCTGTCTTGCAACTGGCGGTGAGATTTTGAAGCACAACCTTGAAAGCTCCTCAGGTCAGCGCCTTAGCTTGCTGATGGACGAACTTGGCAGTTTGTGCACAGCTAAGGCCACTCACGACTTCCAGAACTACGCAGCTTTTATGGGTCATGCTGTGTTACCTGGAGCTGACACAGAGTCTACAGATACGCAGTCGCATTGGCTCCAGCTTGCGGTGAGCATATGGTTTACTATATTTCCAAGCACAGGCTTGATTGCACTGTGATGAAGTTTCCCAGAGTATCACAGGGATGCTTGGCCTGCATTCTGTCTGCAATATGGAAAGCTGTTGAATGAGCTTGTGTGGTAAAGCAGGTGGACCAACCATAGCTCTGCACTTCCAGTCAAGCTTTGACACGCTGTAACAGACGAGCCTTAACCATGGAAGATAGCGTGGTCGTTACATTTGATTTTGGAGCCAAATGTAACGGACACGCTATCTTCCATGGTTTAAGGCTCGTTAGTCACACACGCTGGCACCTTGCTTGGTCACTGGTGTGTGTATGTAATCTCCATCCAGCAGTGACACTTTGCCTTGCACTGCATTGCCCCAGCTGACACAACACATCAGCTTATGTTACCTCCTATTGCCTCACGTCATTTGATCAGCCATTTCACAATTGTGTCTTCTGCAGCACACCCTTCAGTTCAGCGGCAGCCAAGAGAAGGACTTGTTTCTGCTGCGGCGAGCCTATTTGCAGCAGCAGGCAAGCCTCCTGCATCAGCTTCAGGATCTGGAGGTACAGTTAAAGGAGAGGAATAACAGCATAGCCAGATGCACTGATGATGCAAGTGCTGGCGAGTGTGCCGGATTACAGGACTCATACCAGATAAGCGAATGCAGGACACAATTGCAAGAGGCGTATATTGTATACAAAGGCATCATCTATGATGGGGTAAGCGTTTATGTTGTACCTGAAGGATGCTGCATGTGTGTGCACAACTGGTGCAAATCAACAAGTTCGGTGAAAGTTGCTTTTTCATCTACACAATAAGCCTTGCATGAGGTGAAATGGTTTAGGATGCTATGTATGAGCGTGCTTGCTAGGTGTGGGCAAAGGACCTGCTTATCCACATGCCATGCGATTGTCTTTGGCATACAACATTGCTTGCAACAGTTGATTGTATGTATAGAACAACAGTTGCAATGCACTCCAACATGATCCTGACTGTGTGTGGTATGTGCAGCAAAGCCCAGTGTGCCCCCTCAGTGTGCCCCCTCATGTTTCTGTATCTATGTTGTCCCTCTAGGCTGATGACTCACAAGGGTGTGTGCCAGAAGAAATGCCTCAAAACAAAGGTGTCATATTTGGCACCAAGTAGTTTCCCTTTGTTTGTCGACTCTCTCCATCCCTTGTTCTGCAGGTGTGCACACCATGGCAGGGAGCCATGGCGATGATTGCCAGCTTCCCACATGCCCCTCAGGCCCTCACACGCATGGTGGATGCTCTAGCTGAGGAAGCAGGCGAGCCTTGCCCTGCAAGCATCCAGCTTGCTGTCAGGCACTTCAGCATTGCTGATGAAGCGTCATATAACATGAGCAGTGTACAGAACAGCATTTATAGAGACAAACTTCATGGCCAACCAAGAAGGCATATTGTATGATCTACCGGTACTGTGACAGACGCAATTGTAGAAATAACCAGAAGATTCACTTGTAGGGTAGGAAAGGCTTACAGTAGGGCCCATAAGTAACGGTCGGACCAGCAACAGGTACGAGCTTCGACGCTAATGCGAAGCGCAAGTCTATGTGTAAGCGGCGGTCCTTCCGAACACAGCAAGTCAACCAGCACACCTTTCTGTGTACGGCTTCACTGGCGCAGAAAGCGCTTGTAGCGCATTTGTAGCGTCGGTAAAAGCAACAGGTCTGTGACAGTGAAACAAGGCTGACACCAAGGCCCCAACTTGGCAGCTGTGCGGCACGCAAAAGACATACACAACGATAGCCTGTGACACCCTGGGTCTTCGGTAAAACTAGTCAGCTTTGACTTGTAGTATCCAGTTCTCTCAGTGAAGCAGCAGGCATAGAACAAGAGCGTTTGCACAAGAAGGTCCAAAAGCTTGCTGCCTGAACAAGCTTTGCTTTGTGAGAAGGAGAGCCTGTTCAGTCAGCAAGCCTTTGTTTTCATTGCTGTAACTTGCATAGGCACAACACAGCAGTTTACTTACCAGCTCAAAAAAAATTGCCAGAGTTTGGCTTCCCCTTGCCCCTTGACTTTGACTTAGACGCTGACGCTGACTCGCTGACTCGCTTTCTCGCTGAGCAAAGGCTACCCCAGAATTTGAACGGAGTCTAAAGCTTTTGATTTCAAACTTGGTCACGTAAGAGGCAATACCATGCTGACTCAATGGGTTGTGATGGTCTTGAATTGCAATGTACTTTGCCATCTCCAGCACTGCAAATGTCCTGATCAGGACTTATGGGCCCCACTGTACGTTATAACTTATATATCCAAGAACACAAGGGGCCCAATCATGATTGCCATCAGATGTACATTTCTCTGTTCATGCTGCATGCACAAGCCTTTAGTGCTCCTTGCACGTGATCCGCGTTCACCCGCACAAGCAACCACGCCAAGTCTGTGATATGGCACAAGTTAGTTTAGATGTGTGATTGTGGATGCGAGAATGCCCTGTGGGAAAGTAGTGAAAATAAAGAAAGCAGGTATGAAAAATGGGCTGTTTTGCGCGGCTGTGAATACATGGGCAAGCTGCCGAGTCGCGCATGCACAAGCCTTGTGTTCATGCTTAGGGGCAACCTAATCAGCCTTAAGCCTAGCTGTGAATTGATGGTGGGCCATATACACATATACCGGTAGGTTCTGTATAGGTTCTTGCATACAGCTGTTGCAATGCAATGAATCAGAAGATACCCTGAAGAGTGTCGCTGCACCACTGGAGCTCATCAAGTATACAGCAGTACTGGTGCAAGATTTGAAAGTTCCTTGATAGCTCCTTGATAGCTTGGCTGTCAGACACATACTCCCAAGGATGCACTGAGTTGCAGAGCCCGATAACATGCCTGGGTAATAGAGGTCTTGTGATACAATATGCAAGATTTGATGTCTGGCGCCTTGGCATGTGCGTGCGGCGGGAGGACAGCATGATGTTTGAGCACAGCCACGCCCATGATGGTGCATAACGCTGTACACTGCGCGCATGACTGCAGCAAAACCGCAAAAAGCAGTTCTTACAACACTAGCAGGTAACATCTCAATGGTAGTGCAGGTGAAAAGCCGCAAAGGGCGAGTCACAGGCCTCCCTATTTGAATTTCAATACTCATTGTTCGTAACAGAACAGAATATCAAATTGAAAAAGTCATGAGAGGTAACTAGCATGGCTAAGCAAGACACAAAATAATAGTCTGAACGGAAATACAGCTTGTCAAAAGTAAACGGTTTCAACATGAGGCTTAAAAGCAGGCCAGCTTTAATACACAGGAAACGTGATCTAGCGTGGTGTTCGCTGTGAAGGCTGGTCAGCATTGCATGCAGCAGCCATGACAGCAACTGGAAAATGTGCGCCACATGTTGCATTAGATGATCTGATGATTTGAAAGATTCAAAGAGACCCTTCAAGAAAAGAATCAGCAGTCAGTGCCCAAGCGAAAGCCCTCAAGTGCAGTTTCACAGACCTGCACATTTGATGTTTTTGAAGTCCTGCGCATGAAAAAATTGCTGAACTAGTGTGCTTGCAACTGATTGGCTTGCAAGAAACTCTCACATGATCCTCACAGAACCACCTCCCAGTCCGTACAGCTCAGAAGTAGAATGGGCATACCCTAACAGGCACAGCCATGGATTGGCCTACCCTAAATGAAATTAGTCACACAGACCGGAAATTATGCCCCATAATCCAGCCTTGGCATTGCATTCCCATATCAAGCTGAAGCCTTCTTTTGGGAAGCTTTCAGGTTGGCAGCAAACTCAGGGTCTTTCTCATAGAATACAATGTCACCCTGATCTGCCACGAAATGGTCCTGCTGGAAAGACTTGCTGAGGTGACCCCATAGGTGGAAGGGGATGGGGCCCTTGCTTTTCTCGGGTACCCTGTAGTAGTCCTTCATGATTGGCTTGATGGCTTCTGTTGCCTCCTCTAGATTGTAGTGAGGCACCTGCAAACAGCAGAATTGCTATTTCATGGCATGTCAGACATGTACATGCGATGCACATACAAAGCACCAAGTTGCCCATGCTGCCAAAATATACAATAGAAGAGAAAAGAAAACAAAGGAAAAGACTACGCCTTTTGGCGTCACTTTGATGAGAAGCCAAGTATTGTACCGGGCTGCCCATGCTGCCAAAATATGCATACACCTATAGACCATGCCTGCTGTATACCGTGCATCTTCGCAATGACAGCACATGCAATCATCTGGGCATGATATGGAGTGCGTGACAGCATGGATTCCACACAAGACAGAGAGACATGCATATGTCATGTCACATGTTTTGTTCATAGACGTCACATGACGTCTCTTGATTCTGGTGCTGATGCAAGCCAGCCCAACTAGGCTGATCATCAAAAATTTGGGGAGGATTTAGCCAGCTACACTGGTGGTGTCATGAAGGAATCTAAAGAAACACATCTAAAGGAAGAATACACACCTGAGGGAAGAGGTGATGAAGCACATGGGTGCCGATATCATGATGGATCTTGTTGAAGATGCCGTAGTCTCTGTCAATTGTAGACAAGCCTCCCCTCAAGTAACTCCACTCCTGCAATCAACACCACAGGCACTCAATGATTGCAAAACAAAGTGTTGCTTGGTGACACCAGGCATAACTTAAGCAAAGCAGGCTGAATTTTACCAAAGAATAAGTCAGAGAAGTGCAACAGGGTCAAGATAAGGCCATTTTGGCCACATGGGCGCATATAGTATGCATCGCTGCACCAATCAAAGCTAAGGATGTCAGGCTTTGCATAATAGAGTCTCAGTCAGGAGATGACTCACTGAGAGTTTCTTGCAGGCCTAAAAGTTGAGATGCACTAATTTGCTCTGGCATGCAGATCTGGTGCAGTCATTTGGTTTAACACAATCAAAGGCAAATATACTACCTGTGTTCCAATGTTCCTACGCATTATAATCTCGCCAAACAGAACTCTGCATAATTTTGCGTTTATATATGTATGCTCTACACATGCACATGCACACGTGTCTCCACTGGAATAACACGGATCCGGAGGGGAGGGGGCTTTTAGGGAGGGGGGAAGGGGGTGCTACCTCTCCTCTGTACCAGGGAATCTTCTCCTCATCTTCAGGCCCATGGTGGTGCAGGTATGTGACAGCATCCAGCCACATCACATTGATCCAGTAGGGCATGAAGTACAGGTTGAACATGGCCAAAGGCCCTAGGGCTACTGTGAAACCGGCCAGAAGGGCTACCATCCCCAACATGAACCTGTTGGAAGTCTCCACCTGAGGCAATACAAAGATGTTGATTAGGGTCGGTGAGGATGTAATCCCTAAACCGTAGATATTTTACGTTGGTATCTTTGATGAAAGAGGACGAAAATGTGAGGATGACATGGTTGATAACAACAGAGTACAACAGGATCCCACAGCACTTATAGGGCCTGCCTGCATAGCGGGGAGGAGGAGCAACGGGGTAGAGGCACAGAGGTTGGGACTGGATAAGGGGTTAGATGCAGGGGTGGGGGGGGGACAGGGATGTCAAGTTGCAGGCAGGTCCTGCAGCCCAACCAGCACAAGAGGTTTGGAAGACTCAACAGACGTGAATGAATGCAGCACATTTGACAGCAGACTGTTGGAAAGAATGGTCAATAGAATGACTGCAGGAAGGATGAGAATTGAGGACACACCAAGGGTGCCTCATTTGCAAGAAGTGAAAGAATTTAGCAAACCCGAGAGATGCATAAATGCTTGAGAGAAGCATAAAAAGTTGTGACTGCATGGACAACAAGAGTCGTAAATACCAACAGTGTCTCATTTGAAAGACTGAATAACGTAACAATGGGAGCGCCATGAAAAGGATCATCAACAAATTGACTGCATGGACAATGAGAGTTGACAACATACCAAGGGTGCCTCAGCAGGCACAAACAGGTCGCAGCTGGGGTCATAGTGGGAGCCTGTCTTGCCCGGGCTTCTGCTCCTCAGGTAGAAAGGGAAAGCCAGCATGGAAATGGGGAACGTCAGCCTGCCTATCCTCGCCATAGGGTCCTGATCAGGCACAAAGGGGAACAGTCAGCACAACAGGCTCTCATGTTGCGCAACTCTGCACTGTGGACAAAACATGCTGTGTTAACAAAAAAAAAGCTGAGTTGAACAGACTGTGATATCTTGCAGCTCTGCACTGGTGACAGGGAATGCTGTGTTGGGTTTTGTGAACAAGCAGACTTGACCAAAGCTGGGACTGGTGTGCAATAGTATAGAGTTGAGGGCAACAACTCTGCTAGTAGCAAACATGCAGCTATCACGTGTGGAAAACATCCAAGACCCTCTTACATCATGACGCAGTTCAACATGATACAGTTGCTGAGCTCCTGAAGCTCTTGAACAGCAATGGGCAGCACATCAGACTTTGACAAGGCCTGAATTCAGGGGGATGCATGATGAGATAACAATATGCCTTAAACTATTACCTGCACCCCACATTGCATGTATTTGTGCACAGTCAACGCACTTAGTCACACCCAGACAGCCAGACAGATGTATACAGCAAACTACCAAGCAAATCCAGGAAGCAAGGAACTTGAGTAATTGGGTAATGCAGTTATGCAGCATTGACGCAACAGCAGATACAGCTAGTGTTTGATGCCATACGATCACAGTGTGATGCAATGCATACATGTACAAGCAGTGTGCTCGGAGCCGTCCTGCTATGACTCACCATGCTGTCATACAGCTTCTTTGCTGCGGGCTGCCATGACTCATCATTCTCTACATGTCCATGATGCTGGTGATGCGTTCTGTGACTAACCCTCCACCCATGGTAGGGCACAAGAATGGAAGAATGTGTAATGTTGCCCACAAAGTCATTCAACTTCCTGCTGTTGCTGAAACTCTGGTGGCCACTGTAAGCAAGTACAACAATCATTCAAGTGGTGATGAGCTCATTGCAGATTCCATGGCTGATTCGCCCAGAGAGCACAGCACAGTGGTGAGTTTTCCTGAGGTTGTGACTCACCAGTCATGTCCAACAACGAACAGAGCCCAGAACATGGTACCCTGAGCAAGCCAGTACAGGGGCCATGCCCACCTGCATCATTTCATTTGCACTGAAACTGAAGATGAAAAACCACAAGCGGTGACAACTGGTGCAGCAGTCAACAGCAGCAATGCACTGCAGGGCAACAGTGCGCAGTCGTCAATCCTCACCATGTGTTCGCTGAATATGCCGCAACAGCCAAGCCAGCAACTATTGCTACATCCTTGACCAAGTAGCTGACAGATTTGAAGGTGTTCTTCTCCCAGCAGTGCTGAGGGATCGCTCGCTTGAGGTCCGTCAAAGTGAAAGGCGGAGCCTGTGACAGATCTGGCTTGTCGGTCTCCTGCGAACGCAGAATGCAACATTGAGCACCCAACAACGGCTCCTCTCGTCCCGGCCATGTTTCAGCAATGGGTGGTGGTTGCGAGTGTGACTATAAGTACGACTGCGTGCGTTACCGGCTGCTGTCGTGCAGGCCTTTGGAGATCTGCAGGAGGAGGCAACGGCGCTGTTGCTATGTTGGAGATTATTGAGCTGCCGGCTCGCTGACCACGTCGGTGCACCGCAGAAGCAGGTCGTTGTTGACGGCCGACGCGAGGGCCGAGGAGGGTACAAAGCGAAGGGCGAAGGCCAATCTGTAGCTGCAAAACCCCAGTACACATGATGTCAATTGTGTACGAACTCTGTGCGCCTTAGACAAAGGCGCGTTGAATTCCACCCCTGCGCGTGGCAAACTAATTGCAAATCTAGAGGCTCTCGTGACTTCAGGTTTGACTGGCAATGGTCAACTAGGGTAAACTTCCGATTGATTGAGGGCATGGATGAAGACTTTTGGATCAGATTTTACTAAACCCGCGGTCCAGCTTAACGGATGCCTGCAGAAGCAGCGCCTGGTCTGGTGACAGAACGAATGCCGGATGAAAAGCTGGCATGCTTGGGACAGTACTCTACAGATGTACTACCCGAAACGAGCGCCAGCACAGAAGGTTTAGTGCACAGATGCTGTATCAATGAGCTTTACGCCCAGGCTTGAGGCCTGAGTTGTAGAACCGCATGCTTTGCATGGATGTCACTTATTTCCTGCTCCAGTGCTTTCAACTGCATTTGAACCGACATTCTGCAGCAGAATTAAATGAGGGGTGACGGCAACAGGTAACAGGTAGTGTGGCAAAGTCGCAAACTCGGAAGGCTGCAGCGAAAACTTCGATTTGCTGCCCAGGAGAGTCTTCCAGGGCTGAAAATAAGTCATAAAATGTGACAATGATGCATCGGGCTGCAGCGCTAGCGTCGTGCAGCTGAAGTGCGGACCTAAGTGTACTTAGGCTTGCCCTGTTTATTCCGGGTTTCTGAGCTCTGCGGAACCAAGGCTTGCTGCTTGACTGACTCCGCTTATCACGCTCAGGGACGACGGATATATGCACGATATAAGCCAATATAAGCCAGATTGCGTACCAATGCATCAGGGTGGGCCCTGCTTCGTGCAGAACAGAGTGTTCATGTGACCTTCGGAGTGACTAAAATGAAAGGACGCAATGGGATTCGACAGCGTCATGCGCATCGCCGAAGGTACCATGCAGGCTAAGTGCAGGAGGCCAACTGCAGGAGTCTAAACGTGTAGACTTCTGCCAAGCTACGTTCGTGCTTGGCTGGCCAGGGGAAATTGTGACCGCAGATCAGTCAAATTTGGTTGATCACTCGTGTATCATGGCTTCGCCCAAGGTCGGAAGCAATAGTCATATCGATATTTATCTCAGAGTGCGACCTGTCAAGCAGGCATCAGCATGTCTGGCTTTAGACGCGTCAGAAAACAAAGTTGAGTTCAACATACCTCGGACAGCCTCTCAAGGGTAAGCTGCGTGCTACTTTCCCACTGTTGCTGACACTGGCGAGTCACTTGTGGCTCATGCCATGTCAGGTACGTGAACAATCAGAGGGAGCACTATGAGTTCAGATTCAATGGCACCCTGGGAGCTGAAGCCAAGCAGGATGAGGTACAACCTGGCGCCGCTTTTGCACCAGCTGTGTTTAAAGCTTGCATTGGTGTCAGCATGTGTGTTGGTGTCAGCACAGGTCTTTGAGAAAGTTGCAAGGCCTGTTGGGCTTGGTGCTCTGCAAGGCTTCAATGGAACTGTCTTTGCCTATGGTCAAACAGGGTCAGGAAAAACTTTCACAGTCACTGGAGGCCCTGAGAGATATGTGGACAGGGGTATCATCCCTCGCTCCATCTCATTGGTGTTTGGCGAGGTCGCAAAGCGCGGTGACTATCAGTACACGGTATGTACTATGCACAGATGCTCAGCTAGCCTTTCCAGCGTGGACAAACTGGTAACAGACTAAACACACTTTAACTCAGTTGCACCATGATGAAGGCTTGCTGTATATCTTTGAGATGTGCGTGCAATTTCCCCAAGCCCATTGATCTAAAAGCCCTCAAGCACCATTGTAATGTCTTCTGCAGGTACACATCTCATATCTTGAGATATACAATGAAACAGGGTATGACCTGCTAAATCCTGAGAGGGAGGTCCAGATGCTGGAAGATCTGCCCAAGGTTGCCATCATGGAAGATGAGGAGTCAAATATCCACATGCGCAACCTATCTATTCACAGGGCAAACAACGAAGAAGAAGCACTGAACTTGGTAAGACTCTTGCATGTAAAACAGTACATCAGGAAACTTGCATACTGCTCACACCATCAATGCAAGCTTTGATGGCTTATTACTCAGTTCCCTTACTGCCTGATCAGTAAGGAATGACATTGATACATCATACCTATGTTACAGCACCATGGCTTGACTTCTCTCATGCACAAAAGCACGTATCCGTGCATTTTGTGTTGACTTGTCATCATGCTTTCCTGACTACACAACATGCACCTGAAGCCAGGCAAGCTATCACTTACTCACTGGACTATAGGCCGGACATGATAAGCACAAGCCAAACAAACATATTTGTGCAATGTTATGTAAGTGTAGCACAGCTTTTGCATGCAAGGAATGTCTGCACGACTCAGCCATGCTGTGTATGCCAGATGCTATGCATACATGTTCCAAGGTTGAATGATGGGGTAACATGACATTAAGACACCAAACTAGAGCCGTTATGCCTCATCACAATGTCTGTATGTGTGTGCAGCTCTTTTTGGGAGACACCAACAGGACAATCAGTGAGACCCCAATGAACATGGCCAGTTCACGTTCCCACTGTGTTTTCACTATCTATGTGGAAGCCAGACAGGTACATTCTGGCCATGTAGTGGCTTTGCACTGCTCTGCACATGACAGTCCTCATGCATGCAGAATCCTTGCGTGTGCACACATCAGATGCACATTGTTGTTGGTAGGCTGATTGATCTATTAAGGATTTGATACAGGCAGCTGCTTAAGATTGTGCATACCTTCCCCTAGGGATCAATACATTGTCATTAACTGAATCAGTAAGTTCACCAAAATGCACCATCTGTTGACACAGGCCAACATTGTGTCTGCTCACTCAAGTGCATCAGCACCGTAATGAGCATGTGATCCTGCCTGAAAAGCTACAAATCCAATGAAAGGCATCTTTTCAGGTCGGTGAGGAGACAGTTCGACGGTCAAAGCTGAATCTGGTGGACCTCGCTGGTTCAGAGCGAGTCAGCAAGACCAACATTGATGGCACAATTCTGAGGGAGGCTAAATTCATCAATCTGTCCTTGCACTACCTAGAGCAGGTCATCATAGCTCTGCAGGTGGGGCTTCAACCATCTTGACTGCAACCCATGCGTATAGCCTCAACTAGTTGTGTTACACTGTGAACACCACAATACCAAAGAGTATGGGTGAAAGACCAGGAGCAACAAACTTATTTTCAGCGGGTGTTGTGTTTACCTGCCACCATGTTTGCCCAACATTGTAGCAACACGTGTAGCTCAGGTTCACACGTCCTGCCGAGCAACAAACATGCGAGTGGTGTGCTGTGAATGCAGCAGGTTATACCTTCATGTCAACAGACGTGGGTGCAACAGCAGCTCAGAGGTCTGTTTAGTCAAGTGTCAGCCTGTAGTGCATGACAAAGGAAGTCTGTTGCGAGACTCCTCATGCAAACTGCACCTGCAGATGGTCTCCTTCAGATTACATGTTGGATCTATCTGATGTACTCCCCCCCTACTTCCAGTCACCCCCTTGAGGGTGCTGCCGAATAAGCGCTGCAAGTCAGCACATACCTTGTGTACCATGCATACAGTCTGTGATAATCTAGCCGGTGCAAGACAGTGCAGAATGTGCCTGTTGCTTGGACATTTTTGCCACAGCTGACTCAGGTCGCCAGTAGAGCATCTGCAGAACAGGCTTGCATGTATGCTTCAGGAGAGGAGTATGGGACAGCAGAGACCTCACGTACCCTACAGGAACTCTATGATGACCCAGGTGCTGCGCGACAGTCTGGGCGGCAACTGCCGCACTGTCATGATTGCCAACATCACAGCGCAGCATGAGCAGCTGGACGAGTCTATCTCCACCTGCAGGTTTGCACAGCGTGTAGCCATGGTGTCCAACCAGGTATGGTACCCTCCTTGCACAAATCTAGAAAAAGAACAGAAATACAAGACTACGCCTTTTGGCTTTAATGAGAAGCCAAATGTTATGCCGGGCTGCCCAGGATGCAAATCTGCAACTGCATTTCCCATGGCGCATCCAACTGGAACTGCCAGTGATGCTGTTCAGCATGGCCATCTTGACAAGTGCATCCTGTGATGCACAATGTCAATGCATGAAGCTATGGCATGTAAGCATGGGCAAGCACAGAGAGCTACTCAGGACAGTATGTGCCTGACTGTAAGGGACATGTCTTGAGTGGTTAAATGCTTGCACGTACACACAGAATGCGCGCACAAATGCACGAATAGGACTGAATGCGTAGAAAAATAAGTGAATGATCAAGTCTTTGAGCCCATGTTGACATGCCCATTCAAGGTGCCACAACCTGTACACTGTGCATCATCCACATGCACAGGCATTTTCAGTTCACCCCACGTGTGGTGCCGTGATGCAATCCCCCTATGCCTTGTCCTGTCTTGCATCCAGCACATTCACACTTGAGCAGCGCTGCAGGTGATCCTGGACAAAGAGACGGACCTAGTTTGCAATGGTACATTTCCCCAGTGCCTTGTCTTGGCTTAGACTTGAGCAGTGCTGTAGGTGACAGCAAATGAACACGTGGACCTACTTTGCAATTCCCCCTGTGCTGGTCATGTCGTGCATCTGGCACATTCACACATCAGCTTTGGTGCAGGTGGTGGTGAACGAAGAGGTGGACCCAAGCCTTGTCATCAAGCGCCTGAAGCAGGAAATCAGGGACCTGAAAGATGAGATCAGGTCATGGCTCAACCTAAGCATATTTCTCTCATATACATAATAATTTCATACGCATCAGACCTGTCTACTGGTATGGAGTATATATTGCAAGTAGTGTACCCTGTGCATCTGTCAACATATGCTGATAAGTTCGTGCATACTGCGTCATTCTGGAGCTGCAGCGTGTTTAGTTTGACGCAAATGAATGACACCAGGCAGGGTTGCTGAGGCTCTGCCGCGAGCAATCAGACCTGTTGGTTGGCCAAAGCTTGCAAACTTTCTTCTTCTTTTGTTGTCATGTGTGATGAGGACAGGAGATGCAGCATTCTAATAAGCTAAGACCCCTCTGGCCAGGCATGCATCACATATGGCAGTTATCAAAGAGCATTGCTTGAGCAGATGCCAAAACAGGACCTCAAACAGGCAGCTACTTCACACTCTACATATTGGACTTCAAGAGAAGAGGTGGAATCAACAAATGAATAAACAAGCGAACGAACGTACGAACAAATCAACACAGGAATGAATAATTGAGTGACTGAAAGAATGAAATGAGTGCACAGATACAGCTTTTGTGGAGATGCATGGCTGGCTCGGCACCTATGAAATGGTAACATTGCAAAACAAAACGAATTCATGGTATACCTGCCCACATTGACAAAGATGTTGTTTCTGGCATTGCTACAGGCTGCTGAAGGGGGAGGGTGGGGACAGGGGCCCCTTGACCCCTGATGAGCTTGCTCGCCTGCAGTTACAGCTGGACGCCTGGGTGTCTGACTCAGCCCCGGGTGCAGTGCTGGAACTGGGAGGAAGCATGCTGCACATCAGGTTGGTGCTGTTGCTTGTCTGTCGCTACAGAAACATGAACATGTAGTTGCATTCTGTGTGTGAGCAAATGTGCTGTTGGCTAATTTTGCATGATCTTTTTGTCCTTCCCTGCAAATTTTGCCTCAGCCAGGTAGCCCCTGCATGTGATGTCAAAACAGGAAAGGAAAGGAAAGGAAAGAAATAAGGAATAGTTCTCTTTCCAAAAGACTGGCTTGACATTTTTTCTGCTATTTTGCGAGCCCCAAGGAGGCCTCCGCAGACTGAAAGTATATATGCTGTTCATCTCAACAGAAGTGTTTGCAGTACCACATCGTCCTCTATAAATACCAAGAAAGGTTCCTCGCACAGTGGCAAGTATATGCATTCCAGCAGGAAATGTTTGTTTTCCAGCAATCGACTGCAGACGTAGCTCTTCTTGCACTGCTTGCTGTTGGAAGCTTTGCTTCATAGGAGGATTCAGGGCTTGAAATCAGGAGTTATGAATGCTCTGCTTTTGGCTGTGCTCCTGGTCCATCACCCCACACCTATCCTGTCAAGCCGGCATGACTGATGAGTCACGTGTTGCTGCCTCTTCCAGATTGAAGCGTTAATATGAGAATATGGCAAGACCGCAACTCAGGACCTGCAGTGAGCGCAGCCTGGCGGCAGTCTTTACACCATGCCCAAACTTCACAGCTTGTCCAGAGCCCATAATTGTCATGTGTCTCCCAAAACAAAAAACTCTCTCTCTGTTGTGACATGATGCGCAGGGCTGCACTGGACATGCTGAAGAAGAGTGTGAGGCAAGGGGGTGGGCGTAAGCTGGGGGTGGGGAAGGACTCAGATGGGGGTGATGCACCTGAGCAACTCAGGAAGCTGCAGCTGCAGGTGAGCTCAGCCTGCACAGCTCACTGATGACTCATCCTCAACAGCTCTTGCCTGTGTGCCACCACTGTTGCACCCATCTGCATTGCAGGAGTGTATTCTGTGTCTGCCTGACACGTTTCCATGACAAACCATCCTCTGCATGCGTGTGTGCATGCATGCATGCATGTCTGCAATGCTGAGACAAGGCTGCATGCTGTGCTACAAAACCTGTATGTCTAGAGATTCCAGAATCCCGAGACCTCGAGGTTCTGAAGTCTCCAGATTCCAGGGATAAAACTGTGTCCGGGGTCCTGCTGTCGCCACGCTCACCTCTGACTGCGTCCCTGTCTGAACACAGGTGCAGCAGCGTGACAATGAGATCAACATCCTGGTCTCCATGCTGAAGAAGCGCGAGGCTGCCATGGGGCTGAACCCTGCACCAGCCCTGCCATCAGGCCCTGCCCCCAACCCCCATCTGCCCCTGGCACCAGCCCAACCTGCACCCTCCACCTCCTACAGCCCACCAGCACTAACCTCAACCCTTAACCCTTCTGCACCATCTGCACCATTTTCACCCACAGGTGCAGTGTCAGCTTCTTCGTCAGGGGCTGCTGAGCCGCATTACGGCAGCAGCACTAGTAACATGCTGCCATTGAACTCATCATCTGGGCAGCTTCCGGGTAGTCGCATCACTGCGACTGCGAGCCATCAGCCCAATAATAGTGCACCTGGTGGTCAGCAGGGTTTCGAAAATGTTGGCTTGTTGGACACCAGTGTGTTGGCAGACAGAGGCAAGGCGTTTGACCTGTTCAGGTGAGCTTGCAGATGGTATGGCCCAACAGCGCAGCTTCACTGACCATTGCTGTGAAGACTGACACCGTACCTCACCAACATGATACAACAGGTAGTGTTATCCTGACCTTCAGCAAGCAAGCAAACAAATGTCTTTGTTCCACTGTAGCCTGATCTGTCGTGTACACCTCAAGCTGCAGCATCCGTCTTGAACCACATGGCAGGTGGCATTGCATTAGATTTGATCATACTTGTGCCACATTCCAAACTTCATAGAATGAGCGTCAAGGGGGTGGCAAAAGGCCTAGTCATGCCTTGCTGCATGCACCTGGGCAGCCCGTTATAATGCTTGGCTTGTCATGAAATTGACGCCAAAACTTGTATGTTTTTCTATTCTTTTCTTGCTGCATGTATAGACTCCCAGCAGGTTTGGAAAGTTTGGCTAAGAAGCATCGATGACTAGACTCTGATTGTTACGGTGCAAAGAAAACACCCTAGTCCAGTCTGTAGCTGGGTAGGTGCAAGGCTCACATTGCTTCTGCAAGAAGGCTTGTCCTGGCAAGGCCAGGCACGCACTCATGGCACACATGACAGCTAGGTCAGAACCACACTGGTAACTTCTCATGTTTGGAACAAACAGCATTGCCACCACAACATTGTTTCAGATGTCGTTTTTGTTACCAAACGATTGCTGTTGCCACACAGGAGGAGCTACCGCAAGAACGAGGTCATTGAAGAAAACAAGGCCTTGCTGAAGGAGAAGTATACCACTGCTAAGGCTCTAGGCAAACAGGTGCGCTCAGATACTGCATTTCAGGCTTTTCTTGCCCAACTGCCACATGAATGCATTCATATACCACAATGATGAGACCCAATGGGCAGTTGCAGTATCAGCAGCAAAGTGTTTATCGGCCTACTGGTGCTCAACAAGGGCACTTGTACCCCTTGCTGTCTGTAAACAAGAGTGTTGTGGGGGAAAGAAAACTTGAAAGCACATAAACAGAACCACAAGAACCTAAAGAATGCTGCATGGTAGTGCTGCTGTTAGAGTGCACTAAATCCTAGCATTTAGGCTGTGTGATCATGGCAACCTTTGACTACTATGCAACATCACTGGGCAGCAAACAGATCGTGAGTCAATATGAAACAGCAGCGGTAGCAGTTCAGTCCACACAATCTCTGCGGCTTTGTAAAGCTTATCTCTAGTAATACAAAAACACAAATGCATTCTGGCTGGCCAGCCAACAAGTCTGATCACATACAGAAGAAGACAGAGGTCAAATTTGGAAGACTTGACAAACCATTTCCTTGATGAATTGGATCTCAGATACACGTCCCCAAGGATGCCCTGATTTGCAGAGCCTGGTGAAATGCCTGGATCATAGGCATTGTGGTATATGGATTATGCGATCATGCAAGACTTGACAGGTGGCTTGTGCAGGTGACTGACAACAAGTCTGATCATATTACAAGACACAGGTCGAATTAGGAAGGCTTGACAAATTTGTGCAGGTGAGTGACAACAAGCAGCACATCAGTGAGCTGAAGGCGGTGGTTGAGCAGCGGCGGGTGCAGCGCTCCATGGCCAGCCTGAATGACCCCTCTGCCGCCTTCCAATCTGAACAGCAGCCAGACCCTGCTGAAGAAAGCGCCAAAGCACAGATTGAGCAGGTCAGCTTTGGTCTGAGTTCTTTTTCTGCTTTTGAAAAAGCCGCTAAAGCACAGATTGAGCAGGTCAGTTTCTGTCTGAGTTTCTGTGTTCATGTCTCTGTCTGAGCTTCTGTGCTTGTGTTTCTGAAGAAAGCGCCAAAGCACAACATGAGCTGGTCAGCTCTGCAACTCGTTGACGTTTGTCTCAGGCTGACCATTTTGGTGCTCCAACAGTATTCATGTGAGCACAACTGACAGCTGTTGCTGTGTTGGTCCTGTGTGATTGGTCGTCTGTCAACATTCTCGGCTACTCAAGCCTACTTATATGAGCCTGACTTGCATTGATCTGTGTCACCTCTACGCATGTGTCCATGTATCTAGTCAAAAGAGCCATTACCTGCTGATGTGGCACTCAAAAGGAGTGATAAGAAAAGAACAGCTTTGCAGCATGCAGTCACAATGCGTTTCCATTGCATTCACCAGTGCCTGATTGGAAACGCCCATGTACAGCTTTTGACTTCTACAATTACAAGCAAATACTGTTTCCCCCCCCCCTGTTGGTTGTTTTTAGATTCTGTCCCCCATTTGGTGCTTGTCTTCTTGTTTCCTTTTGAATACCTAAAACAAAACCTTGCAGCACAGTCACGATGTCTTTTCATAGCAGTTGCCCAAGCCAGATGGGAAAAGCCCACCTTTGTGTTGTACTGCAGGAGAAGGCAGCCTACAAGGAAGCCTTTGCCAGGCTGCGTGAGCTGAAGCAGGAGATTGAGCACTTGCAGATGCTGCTAGAGCAGAGCCGCACCAAGCTGCAGCGAGACTTTGAGCACTGGATGAGCCTCATGCTTCGCCAGCAGCAGGCGGCCTCTGCTGTCACAGCTGCTGGTCTCACACAAGCCAGCGCAGCCTCTGTGTCTCCTGTCAGAAGTGTACCCAGGTAACAGTATAAATTCTTGCTATCACAGCTGCTGGTCTCACACAAGCCAGCACAGCCTCTGTGTCTCCTGTCAGAAGTGTACCCAGGTAACAGTATAAATTCTTGCTATCACAGCTGCTGGTCTCACACAAGCCAGCACAGCCTCTGTGTCTCCTGTCAGAAGTGTACCCAGGTGACATCATAAGCTCTTGCTATCACAGCTGCTGGTCTTCTCAAACAAGCCACCACAGCCTCTGTGTCTCCTGTCAGAAGTGCACCCAGGTAACAGCATAAGCTGTTGCTGTCACAGCTGCTGGCCTCACACAAGCTAGCAAAGCCTCTGTGTCCCCTGTCAGAAGTGTACCCAGGTAACAGCATAAGCTCTTGCTGTCTTGGCCCCCTGGTCCCACACAATGAAGTAGAGCCTCGTGTGTGTGCGTCATGCGTCTGTGTGTGTGTGTGTGTGTGTGTGTGTGTGTGTGGTTTTGTCTAGAGCAGAGCCTCTTTGTGTCCCACTAGGAGTGTACCCAGGTACCAGCATAGTCCCTTGCTGTCATCAGACCAGTCGTTTGAGGGTATAGCTCAGCACACTCTGACTCCTCCGCGTGTTATGCACCTGTATAATGGCAGGCAGCCTCTGCTGCAGCTGCTGCTGCGCTGACAGATGCTCACCTTGCTTGCTGTCTAGAAGCTCGTGGCTATGCAGTGAGACAACAGCATCCCCAAACAAATCATGCAAGCCCTGAGTGGCTACAAACATTGCTTGCCAACAGAGGCCAATTGTGACCTGGTGACAGCTTCTCAGTGCACTGCTGCGTAGGCATGCAGCTGGCATGCACGCTGTGCATGTCTGCTGTCAGTACAGTCTGCAGTCGTCTTCACCCAAGCAGCCTGCTGTTTGATCACGTGTCATTGATGATCTTGCAGGTCGCTGTCAGGGACTGCTGCCGAGGCTCAAACTGGCATGCCAGATACTGCGCTGATGCCCAGGATCCAGAATTCAGATCGCAGTATGTCCACTAGCAGTGGGCTTAGAGCATCTGACAAGATTCAGGTGAGCATGCAGTGCCTGCAGGGCAGTCAGCTACAACACCAGGCATTCTTCGGTGAGCCGGTGCTTGTCTTACGCTTTGAGTGCTGTTCATTTTAAGGCGTGCTGCCATGCATTTGGTGTGGGTATCAGATCCTGATGTCAAGCGTGGGCTTGAGCATGCTCCTGCACATCCACCTGTCTGGTGCCTATGCAGAGAAATAGGTGTACTAAACAGTCATATGCAGTAACGTAAAATCACAGCTTCAGAAAGCGGGCCATAAGTGACACCGAATCTTCAGGTTTAAAATAAACTCTGAAGCGTGATCGCGAGGGATCGTGTGTGAGCAGGGGCTCGGGGACCACGCCTGAGTATGCGATGCATTTTGAGTCGGTTTTGGTGCATGAATCTTCAGGTTGATGAGTTGTGTGCAGGGAGGCTTGTATGAGAATGTGAGCCCTGAGGTGATGGCGTCTGCAAGACCACTGCTTACAGGCAATCCAGCTGCAGATGCTGACATCATCAAATTCTATCAAGCCAAGGCTGCCTTGTTAAACTCCCAGCCATTGAGTGGTCTACCTGCGCATTTCACTCAGCAGCAACTGTAACATGGTATGGGCATGGGGGATGCAAATTGCAGGCTTGCATTATCTGTCTGTGACGCCCACAGTGACGCACACAGTGAGTCCCAGTGACTGTCTACCAGCTAAGAGCATGACAAGCTTGTGATTGACACGGTGAGATGCTGTATGCTTCTGCAAGTCGACCATGACAAGTATCAGGAGTTACATTGTGTATCAATGTGGTATCTCATACAGGGCTAGTTCAAGGCTTGGGCCCAAGACGAGCACAGAGTGTTGTGGTTGAAGTCACAGCATGTCAGTCTGGGCACACAGCAAAACAAAATAAGCTGTGTATGGACATACCACTAAGAAAAACCTGTGTGTGATCCTGCAGCTCTGCTGCCTCGGCTGCTGCTGATGACTGCTGCCATGACTCACTTAAGGTGCACGTGTCGCAAAACGGAAGTCGCTTAACGCAATCACAAATGGTAAGCATGCCAGATGTGATGCAAGACGCACAGCTGTCGCCATTGCGGACAGCTTCTCAATACGTCATGGCGATGCCTCCATACGATAAAGGAGCGACCAATTGTAGCTACTCCACACAGTTTGAAGGTGGCCTGGAGTATCGAAATCGACACCGGGTAACCCCAAGCTTGCAGTCGCAGAGCAGGTAAGAATCAATCTCTGAAACCTGCAAGACTTGTGTACGGTTCCGGAACCCACCCACAAGGCCCACTCAAGTGCCAATTGCAAGTGAGCCCTGCATGCATGGCCAGCTGCGCAAGCGCATGCTGCGCGCGAGCATCTAGGTTCTATCATTTGGCTCCCGTTTTGCACACGCTTAAACCTGACGCATCGTCTTTTTCTGCAGGGATCACAGCAGCTGCGCTACTGCCGACTCCTTCCGAAACAGCACGTCGTTCAACAGGAGCATGACATCCAAATCTGCACTCATCGTGACCGTGCTGGCCATCGCGCTGCTTGCTGCCGTGACAAGCGCAGCGCAAAGTGGTGAGTCAATGCGGTCCTGCCAGCTTACTTGTGACAGCGATGTGAACGAGTCCACCACCTTCAAGTCGTATTGCATCCCTGATCAGTTGCTCAGCACTCAGCAAGTAGTGCCACTTGTCGAGCTGTGCACTATGATAGTAAAAAAATCGCAGCTTCTGACTTCACTGTGCATGCAGGCACTAGGTCAGCACCCCGGAGGCTTTTGGATGATTCCTGCACAGAGACTCTAACCACATGGGATATATGTGACAGTCAAAACTCATGCTGTCCAGACAGCACTGTTTGCGATGCATACCACTCTCTCACGGTGTGTGTGCCCACTTATCTGGCTGCTCTTGGACCAGCTCCATCAGGTATGTCTACTGGTATACTACTGCACCAGACACATCATGAACACCTATATTACACATATCCTGTACAGAACCTCAGCTGGCATAGATTTGCATCAATAGCTGCCGTATAGGCTACCATATGTCACATGCATGCGTTTACTTGTGCAGCTCAGACATTTCTTCCACCTTAATACACAGCAAAGCATGGTCACATTCATGACTACATTGTCAGATGTTGTGCACATACAGTGCAACTCTACATGCTCTGCCATTCTGCATTTGCCTTCCCCTTGCCATTCAAGTGCTTGCGCCAAATCTGCAGTCAATATCCAGCATGCATGCAATGCATAATCTGTCAATTGATGCTCATGACCTCACAGGCTGCATAGCTGACTTTGAAACTTGTGTGTCCTGCAGAACCCATACCCACTGGCACAGCAGGCATTAGCACTTTTGTGCTAGAAGATTGTGTTGTTCTGGATGCTGTCAACACCGGCAGCAGCATTGTGTGTGGCGGCAACAACCCTGATGCGGCATGCTGCTCATCTTCTGCCTGTTTTGACTCCACTTTCTGGGTGACTACAAGACCAGCAGACCCCTTTGTTTCCCTGGGAGTGGATGGCAAACTGACATGCAGCTCAACCTATGAGCCAGCATGCTGTCCCTTGGCCCCCCAAGGACTGTGACCTGATATAATGATGCAATGAAGATAGTGATCTCGTGTGCCATGTCAAATTTAGAACTTATGATCCCATGTGACCCCTCCAGGCTGTTGTATTGCCAATCAGGAGCATTGCAGTGTGTTGAAGATAGCGATCCCTCATACTTGTACCACCCCAGATGTTGAATGCGTGATCTCTCAAGACTGTCATGCCAGCCCTCAATATGATGACCTCAAAGCT
>JAABUP010003882.1_pt1 | contig 25696 bp, 29 predicted proteins | sample 5559201 | NCBI WGS metagenome assembly JAABUP01 (sample SAMN10711887, study PRJNA513373) | rock metagenome | isolation source: Antarctica rocks | place: Antarctica
CAACATTCGCCCGTGGACCTGATCAACTCTGCACAAGCCCTTGGTTGATCTTCCGCAGACACGTTCGTTTGGCGTGACAGCGAGAAGGGCCTGGCTGTGAGTTCGACCGGCTATGGCGTTTGGATGTTTGTCCAAAGCTTTCACTAGTTCATCCCTTGCAAATGTTTGGTATCGCATCATGTACTCTTCAGTGGTGCTCCTGAAGCCAGGTTCTGTTTCCAGGAAGGCCTGTGACCATAAGCAGTGACACTGAGACACAGGTATACCGCAGCAATGGAGTATACCAGCAGCGCTTGGCACCTGATGAGCAGACTGCCTGATGTAGTTGATACCCTCCAGAGCTTCTTCCTGCAAGTAAACCTCCCGTTCAGCTCTCGATCAGCAACTTCAGGACCCCCGGACGAGAAGCAGCTGTCTGGGACGGTCGTACCAAGGCCAACTGAACGTTCTTGAGCTCGCTTGTTACATTCGAGCCCCGTGTGGTGGTTGCGAAGCTGAGGCAACGAAGGGCCAAAGCACAGTTATGAACCGAGACTGACCTAACATGCAGCATGTTGCCAGAAAATTGCTATGCAGGCAGTCAAGTAGCCGCTCGGGCTGCCGAGGCTGACAAAAAAATGTAAGTACAGTGGAGGGGTTCGCAGACGCGACTCAACAAAGTTGGTTAAGGGGCAATGATGTGATGCAGTCATGCTTCGCTACGTATGCTGCGCCACAGGTTGAATATGAAACATCGTCGGAGGAGGAGGACATGGTCGGGACACATGCATCACCTTTCTCTCGGCACTCGAGCAGCACTCTGACACTGACTTCACGAGAGTTCCGGCGCATCCGGGGTCCACCGTCTGCACCTTCTTCCGTCTCTTCCTGTAGCGGTCCTTGCACCACATGTATTTGTCTTCGGAATACAGTATTCTTGCCGTGGCCAGGCTGGGCTTTGCGCGTTTGACGTTCCCTCTTTCTGGCGAGATGCGTGGGAGCATCGGCGAAACAAGCTAAGAGTTGCATTTGTGACCAACCTCGATGCCGGACTCTGGCGAGACACAGCTGTCGTGTTTGTCCTTGATTGACCTGAGCCAGGTATAACGATGTGCCTGCTGTGAGTGGCGCAGCCGGTGTCGGAGTTGAACGTGATGCGGTCTGTGATAGGTCCTTTCACAACTGCACTCCGCGAAGGCTTTAGCTGTGGTTGCTTGCAACGAGCAAGCTGTGGAAAGCAGCCTCAGACCTAGCCTTCAGGTAAATGACCCCATGTCGTACCTGCAGCGAGGTATTGTGGCGCAACTTCTGAAACTGTGACAACATCACCACCATGTATGCAGGGACCTATGCATCAGCACAGGACGAAAGGTAGCCCGCAAGCTTGTGTGCGATGTCACTGGTGCAGCTGCTGGTTGCACTGTTGCTACAACTGGATCAAATTCATCTCAGCTGCTACACGCGCAACATCAGCTCCCTTCAGTATGCTGGCGTAGGGTCTATTTTCAGCAAAGCCATGCACTGAGCTTCAATGGCATCAATGATTATGTTGCATTGCCGGTGGGGCTTTTGAATCAGCCAACAAATGATCACAGTGAATGGGCCTGCGCTGGACGTGAACCCCCTGGCTTGACCATTGACTTGATGGTTTCTGCTCACCAAGTGCCTGCAAGTCCACCCCCAGAGCCTTCAGCATCTGCCAGAAAAGCTGTTTTGCCGCCTGCTGGAGGGATGCTTTTTGGCTGCCAAGACAGAGAGTTTGGTAGGAGCAGGCGAGCAGCACGCTTACACACTTTACCCGTACTTTATGTTGGTACAGACGGTTATTTGCATTCTGCCATTGGCCCAATGAGAAGCAGTCAAATACTAGCTGATGATCAATGGCACAGAGTGACCCTCACAGTTTTGTTCACAGATCCAGTAATCAGAGTAGGCACTGCATGTATGTATGTAGATGGTGTCTTGGATGAAGCTGTATATGGTTGGGACTTCTCAAATCTGCCTAGCTATTCAGTCCTGGGATCTGGGATCACGGAAGGCTGCTCATATGGTGCCAGCACGCCTGTCTACAACTGTCACAGCTTCCATGGCCTGATTGACGAGCTCAGGCTTTGGACACGGACTTTGCAGCCTTATGAGGTGAACACATCTGTTTGTCTCACAGCAGCTGCTGTGAGCATCCTGCATGTTGTCTTGAACAGCTTCATACGTTGTTGCCTTGACACCATATGGCTATCACTGGAGAACCAGAAGACTGAGCTCATGAGCTCATGAACAGAATTGTTATTGCATTCGTGAGTTTCTTCAAAATGACTCAAAACGGACACAACATGTGCCATTCTTGCTGTATAGGTGCAACAGCTTGCCTGGCAACGTGTAGTGACTGCACATGACATGCCATATGCAAATCGTATGATCGGCAGCTGGTCCCTGACAGAGGGCAAGGGCGGCATCATGCACAATCACATCACAGTGCAGAGTCCAGTGGACTGTCGTAAGTCTGGGGTATTGACATGTACAGATGGGCAGCTTGGTGCTGTATCCATTCCCAGTGCACATCACACATACAGTTCTGTGTCCAATCTGGTTGATTGCATTCCTGAACAAGCTCGCAGCAGCATTGGCCCTGTGTGGATTCACAGTGATGCCCCTGTAGAGGGTGAGTTGATGATGGACTTCTGTGACAGCACTAGTTACAGACTTCAGTGAAAGCGTTCACACCCTGTGCAGTCAAGCACTTCGCTTTCTGAACGTCTTGTGTTTTGTGTGATGTGCAGCCAATCAAATCAGCAGTATGCATGCAGTTCCTCAAACAGCTGCGTAGGAGTGCACTTGCAGGGAAGTTGTCTTCGTACTCATGCTCATGAGGAAGAACAGTTGCAGCTAGCTTACTACAACAATTGGACGCTGTTTCAATGAGTACATACTGTTGCTGGAAGCCATGCACGTGTGGCTGTGCATGCTTCTGAATGGCACTTGCGTTTGTGTGCATGATGCTTCACCTTTATGCCTGTACCAATCTGTATGGTTGCTTAGTTATAGTACAGGCGGCATGCGTCATTTTGGCGTCACTGCAAGAATTCTAAAGCACGGACAGCGAACATGACAGGGCTGAGCAGCAGAGCTGAGCAAAGGCAAAGTGCGAAAGGAAGTGTCACCATCGTCGTGTCGGACCTGCACCTTGAGCAGTCAATATGCGATAGCATTGTACTACTCAGGCGGTCGACTGCCATCTTCAAGCTTATTTGTGTTGTTTGCTTGCACTCTCGAGGCGATAGGTCAACACCACACCGCGTGCTGGCCGCTGTTTCGTTGTTGGTGACTAGCGGGTCTCCTTGCAGAGCCTCATGCGAGGAGACCACGACTACCCCTATGAGCCTCTAGCCGCAGCAGACACACCTTTTGCAGCTTCTCTTGGAGATCACGCCCCGAACTTCAACGGCGTCTACGGATCGTCAGGCAGCTCACCGACCGATGACCGGCAATCACAATGGGGCGATGGAGGGGTTGATAGGTCGCCTCGCGCCGAATCTCCGTTGCCACCCAGCGCTTCAGGCCATAGTCCTCATCAGAAGCCTGTGCCTGAGCGCAGCTTACTGAAACCCGGGTTAAGAAAATCTGTCACCAGAGGCCATCTGCATCAAAGGGAAAGTCGAGCAAGGTATGCCTACAATCGCATGTTGCTTGCTTCATGACAACAAGCAAGCTGACTCAATAGGCATATCCCTGCCTTCGTATCCCTGCAGGAAAACAACTTGGATCATCATCAATGAAGCAGGTGTCAAGTCTATCTTTTATGCTGATAAGCGCACCATCATATCGGTAAGGCATTTGATCTGAGCATCTTTTGGCCTATTGCCACCAGATTCTCTTCCACATGCTGCCAAGACTACACTTGGGGGTGCATGTCTTGTCAATCATGCTTTTCTGCTTTGTTGCAGAAGTTCAAGCTTGGCATTCGAATTCGTGACATGCGGTTGCTGGACCCAAACCTCCTTACATCAGAAACTGGAAAGATTCTTGTCAGAGAAAATGCCATTGTTTTTGCAATGGAGCACATCAGGTTGATCATCTCTGCCACAACAGTGATCATCCCACGGGATGGCTTTGAGCAAAACCTGCTCAGCTCCCGTTTGAATGCATTGCTGGAGGAGAGCATCATCGAGGCATCGCATGAGAAGCAGCACCGAGAATCCCGCCTTCAGCATCTGCGCGAGATTGCTGAGTCAGATATTGATGATGACACATCCTCTGGTGAGTCCAGCTGCAAGCTACCCGCACCTCCTTTCTTCACCTTCATTGTCACTATGTAACTTTGAAGATGCTGCACAAACACACATCTTCTTGTGCTTACCCCACACAAAGAATCTCAACAAGTTCTAGCTTGTGTTTTCTCTCAGAAAGTCAGACTGCCACTTTTGAGCATCAACACAGCCACTTTCTACTGCTTTTGCTCATGCACATCGGCACATAGTGCCATTCAGCACTGTAGTCAAGCAGCAGCCATTCAGCACTGTAGTCAAGCAGCAGCCATTCAGCACTGTAGTCAACAAGCAGCCATTCAGCACTGTAGTCATGCAGCATGGTCAGATCTCTCCATTCTGCTCTGCTGCCCAACAGATGGTCGTCAGCATGAACTTCCTTGATGAAATTTTTGACAGTATTCCTTTGTTTAGATTCAGTACTTTACAGTCTGGGGTGTGGGATGTTTCACAGGCAGCTGTACGCAAACGTGGCACGCAATGCTTGGATATTGAAAACAAAGTCGCTTATCTCAGCCCTTTCGTGCTTACACGGCCTCACAGGCAGCCTCATGGCAGCCTTGACTGCATGCGCTGTCCCCCTGAGCTTCACGTCATCATGATGGCATTATTGCAGTCTACAAACACCCACACCATGCTGCAGCATCCATCCTCGTGACCATACACGAGAACCCATTGCTGACTGCCTCACCCATTGCTGACTGCCTAAGCCATTGCTGACTGCCTAACCCATTCCGACCCATTGCTGACTGCCTAAGCCATTGCTGACCCATTGCTGACTGCTTAACCCATTGCTAACCCTTTTGCTGATTGTCTGACCCATTGCTGACTGGCCTCGCAGATGCATGGCAGTACCAAGTGCCACCACTGCCTTTTGAGCTACAAGTGCTGGAGGTGGTGCTTGGAGATGTGGTGGCCTTAGCCTCCCAACTGGCAAGAGATCTGGAGGCAGTTGTGCATCCAGCACTTGACTCCCTCATGAAGTCGGTGAGTAGTGATACTTGTGCTGCTGTAATGGCAACACAGCTTGTTTTTGATTTTGCTGCCACTGTTTGCATTCTGTGATCTCTGTGTACAGCCAGGCTGTTACTGTCAGGCTGTATGGGCTGCATGGGTTGTCACTGTCTGCACTGCCTGCAACCTTTCCTTGCCTCTTCATTGCGATGGTTGAAGTAGCTGTCACCTGGGGTCTTTGCTGCATTCTGCAGGTCTTTCAGTACAGACCCTGCTTGTCCTCACAGTGGTATGCAAGCTCAACTGTTGTCATTGTCACTACGCCAATTGCGGCTGCTGTTACTGCCAGTTTCACAGGTATGGATCCTGCTGTGCACGCTATGCTGGGTTTCAAACGCAGCTGCATGACTGCCATACATGTGGTGTGCAGACCTCCACAGCGAATCTAGAGCGGGTGCGCAAGATGAAGACGCGGCATCAGAGGCTTCAGACGCGCGTGACAACAGTGCGCGAGGAGCTGCAAAGCTTTCTTGAAGATGACGACGACATGATGAAGATGTGTCTCACGCACAAGATGGAGCAGGGACAGAATCAAGAGCTTATGCGCGCACAAGGTTAGCCGTCATACAACTAGCTATCATACATGCACAACAATGATGGTGTTTACAGGTGGGCTAGCCGCTTCTGCTAGCTACCTATTTGGTGTGTCTAGTCCCTGTTCTATGCACCCGCACCTATCAGCATTAGACACAGATTAGCATCCAGAGGGGTGTGCGCTGACAGGACGAGTGCCATCGACGCAATAGCCGTCGTACTACCAGCTTTCATATGCACAAGGCGCTCTGCAACACCTGTACGTACTGATGGATGTTGCCAAAACAGGCTCTGTTGTAGTAATGCTTGCTAGCCGTCACAAAGGCAGTCAGAAGGCACCGCTTGGCACCTTAGCCATTGCGATGGCAATCACACTCTGGACTAGTGTGACCTGTTCGGGAGGGAGTTCTGGCATGTTATGATTTGGACACTGCCAAATTTCCAGCAGGTTTGCCAGGCATGGGGGAAATGTTGTATGTTGGGGGCAAGCCCTGCAGCTTTGACTCCACTAAATATGTCAAACTTTGCACATGATGCGCTGCACACATGACACTTTGACTTGCTCTTGTCTGTCTGCATGAACTCTAGGCCTGACTATGTGCAAACGCAATGAGAACTTGTACCAGAAAACGTCACTTGCTACTAGCATTGCACCACAAACAATGACAGCATGGCCCAGTGAAGTTCCTGTGTCCAGGTGGTTCCCTTCCTGTGAATGTGCCCCACTCACAAAGCATGAGGCGGGCTTCCTCACACAATTATAACACTCCCCGTTATCACGGCCCCAGTAGCCCTAAGATAGACCTGCTACCTGCAGACTCCAGAGCATCAGATTCTCAAGATATGCAAGGTGAGTGTCCCTGGACTGCTATGTGAACTGTACACTAATGTCAAGATGCCAATATGCTGGAAGAAGCCTGCGCAGGCAGAACAGATCATGTGTTGTCACACAGATCATTTGCAGTGCCAAGCGAGTGTCAACAGACGTCATGGTGTGAGGTGACATTAGCAGCGTGCATGTCTGTAGCTACACATGTAGGATCTTGCCGCTGTGCTGGAGGGACTTCCCTGTGACTGCAGTTGGTCATCACTATCTCTGCATAAGCATCAGCATCCTGTTCACCTTATGTGTATGTACATGTACATTTGTAGTACAGCCCCTTCTCATCTGCCACCTGTGCTGCACGACAGCAACTGTTGGACAGCAGTGGCAAATGCAGTAGACTTTCTCTGGCCAGCAAAAACATGTAGTTGACTCTGCTTTGCCAGAAACCAAAAGTGTTTATGGCATCTGCCAACAGGTCATTTGCCCTCAATTCAAAGCACAGTCAATGACTTTTGTCAAAACCCATTGAGGTTAGTCACATGGTCAAACTCGACAGGCTGGTTGACCCAGCAGCAGTTGCTGCTGTCACATCTTGCTCTGGCAGTGTGCATACTATGGCTATAGTCACTCTACTGCATGACAAGTACTGCCAATTGTGGTTGATTGGTGCGCTTGTGTGTGCTTGTAGGTCAAATGGTGGAGTCTGATGGCAGCGAGGAGGCTGCAGAAGCTGTCGAGAACCTGCTGGAGTCATACTTCATGCAGATTGACGGCACCTACGACCGCCTCGTCTCCATATGTAGCTTCCCACTCCTTGTCTTGGTTGCCTTGTTGCATGAGTTGCACTGCAACTTGACGGCATCAACCACCAAATCATCTCCGTACTTGAATACTGCTCCTTGGCTTGGTTGCCTTCGTGTATGTCCTTCATCCATGACTGCCTTATCTCCATATGTTATCTCTGCTCCTTGTTTTGGCTGCCTTGGGGTATGTCCCTCACTGCCAACTGACAGATCTGTCTTAAGACATGTTCATGCAAGCTATGCATGGCTAGTGCAAGTGGTCAGCCCACTTTACTCATGAGCCGCACTGGGCATGCTGTTCATGGTTGCACAACAACCATGCAAGAGTTCAAGTTGTGCTGTGTATACGTACCAACAGTGTAGGATGCATCCTTCTTGAAGTTGATCGTTGAGCATTTCCACAAGCTGCGTGATGTCTGCATGGAGTCACACCACATGCAGTGTCAATGCCCATTGCAATAGAAGGAACAGGGAAAGTTCCAAAGCAGGAAGGCATTCCATTTCCACACAATGAAACAGCAAACTCTGTCCCGAATCGCGCAGTGTACTCTGATCCACGTTCTAATCCTCTGCACTGTTCGTTACCTCCTTCATGTTTTGGAAACTGCAAGCCCTAGCCAACCAATAGCGCACTTTGATGAATGCAGCGGAGTACATCCAGGACACAGAGGAGTACATCAACATAGAGCTGGACAGCAGCCGCAAAGGGCTCATAAGGCTGGAATTGGTCATCAACACTGCCACGTTCAGCATTGCCATGTACAGCCTTGTTGCAGGTGAGCAGTCCCGGTCTGACTCCCTGCTTTGCTTTTTGCAGCTGAATTGATTAAGGACACCCAGGACTATCTGGACATCCACTTGGACAGCACTCAGAATCGGCTGATTCGTCTGGACCTGCTTACTGCCACTGCTACCTTGTCTGTGGCCATATATACGCTTGCTGCAGGTAACGTTACATGCGTTGTTGACGATGACGAGTATTTTTCTTACTGATGTTCCTGCACGCTGAGCGTAAAGATATCTAGCATGCATTATCAGCATTCCAATGCTGTGCATCACCACTGCAGTGTAGGTTGCCGCGCCACGAAATCTGTGTCTTTGAGCCTTGACATACTGTTGATACCCTGCTGCAGGAGTGTTGGGGGAGAACTTGATCATTCCAGATTTCCTGTCCCATGATGTCAGCAAGTTCTGGATACTGAATGGCAGCGTCCTAGCATTCTGTATCCTGGTCTTCTATCTTATCATCTTGTGCTTGAAGCAGAAGCGCTTGATGTGACTGGATCCTCCTTCCACATACTGCTATGCATGGGTTGAGGATCCCTACGTGAAGCAAATGAGTCATCTGACGCATCACCATGTTGCAGTGACTTTGATTTGTTGAGGGGAGCTTGCCCTGCTTTGTTGCCTGACAGTTGGTGAAGACTGAATTGCATTCTTTAATGTATGAATTGCGATACTTCCTCATAGAATGTCTACAAATTCAACCGTTCATACAGTTGCATCTTGTCCAACTTGCTGCAAACAGTGTGCAAGCAGTGATCATGGCGCATGGGTTCTGGTTTCAAGCGTGAAGGTGTCTGTGTAAGCTCGTTTCACACCTGTCAAAGGATTTTGCGATTGAATATTGTCCAAATTTGGACAATCCAATATTCCTTGACCTGGTAAATTTTTGCAACAGACTTGCGTACGCATTGCGACTTGCAAACATTGCTTACAACATGCACAACATTGCTCATGACTGACAAGGTCACTCACAAGTTGGTGTTATTTAGTGCACTGCTTTCCTCAGCTGCTGAGAATACAGGCAGAGGTGTATCCAAGGGAGGTCCAGCCCCTTCTGAACCTGGGAGTTCATGCCAAACTGCAATCTGTTAAACTAGAAATAGGTGACACTCATAGTGCACAAATCACTGAAGTCAAGATGGTGACAGTAGCAAAGGCAAGCAAGCTGCAGAAGCTGCATCTGCAAGGCCGTTCTTGGAGTCGACTTTTTCTGACAACACAAAATGCTGACATTGGGTGCCACTGCAGCAAGGTGGCAGTCAGGTATACTTTGTGTAGGGACAGCTTGGTGACTCCTTTTCTGAGGTACTGGCATAGCACAAAGAGTTGCATGGGGCAGTGAAGCAATGAGCCTATCCATGTCACGTCACATGTACTGGGTAGCAGTTTAGTGGCTTGCGTATCTTGATTAGGGGAGAACGATCGCAGAAATGTTGTGAGCTGTTGCTGACGGTCCTAGTGTGTATACACAAGGCAAATTACAGACTATGACCGAGTCAGGCAAGACTATGTGCATGGTGTTGCTATATGTTCTGGATTTCTGCATTGCCAGAACGACGCTGTTCTTTTTGCGGGGACACAGTAGAGCACAGACCTGTACATGCAAGCACATGGTGCTGAGGCATTATGACAGACTGTATTTGCAAGCATCATATTTTTTGTCATGACGTGCTGAAACCTCCAGCAACATTCATTAGCTGCACAGCAGCAGGATCTGAAGACATGCCCAGTTCCCACAATGGCTTACAAGCAGTACTGTACCCTACAAAGCAATCAGGCAACTAAGCAAAACTCAAAGAGAATGGAGTTGTATGTCTAAGCCTGCACGTCTGGTTTGCTGTGCTGCATGCGCTTTGGAGGAGCCTTGAATGCCGCAATCTTAGTTGCTTCCCGTCCAACAACAAGAGCATTGACTTCATAGGTGCCCTCATATGTGTAGTATGCCTCCATATCACAAAAGGTCTTTGCGCACAGGAAGTCAGAGACTATGCCATTGCCCCCCAGCAGCTCTCGCCCAAGTGCAACAACTTCCCGCCCTGCAGATGCGGGAACACATACATCTGAACCTGATGTCTGATGCAATTTTCGATGCATTTGACCCACACATCAATCCTGAGATCAAAACCCAGCAAAGCGAGGAGCTAAACACACGCATCACAGAGCAACATAATTGCAGGCCATGTATAATGCGTCTAAAGCCTTCTCCAAGACGCCGAACATGCAACCCCTTTGCTTTGCACACAGAGCGTCAACCACAGCTTCACTGTCCATCCCAACATGCAGGTGCGCATGTGCATCTGACTCTACTCCACCAGCCAAAGTAGCATGCTGGCAACCCACCTCGCAAGGTTGTCCAGGCCTTGACCATGCTGGCATCAGCATGACTCATCTTGCCGGCTTCATGCAGCTTGCTGAGTCTGAAGCACATGAGGAACATGGCGTTGATGCTGCCCAGCATCCGGGCCAGCTTCTCCTGGTTTGCCTGCAACAATGGGACAGTTTCCCTCAATGTTGCTCCCTTGTTTCCTGTTTTTTGTTTTTTTCCCCGTATTCTTCTAGCTATGTACAGAACATGTACATGTCTGCCTGCAGCATTAGGTCAGGTTTTCTAATGAACATGTTTGCCTGCAGCAATGTGTCGTTTTCTCTTTTTTTCCCCGCCTTTCCTTCCTGTTCTCTTTTTCTTGTTCTACTATGTATGTATGGGTTCTATACATACGTGTTTGTCTGCAGCATTACGACAGTCTCTCTGCACACACTCTCGCCTGCAGCAACGGGACAGGTTGTCTTCTAACATCTACCTAGCTTTGACCGGTGCAATAGGGACAGGATCAATAGGGACAGGATCAACAGGGACAGGACCAATAGGACAGCCTCCTGTCAGCTCTCACCCAGAAATGTCAAGCAGGAGCTGATAGCATGCCATTGACACAGCGCCGTGACACGCTTGACATTCCTGCCCCATGTGACAAAGATGAGAGATGAAGACACGCAGAGAGGAGTAGCAAAAACGCAGAAGAGGAGGAAGAATAGGAGATAGAGCAGGAGACATCAAAGGGGAAGAGCGGAGGAAGAAAGAAGCGGAGGACACCACAGACAACACCAATCACAGAGGGGAAGAACAAGGCACAGAAGGATGACAACAGAACAAAGAGAGACACAGGAGCAGCAGCAGAGGACAAGAAGAAGACGCAGGACCAGGCAAGTCAGGTCAAGAAGGAGAAGGCTGCCACTGTGCAGCGTCAGAGGAGCACCTGAAAAGCAGCAAGAGGGGAGCCAAACTGCTGCCGCTGTTGCAGGTATCGATTGCACATATCATATGTGCCCATGGCCAAGCCTAGAGGCTGCCACGCCACCATGATTCTGCTGATGGCCAGCACCTTGTTTGTGTCCTGCAGGCCCAATAGGCAGCTTGAAAGGCAAGCCAGACAGGTTGAAGGGCAGAGCTGGCAATTGAAAGGCATCACAGACAGACCAAAGGGCTAAAGGAGTCACACTGAAAGGCTTGTTGGACGACCCAGGGGCTACATGATGTCACTGAAAACAGCAGCATGAACAGCTTCTGCCTGATGTGAGTCGCGTCTGCAAGAATGCTCATGGTGCAGTGCTCATGATGCACAGCACAGCACAGCACAGCACAGCACAGCACAGCACAGCACAGCACAGCACAGCACAGCACAGCACAGCACAGCACATGACAGCAACAGCGTCATGCACACCGTACAAAAATTACAGTGCAGCATGAACATAGGTGTTCAAACAGCATTGCTCAGAAAGCACAGGAACAGCGCAAAATGCACAAACGCCTAGTCAAATAGAACCATTCATGGAGGCTGGCTGTGTCTTTATAGACAATGGATTGTATCTGACCTTGAAGCTGTTGACTCCAGGCAGGCGCGCACTATCTGGCACAAAGCACTTAGTCATCTCAATGTCAGCATTTTGAACACATCGCAGCGCAATCTTGTTCTCAATCTTGGATGTTTTGAAGCCCTTCGTCCCCTTCTTCACCACAAATGCATTGACCTGGTTCGTCTCATTGTTGCGAGCCCAGATCACGACCCAATCAGCAAAGGTAGCATTGCCAATCCAGCGCTTGCACCCATTCAGCTCATAGCCCCCGTCAACCTTGGTCGCTGTCGTCTGAAGGGCACTTGCATCGCTCCCATTGCTAGGCTCAGTAAGGCCCCAAGCCCCGGTGGTTTTCAGAGCAGCCAAATCAGGCAACAGCTGCTGCTTCTGCTCTTCAGAACCCAGCAGGTCTATGGTCAGCATGCACAAGCTGTTGTGCACCATCAAAAATGTGCTCATGCTGCCATCGACACGTGCCAGCTCAATGCATGTGAGCCCAGCTTCCACTACGCTCTGACCAGCACAGCCGAAGCCTTTGATGGTGCCTCCGCCCAGGCCTAATTTGGCAATCTTGGGAACAACTTCATGGGGAAATTCAGCCCTTTCCCAGTACCCTGCTATTATAGGTGCTACCTCTGCTTCCTGCAAAGAGGGAATCATAGACTTGAGAACCAACGAATGGTACTACAGATTACAGTAACAAGTAAAGACAAAAAAAACCCGTGTTGGATCAGGAGTGGCTGAAGAATGAATGAAAGCATGCATCAGGGAGGCATGCGTGGCGTGGGGTGTGTCATGGTGTGAACATGCTTGTTGCGTCAATCTGTGATGGTGGAGCACCACATGCTTCATGCACTGACAAGGCTTTGCAAGTCAAGAGACAAAGGAAATAAAGATGAATAGAACACCGTTCAGCGTTGAACGATAACAGCTCAAGGGTGCGTAATGAGTTTTCATGTAATCCAGGACAACATCTCCTAGGTTGTTTGCTAGCAGCAGCAGAACAACACAACTGTGCTCAGCGCAACAGGAGTGATTGTGCGTTACATGCTGCAAAGATGTGTCACACATTTAGCAATGACCTGTGTTGGGGAAGACATGGTGCTTGACAGACAAATCACAGAGAGAATGAAGGGTGAAATCTTGTCACAAATGGAATGCATGGTACCGAATGTCAAGCATGCATGCATTGCTAGTGTTCACAGCACATAGTCTTGCACGGTACTCCATGCAACCGCAAAGGCACTAAGTAGTTTTTGCAATAAGGTGTGATGTACTTCTGCGCAATACGCAAGATTGCAGCGACACACCACACCCCAGGGAGAGCGAAGGTCTCACCATGAACTTCCTGACTTTGTACTTGGTCTCCTTTTCTTTGTCAGTCAGCAGCTCGTCCCAATGCAGCATATCATGGCAGGCCGGAGGAAACTCTGCCATAGTCTGTGCTTGGGGGAAAGTCGGATAGTTGCTTGATGTGGCAAGGGTTGGCGCCACTGCAAGCTCATGCTGGGCATCACAGACTGCAGAAATGATGAAATGTCACAACTACAGCATGACTCAAAGTGTGAGAGCCAATCATGGATGTGATACCTGAAGGACCACCAATAAGGTGTCTCTGTAACACCTGTATCCGCTCCATCACGGCAAAACCCTCTAGCTCTTGTTCACGGCGCAGCAATGAGAACGACGAGACGATGCAATTGTTGATTGACCAAATGTAAGCAAGCGCGACAAGAACCGACGCTACAGGTTCACTCGCTTTGCGAAGACTTTGTCAAACGACTCCAGCTCAGCTTTGCATGCATCGATCGAATGACGTGTCGTGACGTAACGCCTAATGAAGCGTTACGCCTCATTGGAAAGCAAGATTGCAAGCCGAGTGAGGGCGGTCTTCAAGGCAGTCAAATGCAGTGGCTGCTGCTGATCCCTTCTGGCTCCCAGCAAATGCCATTGAACCTATTTAGATCCGATCATATAGTCTTGAGGGTTTAGGGTTTAGCAACGACATTCTCAGACAAACTTGCAAACATGACATGCGTCATCAAGTTGCGCAATTGCCACAGCTGTGCGTCTTGCATGACATTTTGCATGCTTACCACTCGTGGTTGCGTTGCCCGACTTCCGTTCTGCAGCACGTGCACCACCATGAGTGAGTCATCGCGGCAGTTGACCATTCTTAAGTTCCGTACTTTTCTGTCATCAGCAGCAGAGACCGGGACACAGCTCACAGAGGGTGCAGGACCACACACAGTTTGGTTTGTTTCGCTATATGCCCAGGTTGACATGCTGTGACACAGAGGGAAGCTAAATGATTCAACTTTAAACCTGATGCAGTCCTTTGAATCTCTTGACGCATGCCTGCCAGGCTGACGTTGCTACTGTGGGCTTCAACTGCAGCTGGTATACCAATCAAAATTTGATGTGGAATTTGATGTCAGCTTACAGTCCACAACAAGATTTCACACCAGATGCCAGGCTAGCATTTGCGACAGCTCAGCTGTCCTTACAGGCAGCTGCAGCGCAAGACAGGATCAGTGAACTTTAACCTTGGCATGCATATGGAAGATCTGTTGTCGACAGGGCGACGTCTTCTGCTGCTGCAGTACCAGCACTAGTGACTGAGCAACATGTGATCAACGCATAGAAGCAAACACATGCCATAGCCTGGGACAAATGAAAATGCATAGTAAAAGAATGTTTCAGCTGCAGCAAAAGAGCTCCATGCAAGCCCCAAGTACATGTGATATACAAGCCTGGCTACAATACAGTGTATCCAGCTGGACTGGAGTGACTTCTGGGGACTGCAAGCCCATTTGGATCTGTCCTCAGTCACTGTACAAAGGTATATGATTTCACAGATGTAGATTGGATGTCCAGTCAACAACGTTGTCTTGTCAGGTGCAGTTTTGTCAGGTGCTTGCAACCTGTCATGGTGTTGTTTAGGTCTGTTATTTTACCTGGTTTGCGTGATATATTTTTTGTGTTCTGCTGGCAAGTTGTCATGCTCGATATATACGTACTATACTGTCATGCTATACAGTCAGTTAGGCAAACGTATATATATGTAGATGTGCTGGATGAGCAGCGCTGCCTACGAGCTCGTGCTACAGGTCACAACTTACCACAACAGCCCTCACACATACTGATCCATATTATGAAGAGGTAATCTCTGTGTGCTTGATCAAATAGCAGCTAAATATTCAAATGTCGGCGAGCTGTTGGCGGCAGAAGTGCCCCTTGATCCTGCCCAGCTTCACGCCTGTCTTGGGCCCCTTGGGGTTTCTAGGTAGGCAGCTTGCACAAGCACTGTCCGATGCACTTACTAAGACCGCAGCGGAACTCCGTCAGGAAACGGCGGTCGACTCAAGTGACATCCCTCAATTTGACTCAGGGGATCTGCCAACGAAGCTGTGCTACAATGGTCTGCAGCTGAGCGGTTGCAACGTGTGCAGCTGAAGTTGCAAGTACTGTGCAGAAAGAATTTTTGCTCGGACCACAACGCAGATCAGAGGAGCATGCGCAAGCTCGCACGCAGGACTGGGCTTTTCAGCTGGAATCGACTGGTGTGGCAGCTCGTTGCACACTGTCGAGCAGTTGAACACTGTCATGGATGTAGACGTACTGAGAGCACAAGCATAGCGAAGGCAGCTGTCAGAGCCGTTCAGGCTCAGTTCGCATGCCTGAGCTGGGTTTCAGCTGGTCCAGCCAGACGCAAGGAGTTGCTGGAGACAGAGCTGACGTGCAAAGTCTGCAATCCCAACGTTCCAGTCGAGGCATCTGTTATGTTATGAGATGCTCCTCAAAAGTGCATCTGTCTGCCCTATATTATGAGACGCTCCTCGAACGTGCATGCGTCTGCCCTATGTTGTGAGATGCTCCTCGAAAAGGCATTGGTCTGCCCAACAGGTTCTGCAACAGATGTTGTCACTAGCAAACGCAAACAGACGGCCACTGTACTCGGGACCCGTTTACCACAAGCAGACACAGGCAGAGTGACAGGACTGTCCCCGTAACATCAGCCAAATATACATGAGCCAAGTCTATCACTGAGATTCTGCCGTCATGTACACAATGCAGCCACTATAATCGGATAATGTGACAGAGCAGGTCACATCACAGCAATCAGGTATTTGACTCACATCGCATTGCAACTTTCGTGTACACCATGTGGCGACACATGTGAGTCCGGAGTTTGGTTCCAAACAGCAATCAGTATGTTGCCAATCACCCTGTTGACATTTGAAAGCATGACAATCACAGCAAAATGGACAACGCAAGATGTATTTGCTGCTTTGCTTCATACTCTGTGTCCTGACCAGACGATGGCTTAGTAGCCTTGAAAAGGCCCCACCGCTGCTGCCCATGCCCAACACGCACCAGCTTATCCTGCACACCAGATTGAAACTCAGCGCGGCAAATGCATGCGCAGCAGACTACTTGTCATCTCTGCCAAAGTTGTGCCAACAGATGATCAAGCAAATGCACGTCCCGACGTTCATATGTGTGGTGCAGATCATGCAGTCACAACACATAAGAATGCCACAAGTCAAGGAGTGAAACTCACCTTCCAGCCAGCTTCTATGGCATTGTAGTCAGATTCGCTGAACTCCTGGATGAAGGCCGCCTTGTCCTTGTCGGCCACAGCCAGCTCCCTCTTCAAACACTCCTCAAACTGCAATCAGATGTGTGTTGCTGACAGTGCTTGTCATGCAGGAATGCTGACTGTGCTAGTTGCCACTGTCATGTTTTGTGATCTCACACCAAGTCCAAAGCAAGATTGCTGCTGATGTGTCAGCTCTCTGCTGTTGTGACCTTGAACGATGAGTATTCATGTGTATAACAAACCAATTATTCAAGGCACCAAAAGCAAAGAGTTGACACAATAGCAGCATCCCTGCTCTGGACTCGGCATGGGTGAATCAGGCCATATCCTGCACAAAGTTGCAGCCGGTGAACAAACATAGCAAAGTCCTCAGAATTGTATGGTCTGCTTTGTCTTTCACTGTTCCTTCTGCTGCCACTGATTTTGAGCCCTACAGAAAACACACCACAGGTGCTGTGACCAAGCTGCCAAGAGCAAACTGTTGGGGTTCAAGGTTGAGGGACTTGATTGTTGGCACTTAGCAAATGGCACAGGGGCAACATGCTTCTCAGACAAACAAGCTGAGCAGATGCTGTGACCCAAATGTGTGGCAACTGGAGGCGTTTGTGCTTGACTGCCTTGCACATGACTAACAACATGCGAGTCAGCAGTTGAGGATGTCCAGTGATCTGACCTGCCAGGTGCGGTCATCAGCCTCCACACTCACAAAGCCAGCCTCCTCAATCATCTTACCATAGCCTGCCACGCTGTGCAAATCGTACCCACGCTGTGCAATGTACTTGGCGAAGCTGCCAGATGGCTTCTCAGCAGATCTGCAGTAGTCTGAGATCAGCACCCTCCCTCCAGGCTTCAGCCATTCAGCGAACCTCCTGAAGAGCGCCGGCTTGTCTTGAATGTGCAGAATGGTGTCTCTGCTGTAGATGACGTCAAAAGACTGTGGTGGGTAGTTCGCCAAGGTGCAGTCAGCAATTTCAAATGAGACGCTGGCGCCGCCGGGAACTTTTCCCGCCCTTTCGATGGCAATCAGGACCATGTTGACAGACAGGTCGATGCCATGCACGAAGACACCATGTTCTGCTGCCATGTAAAAGTCACCACCACCGATGCCACAGCCAACGTCCAACACACGCTGGCCTGGCTTCAAGTTCAGCTGGCTCACAAAGTCCTGCACAGGTACAGCGTGGTGCTGAAGAAGCACAAGATGAACACTGCACTCACATGATGTCTGTCCTGCATATGTGCAGGACTAAAGCTTTGTAATAGGCAAAAGGTACAGCTGCGCACGTTTTTCATGTGTCAGGGTACTCCTTCTGACATTGCTTAAACAGCTTGAACAGCATGCACAGTTGGTGATACAGACAGGACAGCAGGCCGCATGTATAAGCGCAGGATCATGCGACAGCCAGCAGGCAGACTGACAATCAAGCAAACGTGATCTTTGAGACAGACAGATCAGACAGACCAGCTAACAGGCCAGCCACTTGCAGCTTGAGGTGCATACCTGACCCTACAAAAGACGACGTTTTTGATGAGGCAAGTGAATGAATGTATGAATAAGATGCACACCTTAGTGGTCTCAAAGCCTCCAGTGCTAACATAGCCCTGCCCAAAGATGCGCTCGTAGCGCAGGATACCGTTGGTCTGGTACTGCTGGTTGTCCAAGAAGTGGCGGAATTCCTTCTTGCCAGACTCCTGAGTGTATACCTGTGTATCACAAATGCGGCGTAAAAGTATGAAGCAGTCCAGCGTGATGCTATTGCTTGGGCAGACGCCGCATCATGCTCCAATAAATGAAGCCACTGCTGACTGATGCCAGCATGCATGTGGCGCATCAAAGGCTCAGCCCACTTGCAACAGACCCCTAAGTATGCAGCAGACTGACATTCTTGCAGGCCCCGCACATGCTCTGGTACAGATCCCAACTACGGAATAGGCAAGAAGAGCAGTAGCTACATGACCATAGCACTGACAAAGTTGCACAATGACAAGGCCTCTGATTGCCAGAATCTTGTTTATAATACTGTGCTCTCGCTGACCTTGCGCCACTTCCAGCAGATCTGGCTCTGATTCTTCTTCACTCTGACATAGGTGTCCACGCATTTGCAGCTGATCAGCTCAAAGTGGCTGTACCGCCCATCTGACTCCTTCAGCTCCAGTGCATCCACCACTGCAAAGTAATCCTTAGGACTCCTGCAAGAGCAACCCACACTTGCACGCCACTTTTCCAGACTTGCTGTGGCCTACTAAAAAACGACTGGCCTGGGTTCTGACCATGCAATGCTAACAAAGAGCGCAATGATGCAGTGCAGCTTTGAACTAGTGCGTGCTGACACAGCGGTGACAAAATGCAGTAAAATCAACCAGGCAGCATGACCTACAGCCAACCAAGCATTGCTGTGACGTTGCAATACACCAGCTGGGGAAATGATGTCAACAGTCATTGCCGGTGCAACAGCTGCAATGGCATGCAGACAAGACAGGATACTGATACTATGCACCCACAACTTGAGAGTATCATCTGGGCAGCACCTGTAGTGTGTAGGGTTGTTACCCCTCTTCTTGTCCCCTGAGGGTTTGAAGCAACTCTCACGAAAGAACAGAACTCCACCCTCTGTCAACTGCATGCACCAATGGATGCCATCAGCACATGCGCAGTGCCACTACAGCATTGAGCATGCTCACAAACGTGAGCAGATTTGGTGTGTTTGTATCATGCCTGTATGTCTGCCGAGTGCTCAAGTCACTGTGCACACAAGTCTGTATATATTGAGTGTCTGCACATGTGATTGCACACAGATGCCGTCTGAAACAAAGGTACTCATTATGATGGAATGGCTTGACAGGCAGATTGAATTGTTGCAAACGGTCGTGTTCAATTGCATCCAAGCTGAATACACAAGAATCAGGCACGCACTGTGGAAGCTTACCCATGTCAGCATGTTGTGCATCAGCTTAGAGACTTCATCGTCCCCTGTTCAACAAACACAACCTGGTAAATGCAAGGCTTGCTGTGTAATTGGCTGCTTTCCAGCATTGTTTACAATTTTTCGGGTTTTCCAGAAGCAGTTGGCATATCAAGAAGGCCTACCCAGGTACATCAGAAGCCAATTGGTAAAGACCACATCAAAACTTTCTGGTTCTGCTTCCAGCTCACAAGCATCACCAGCTTTAAAAGTGATGTTGCCCATGTGACCGTGCTGCCTCTCGTTCTCTTCAATCAGACGCTGCATAAAGTCTAGGGCTAACACTGACTTGGCCTGTGCACCCAGGTCCCCTGTGAAGCGCCCGATCCCAGCACCCAGCTCCATAACACGCTTGCCTTTGACCGACCCTAGCATACCCAGCACCTGCAGGTAGCACACGGATTGTCAGGTCGTTGACACAAGCCGCCTAAAGGTACTCATCTCACAAGTGCCGGCAGAGGTGGGTCGCGAGGGAATCTGTGCGCTTGAAAAGACACTTGTCCATATGAGTGCCCATGCGACGACGCAATCGTCTACCTCGGGCCTCTCTTCTTTGTCAATAACCTTGGCTTGACTGTCCAACATCATCGCCTCAACAGTCGTCTCCACGGAGTGCTCGGTCCAATACAACTTTTGGGCGCTGCGCTCAGCAGCAGTCTTGCCAGTAACATTATCTGTACCGTTCACACCGTTCATGGTGGGCAATCAAAAGGATCGGCCCAAAGGGCTTTTCTCTCCTGTCACTGAGATTCGATCGCCTGACGGCACCGGTCGAACGTTCTACTACGTCTGTTAGTCTTTCTTCCGCGCGGCTGCATGCAGATCAGCAGGCAAAAGGCATCTACCTGATCGAGCAAGTAATGGTCAGGCAGGACAGCTACAGCCGGGTGTCCGGACATGCCTGAACAGGACACCTAAATTCCTTGATCCACATTTGAATACGAAGCGTCGACTTGGCCCTTTGCATATGCTTCGACAGTCAAAGCACGCACCAAGTCACTCTCTCTCAACATGTATGCTTAGTTCTTAGCCAAGCCAACATACAGCGATTACACTGCAACAGGCCTGTTGAGCGCTGTCACCATAGTTTGCAGCTCACCTTGCAGCCGTCACAAGTTGCCACAAGGGGATGGCCGCAGGATTGTCTGTATACAGACAGTGCCTGCGCTCTGTACAACAAAGTGAGAAAATTGATGATTTTTTTGCAGTGTCTGAGAAACATCTATCTGCATCCTTTACTGTACTCCTAATGGGCCCGCAGGTTTCCGCGGAGATCAATTTATGCTACACAACTCTCGGAAAGAGCTGCGGTCGAAGTTCGAGGTGCAAATCACCAAAGCTGGCACCGCTCATAGCTTTCATGGTTATGCAGGTGACGGCCTTGATAAGCCACGGGCAGTGCTGACCCGTACACTGACTGCTGTAGGCAAACCGTCACGTCTCAGACTCTGGAGCCGTCAAGAAACTCCTGGCCGAAGGTGAAGAGGCTGCCGACTTTATCAAGACGTTTGTTGTGCAAGCCAAGCTGAATGAAAGGGGCAACTTTGGTGAGCATTCTGCTCCATGCTTGTAATATGTAGTCATGCATATCTCGGCGTTGGACAGTCAAGCTTCAAACTCGGCATTTGCAACATTTTTAAAATCATTAGATTGGTCAGTTGAGACATTTGATCTTCATGACAACCCAAGGAGCACTGCAAAGACTTACTACTTTCTCTGGACTACACTTCCCCTGTGAGGCTCACAATTTTGGCCCGCCACAATTGTCTTTTGGATAATGCAGAAATGAAGGTCCAACCGCATCACGCAGATGCAACAGCAGAAGAGGCTGCCTTACGCAGATAACAGCAAGCCAGCTGTGAGTTGACAGGTTCATTATGCAAAGCTTCAAGCTGTCAAGGCAGTGGCCTTGTTGCCCTGGAAGCCACAGCGTGTCCTGCTTGCCAGCCTACTCGATAGGTCATTCTGTGCCTGCAGCAAGGATTGCCCAAATGTGTTGTTTGTAAGCGCAGCACAGAGGAATGGTAATCAAGCAAAGCAGGAGGCTGGACAGATGCAGATGCAGCAGGCACATTTGACTCAACAGTCATGATACTGATGTACAAAGACCCCTCTATTTGTCAAACATAGACATGCATATGTTGTATGCAGATTGCATTGGGACTACCTGTGACTAGCTGTGACTGGCTGCACAGCAGCCAAAATTTATCTATGTGTTTCTTCCTGTATTTTGGAGAGTAGTTATCTGCTTCACTCAAGGCTGGTGTCTGTGTTGCAGCTTCTGTGATTGAATCTAGCTGAATCGGCGCCCATGCATTCACTGGTGCTACAATGTTTGGCAGTGACTGGGGTTCTTCGAATTTGCTTGCAAACTTGAGTTGTCTGTGAGCACTTCACACACGACTGTGCTGTTGGCTAAGCGAAAGCCTCCAGGTTGCAAAGTGATATTGCTTGTACAACCATCTAGACATCTGGCGGCTGTTGGTTGACACATACTATCAGTATTGAGGTGGAGTGGGTGCAACAAGTGCCCATGTCCTCGTATGTTGTCAGAAAGGTCCAGCACACGTGTTGTCTGATGTGCACACAGTCCTAGAAGTAAGTACGACAGCCAGTAGAACCATGCATGCATGAGCAATCGATGTCAGAGCTCTCGAGGCTGACTGTCACAATTTCATTGCATAAGAAAAACGCATGCATCTTTCAAAGTTCAAAAGAGAATTTGCTGCTGAAACATGCAAGAAGAAGCTCCTTCAGGCAGGTACGCTGTATACAGTTTTGCACTGACACTCAGCACCTCTGATAAGGGACTGGATGTACTCCACAATCAGATTTGTTCTGTAGCAAAAAAAAAAAAACCCCCCAGTCATATGCAAATGGCGCCATTTGCGTATAAACAGCTCAGACAGACAAGCCGACAACACCAGGGGAAGTTTTGAAAGCCAGTGGCATGTCACATGCATATACTACACCACGCTACAACTCTGGGGCACACTGAGCGTCTAGAGCATTTGAGTGAAGGTGTTGCCTTTTGTGGTAGGCTGATATTGACTACCACAGAACATCCCAGAGGCTAAGCCCTAATCACTTGACCAAACTATACTGGCTGCAGCCTGCGCTGCCCATACACGTGCAGCAGCTGACGCGTGGCATTGACAAGCAGTATGTAGGCAACAGTACCTGCTGTAAGCACAGCAGCAAATTGGAGACGGAACGACTGAGAAAAATTGTACAACCTGAGCAGGTTGATGCTTTGGTCTGGTCTAACCAAGATCGCCACATACGACAGTATAGTGTAGACGCCGGCAGTGATAAAGAGCGGCTTGGTGCGTAGAACAGGCTCACAAAACCATTTGGTATCAAAAGTCAGACTGGCAAATGGCGCAAACAGCTGAAGATTGGCTACTAGCCACGCCGAAGAGGTGACCGGGTTCTGCAGCACAGTGACACTAGTTCACCACATGTGGGCACAGACTGGAGAGCAAAAGCATTGACTGGAGTTGGTCATATATGCATGTAGTTAGGGCTTGCCCTAATGCCTAGCTTAGTGCTTAGGGTAATGCTGCTTGCGCCGTGCCACAGGATCGGTTCTCTGCTGTCATGCAAAGGCATGATGCACAGCACATAGAAACGTTGACTTGATACAACCCAATGTGGTACCAGGTTGGCACGCATGCACAGCAAGTTTGTACAACCTTACGCAAACTCTGCAGATTGCACAAGCACGCTCAATCCCTGAATACTGTACAACCATACTCTCATCACAGCAGAAGCAAGGCTCACCAGGTCAGCAGCTCCAGTGCCGCCTGTGAGCCAGGGCCTTGTACACAAGAAGATCATGCTGATGGTGTGGAAGAGCTGCAATGCCACGGTCATGACCAGAAGCAATGTCAGGCCCTGAAAGTTACACGCGACGGGGGGCGGCTTGTTGGGGGTCATGTGCCTGAGGGGGCAAACCCAGCAGGCTGCCATTGCTATAGCCATCGCTTGCACATCTATCGCACTGCTCTGCAAGCAGAACAGTTTTTCAGCAACAAAAAGGTCATGAAACACCACCAATGCACATCTAGACTCTGTTTGCGCGTTTGACTTAGAAAAGAGCAGAGCACTCTGGCTGCGCTCTACACTCTTGACATAGCGGCGTACATCCACTCAAGCCCTCAGAGGCATCCACAGGTTGAAGTTGGTGAAGTCCCAGGGTGAAAATAATGCTGTCATGGCATTAGACGGCTCCTGCAGGCTATGCTGGAGCCTTGCAGTTTGCACACTGCATTTGGCATCACAGAGCACAATCATACAAGTCTTCTCAGCATCATGCAGGCAAGTTACGCTTTGCAAGTGATCAAAAGCAGCCTGATAATTCTGACCCCCTTCTTGAAGCAGACAAGCTGATGAGTCAATGCACAGCATAGAAAGCAGTATGGCTGTGTTCAGATCATGAGCCTTGGGAGTTGTCGGCACTGGCTATTTTGGAAAACTCCTGGACCCAAACCAGAAGGGCTTTCGTCTTTGTTGTCACAGGCTGCTGGATACAAACCAGAAGTGTGGTAATGTTGGAAGCGATTCAGGCTTTTCTCATTTTCTTTTTTGGGTGGACATGAGCAGTACCTGCAGGTTGTCTAGGGAGGAGCCATCCACAAAAAAGGCGGCCATGCTCGCCTGTGCCAGAATACACTGATACACCACCATGTACTGCAACAAACACACACAACATCACTGGCCATTTCACATCTCACCATCCCCGTTCCTCTTGTTCTTCACACTCTGACTATTCAGGTAAACTAAGTAGAGTTCCACTGTTGATTTACTATTATAGCAGCTGTTGTTGTTTCTATGACAGTTGTCATCATGATAACTTGTGAAACGATGAGCATTTCTGGTACCTTTGTTTGTGTTTCCATCACTATCACGTTCATCCTTGTGAACTTTCACTTAAATGCAAGGCCTTGCCCTAAGGGCATGGAGGCTCAAGCTGCTGTGTCAAACCATTCCATACATGCCAAGTGTATGTGCGTGCGAGCGTGCATGCAAGTCCATATTCGCCAAATGTGTGTGCCCATGCACATCCCAGGCAAGGTGAGCTGCAGCAACTTGTATACAAAGGCAAAGTTGTGGAAACCTAGGTGCAAAACCCTGTGCCCAACAGAGAAACACAGGACACGTCTTGAAGCGTAGGTGCTCTGTAGGTGCGCACCTTGAGCAGGGAGATGAAAATAGCATGAGAAGCTTTGCATAACTTGATGAAGCTTGTCACACCTGCGTACATTCACACAGCAAGTTCAGCATACCAGAACCTGCATGCATGAACAACGTACCTGTGCATGGAGCTTGTCACACCTGAGTACACTCCCAAAGCAAGCATACCAGAACCTGAATCATTGAAGCATGCATCTGTGCATGAAGCTTCTCGCACCAATGTACATTCATGCAGCAAGTGTGAGCACACCAGAACCTGCATCCATTTTTCAGGTATGATGCACCAAAGACTGTATGAATGGAGGCATAGAGTGACAAGGCCTGCTGCAGCTACCAGACAGCAGCGCACAGTGTCACCACAGCAGTGCACACCTCATGCACAAGTTAGTAGCAACATACATGCAACATGGACTGACAACAGCTTCATACAAATTGCTGGTCCTGGCTGGTTGACTTAAGGCTCTCACCTGCTACAGAGCCTTGCTCAGTGGACAGCGCAGCAGCAATGACTGCATCAGTGGCACCGATGGCCATGCCCACATCAGCTGCTGCCAGAGCTGCTAAGTCATTGATGCCATCCCCACAGAACATGGTAGTGTTCCCCAGACCCTGCACAAGTTACTTGTGGGGTTTAGGAGCCAGCAGCAACAGGCAAAGTTACATACGCTTTTGCACCCTTGACACACAGTTGCTGAAGGGACACAGCCAAGAGATGGGCGGGGGGTCAGGCGATCAGGCCAAAACACCCACTTGTTGTTGAGCTGTACAAGCGCTGATTTGTACATGCCAACAGTGCCCTGACAGAGGCCAGTGTCAGCACTTGGTAGGTTGCCTGTGCAGTGGGCAGCTAAGCAGCTGTTGAGGGATGTCCACAATAG
>JAABUP010003883.1_pt1 | contig 25696 bp, 19 predicted proteins | sample 5559201 | NCBI WGS metagenome assembly JAABUP01 (sample SAMN10711887, study PRJNA513373) | rock metagenome | isolation source: Antarctica rocks | place: Antarctica
GGCTAAGACGTTAGTGATGCTGCAGGAGATGGGAGTTGGAGTTGATGCGACGGGTGAGAGAAGTGTGTGGAGCTCAAGAAAGTAGACAGGGCAGTTCATTGTTGATATTGTCATCTTGCGAAATCTAAGCTACCCCAACGCCTGCTAAACTGCTCGATTATGAAGATGGTCCTCCTCGGCCCGATCCCCCTCCACCCATCATGTTTTTGGCCCTATGACATGTTATTGGAGGTCGATTGCATGGCATGGGGAGACTCACAATTCTGCAATGCTTGGATCCTGCATCAATGAAGCGAGGTCCGGCATGCCTCCTCCACCTCCTCCACCCCTGCCCTCACCCCCAGATCCACCACCACCCATACTATCCATCATCCCTCTCAGTCGCGGGTTGTTCATCAGGTTGCTCATCATATCCGGGTTGCTCATCATCTTCTGCGCCATCGAAGCAAACATCGGATTGTTCATGATTTGGCTAAGATCTGGCCCTCCTCCCCCACCGCCACCACCACCACCACCAAACATCCCCGCCAACGCGGAGAGATCCGGCATTCCTCCCGCACCGCCCGCACCGGGTCCGGAACGTGCACTCGGTGCTCCGATATCGTCGGCATCATCCATCCCAGTCTCTTCTTCTACCTTCTTCTTCGCCGTCTCGTATCCCTTTTTCATTGCCTCACTCCCACCATTTCCCTCATACTCGATCCCTTTCTGATACGCCTCCATACTCCCCTTGGCATCTCCGAGCGCAAACCTTGCGAGTCCCAATCTACTCCACGCTTTCGTATACTTCGGATCCGCCGCGACCGCCATCTCTGCATCCGCACTCGCCTCCGCGTGCTTGTGGTTGGCAGAATACGCCGCGGCGCGATTGGAGAGATAGATCGGATTGAGCGGGGTAAGGTTTAGCGCTTTCGTATAGAGATCGATGGCAGAGGCGTAGTCTTTGCGCGCCATGGCGGCATTACCTTGACCTTTGAACGATTCGGCTTCAGCTGTCGAGCCTCCTGTGCCAGCTGCCGGAGCTTTGGGTGCGCTCGGTGTCGACGGCCGCCCCTCAGCGGCGCTGCTGGGGCCGGTCGTACTTGCGGTGCTCTTTCCTTTCAGCTTCTCGTACACACCGTAGATACTGAGAAGGTTCTGGGTCCCAACTGCGTCTGCCATGGCAGCTTTGTCTTGCGGGTCTACCTTGAACGATTCGGCGATACATGACTGAGCGACTTCGATGGACTCGGTCTCGTCGGTGGAGAGTGTGCCATCTTTGAGGGAGTTTGACAGGAAGTCGATGATAGCTAGAGCGAGCCGCTTCTTGGACTCCGTCGCCTGTGATATGTGAGGTCAGTTGTGATCCAAGAGTATGTAAGATAATCTTTACCATGGTGATGTCTTCTGAGCGAGTGAGAATTCGTCGCTGGCTCGATCTTTGATCTTAGAATATGTAGTGTAGAAACAAAGTGATAGTTGTTTTGGTGATGGAAGAACCAAGAAGTTTTAGGGTGGGCGGTGACGAAGCGAGCTTGAATTCCGTTGCTAGCTAGTTTGTTTAGTTTGGTATTACCGTAACAGATATCATGCGAGTACTCGTAAATCATCACTCAACGAGCTTTTGGAAATCTCCACGTCTTTACTACGACGGTATTTCACTTTTCATGACGTATCTGGAGTACCCCACGAGGTGTCGAGTCTCAATTTTTGGAGACGACACTTTGGTAGTCTTCACCGAAACAACCGGTTCATTGTTGTTCCTTGCTCATGAGGCATCATGTAACGGCATCAGGTATTTTGTTCAAGAAGACTACCCATCTTGCTTAACTTCACCAATATAAGAACTTCCTTCCCTTAGGTATTAAGGAGTTTTTCCATGTCCGGCTTTCTGACGTTGCAAAGCGAAGTCATGGTGTTATGGGAGAGCCCGACCATCTCAGAGAATCTATTGACCGAATGGCCAGCCTCCAAGCCTGTAGGTTAGCAGCGTGGGGTCAGCTGCAAGCTCCGACTTCTTCTCCTTCAATTGCTCAACATCCCAATTCGCCCAAAGGAATCTCCTATTGAGGAAGTCGGCTTCGTGGCTGGCTAGCAAGACGGTGAAGTTTGCCGGCAATTCGACTGAGACCAGTCTTCTTCAGCTTCACTTCTAGCCATTGGGTTGAGATGAAGAGGGCCTACCTTCGTCCCAAGGCACATTAGTTATGCCTGCCTTGACAGCAATATCGGTCTTAACAACACCGGGATGGATACTATAGACACGAAGCTGAGGGTTTTCCATGCGGACGTAATCCAGAACCCTGATGAAGGCGATCTTCGATGCGGCATACGAAGCGAAAGGACCGGGGAAGGAGTTATGCGCCATCGCTGCGTTGATGTCAATCAAGATAACATCCTCGGCTGCAGATTTGAGAAAGGTTTGAGTGAGAATAGTGGCCGCCTTGACGTTGACTTCAAATCCATTCCAGAAATCATCGATTGAGGCGTCCTTGACCGTGCTCAAATTAGCGAGATAGCCAGCGTTGCTGACGAGCACGTCTATCAGGCCCATGTCCTTTGTGATGGTTGCGAACATCTCATTGGTTGCCTTTTGATCGAGCACGTCGGCGAGACTTTGAAAGGCTTTCGGCTTGCGCTTCAGAGGCTTCCAGGTCCGCTTGTTTGCGGCCAGTGATGATGATATCCTTGGCACCCGCACGAGCGTAGGCGCTTACGATGGCCGCTCCGATGCCTCGACTGCCGCCGCTGATGAGGACGACTCTGCCTTGAGCGGAAAGCTCTGGTTCTTGTGGGGTCGATGGCGGGATATGGTTTCTGGTGGTAGGTTGAAGTGAAAGATGGGAAAGGGCTTGCCATTTCGGTGTCTGTGATTTTATTTGGCGAATGCCGACTCTGACGGAGATGTGATAAGGTCTGGAACAATAAGGTTGGTATGATTGTCCGTGAAGCTGGTAATGGGGTCAATTTGATGAATTTGTCCCTGTGGCTGACCTGAAGCTCTTAGATGGCTATCCCTGCGGTTCTTGTTACTCCGTCAAGTTCCCACCATAGATTCATCGTAGCCCGTCGTCAAGCACAATACCAGCACAGAATAAACGCTTCGGCGTCCCAGGCCGGTCTAGCCTCTAGCAGAGTCTGCTGTGCCCGTGAACTGCAGAGCCTGGGACTTGCTTCGGGGTCTGGGGCGTGCATTTCCCTCTTTCATAGGTCGCCTTGCTGACATGTACCCTGCTGTGGAACCCTACCTCGGAGGCTGAGGTTGAAACTTGGCTTTGGGATTTCTATGCTCATACTAGCTTTGAGTGACCTATGTGAGCAAATGTGAAGGGTTTGGGATGACGTGCATGAAAGTACTGCATAAATTCTTCGTCTCTCAATCTGGATGACAGGTAGACTTAGAACGTTTGCTTCCATAAGCACAGTGTAACATGCAGCAAGCAGCCATCACCAATCCAGAAACCCTCACGCCAAGAGTACATGTGTGTAACAGACCACCCCGACGTAGTAGCCTCGAACGTACTACCTATTTAAAGTCCACATTCTTAACAGTCCCATCCTTGCCCACATGAACATTCAACCTGCATTTCCCTCATCAGCCCCAGTCCCTCTTTGCAAAACAGGCAGAGGCCGGACGCTCACCTATCCTGCTTGAAATCCTGCGTAAGCATAGACCCCTCCTCCACGACTCGATGTTCCTTTGGTAAATCTCTCCTTGCGAAATTCTACATCCAGCAAAATCATAATCAGTAATCCGCCATCAGTATTGAGTAAATCACTCATGCATAAAGTTCGACGTGCTTGTAGACTTGTCTTGCTTCGGAGCGGAACGAGGGGTGGGAAGAGATAGTGACGAGGGAGGACGTACGGTCGAATCGGTGGTGGAGTCTGAGAGTTTCTTGCCCATGAGCTTGTTCATCCATTCGGATTTGGGGTCGTTGGAGCCTGCGTTGTTGTTGATTCCGGGGACGACGAGAGGCATGGTGATGGTGTTTTGAGATTTTGGGGATTTGATGGTGGTGTTGTATCTAGGAGGTGGCTATTTGTGTGGTGGTGCTGGAAGCAAATCGTATCTGCTGCGATGGGACTTGTGGTAGGCAGATGACAGATGACGTAGGGCTGTGGCACTTCTAGCGAGCTAGCGGCGCATAACTACGTGTACGCGTGCGACTGCGGATGGCAGGACTGTCATTCACTACTATCAGAACGAGGAAGATGCGCATATCTGCGAAATTGTGATTGTTTATCTTTATCGATATGAGTATACTCCAACCAGTCGCCGGGCGCCGCCCTGCCCATCCCTTGCCTGGGAAGATCCAATACTCTATATTAGACAGAAGAAACAGAAATAATAAGACATCGGTTGAAAAGTATACCCTCAGGAGGCCCTGGAAGTAGAGCTCACGACCCTTGATGACTGCTATTCTTCCCTGTCAAGTCCAACACACCCCTAACAGCCCTCTTCATCCCCGCTAACCGATCCTTCTCCCTAACCACCATCCTCTGCACCAACATCCTGATTGCTCTCCTTCCCATCCTGTCATGTAGGTCCTGCCACCCAGCCAATTCGCCTGCAACAGTCTGCTGCGTATATCTTAGCTCACTGCCTAATCCTCTCAATTCCTCTTGACTCTTCTCCACCTTTTCTGCCGCTTCAAGATGAATCTTGTTCCTTGTATCGTCGAGAAGTCCTAGAGGCCAGCGGTCGGAGCGGCGCAGGGAAGAGGTGTGTCGATCTATGGCTTTGGAAGTGGCGGACATCGAAGCGATAAGGGAGTGCGGGCGGGCGAGAGCAGAGAGGATGGCGAGGACGGTAGAGGAAATTGCGTGCATATCTGAGAAGAAAAACCTATACGGATCGGATGCGAACGGATGGAGAGTTGTGGAATAGCGGGTGAAGGCGGTGATGTGGGATTCGGGAAGAAAAGTCAATGTCGAAAAAGCGCGGGATGAGAGATGCTGTGCGTCGGAAAGGTCTGATAGGGTCATTAGATTCACGCATCCTCGGTGGATGACTTGACCATCTTACCTGAAGAGGTATTCCGGAATCTGTTTACTCTCCGGATCACGCTCTTGGTTAGATGATTGACCCCTCGGACCATCTCCCTAGCATGGCTGACGAACAGCTCCACGTCTCTGACATCATCGACCGGCTCATATTCCTCCTTCACCTTTTCGGCCCGAATCTCCGCTTTCTTTCTGCTTCGCTCGGCCATCATTTCTGGCTGCACTTCTGGTACGAGAAAAAACTCCCATAGCATCTCGTGGGTTGAGAAAGTTGAGTGTGAGAGCATTATCTTGAGGAAGCTATCCAACCGGACCTGAATGTCATGCAGTACTGCCCTGGCTGGTCTGGTTGAGATTTGAAATGGTGACCTGAAATTGAAGATTGACGGAAGCCACGAGGCAGGATGCTCCACTGCAAGCCATTTGGCCAGGTTCTCAAAGTCGGATAAGGATCGCCGACATGTCGTTACCGTGATAGTGGAGTTTGCGTTAGGTGCCCCAGATTTGAGAATCAATCGGATAGTGGCATCTTCAACAAAGAACGACCGTACAACGGTGGTGATCCGGCCATCTGCACCCGGCGGATTAGAAAAGAGGATCAGATCGTCGATACGATTTCTGACTTCATCGTCCTTTGCAAGCTCCACGGCTGTCATGCCTCGATGCTCCTTCGCATAGAGATCGACGCGAGGATCGCCGAACAGAGCACGAACCATGTCGATACGCCCGTACTTGCTGGAAACCATCAAAGGTGTGAAGCGCTTGTCGTTGGTGGCATTGGCGTCCGAATCGCAATGCTGGAGAATCCATAGCGTAAGTTGCGAATCGTTGACGACATGTAACAAAGTGTTGCCTTTGGTATCAACGTGATCATCTAGATGAAGGGCCTGTCCGTCACCCTGAGTTTGAGTGGCCACAGCTAGCGCCCCGTTAACCATGTCGCTATAATGAGGGTGGTCGTATGATCTGCAGAGTGCGAATAGTGGTGTCTGCCCATTCCTGTCCTTCCGTCTCCACGGGAGCATGCGGCCAATCTTCGAGATCAGTTTCGGTACGTTGAACAGGTAGTGTGCCACCGTACGGCCCATGGCATCTTGCTTTGCAAAGTAGTCTATAATCACTCTATCCTCCTTCGCTCGAAAAACAAAATCCAGAATGATCTCAATCAGCTCCGTGTGGGCCAGCTGGACAGCCGCGCTCAACAGGGTGGTCCCTTCGCTGTTGCTATCGTCCAGGATAGCTTGAATGGGGTAGAATGCGTTCAAAGTCAGTAAGTATTTCAAAGCATCCGGCTGACGGGCTTCAACGGCCATCATGAGGACAGAATCGCCGGATGAGTCCTGCGTTTTGGAAAGCTTGTCGATGGAAGTATCTCCCTCGACGCCACTACCTCTCGAATCGATGGTAGTGGTTCGTGATTTCACGGAATACCCGGAAGAGCTGGAGAGGCTGCGCATGTCCATAGAGACTCTTTTGTCTTTCCGGGGTGGGGCCTGTAGAGGAGGAGGACTTGATCGTGTTTGAAAGGGGAAGACGTGCGCCAACGTCGATTCTTCGGAGGTGCTCCTTGAATCTGTAGTAGTAGCTGTGGGTGGGTATTGATGATGAACAGAACCATTCATGGAAAGGACGTGATCTTCTTCTTCAGCGTTGTAAATATCTGGCTCCTCAACGAATACTCCGTCAATTTGTTCCGTATCTTGTACGAAGTCGTCACCGATAACTTTCTCGTTTTCAGGCTCTAGAACGGCTTTCATCTCTTGGATGTCTCCATTCTTAGTAGCTTGCCATAGTCGCTTGTTTCTTCGACTTGCTTTCCGCAAGCCACCAGAATCCTTGGCTAGGTAAGAGAGCACAGCCTCGAATGTACTTAATACATAGCCCATTTCGCCACCTTCGACATCATCAATGAAGATGAAGTGACGCATATAGAATAGTCGTGCCTGTAGATGCCGGACTTGAGATCTTATAACCACTACCAGGAGTAAAGATACCAAATTATCAGCATTGATTGTCATGATAGGACTCTGCTTCTCGGAGGTCACTCCCCACTTGGAGCCCACAGGTGGCCATTCCTTGTTCGGATTCGTACTTGCCGCCGATGTTACTGTTTTTGCCGTAGTGAGTAGAATTTCCATCATCTCCTGAGGGCTGCCCGCAACGCCCAGCTTTCGAAACTCCTCGACGCCTCGCCCCAAGCGCTGCATCAGCTCTTCCTTTCCTTGACGTCCACCTTCAATGGCGATGCCTACTTGCGAGATGTCGACATTCTCCATCTGCCTTATACGAGATTCAACCTCGAGATCGTCCAAACGCGTGCTCCTACAGATCCTTGGAAAGAGCGTGGAGTCATGTACCTGCTCAGTCACGTACCGTTCGATGAGTCGTTCAACCAACGGTCCAGTAAGGTCGGTAGTCGCTCCCAAAAGCGAGAGTTGCTGTTTATCGACAAGCTGGAAAAGATCGACGGCCGCTGTAACTGCTGATTCTAGAGCGCGCCGCATTACATCCTGCTCATCATCGGCGTGGCTTCCAGCAGTGAGTGGCGGGTTTGCGTGCCCATTTGACATCTTATGACTTAAAGGATCATGACTGTCAGCTCTTGACAATTGCGATGATTCTTTCCTTCTCGAGCACGTAGATGATGACCGCGAGGGTGGCGTCGGTAAAGGCTTTTCGAAGTCCTTTCCAAAATCCTTGAACAGCCGTGCCAAGCCGGGTTGCATTTGTCTTGCTATCATGGGAAAATTGTTGAGAAGGTCGTTGAAAGACTTGATCTCCTTCTTTCGCGGTGGCACTGCGGACGGGCCTTCTGTGTCGGATGAACCCTGTGCGGATGGTGGTTTTGCTCCAGAGGTACGTTTTGGCATTGCAGCAGCAACGATATTGACCGTCTCGAATGATCCAACTAGGGGTCTGGAGATGTAGTAGATAAGCCATTGTTGGGCGTCAAGGCTGTCCGGATAGTACACAGAATCGTTCAATAGTTGGGCCTGATTCAATGTCTTAAAGCCTGGCTCGACCCATTAGCCCAGAAACCTGTGTTGTTGGCCATCTGAAACGTCGAAAGCACCTTTATTACTATACACAAAAGCATCCTTCACCACCACGGTCCTCCCATTCACCGTCGTAAACTGCATGGCCTTTCCCCTGTTATCTCGCACGTTCGCCCCATCTTTGCCGCTTCCAACTGCACTCCCATTGCGCAGACGCAGCACATGACTTTCCAGGAAGTCCTCATGATAAGCTAGATCTGCGTATAAGCTGCCGGACTCGCGGTCTCTGGAGGTGAGGAGGACTTCAGTGGTCGGGACTAGCAGGATCTGAAGACCAGACCAATCAGCTAGCTTCAAGTGAAGAAGTTCTGGAGTCAGGAGAGGCGCAAGAGCCACAAGGCCACTTACATGCTGCTGGGCCGGCGTGCACTGCGCAGGCAGGGCGCTGCGAAAGAAGGCACGCAGGAAAGGGTTTAGAGGGTGCATTCATTCAAAATTCGGGCCGTGGCGGAGACCTGATCTCCGACGGAAAGAACTGCACTGGACGACCTTCTCAAGCGATGGAACTTATTGTACGAAGTACAAGACTCCACTGGCAGCTTCGGCATACGAAGTAACAATAACTCACCAAGCCACATGCGTTCATCCATGCAAGCTTCTGGAAGCTTTCCTTAAGCGAGGTTTCCCCAGAAAGCTGGTGCAAGGATCATGAGTGGAGTCCTTTCGGTACCACTGCGAGTTCTCAATTTATTCGGAAATCCTAAGCTATGATCTTGCTGCTAAGTCCTAGTCATCAACTTGAGGTCTTGGTTTAAATCACTTGTGATGCTCTGAGCCCAAAGTAGTTAAGCATTCACCCTGTCATGAGTTCAAATGCAGGGAAACGTCATGCCTAAATGCATCAGAATGCATGGACGGCGAAAGAGACGTATGAATATCAACCATGGGCGCGTGACCTGTCACTGAAATCCCAGATCATGCGGCTGCAACTTATCTGCGGTATTATGGTAGCGAGTTGCGTCGAGATGTATCAGATTGGGTTTCTTGTAAGGTTACTACACCCTCCTTGTGTGCCGAATTTAAGTCCCGTCCATTGCTTCCACATCTACGGTCTCCCTTCTCTTATTCAAATCCTGTGTAACAGACATCTCATGCCCGTTTATGAAACACAGGCCGGAATGAAGTGTGATGCGCACTACGCAGCAATATTAACCATTGCGCCTCTAGCCCGATGAGAAGGCCTTGGTTTGTGATGAGGGCACCATGCTAACCTCTACTTCGTTCAATGACTCTATATACCGATCGGATAAGGATGCATAGCAGCGGAAATTTGCGCGTGTAGAGCCGCTTCTCCTAGCCATTGGCGGCGAACGAGGCCCTATAGGCATAGTGAATATCTTGACTGAAACAAAGTTCGCAGTATGCGAACTTATCGACGTAACCAGTATGGAGTAGGAGGTGTGACGCCATTTCGCAGACGGCGGGAGTAAGGAGGTGGTGGAGAGAGAGAGAGAGGCGTATGAGTTCCAATATAAGCTGATAGGAGGCGGAGGCGCTGCCGTGTGTATGTGAGCTCAAATGCAATGCTCTGTTTAAGGAGGAAGATTGCGCAACCCAGAGGAACCGATGCAACAGCGGCCTCAGAGATGTCTCACCCTATGCTTGCCGGTGGCCACCGGAAGAACAAGCGGCAGAAAGTGATACGTGATATGTAGAGACGTGTAATTCGTAAGATACTAAGGCAAGAAGATCAGGCTTCAGAGATTCTTTGATGCGAGATCAAGCCCACAAATGCTCTCATCGATTTGTCCATTCTCAGAAGTATAAACACAGAGGAAGTTCTAAGAGTCTCGCAATGTATGACAAGGTATGCATTCAAGCACAAGAGTGGCGTCCGAAAATCCCATCCGTATTCCGGGAATACTTCTTTTGTACAGGAAAACAGTTGACCCGAGTTTATTTTGTACAGTATAGAGTAGCATTTACCGACATGCACGCTAAACCCGGTCAAGATAAAGACAACAGGAAAGAACAGCAGGCTCATATATAGTCTCTGCCACTCTTCTGTAACTCGATCAGACGCCAACCCCTTGTCTCTGGGTTATTGACATCTTCTGCCACTCTGGTAACACCAATGGCGTATGTGACAAGTTGAACCTTGTCTTCCATACCGGCCGCCAGCTCATTTGTCTTTGCTTTCCTGTACACATGGACCTCCTGAGTGCGGCATGTGATGATAAATACTGGTATCTCGCCTGGCTCCAGCATTCGCGCCGATAAGATGTCCACATGCCGTATATCCAGAATACGACCATCTGATTTGAGACCAGCTGTGGTGTACTGTTGAGCCAAAGCGGAGTAGACCTGAAACTGCGCCGCCGATAACCAGAGCTTGAGTGTCTCGATGTCTCCCTTCACATACGCATCAAGGACTTCGGGGAGGATGTATTCGCGCATCTCCCTTAGGAAAGGCTCGATTTGGAAGCTTGGATCCATCTCCCTGAACTTCTTGATGACCATGGCTGTCTCGTTTTCGGCGAAGAAGCCAGCCACGCGGTCAGAAATACTTCGTGCGGTCGATATTAGGGGATTCTCGGATTCATTGTAGGTAGACTTCAATGAGAACAGGGACTGCATCAGCCGGTTCGAGTCTTTGAACTCTCGCCACGACTCTTTCCATGCTGCGTCTTTGTGGAGCGTGACATTAGTGCCAGCGCTGCAAATCCATTAACTCGATGATTGATAAGTCGCCACAATAATACATACTTTGGATCTTCCTCTACTTTCTCCATGCGCTTGCCGAATCTGCCAGCCGCTCGAGCTTCGTTCAATTCCCTCAGCTCTCTTTTCTTTCTTCGTTCCTCTTTCTCCACCCAGCCGCCGTATCTCGAGCTACTTCCATCATCGATTACGTCACGTACTCCACCGACAGCTGTCTTATAGACCTCAGTCTCTCTGACTGGCCGCGTAGCCTTTTCTATTCCCCTGCCAGTAGCAGTGACTCCAGATCGGACACCCTTGACGACTGGCGTATCCCATGTCCAGGCTGCTCCCTGCCCAAGGGCTTTTCCCGTACCGCGCAGGGCTGACGACGTCTTAGAAGTCGCTGCGCCAGATGCAGCAGTATAAGCAGCACGTGCGCGCTTGACAGATTCATTCTCCGTAAACTGATGCGCCGATGATGCGAGGGCCTTCGTGGACTCATTCCACTCCTTCGATGCCTTGAATTCACTCTGCAAGGTCTCGGTGAAGACTTGCCATGGGGTCTTGTCACCATGGGGTGGTGGAGGTGGTGGGTTTTCCTTCTTTTGCTGCTCCTTCTCTCCCTCTGCGCGTTGCTCATCCTTGCCCTGCTCCGAAGACTCTTCCGACGTCTGCTGCTCAGAAGACGCCTTTGCAGAGTCCTCTTCGGCCTTGGATCCAGCAGTACCCTCTTGCCGTGGAGGGTCTTTCACATCTTCTCCTCTCCTCTGCTCCTGAAGTCTGACTGTACTCGTATGGAAATCAGTCCTACTGACCCTGGCCCATTCTCGCCGAAATGCGTCAGAAAGCGATCGCGATCGTAATAGTTGAGATGATAAGACGAGAAAACTTTCAGTTACAGATGACCATGGCTCATGCGCTGTTGTACGTCGCAGCTGAGTTGATATCCGGCGATACGCTGCGGTCTGTCCATACGCTGATTTCGACGAGGCAAAAGGCACTCGGCCTACAGCATGGCTAGCTCTAGATAGATTGACGGAACGGCTAGAAACAATCATGCTATAATGAGAGCGATCAGTAGCTTATGAGTGACTCTCTATCGGTCGTGGCTGCGTGTAATCAAGGTGGCCTTGTAAAATATGTCGCCCTTCGCATTGGTTCAGGGTCTCGGTATATTCCGATTATGGGCCTTCCCCTTGGCAAATTTCACTCCGTGCGGGCAAAGCGTGATCACAACATGAGCAGAGGTATCATTGGAAGATCGTTAGCATCCACGGTGACATGTCTTCGATGTCGGGGGACCAGCCCTACGAAAGCGGTCTTCCAGCGCTCTGTCTCGAACTCATCTCCTCAAAGAGCGGAAGACAGTCCGACGGACACCGCCAAGGATTCGCCGATAGCCCAACTATCATCACTCCTTCACGATACCAGAACACCTTCAAAAGATAGCCGCGGTGTCAATAATATACAGGATACGGTCAATCTTCTGAACGCGCACAGGGCCAGCGCCAGCGCCAGCGGGGCCAGCCAAGCAAGGTCCTCAGGGTCGGGCAATCTCTCCTACCTCGATGGAAAGAGCCTTCATGAATCCATCATGCAGCCGCCTCATCACTTACACGTTTACGCCACGAAGCATAACACCCACATAACCCTCACAAGACCCAGCCGCGATCCGATATTATCAGTGGCGGCGGGCAACATAGGCTTCCGGAAAGCAGGCCGAGGCTCGTACGATGCAGCCTATCAACTGGCGGCCTACGTGATGGGACGGATACAGGAGCAGGGGTTGATGAGTCAGATTCATAAGCTGGAGGTTGTGCTAAGAGGTTTCGGCGCTGGGAGGGAAGCTGTCACAAAGGCACTGCTAGGTAGTGAGGGAAGGAATTTGAGGGGAAGAGTTGTCAGGGTCACAGATGCTACGAGGTTGAAGTTTGGCGGCACGAGGAGTCCAAAGCCTAGGAGGTTAGGCTAGTCCATGGACAGGACGCGAAGATGATGGGTTGATATGTTGGACGGGGTGGGTTCGCTGTAAAGAGGATATTATATGGAATTGACATGATCATACCTATAGTTTCAATTCTGGCGTTGGGCGGAATTCCATGCCTCTTGCCTAGCTTAGAGCTTCGTATGGAAGAAAACCTCGAAGCTCTCACATCCATCTGTTGAATCCTACAAAATCAGCAGGTAAAATTTGTTATAAGGTGCGCTTGACTCACATTGGTTTGAGTTAACATGAGAGCGCTGGCCCACCTACACTTATATGGAGTTCTTTGAGTAGGTCTAACCGGTCGACGAAGGTATCCCCTTTCTATTTGCAGAGCAGGTTTTGACAAGTGGCAACCGTGCGAGACAAGCGGGTTATTGTTTGCTGTATATGTGTAGATTCAATAGTGACTGTGTTTCTCCTGGCTAACTGCACAGTGCACAGTAGACGTTCGATATATTCTACTGTTGAGATTACCCCTCAGGAACCCCCGGCTCAAAGCGATATTTTGGAATGTTACCTCCTGAAACCTCATCAAGCCACATTGTAGTCAGCTGAAAGTCACGGGTTCAAAGCCAGGAGGCGCACGAACGATAACCACAAAGGTAAAACCACATCACTGAGAGGAAAGGGGGGGCGGTAGGGGTAACCTCGTCCCTGGGCGGCTCCGTTGGTCAGGAATCAAAGAAAACGTATTTAAGTGGTCAAAGGTACAAGGGCTGGTTGAACAGGTGAAGTTAGGGTGGGTAAGGGGGATCCAATCGCATACGCACTCCAAAGTCCAGTCGCACCAGCTTGAACAGGACGAAGGAAAGAGACAAGCCAGACCAATGAAGCGAACCGTATCGACGGCGCAAAGTCTCGAAGTCTTCATAGAATGCTCAAGGTCTGAAGTCTTGCTGTTTTGGAATAATATTTTGTACTTTGCATTTGCCTCAGAGGCTTCCATTGTGTTTGACGGCTCTACTCATATCTCCCTGAAAGTACAGAGGTCACACACTGGTCCTCGTAAGAATGGAAGACGGTATACACAAGCACTGCCATAGAAGAATAGCGTGGAGGATCCGCAGTGCTGGTTATGATACCGAGGTATGAACGCCTGGAATGCTCCAATGCTGTAACCCCTACACGAAGTATCTCAATGAACTCTTGATGTAGGAGCTCGCTCACTGGTGGGTAATACCCTTCCATCCGTATCTCTGAGCGGGCCCTTACCTTTGCCACTTCCGCCACTGCGGCGATCTCGGTCACTATCCCAACCCGCATCATCAACCTCTCCAGGGCTGTCGTGAAAGCTGTGGACCCTCCGCGTATCTTGCCGCAACATTGATACGCTCTCGTCCTCTTCATCTTCCTCCAATAGTTCCCCGTCAGCGGTATCATGATCTGGTGGCGCAATCCACTCTCTGGGCACGACGCAAGGAAGCGCAACACCAATGCTCGCAGCGCGATTCAACCACGCCGGTGCAGAACGTGAGGTACGTTTCTCGCAGAGGTAGGACGTAAAATGATTGCAGTTGTTGCTAAGAAGGTTATAAGAGGTGCCTTGGAATTCCTGGGAGGTTTCTTTGATGATGTTCTCGATTTCCTGCTCAGGCCTGATGGTGAAGCCGTGAAGAAGCTCACATCTAAAGGTCCCTCCTGGTGGTTCCATTCGCGGCCTAGTCCAGTACACCCCACTCATTCCTGGTCGATCATGGCCGCCATATGCATACTCCCTATCATTAATGATGACCCCAGAATGTAAAAGAGAGCCCCCAAGAACCCATAGCATAGACGACAGTTTTCCCGGCTGACCACCGGATAATCAGCAGAGCTCTCTTGTCAACGATTCTAATATCAGGGTACAGGGGTGTATCTACCGGAAGGAGGTCGTAGACGTTGATCAGGATCTCAGTCTTCTGTAGTGAAATAGTAGACCGATGTGTTGCGGGTCGTTGTGCACCTGAAGGTCTTCGGGATTGCTGTCTCTTCGAGCCAGTAGCCATCTTTTGAGAAGCACAATATGAGGGTATTAGGCTCAAAGGAACACCGGTGAACAAAACAGGGTAAGAATTACGATTGTGAATATGAAAGGTCTCATTGGACTACGACGGGATTTATCATGCACAGAAAAGCTACAAATACAAAGCTGATTGCAAATGAAAGGTGAGACCCGAAAGCGATAGGGAAAGGACTGTGTTGGTGGACTGGAGAGTATAATGTTGGAGGTACTTGTACTTCATACCTTTGCCCCGCGCAGCCCTCCATTAAGGTTGCTTATTAATCATGTGAGGCTCAGAGTGTCCCCACGAAGGCCTAGGTAACCACAGAAAGTTTCTTCGTTGGCGAACTGCAGCAATGACAGATGCTCGAGTGAGGGACGTTGGGTCACCTCCCCCGTAACGTCACGACGACTTCTCTTCTCTCGTCCAGCATTACTTTCACTTCTATCACTCACACCTTTCAAAGATCAGCAGCAAGGACTGCGATCGGAGTTGAACGTCTGCTACCGAGACATTACACCTCACCAACTCCGATTCTCATTGCAATACGCACTTTCGCCAGCTCAAGGAGGAAAATGCCTCCTAAAAAGGCGGTCAAGGAGGAAAAGATACTGTTAGGACGACCAGGAAATAATCTGAAGAGCGGTATTGTATGTACGACCCACGAACGGGTTTCGCGCGCAGAATATCTTTACCAAGTATCCTGCTGATGTTGCAGTGCTCTGCAGGTCGGACTCGCGAATGTTGGAAAATCGACGTTGTTTCAGGCCATCACCAAATGCTCCCTTGGCAATCCCGCAGTGAGTCGGCCGATACTTGTGGTTGCATCAAACATGGCTGGGATGCTAAGTGTGTGGCTTGCAGAACTTTCCCTATGCTACCATTGATCCCGAAGAAGCTCGAGTAATCGTTCCCGATGCTCGATATGATTGGCTCTGCCAGCACTATAACCCAAAGTCACGAGTACCTGCCAATCTTACCGTATACGACATTGCTGGCCTAACGCGAGGGGCATCAACAGGAGCTGGCCTGGGTAACGCTTTCCTTTCGCATATCCGTGCCGTGGACGCAATATTCCAAGTCGTACGATGCTTTGACGATGCCGAAATCATCCATGTAGAGGGTGACGTGGATCCGGTACGAGACCTTACGATCATAAGCGAGGAACTCCGAATTAAGGACATTGAGTTTGTGGAAAAGGCTCTGGATAGCTTGCAGAAACAAACAAGGAGAGGTGGTCAGAGTTTGGAGATGAAGAAGCTGAAAGAGGAAGAGGCAACAGTAGAGAAGATTCTTGCTTGGCTGAAGGACGGTAAAGACGTGCGGAAAGAGAACTGGAGCCCAAAAGAGGTATGTGCACAACACTCGCCTGAATACGCATCTACTCAAGCAAGCACATCCTCTTTATGATGAACAAGAGCTAGTAAGCTCGAATATAATCCCAGCTCGTCGAATAGCCTCATTTACAATCTCACGTAGAGGCTATACTGAGATAAAGTCCAACTCTGATCCAAGATTCGCTTACATACGTGTCATTCTGGTTTCAATATTTGGCACAGCCGCTGAGTAAATTTCAATAGGTCGAGGTCATCAATCCTCTCATGCTGCTCACAGCTAAACCTGTTGTGTATCTCGTCAACTTGAGCGAGAAAGACTACATTCGGCAAAAGAACAAGCACCTTCCGAAAATCGCGGAATGGATCAAGGAGAATGCTACGGGCGATCCCATCATTCCTCTGTCGATTTCTTTCGAAGAGCGCCTGACGAGGCTTGAGAACGACGCCGCAGTGGATGAAGAATGCAAGAAGCTTGGAACGAAGTCCGCTTTACCAAAAATCATCGTTACGATGCGGCAGATGATGAACCTAGGAAGCTTCTTCACCACCGGTACTGATGAGGTCAGACAGTGGACGATCAGGAAGGGCACGAAGGCACCTCAAGCTGCAGGTGTCATACATACCGACTTCGAGAAGACTTTCATTCAGTGCATCGTTTTCAACTTTGAGGTACTGAAAGAGCTTGGAGATGAGGCAGCCGTGAAGGCAGCTGGGAAGGTCATGACCAAGGGAAAGGACTACGTTATCGAGGACGGTGACATAATACTGATCAAGGCTGGAGCTGCGAAGTCTTAATCTGGCCAGAAGATTTCTTGGCACGGCTTTTCCAAGTGCACGCCGAAAGAGGTTGAATGCATCAACGCATGGCCCCACTATTCAGCCGTTCACAATACCTGGCTTTCCCCGAGAAGTCCTCCAGCACACGGCAGATTATCGAAGGCTTCGTTATGGCTCGCGTTGTGTCGCCACGCGCTATGGAGCTTCTGAGGAGGATGATATGTCGAGAAGCTATCGTTCACCACCGATCCTAGGTAGCTGATTTAGTCAATGATACCTAGTACACAGCCACATCTTGATGGTTCATGTTCAGATTCATCAGCGCCTTGACTCTTTCGGTGACTACTTGCGTGATCACTTGTGACCGGCCCGTTCTCCGGCCTACTACACATTGAAACGCAGGGTTTGGTGATGCTGTGGTGCCCTGCTCATTTCACGAACGCTCGGCATTCCACTTGACAATCATATTGCCCGAACTGGGCCGCTACTATACTGCCGATCTAAAGCCATACCATTCCCCGCGTCAGGAGCAAGATCTGTCCGTACCGGACGCACTCTTCTATCTCAACTATCTAGCAGAATCCCAAGCATGGAGTTCACCAGTGTTTAACACCAATCATCACATCACGACCGTGCATTTCCGAGGTAGACGTCCAACGATCCTCTCTTAAAACCAACCCCCTGGATACCTACCACCAGCCTTCAAAGTCTGCCATCATGCTATGATGGTGGATTCTCACATAGACGTTCAACGATAATTTTTCGAAAGCGCTAGTCCTCTTTTTCCAGCAGCTATTCGTGTCTGGGGTACGGACATCACACCCTAGAACATTCGGTGACCGAGGTTCCTGATCTTGTTGAAATAAGGTAGTCATGACGATTTTGAGCGGATGGGAGATCGGATGCTGGATAGATTTAGCCTAGCTAGGCCTAATCCTCACCCTAGCTATCTTTACTAAGGTACAACCGTGAGACACGCTCGTTATCATCAAATCGACGAGTTAAGGGCAAGAACGTGGCGATTAGGGCTATGTCAAGTACGTGTGTGGAAGTAGCTGGAGGGATAAGATATTGGAGCAGCCACGTCTATGCGTGGCGGGTTGGCAGAAAACCCTTGATTTTTCCAATTGGATACTTGCTCAACACGGCTCTGAACGGTGATGGAGGACACATTGGCATTATTTGAACGAAATGTATTGCAATTTAAAGCCTAAAGGTATCATAACAAGCAAACCCCAATCACCTCCTAGCACCGTCACACTGTTCCAAAAACCGATAAATCCCTTCCAACCCTTCATACTCGGACGAAGAATTCCGCACACTCGCCATTCTCGGCTTCTCGAAATAATACTCTTCCCCTCCCCCATCACTACTATGCATGCTTGAATAGCCCGATGGCGAAGAAATCCACGGGTTCTCCGCTGCTCCTAGGTCTTCGAAATCAAGACCCGTATCTGAGTGATTGGAGTAGCCTGGCGAGGTCACCGTGTGCTCGGGAGAGATCATGTTGCGCCACTCGACTTCGTCACGTCTTTGCGGTCTCGTTGCTTGCTTGACAAGTGGATACGACGTCATCGAGGGTGCCTTACTCGGCGCGAACGGGAAGAGTAAGGCGATTTCGGTCCCGGCAGACGTGTCGAAATCGGAATCTTGGCGAATTATGCCACGCTGTACGCCGACCTCATCGCAGAGTCGCTCCACGGTCTGCGCGTCGCAACCTGGGAAGTGTACTCGAAGGGTAGATCTGTCCACCATGGTGAGTGGGAGATCGCCAAGCGTGGACAGCCTCTTGAGATCGTTCATGATAGCCGCAAGGTCCTTCAGCGCTCTTGCAAAGTCGATTGAAAGGAGATCCATCAGACCGTCCGTATTCAATGTCTCTTCCTCTCCTGCTGGAGTAGGAAGCCCAGATAGTCCCTTCAACGAGGTAACAGCTGTGACAGTGGGGTTGATCCGGAACTCGACACTAGACCCTGGTGTCGCTCTCGGAATCGATCGCATCTTGCGACCAGTCTCTTCTTGCAATGCAGTGACAGACTTGAAGCGTTTCTCGCCTGTGCGAGGACTGACACCATCGAATTGGGCCTTCTGACCGGAGAGCCAGAATGCGCGAACCGCTGCGGACACATTGTTGACGACCTGCGCAGGTGCTGCTGGAGCATGTGAGAAGTATCTAACCCCACCAACACGCCCTGCACCAACTGAGTAGCCGCCTGCGGATCGAGGGAGCGCTCCACCAGTGAGGTTAGGGCGAAGAGTCGACGCAAACGGGGTTCGATGAGTGAGGCGATTGACAACGGTGCCGATTGTTGATTTGGGGAATGATGCACGATCGTACTTTACTCCCGCCTTTGCGGATGAAGAAAACTGTCTTACGGCGGCATTGACCGTGCTACGTGTGGTGTAGAATCGTCCTTTGCTTTGGCGTAGATAAGCTACGGGATGGATAGGATGACGTGGAGGGTTTCGAGCTAGGATGGGTTGGAGCTCGTCCTGCGCGGAACGAGCTGTTTGCGGAAATTTGGCTCGTATGAGCTTTGAGGTCTTTTCGATGGCGAATCTAGGAAGTTATCAGCAACTTCAGTCAATACTAACATTGAGACAAAGTGAAGGATGTAATACCTAACAATCCTCAAGGCCTTGGGAACCAAGAGATGCCCGCTAGATGGCGCCATGACGAAGATGCGAATCTTCCAAGAGATAATAAGAGGGATACTTCACAATGAAGAGGTACGCTCGGTCGTGGGGTAGGTGGCGAAAACAATGACACGAGCACAGCCACAGCCGAGAAGGGTTAGCGCGATTCTTTGGTTTTCAACCTCCGTCTGTCACAGTCAGACATGTTTCGAGAGATCATCGAGCAATTTTGAATTCTTTACTTTTCATATTTACTATCACACCAGCACAGATGCACAGTCAACCAGCCCCATGGAAGCACCCACGGCAGACATTTACGATTGGAGCGCTTTGGACTACCCGCAACCGAAGAAGCATTGAAGAGGAAAGATCCCAGCAATGGAAGCCTCGCTATCATGCTATGCAAGAAGGAACAAAATAATGAAAGAGATTGGATTGCAGAGGTTGTGGGGAGCATAAACCTTACATGCCCTTCCCTGATGCCATTGTAAAACATCGTGAATGAATTTCTCCAATCTCGGTGCCCCCGGGTAGCGCCAATGAAACACCAAAGCAAAGACAAGTATCAAGGGTCTATTAGTTGGTGAAGCAAGAGAAGCAATATCCGGCCAACACTGCGGAAAGCACAGACCCGGAGTGCTTTTGACTTTGCGGAAGGCGTTTGCGTGTCGAACGCCCCGTCATAGGACTTTTGGGCAAGGAAAGCCTGGGAGAGAGTGCACAGCTTCTGCTGTGATCCAGTGAATCAATGACCATATCCTCGACCGCCTACTTTTCAACTGTAATTCTTCTCATGGACTCATTGCCGTGCAGCCGGAACACTAGACACGGCTTACGAGCGCAACGCTCGGAGAGCCATGAGCGACCAGGCCGTAGCTGCTTCAACGTTCAAGATCCGTCCTGAGGTTCTGGTCGAGAAAAGTATCAATTTTCTTGCGGTTCTTCATATTGAAGGCTCCATTCCTCCAGGCGGCTCTTAGCTTGGTGAACGCCGGTCTTTCATTGGCAGTCGTTTCGCTTTTGACAAGATCGACGAAGTCGCGAGCAATCTCATCAGAGATGACTTTCTGACTGGCGATGGCCTCGTCATAGTATTGAATCAAGTTCTTAATACCGACGTTCGACTGGCGCTCCAAAGCATCTTCGAATGCTAGCCGTCTAAACTCGTCGTACATGCGAGTGTTGAAGTTTCGAATAAGAAAGTGAGACCAGAATTGATACAGAACGTCCATATCGCGGTGGCAATTCCCGGTTGCTGAGGAGTCACGCTGCTTCAGTGCGTTCCTTCGGAAGCCGTTGTAAGATTCATGCGTTAAATCATTCGGAAGACTGTCGATCGGTGTATCTTTATCCTTAACCCAGAAAACTGGCGAGGGGTTGCCCTCTACTTGCTTTGAAGGGGAAGGCCAAGGCAATGGACTTCTAGCTCGACGCAGGCTAGCAAAATCAAGGCAAGGTTAGTTTCAGCGCTTTCTATGAAGTGATGAAAGGTAAACTGATAGGGATTCCTTACTTCTCCGAGCCAGTATTACCATTCCTTAGCGGACTTGGCTGGCGCTCGTCGGATTTATGCATCTCATCTGTTATCGTCCTCCCATCGATAGATCCATTCGAGAACGTCCTCGACGGAGCCATGCGGAGCGGTGCCCGCGAAGGACTTGTGGTATTGCCTTGTTTTCGAACAACAATGACTAGGCTATCAACCTGCTCATCCGTAAAAGCGTTCAGTTCACGGGAATGGCTATTCAGTGACGTCATGCCGTTCCCATTGACTGGCGGTATGCCAGGTGAAAAGTCTGGAACAGCAGCAGAGAGTGGTGTCTGAGTCAGATGCGCATCCGTAATACCGCTGCTGACAACGGATGATGGAGCGATCGGTACAAAGGGAGATGCGACACCATCAAGAGACTGGTAAGCTGGATCGTTGGCCATGGCGTCCAGTCCAGTTGCAAAATCTTGCGGTGAAGTGACCGAACGAGACTGAGGTAGATAGTGCATATCTATGATCTGGGGTCGAGGGATTCGCGGCAGCTGGATCTGGGCAGGACCTTCGTTCTGGGCTGAGGGATCTCGCTCTTCCATGCTCAGAATCCACTGCTGCCATCCATCTCTTTTGCGTAGTCGGTCGACGCCATCCGGACCTGTCCTAAACTCAACGTTTCTTGATTGGAAGCAGACATATCGGATCAGCTCCATATCCTGGGTTAATTGCTTGATTCGGTTGAAGTTGGCGATAACGCTCAGAAAGACGAAGCCCTGCGAGTCCATGTGCTTGCGCAGAAACATGTCTTTACATAGATTATCAAGGGAGAAATAATATTCCCTAGAGGATGATCAGTCACGCCACATCAAGGTTGGGTAACAGCTTGACTAACAATTGCATGGAGACCATGCTGATAACGGAGAGTTGTTCCACATAAGGGTTGAAAGGCATTGCACTCATAATACCTGGGTGCATTGGTTGATAGCCATACATGCCACCTAGATCGGTCTGTATTGAAGGCAATTGCTGAGGTCCATTCGGTACTCCATTGGGAAATCTGGCGTAGACTGCACTATTCGGAATAGACTGGGATCGTGGTCCAGAACGATAGCCTCTTGATTGCTGAGGCGGTACTCCGTACTGGATTCCTTGCTGCTGCCCATGACGCTCATTATAAGAGTGGGCCTTTGGAGGGGGATATACGGGTGGGTTCTGATGATGAGAGGGATGCCCATTGGAAAACTGGTGGCCAGAACCTTGGTGTGAGTTTGGAACGCTGTTGTTACCTCCTCGTGAACTACGAAATCCTCCTCGACCACGTTCCGGCCGGCCTTCGCCTCGTTCTCTAGGGCCGATGTTATGACCTGAGTCTCTGGAGTATTCCAAAGGCCGGAAGGAGCCTTCACTTCGGTTTTCAAACCCCGCCGACCTCGGATGGGCGTGGGTTTCGCCAAATAGGCTATGATTTCTATCACCTCTTTCTGGGCCTGCCTGTGTTGCTGTACCGGTTGCGCCGCCTTCTCCTCTGGTGGTCTGTCGGCTATCCTGACGAGGCCTAGAAGCGTTGTCCGTCTGGGCAGCGATGGATGTCCTGCGTTTGGCGTCGAAAGTACTTGTAGCTTCAATACTAGCCTGTGAAGCTGGTTCTTCTCTGCGCTTGGTGAGCGCTGGAAACTCGATGGGCTTACGCTGCTCTCTCGGGGTAGCGGCACCAGCGCTCATTGCGCGCTGCTTCGGCCTTGATGGCGTAGTGCTTGGTTTCGCCCCACCTAGGTCAGCTCTGCCACGCTCATTGGTATCACCCACTCCTGCAGATGGTACCGGTCCACTGGCTCCTGCCGTCCACTTCTCACCACTTACACTTGGATTTGCCGCATGGCTTCCTCCGCGGCTTGGCGCTTCTCTCCCTCCACGTGAAGGTCGCCCACCTCGTCTCGCTGCAGTTGGTAGAGGGGTGTTGAATATTGCAGAAGGAACATAAGGCACTGGCATCCACTTTTCCTTGCCATGAGGTCGTACAGCCGGGCTCTTCTCCTTTTCTCCCTTCTCTCCTCGTTCTACGGCTTTCCTCTTCTCTTCATCTTGAGCTGTCTCCGGAGTAGGCCAAGACGTTGGATCCTCAGCTGGAGGCGGTGCGAGTGATACTTGAGACTCTTTCAGTGTATCGGGTGATCGACCCGGTTGTGAATTTCCTTTCTTTGCAGCTTCGAAATCATCAGCTGACTTATCCGTGAAAGGCTGCTTAGCTTCAGGGCAAGTTATGATACCTTCTTCTCGAGCCTTGTCTTTCACGTCTGTACCCTTCTTCTTGTTTGCACCAGTGGTATAGTCTGTAGACATCTCTTCAGCTTGGCTATTAGAAGATTTTCCTTTCTTCTTGATATCAGGCTTCGTCTGATGCGTAATTTTGTCGTTAGAGATATTGCTCGGTCCTGTCCCGGCGCTCATGCTTTGCGCTTTGGTTGTTTGTTGGGGAGACGCGAGCAAGTTGGCCTTGGCTTTTGCTTCCTGGGCTTCTCTTCGCTGCTGCCAGATATTGAGAGCTGGTGGAGGTGCAGGCTTTAGAGACGCAGGCTTTGCGATCTCCTTCTCCCAGCTGTGTCCCTTCTCCTTTTCGTTTTCCTTGTCTCCTTCTCCTTGAGGTCCTGCCTTTTCTGGACTGTGCGATGTTTGCGACTGTTTATCCCAGGTGGAGTCAGATGAGGCGTTCGGGGTTGAGGAGAGATCGTCTTCCTTGGGTAAGGTAGAGGTCGAAGCAGTCCCAAAGCTTGGTGATGATGGTGTGGAACTCAGAACTTGCGATTGAGCTGTAATTTCACGTTGCGGAGAAGGTGATGTTGCTTTCGACCGGGATAGATCTGAACGCTGCTCCTTGGGAACGCTTTCATTCGTTAGCCCTTCGCCTGTTGGGTTCCCTCCAGGTGTCTCAATATCTATCTTCGTAGGGTCTGGTACAGCTGGCAGTGGTGTTAAGTCTGTTATGGTTGGAGGTGACGGTTCCTTCGTAGTCGTGCCATGACCTGACGCAACCTTTCCTCCCTGGATTGTCGCGGGTCCCGATGAAGATCTCCCTTTCGCCGCCTGAGCATAAGAGAAGGTAGGAGCAGGAGAAGTCAATTCAACGGCTGGCTTGCCCGTTACTGCCGACATCTGGCCAACTGTACGCTTCTAGGTACGGAGTAGTGTAGATCTTTCGCTTGTACAGCTAGAGGAGGCTGCCTTTGCAGCTGTAGGATCGGACAAACACTGCTACAAAGCAACGTCCCTCGGCTTGGCCTCGACTCTCTGATGTCAAGGTCCAGACAGGTGCAACCTCCACCCTCTCCGTAGCCCTCCGACCGAAGTTTAAATCGGCAAGCAGCAGGAAGAGTTTTGCGGATCAATGTTTGTAAGGGGGTGCAGTCGTTGGTCTAAGATGATCTCACAAGAGTACCTCGGAATCTGGCCGAACTCGTTCGCAGAATAAGGCTTTGGGGCGTTTCTCTGGGGTGCGGGACGTTGCGTGACCTTGCGTGCCGTTAAGGGCAGATCAATCGATGGTTCCAGTAACACTGTGCAGAGCTCACTGTCAAGGCGACTCTCAAAATTGTGCTCCAGAGTGACGCGCGAATTTCCACGGTCTGAAGTGGGCTTTGGTCAAAGAGTAGGTGGTTTGATTGTGAGCAGGATCGCTTCGCCAGGCAGAAATAACCTTTGCTTTCTGGTGACGCAAAGTCGTCTCGGATTGTATGACTTGTCCGAGATGTACTATCTTCGAGCGCTCCTGTCACGCCAGGTACGAGCCTTATGCAGCAAAATCCGTAAGCAAGCGGGGTGACACGAGAATCGGTGCGTTGCTGGCGACGACGTAAAAGTGCGGCAATAAATGTGAGCCGAGCTTGTGGGCGGAACACAGATTGCTTTACACTTACGTACGGGATGTTGTTGGAACGGAATACGCTGTGCAGAGATAGATGAAGTCTTCAAGTCTCGCCGGGAAGCCTTCAATGGTACTAGACCTTCTGTGCTGTGGACGAAAAGTTCAACGGCCAAAGGTGGGTCGGAACCGGAAAAGGCGCAGATCACCGTGGAAGCCTTCGAGCCACGTCTGGAAGTTCAAGACCAGCCTGATGAGGACTCCGGTCTGAGTGATGCTGGATGCTTCGTAATCTCCAGCTTCAGAAGTATCGTGCGCAGCGACCGGACTGCTAAGGCCGACTCAGGAGGAACGACAGAGTGAGAGAGGGAGTGGTGTGGAGTCCGCCAGTACATGAAGCAAAGTCTTTTCGTGGAGCTAGCAAAAGGCAGCCGAGACTGAGCACGAAAGTCCCTTGTGCGCACTAAGTAAGATTCCATGTATTTACATTTCGTACATGAGCTTATTGCTCTTTGATGCCATTTCTGTTGCGGTCCACGATCTTGGGCTCACCCAACAGCTCGAGATTAGGTTATTAGAGCATTGCTGTCGAGAGGTATCCAGAGGAGGCTGGGACTTGTTGGGTTACTGCTTTTACCCATACTTTAAAAGCACCCTGCACTGATTATTCCACAGAGTCAATCAAAGGTAAAAGTGTAGGGGACCGGTAGTCGTACACCCTCCTAAGGTAGTCATACACCCCCATAATGGTAGTCGTACACCCCTCCTGATCAGGTAGTAGTAATAATAGCTATTGTCCATGTTTTTGACGTGTTTTTATGTGTTTTTCACATCAAGGAGAAATAGCATGTAAAAGAGTATATATTGAAACTGTAGGAACAATATTAGGGCTGAATAGTATGCTCAAAAGCTGAAATCCCTTGAAAGACCTCCCGCGGAACCTGTTGTGACT
>JAABUP010003886.1_pt1 | contig 25656 bp, 35 predicted proteins | sample 5559201 | NCBI WGS metagenome assembly JAABUP01 (sample SAMN10711887, study PRJNA513373) | rock metagenome | isolation source: Antarctica rocks | place: Antarctica
CTGGGTTTGAACCCACGACCTCCGCTTGACAGGTCATTACCACTAAGCCATTTAACGTCCGGCTAGCAGGACGGGAGGCCCCAGCATACTGTACATGAGCAAGGACTGTGCCAACTAATGGAGGGCGGTAGTATATCCACCGTAGATTTACATGTGACTGCGTCCCTACAACAGCTGACACACTCTGTAGTACAGACAACCAGGAGTACCATGCCATCAATAGAGTACAGACAACAGCTGCTGAACATAACATGTGCTTAGCACTCTAGAAATGATGTTATATGCCGGGCCTACAAGCCCTACAGCAAGCTCCCAGACCGCGTTAAAAGTAAGACACATTGAGAACTGTGCAATGGAGTCCATTGCACAATTCTGATCCCGTCTGACTTTTGAAGCAATCCCAGACTAGTACTGGTGACAATCAACAATGCTTACAAGCCCTCATCAGGGCAGATGTTGACGCACTCTATTAGTATTATAAAGTTACAGCGGCCTGGCTAAGCCTGTCAACTGCAATTGCTTTGTCAGCGCACATGTACATCACTGTCAGCTTGAGCAAGATTGTGTCTTTAAATTGCAACTGCCCTAGGGCTTTGAGTGAGCTTGCAAGGCAGTTGCAACTCATACGACACAATCTTGAGGTAGCTCAGGCCATGTGGCCATGCAGCCGTCTACTTTGCTGTTTAGTCAGAAGGTAGTGCTGTCAGATATATCTGCTGTAGAAGTATTTTGCAAAATGCTTCCTAAATTTTGTGCCCCTGTGAGATCATGTCAGTTGGGAGGTTGGTGGACATATATGCACTACATAGTGCACCTTATGTCAAAATCCTGCAGAACACTTAGTTATGCTTGCGCTCATGTGCGTAACAGTAGCAACTCCTTGATTATACTGGGGTGTGCGTTTTCAGCCTTGGCTAGCTGCTTTGCACAATGGGCTTAGGCATTGCAGGGGTGAGCTATGATGCGCTAATGCAAACAAGAAGATTGCTGTCTCAAACTATCCAAAGCAACTTGTCAAGAAGTTGGCCCTCTGGGGATTTTCAGATGCTTGCAGAGCTGCATCTACAACGAAGGAAGGAACTCCTCAATAGACTCATCACGGTTGAGCTTGTGTACCTGTTTTGTTGCCTCTGATGTGACACATCACCCCTCAACACTGTGCTGTCACAAGTGGCAAAACCAGTCAAGCCCACAGCTGGAAATTGTGGTCTTGACAGCTGTGCGCACTTATGACACCAGGGGCTTATAAGGGCTAATTAGACACCAATATGGCCATCCTCAACTCTATAGTTTGGCAACTGTGTGTTTGGAAGGGAAGAAAACAAAAAGTTTACGCTTTTCAGGGATCATAACAGGAGCCTCCTATAGGCCTAACACAGCAGCTTGGAGCTGTGTGTGTTTGGGCTAGGCAGGTTTGTGGTCTGAACAAAGTGGCAACAGTATACGTATGTTTTGGCAATGCCGACAAAATTGGCAAGCATGTGGCAGCAGATACAGTGAAGGCACCCATCTAGACCGCAAAGGTTTGAGAGGCCAAGCCTGGGCTCATTGCTTGTGACAAATACAGTCAGTGGCAGGTCAATGCTGCAGGCTGAGGAACGAGTACTACTAGACCATCAGCATTATGAACAAAGAAGGCGGTCCAGAAGGGACCATTCCTCAGTCTGCAGCATTGACCTGTGGCTGAATGTGCACATCAAAAACAGTGAGCCCACAACTGGCCTGCGGACACGTGGAGAAGCACACCTGCTTGCATGCAAGCTATTGTGTGACTCAAAAATCCATCTGCCATTGTTTTCCAGCAATAATACTTGGCTTCTCATCAAATTGACGCCGAAAGGCATAGTCTGTTCTTTCTTTTTCTTTTCCAGCAATGTTTACATTGACCAGTCTCAGAGCGCTGCAACTACGTAATAACTCACGTGCCAGTCTACTGAACCTGTTTTGCCCAATCTACATTCATTGGTTGAGGCCGCTGGGAAGTTGCCCTTTTAAAAAAATGTGACCAAATACAAACAATTCACCGCTGCATGTCACCTAACCGGGGTTGGCAGCAACTGCCCGTGATCATAGAAGGCAAGCTGTGGGGCGTTTTCATGTAAAAGTCAAAGGCTACCTGATCACAACGAGACACATGATGCTTGGCATTTCGTCAGTCTCCTATGCCCTCGAACCTCCACAGGGACCCCTGCCCATTGTGCCTCCTCCCCGCCCGCAAGGGGGCTCCCTGTGACGCTCCCTTGGCCAGCCTCCAACAACGAAGGACCTTTTAGGGGAAAGCACGGCTTACCCTGCAAGCGCACATGAGTTGATTCTGGGGCGCAAACAGAGTCTCACAGCATTGCTTCTGCATGACTTGCTGATCATGAGCTGATCATGAGCTTGCTACAACATGGATGTCCCTAGGTTCCGGAAGCAATAGTTTGCAAGCAGTGTGACCCTATCAGGGCAGACTACGGTTGTAGCATGAATGACAAAGCCCCAATTGGGTTGCAACCTCGGTGGAGAGCCCCACCTGGGTGAGGGCCCTGCCACTCACAAACAACAGCCTAGCCAGATTTTGATTTTTTTCTACAAGACTACTATGTGCGCAGTGGTTGCTCCCTCTTCCGGCTAGTCAGAGATCGGCCCTGTAAGGTTCGAGCAAAGAGCCAAAACTGGCATGATCAGGGTGGCACCATAACATCTGTCACGTGGGCATGGCGCACAGCTAGGTCAAAACCTCTTGATGGCAGATGTGGTCAGACTACACACTGCGCTGACTGAGCCTGTTGAAGGGCTGCTGTGGTGCAACTTCAAGCGCTACTACCTACAGTTTAGGTGACTGCAGCGCACCATCTCTTCTGTCCCTTTCCATGCAATTTTTGAGGTCCAGTGTACACAGCTGCGTGGAAAACACAGCAGCGATGCTGCACTGTCTTAGCTAATGCGCTGCTTGAAGGGCACTCTGAGCTGAGCTAGGGACATGTTGTTCAGTGGTGAACATTACATGCATGCTTGTAGCATTTCCCCAAGAGCAGTTTACATGCGCCAATAGTCTGGTCCGAGCTTGAGTGCAAATCCCTGCATCAACAGAAAAATGTCTGCAACTACCTTTCAGTGAGGCCACAGGCTCATATGTAGCTAGGATAGTGTGTCCAGGTACCATCACATGAGGTTTGGACACACAGTCCAGCTGCACAAGAGCAGGAAGCATGTGTTGGGTGACCTTTTGTCCCATGTATGAAGCAAACTTAAGTGCAAGCTTGCAAACAAGGCCTGCTACGAGGCTGCTGAGAGACTGGCTAAGCTCTTCTTCAAGCTTTGAAGGAGCTTTGCCATAATCTCAGCAGCTGGCGAAGCAAGATTTGGAGGCGGTGTGGGCCACAGCATGCCGAGAGTGACAGGCGTGTGTTGACAACAGCGTACTTCCATCACCAGCTTTCCAGCATCACTTTGCGTATCAAGTGCGCGCGCCCTTTACTTTCTTTGCAAGTTGCTAGGCCATGTGGTCAATGACATTAATGCTGCATCGGACAATGCACTAGAGCCACAGACCCCAAAAAAAAAATTGGGCACATCTGTACAACTAGGAGCTGGAATAGCACAATGTCACAACTACTGAGGGACAGATGTTGCATTTGTGCCTTCTGCAGCACTGCATGCAGGACAGATATTACATCTACAGTGGCCTGCATCTGGTCTGTCTAGACAGATGCTGCATCTACAGTGGCCTGCATCTGGTCTGTCTAGACAGATGTTGCATCTGTTTTTAGCTACTATGGATGCCGGACACTTCTGGTCTGTCATTGCAGTTCAGATGCAACATCTAGTATTGTACATCTTCTTCTCACCGTCTATTCTGACACTTCAGTCACTGCCTAACATCATTGAATTTGCTGTTAAAGCATATGCATTTGCATGTCTGGATTCACTGTGAAGTCCACAGTGTCACTACCCAGAAGCAGAGATTCTGGATCAGCAGCATGACGTCATTCAGCAGCTTGAGCAACGGCAGCAATCTCTGCACGTGTTGTCAGTGACTTGTTCCAATGCAGTCTATTGGCCTCAGGGATGCAACCTCATAGAATCGATGACTAGCAATAGGCTGTCCAGCTTGCCTATCATCATGTCAGCAAGGCTGTTTGTCAGAGGCAATACAGTTGTTGAACAGACTCCATGCTGTCTTTGCATGCAGGCTAAAGCAGCCGAGTCCCAGTAGTCTTCCTGTGAGTTGCAAGATTAGTTGAGCCAGCTTTCCAAGAAGCTGAACACTGCACAAGGCAAGGCTGCAAGCTTTGCCAGATTGCATGCAGAGGCAAAAGAGCAGCTGCGGCAGCAGGCCACCATTCTGGACCAGGTATGATGCTCAACATAGATGAATTGTATAATATATATGATCAACTGAGGGCCCGGGCTAGGCTGAGCGTGCAACAGCCATGGGGCTTGCCTGTGCTCATTGTCAGCTCAGCAGTCAAAGGTCATTGGTCAGCAAAATTGCAACACACACGACAATACTACAGCACTGCATTGCATGTGTTCCACAAGCATGCTGTTTGTGTGTGGCTACACAACAGCAAGCTTGTGGAACATAGCTAAACCAAATGTTACATTCAGAGATACATGGCGTGAAGCAAGAACTTAGTAGGCTCTGCTCCATGATGCATGACGGCACAAGCTGCTTCAAGTTCTGCTGTCAATGTAGCTGCAGCACTAGCTAGTCTATAGACACCCCTTGCGTGATGGCTGCCCTGCATTTTGCAGAGACAACACTGCGGCTGGCCACAACAGCAGCCAACCAATCAGTGTCAAGAAGGACTGCGCCTGTCCATTACGATACACCAAAGGTGACGGTTGCAACTTGCAGCAATCACCAGGCAGGCAGGAGGTCAGCTTGTCAAGTAGCTGTGAGGCTGGTGGGAGCTTGACATCAGCGTCAAGCTGGAAGACAGCAACATCTCCTGTCACAGATAGCCAGCCGTCCTAAACATTGATTGCAGCGGGGGCAGATCTGCCAGCACTGGCTGCATCTCTTTGCACTGGGGAATCGTTGTCTGTATGTCAGTTAATTGAAAGTGAATGATGTGCTTTGACAATTGGATACTGGCACATGTGCTGCCTCATTGAGGACATGGTTTGAGATTCAGTTGGATGCAATTGCGCAATCCATTGTGGTGATAATCCAAGAAGTTGACAACACAGTATCACATGTTTTTACAAACTACATTATCTTGCCCGAGGGTCAGATACTTACAGTACCTGCCTGTAAGCAGTTCTACGCCGCAGTCAGCATACCAAGCCAAACTGACTTGTTACTGCAAATCAGACTGCACAGTACAAGCTCACACCAGCCAAGGTGCTGGACATAAGTGTGCCTCTCAGTGACTACAAGGGAACCCATACAGCTAAGCAGACTTGCTACCAGTACTTTCAAAACTGGTGCTGAGTTTGGAATGCAGAGCAATATGCAATGTGAGCCCCAAGACAGACTTCCAAGGAGTACAACACCTGACATAATTTGCGCTGCAACAAGTCCGATGGCCAACAGCAAGTAAATTTCAAGCTTGTGATGGGGCTTCCCCGTTGATCGACGCCGTATCCTTGCTGATGACGGGGGGTACCCCGCGTAGATTGACGCCGTAACACACTTACCAATCCGTGGAAGTTTGAATTTGTGTGCACCACTTTGCCGTCGACACACTGCCTGCGCTCTTGTTGTATGTGGCATTCACCGTGTGCACAATAGCGGGTAACGCAGCAAGCAATACAGTGCTGAGCTACAATCGTCAAGCGTGTTGAGTCGGCACCCGATCCAAAGGCTGTGACAGAGGTAGAGGACGTTGAGCAGGCCACGCGTGAGGCCTCTCCTTCAGCAACATTGTCAGCACCAAAGACAAGCAACGGTTAACCACAAGAAGCAAGCAAAATCCACTGGGAAGGCCGCTTCTGAGTTCCCTGTGAAGGATGTTGTGAAGTCAAACGATCTGGAAGACAACAAAACTATTGAGTAATTGGTTCCAGCCCCTATCAGCATCTCACCACTTACGCGAATCTTTTGACACATAGGTTTCGCAGGCCCTGCAGAGCCTGATGGTAAAAGTTATGCCACCAGTTGCAAAGGTCAGCTCAACAGAGCAGATCCCAACCAAAAGGTGTACACCGCCGTCACTGCACGTGTTTTGTAGCTGATAGTGTCACGTATGATGCTTGTAGTGCTGTGCCTTCTGCTGTCTTGACTCTGGAGAAATGGCATGCCTCATGATGTGCAAAGCTTGTTCTGTACAAGAGCATGCACCTTTTGCTGTAGACTACACTCACTTGGCAGCTGAAGCTCCCGGGCTGATGCACAGTGCTGCAGGCTAGTGCCTCATGGTGTGTGCTGCACTTACGCAAAATTGCATAATTTGCCTCCCATCCTTGCAAAGCTGCATTTGTCAGACATGAGACACTGCAGCTAGTTCTTCAAAAATGCGCTGATTATGTAGGAGGCTGCGCAAGTGACAGACCACGTATCTTGCACAATTCACGACACAGCCAGAAGTGCTGGCTGGACAACAGTCAGTAACTTTTGCTAGTCTGGAAAGCCTTTTGCAAGGCATCTGGGATTGCAATTGCCATCACTATGGTGAAGGCAGTGGGCAATGCTGAACAGGTGGGGCTGGCATCTGTTGTGCTGCCTTCTGTCCAAACAAGAAATACTGCGCTGTGCATCCTGCATGCTGATCTACCCTTGCATTTGTGCGTATATTGAGTAAGCACCATTGCATACAATGTCTAGTGTATGGGTGTGCCACCTTCCACTTCATATCAGGTGCAGCTCTGTGCTTGTCTTGCACATGAGCTTGAGCTCTGCAGATGCTGCTTTCCGCTGTGGTAGTCTGCAAGCATTATGCAGGAAATGCTGTTGTCATCGGTTGTACTATATGCTCCATATTGCACTGTACGCTTCTGTGGTCATTACTGCATTCTCGTTTCTCAGTAGTGCAACACTGTACTTGTAAGGCTTGGAGCAGAGCATGTTGTTCTGCAGGAGGCTAGGCAAGACACACAGTACATACCATGCACAGTTCTGGGCACTGCCAAAGGAGCAGGCTGGACTAAAGCCAGCAGGAGGCAGAGTGCTTGCTGATCTCACTAATCAACCAGCTGGACCCAGAAGGCAGAGCACACGCATACGCACATAGGCCGCAGCAGCCACACGTCACAGAAGTCAGCGCACCAGCCAGCACTGCCTGAAGTGCAAGGGTTGAGTGATGGTGGTCAGCTTAGTCGCAGCTTGTATGCTGACAGAGTAGGGTTTGTTAGGGTTTATAGACAAGCAGATGCAGAATCTGTACAGCAGACTATATTTGAAATCTACTTTGTCACCAGTTGTGACATCTGGCCTGACATCAGATGTAAGAACTATCAACAGCAACAGATGTATGATCTGTAACTGTACCAGATGTAAAATCTACAGTGCCATCAGTTGCATCTATACCCTGTAGGTGAAGCATCTACAACACTACTAGATTTTTCGGCTTATAGATGCAACATCTACACTGACACCAGTTGTGACATCTGTGAACACACCAGATGCAATATCTACACTGACGCCAGTTGTGACATCTGTAAACATACCAGATGCAATATCTACACTGACACCAGTTGTGACATCTGTAAACATACCAGATGCAACATCTGATTGCATATGCAGTTGTTGCATCTGTAATGTATGCAAACCAGCTCTCCAGATGCTTAATCTATAAGGCGAAAAATCTATCAGTGCTACAGATGTTGCATCTGCTGAGCACAGATGAAGCATCTGATGGTGGATTTGGCCACCTTGCTTGTTTCTAGTTGCAGTATCTATGTTTCTCTAGTTTTTTTTGGGGTCTGTGGCTCTAGTGATGCTTTCAAGGCACTATGTTGTAGTCGTAGTCAAGTTGCAAAGGAGTTTGCTGAAAAGACATGCAAAAACAAGGCAAGTGTAGAGAAGCCTCCAGTTGCTGTCTACTGCAGCCTTGGTCTCGAGAGCTTATATTGTTGAACAGTGTGTAGTTTGGCATTGCATGGATCCTGGCAGACTTGGGGATGACATCATGATCATAATGTGATCACATGCGCTTGTATCCAGGCACAAGCAGCATGTCACAGTGTGTCTCCATCACCAACTTTGCTAGGAGCAGTGTCTCTGCTCTACCTATTCATGAGAAGCCATTTGAAGCCACAGGCAGACCCACAAGGCGGGTGCTACTGCCTGTAGCCAGTAAAGTTGATTCACCTGGCTACACCACAAAGGAAGCAGACACGACGAACCAATTCTAGTCAACAGCCAAACTGTCACTGCTACACTGTTGACTCTCTTCTGTCATGCAGGCCCCATTGGAAGAGACCTGTAGGTACAGTCAGCCAGCACAACCTCAGACCTGCAGAACTGGCGCTTGTGAATTAGCAGATGAGCGACCATAGAAAAGTTTGTGCATGTTAGCACCATGATCACTCTGCTCTGGATAGCACAAAAAGTGGGTTCTTCATGCAGAAAGTAAATGCTGGCAATCTGGTTTCTTAGCTGCATGATAATGAGTAATTCATCGATCATGAACAAGACCCTACTCATGAGGAAGGCCATACGTCAAATGGGTATGTGGTAAGACTGATATACTGAACTGAGGTCATAAGCTAAGCCTGAAAGGAACCGTGTTTTGCAAATTCTATGGCGGCAAATAGTGTATACCTACTACTCTATACCTGTACAAATAGTATACCATATTATACACTGATTATGTAATGTAGTCACCAGGGGCAGTGTTGTGGAGTGTAAATTTGTGAAGGTCCAAGGCTTGCTGCAGAGTAGCTTGAAGTTGATGTGAGTCAATTCACATCAACTTCAGGCTACTCTGCAGCAAGCCTTGGGCGTCCAGCGTTACAGGTGGGTGAGCCAAATCATGGCAAGCACGCTGTGCAACCTGCACAAACAGTGCACGTGGTTTGTTGCCAGGAGGACTAGTCCTGCCTTAACAATAGCATGACTGCCTATACAGACACACTGTTGCTGTCTCAATCTATATGCTGTTGTCTGGCCACACCATGGTGACACTATGCTGCAGGTGAATCTGTGAGTCACACGACAGCTTGCATGTCTTGTTTTCCACAGGCCAGGCCTGGGCTGTGGAGAACAATACATGCAAGCTGTCGTGTGACTCCTAGGCTGGGCTCATTGTTTGTGACAAATACGCAGCTGCAGGTTAGATGCAGGTCACAGCAGGTTGAGAGCTTGTCATTTCTAAACCATCTTTTCTGTGCATGAGCATCATGAATAAAGGGTCCAGAAGCGACCGTTCCTCAGCCTGCAGCATTGACCTGTGGCAGCGCTGCAGTGAGCCCACAACTGGCCTGTGCAAAACAACACCTGCCTGCATGCAGGCTATTTTGCGACTCATAGCATTGCCTTTCATTGTTTTGCACCTAATTGGTCAGTCTCCCAGCGCTGCAACTACTTACTTCGAGCCATCTAATTGCAATTGGATGTGTTTTGCCTTATCTATTTTCATAAGTTGAGGCCTGTAGGCAATCGTCCTTCTACAGCTGTGTGTGGCAGTGGGACAGTGTATCAAAACAATGCCAAAAAATTTGAAGTTCTGCTGCAGGTTGCCATCAACTGCCAGTGATCACAGAAGGCAAGCTGTGGGGTGCTTAAGTATACAAGTGGAAGGGTACCTAATCTAGGCGAGACACACAATGCTTGGCATTGTGTCAGTGATAATGTCCTCAAACTTCCAGAGGGACCCCTACCCATTGTGGGGTTGACCCCCCCTCCCCCCCTGTCCGCAGTGGGATGCCCTCAAACTTCCACAAAGGCCGCTCCCCAGGTCAGCCTTCATTGCAGCAGATAGCACGGTATACCCTGCAAGCGTACATGAATCAGTGTTGGTGCGCAAACAGAGTCTCACAGCATTGGTTCTGCATGGCTGACTTTGCAGATCATGCATCATATGAGCTGATGAGCTGATCATGAGCTTGCTGTGACAGGCCTGGGTAGCAAATGCCAACATGCATCAATAATATCATAGGTGTCGCCTGCGTCAGTGTTATAAGTAATACAACTAATATAACATAATTACATTTAAACTAATATACGGCAAGTAACAGTTATTCAGTGCATGCAAAATTTGTGAGCTTGCTCTGCAAACAGTCCAAGACTGATGTACAAGCGTTTCAGGGCGTCCCAGTGAGAGCATTCCTGCACACCCCACTGCTTGTCAAGCTAGTGCAAAGCTGCCTGTCGCAATGAGGAGCGCTCAGGGGAGCTGCAGATCCCCTGAGCGCTGCTCTTGGGACAGGCTGAGCTCCTGATGAGCTCAGCTGAGCCCATCAGGTATATGCACACAGCACCGGTGTTCCACCTGGGAGACTCTGGGTGGTCAGCAGAGAAAACATACGAGAGTTTCAAAACCAAGTCCGACGTAGACAGTGCTGTCTGGTTGGCTTTGGTCGTCAAGTCTTCGCATGTCTTCTCTGCCATCAGGTACTTTGCATGGAGCCCTTGTGTGATACGCCTTCCACACGAAGTACCTGGTAGCCGAGAAAACATACGAAAGTATGTCGGTGAGCCTGAAGGTACACAGTAGCGTATCTTGTTGCTTGGTGAATGTGGGATCTTGTTCTCCTGCTGGCGAGTCCTGTCTTGCAGCATGCCTGACAATGAGCTGTTGTGACATGAAGCGAAAGCCAAGAGGAGGGCTTGCTGTCATACTCCCTAGGAAAAGAGGAGGGAGTATGACAGCGAGCCCTCCTCTTTGCTTTTGCTTCAGGTCACAACAGCTCATTGTCAGGAATGCTGCAAGGCAGACCTGCTCAGAGCAAGGTGCTGCATTTCACAAAACAACAAGGTGCGCTAGCTAAATCTATAGAGTATACGTGCCTACTACTTGTTCTCCCGCTGGGCAGTTCTGCCTTACAAATGAGCGGTTGTGACTTGAAGCAAAGGCAAAAGAGCAGGGAGTACAACAGCAAGCCCTCCTCTTTTCCTTGACTTCAGGTCGCAACAGCTCATTGTCAGGAATGCTGCAAGGCAGGACTGCTCAGCAAGAGAGCGAGCTTAAGGTGCTGCAGTCCCAAAGCAACAAGGTGCGCTATTGTGCACCTTCAGGCTTGTTGTCATACTACTTCCTCTTTTTCTTTGCTGCAGTGAAGGAGTGTAACAGCAACCAGAAAGTACACACTTACAGCGCACCTTGTTTTGTTGTTCAGCAGTCTCAGACCCACACAGACTCACAGCACCAAATGCTTGCCTCATGAACACTAACTGCATACCTGTAGCATGTGCCTAAGAGCACTTTACACACATTGGCAGTCCGGTCTGGGTTTGGATGCAGATCGTAAACCCTGCTTGCAGCAGAATGTTGAGTGCGATCACCTTTTAGTGGAAACACAGGCTCACGTGCAGCTGGGCCCGTGTATCTAAATAACATCAGATGAGGTGTAGATATACGGGTCCAGTGGCACGGGAGCCGGAGATGTCTGCTGGATGACTTTAGTCTCGTATGTATATATGCAACAACACTGCACGCGATGCCTTACAAGGAACTGCTGGGGTTGTGGCAGCATTTGTTGAAAGCTACATTTGAAGGCAGTGATTGCCAAAGCATGCATGTCAAAGCATGTGCTGACAGTGGCCGGCATGTGCTGACAACAGCAACTTTCCCACACCAGCTTTCCAGCATCATATTGCAAGTCCAATTGCGCCGTCTGCTTTGTCAAAGGTTGTAAGGCCATGCTGGCAACACTACCGCTGCATCTGCCAATGCTTTCATGTCACTACATTGTAGTCAAAGCCATGGTCAATTTGCAAAGGAACTTCCAACAAGACACGCAAAAGCAATCCCAGTCCAGAGAAGGCTCCAGCCTTAGTCTGATCTTGTGAACAGTCACTGAGCACACTGAGTGATTGTTCCATTGCGTGGATCCTGACAAAGTTGGCATTGAATGCACAAGCCGCTTGTGTCCAGATATAAGCGCACGAGCTTTCATCAGGAGCACTAACAGTAATAATAATAATCACAGCAACAACAATGACAACAACAGTGATAACAATAATAATAAATTATCCAGCTCACGACAAGCTAATGAGGAGCTCTGTGTGCTGTTCCTGTAAATGAGAAGCCATAGGCAGACCCACAAGGCATGTGTCAGTAGCAGTACTGCCTTTCAAGTGTGCCTACGTGGTCTCGCCTTGTGATGCAGCCAGGTGACCTGACTGTACTCAACTGCCAAACTGTCACTGTTATACTTGGGGTCGACTCTCTTCTGTCATACATGCCCCTGCTCAAGAGAGCTGCAGATGCAGTCAGGCAGCACAACCTCAGAAGCGGCGCTGGTGTATCATCATATGACCCTTATGAGCCAAATGAGCCGCCATAGAAAAGATTGTGCCAGCAACGTCTATGCATCAAGGAACCACTTGGGATAAGAGTCATAGGATAGGGTTAACCCTCTCCTATGACTCTAATCCCAAGGGTTTCCTTGATGCACAGAAGCTGGCAACTCAATTTCTCAGCTGCCTTAGCTGGCTGGAATTTACTCATGAGGAAGGCCTTATAAGGTAATTGTTCATGAGGAAGTCATCGCGATCGCTCATGAGCAAGACCATATGTCAAGTGGGTATGTGGCAAGATCAATCAATGCGCATGCAGAGTTGCTTTCGGATGGATGTGGATTTGAAGTCACAGGTGGCTGAGCCAAGTCATACAAGCAGTGGCAGGGACTCTGTCTACTCTGCAAAGACAGTTCACGTTTGGTGCAAGGAAGGCCACCTCACATGGCCGCTGCATTTTCTGCTGCTGAAATGCATTTGCCTTGTCAGATGAGCATGTGTCTGTGACTGATCCTGACAGTGTTGTACGTGACAGTACGGCTGTGATAGTTGTGCTCAGCATCTGGGCAAAACAATCGTCTGTAAACGTCTGGGCAGTTGTGCGGGTAAAGACACTGCCAGTGGCTGTGATCATTTTTGACGGTGCGCGTGTTGAGTCAACGCTGTCCAGTCCATCATGACCAATCAGATGAGGTCAAATATTCAGGTCAGCTGTATATCACAGGATGTAATGTTACTTATAAGTCATTAGCAAACAGATTTGCAAGCCCCAATGTTGCCTTCGACAAGCTTGCAGGCCTTAAGAGCATAGTCACCTGCTCGTTTGTACAGGGAGCCTACAGATGTGCACACAGGTGGATTCCCAGACACATGTGAACACAAGGAGTGGATAGGTCACGGCTGTTGGTATAGAGATAGTCAAAGCCAACGGCACATGCGTCTAGGACGCTGAGCTGAGCTGAAAGCAGTTCTCAAGAAACGAACAGAAACAGACTATGCGCCCCTGGATGCTACTATAAAGCACTTTGCACAGCTCTACTGTTTCCATTGGTGACAATGCGCTACAGGTGAAAGGGCACTGGATATGACTGGACATTTGGAGCACATGACAACTTATGGTGTTTGCTCACATTGCTACAAGATCACATCAGGTTGTTTGTGTTCAGCCGTGCTGTCAACTGTATAGATGATAAGCCGGCGCAGAGCAGCAAAAACAGAATCATGTCAAACAGTCTGCTGGTCTGGCTATGTGGTCAAGCTTGTCTATAATTTTGTGACAGTCTTGAGTCTTTGCAAGAAAAGAAAAGAAAAGAAAAGTTTGCGCTTTTCAGTGATTGTAACGGGAGCCTCCTAAGTCGGCAGCCGGGAGCTTCTTGAGGTGCAGCCTTCATTGCAGTCAAGCGTGTATACCGACTAGGTGTCTACAGACTATGCGTATAGGATGGACCCTGATCATGATGGCTGACACAAATCTACTCTGTAAGGTCTCGTTCAAGATACTGGTGGTCTTGGACAGCTGCAGCTTGGCGAGAAGACTTGTCACGCAAATTAAACTGGAACTCTGACAGCATTGCTACCTCTTCTGGGCTCAGCTAAACAGCATGAGTGATCTGCATGATGTATCCAGTGACAAACAGATGCAGAAAAGCAGGTTGCACTGTTCCTCATGGGCAAACACAGCAGACCTCTTCGGCAAGTGATCCCAATGCACCCCATGACCGGCAAAGCTGATAAGAGCAAAGATGCTCAGGAAATGTCAGGTCATGGCGGGCACATCAACATACCATATGTGACATGTCAGCAAAGACACTGGCAACACTGAGGCCTAAAATGTTCCTGTGGGTGTGTGCGCAAAAGCATGTGACCCTTTCAACATCCTCTGCTGTGCACAAATGCCGTTTACTGAGTGGGGTGACGGGCACTGCATAGACTGCTCAACGACAGCCAAAGGCACATCATAAGCTGCATCAACAGCAAGAGTAAAGATCCTGCTGTGCTTGCCAGGTAATGGCGCAAGGTTAACTTGCGTGGACACAGATTACCAATACCCATGTAGCATTCTAGATTACTGCTGTAGGAAATGTAATCCTTCTCACTGGTGTCAATCCTGTCAGTGCGATTGTACATGGCACTGACTCACATGCGCTACATATCCAGCTTAGATTAGCCGCATGAAAAGTTGAGCCTCACTGTTTTGGGTAGCTTTCAAGAACCAGATGTGAGCCTAAAGCAAATGCCATGTGCCAAGCTGCACTGATCAAGACAATGGTAACAGCACCTTCAAAACATTGGTCACAGACTTGTCTTGAAGGTACTGTCATTAAAGCCTTGATACGTACAGCTTGGCAAACAAGTTTAGGTTTGCAAGGCGGCGTTGAGTTGACCTGGGTGCAGCTTTCCCTACAGGCAAGGAGAACACAATGGATGGCATGACAGCCTTTTGTCACTGTGTGCGTCACAGTATTGCATGACAAAGTTGATCAAGCTGCAGCGTGATATGGCAGGTTAACCAGCCACACTCTATTTATGGCAGCTGCCATAAACAGAGTGTGGCTGGTCAACCTGCCCTATCACAAGTCAAGCATATTAGCTGTCTTTTGCAGCATCAAGCACCATGCAAATATGAGTTGTCCCTTACTACAGAGTGAAAAGCTGACCTGAGTGAGCTTCATGGAGCAAACTAATGCTGGCCATCACCGCAGCTGCAATCTCAAGCAACTCCATCCAAGACCCAGCCACCATTTCCAACAGCACCACTGCCATTACCACTGCTATCACCACTGCTAGCACTAGCAGCAGCCCAACTCCTATAAGATCAGCCCAACTCCCCTAAAAATGTATTACAATCACAACATGTGTTCGAAGAACAGGTTTGCATCAATGGACGCTATCGTGCACACCAACCACATGGCGAGCAAACAGCAAGATTGTCGCTGCAGCAGGCACAGCCCCAAAACTCTGGTGACCTCTGATCTCACGTCATAGATGCACATCTGGTGAGTCAAGAAGCCACATGCTAATTGATGGGTCAGCACTGCACATGTCTTGTGATCCACTGAAAAGATTTTTTGATTCTTGTCACTACAAATCAGGTGTGGAACAGTTCACCCATCATGAAAACTAAGCTCTAGGCATGCATGCATGCTACAGGGTTAGCTTGGTGCCGGCATAGACAATGCATTGAGCAGCATGCCTGTGACATACCTGTTGGGTGTTGCATCAGATTGAGTAGATCAAACATTGTTACTTTGCCGCTCCCGCTGGTTGATGAAAGCAAAGCCTCCAGCAGCAAAAGAATGGCCTAGTTCTGAAGAAAGAGGAAAAAGCTATCATATCACTGCAAGCCTGCAGGTGCAAACAACTATTTGTAAATCATGTCACATGCTTTCCTGTCTATACGCCTGCAATGCATGAAAAAACGTTCAGCACCCATTCAAACCCACCTGACCAAGTGTAAGCTGAAAACCCACATGCAATGACTGGCCAGCAAGGTTTGCCAAGGCAGCATACCTCCACACCTTCTTGCAAAACAATTGCTGCTTCAGGTACTCCTAGACAGCTTTACTACCCATTGCATTATGAGCTGCACTTTAACTGCGGAAAGCACCAACTTGAAGGAACTGCAAGAGACAAGTTGGCAGATGGAGAACTGGGAATGGTTGGCAGTGAAGGCAGATCGTTTGCATACTGGCACTTACATGGTGGAAGCGCACGTGAAGAAGAACTGATGCCGTGACGATGCCAGAGATGCCAGAGCAAACCTCCGTCACGACCACTGCTGCATCGGGATCGTGACGGAGGCTTGGCACCTGCCATCCTGCACGGTATGTAAGTGTCAAATCGCAGCAGCAAAAGCGACACAGTGGTGTTCAATTCAGCCAAAGCTCTCATCCTTACCCCGACGGACAGTAGCTCAGGCTTGGAGCCTGGCGATCCTTGTCCTAGACTGCTCAGCTCAGCAGACTGGTCAGCACTTCACAGCTTGGTTCGAACCCTTGCCACAAGACAGCAACAGGGCGAGCTGTAGACGATGGCTGTTGTCCTCTTCGCCAAAACCTGCTTCCAATCTGCAAATCAACTTGTGATGCTGGCAGCCAACAGAGCTGCAACACAGGAAACAACGATACAAGACACACGTGAACAACGATACGACAACGAGAAATACGGAAACGAGAGATACGACAACAAATTGTGAGGAGCCAAGAAAGTGCGCGAAAGTACTTTGAAATCAAAGCGCCTGCGAAGGGCTTTTAGATTTCTTCTCCGACAAGGGCTGATCGGTAAGAAGTTTCTCTGCTTTGATTGGGGCGCTATCAAAGAAACTTGACCGAGCAGCCCTCGTGGGTGCCCTAATCATGATCAAAGCCCGCCCTTTAAATGCGATCTCGAAGTGTTTTGAATTCACAAACTTTGAGCAGCTTCTTTGTTCCTCACATCTCGTTGTCGTACTGATTGTCGTATTTCTCGTTGTCGTATCGTTGTTCACGTGTGTCTTGTATCGTTGTTTCCTATGTTGCAGCTCTGTTGGCTGCCAGCATCACAAGTTGACTTGCAGATTGGAAGCAGGTTTTGGCGAAGAGGACAACAGCCATCGTCTACAGCTCGCCCTGTTGCTGTCTTGTGGCAAGGGTTCGAACCAAGCTGTGAAGTGCTGACCAGTCTGCTGAGCTGAGCAGTCTAGGACAAGGATCGCCAGGCTCCAAGCCTGAGCTACTGTCCGTTGGGGTAAGGATGAGAGCTTTGGCTACCTGGAGCACCACTGTTTTGCTTTTGCTGCTGCGATTTGACACTTACATACCGTGCAGGATGGCAGGTGCCAAGCCTCCGTCACGACCCTGATGCAGCAGTGGTCGTGACGGAGGTTTGGCAGCTGTTTGTCAGCGAAGGCAGTGCAGCCTTTGGAGCAGTGGACACAGCCTTTGGAGCCTGGCACGGTGGACACAGCCTTTGTGGCCACAGCTTTTGGACACAGCCTTTGTGGCCACAGCCTTGTGGAGCATTGCGCAAGTGGAGAGTTGAGGTGAGGATCAGGCCATACAACTCTGCAACGTTTATTGACTTTGATTCATGTTTGCTGCAGGTCCCAAATTACCTCCAAGACTCAAATGGTACCAAAGACGTTGCTTAGTTGCTTCCTTGGGTTGCTGAGTGGGATGCGCTATGGCCACACGTCCACATCGTGCATCCTGGGCAACGTTTGTAGCTGTGCACATTGTTGTACAGCTGCAAACAGCCGAGATGGCCATCCTGGTTTGGTATACCAAACCAGTACAAATCACACATTATGTGTTGATTCAACACTTTTATGTCAAGGAACAGATTTCTGTTGCACCGCTGCCAGTGCAAATCCTTTGTAATCGACTCTTTGATGCATTACAGCAACATTGATGTGCGTGAGTACAGCAATCAACAATGGTTCAAAGTCATGGTACACTTTTGTATGCCCCACCTCATTCAGATTAGACAGTTCTGCCATACGAACTGGACGCGATGCCTCGCAACAATGCATGAATCAGCCTACAATCTCAAGTCTTTCAGTTACACACTTGTTCAGAGATCACTGTGTATTACAGCAAAGCTTGCTGAATTTGCAAGACAGAGCTACTGATCTACTAAGGCAGGGTGTTTGAGCAGGCCATGCTCTCACGCCAGTCCCTCAACTCAGGCTACGGTGCAGTCTTTGCTGAATCTTGGCAATCAAGTTTGTCTGGTGTCACTTTCACCAGAAGTCATGCAGTCACCAGCTACTGCAGCTTCCCCAAACACAGCGGTACTCTGTGGGTATGGCATTTGGCCTATTTATGTGCGCAATCACACTCAAACACACACAGCTGATCATCACTTCTTGGTAAGCTTGTGGTGAGCATTGTATGGGCAAAGCTTTGCATTCGTGAAGTGCTCATGCACCTGCATGCACCACCTATTGGGCAGCTGAGCCAGCTTGCACTTTAGATGACCTCCTGATGAGGCTGTGCAGAAGACACACTGTCCTGTCTGTTTGCCAGCGTAAAAAGCAGCTCCAGCAATGACTGAGGCTGTGCGCACCAGAGCAGCTTCAGCCATGGTCTGACTGAGAAGGCGCTCCAGCTTGTGTCTGAAATCTCACCATCTTCTTCATAACAGATCTGCGGGAAATCATGTTGCTGAGCAGTTGCCCAGATAACAGAAGCATGAGCCCCTGGCTAGGGGGTCACAGGGCACTACAAGTCAGCAGGGTGCATGCAGAACAAAGAACAGTGTGTCAGACCCACGCTGCTATCACGCTGTATATCATTCACATTCTGTTTTTGACTGCATGCTAGAGTAAGATACTGTCTGCTGAATGAGTAATGACCTGTCCAGCAAGCCGCCCATGGTCTGAACTCCCAGACCACCATCTGGGATGCATCACATATGTGACAATAACATTAAGGATGTGCAAAGTACTCTTGTCATCAGACCCTTGTCATCAATTACCCAGTAACGTTACCAATTGGTAAGTGACAAAGTAAACCACCATTAAGGTATTACTGTCCAACTGCCACACACCAATTGTGAAAGCACCAAAGCACTGCCTTGCTCAGGGAGAAGCATCTGCCACGTCAAACAAATTCTCGAGCAATACTTTCTAACTCAAAACAAGGTGTTTCAGGTGTGAAAGCTGACAAAATCTACCAGAAACCCTTGGTAAATCCTATCACTGCCACCAATTATCTCCAACTTTAGCGCATTTGGGCTTATTGTGGTAAGTTCTTGTAAAATGAAGAGAAAAGCAAAATGCCTTATGCTGAAATTGCCTTATTTCACAACCCCATCAGTAAATCAGCAGTATTTGCAGCAACATTACTAGTCCCGACAAATTGAAGGTAATATGCACACCCCTGATCAGCATGCTATCTAAGCACAGCAACAAGCTAATCATGCAGTTGCCACCTTGGGAGCCCTGAAAGGCAGCATGTGCATGCAGAGTATGTGTAGAACAACTAACCAATGATGCTGTCAACTTGTGCCTATGTGTCCACCCCACTGGTAGGAGCGTGCTTGTGCAATGCTATGTCATCGTAACAGTGTATGTTTGAGCTATTGCCACAATAAGTCCAGCAAGACATCCAATCATGTTCATCATTTTGGGCTATACATGTCATTCTATAAGGTCTGAGAAATGCTGATCTTGCATGGAGCCAGGAGCTGTGCAAGCAGGTGACTGTGCCAGCATGGTCCATGAGCAAAAGAAGTACCTGAGGTTTGTTGCTCAGCACAGCCTGACTGCCAGCATTGCTGCGTGTAGCCCTCCCTCAGCAGCTCCACACCGCTTTCCTCATCAACCGATCTGCACTCCACCTCTGATTCATTCCGCGTCTGCAGAGTCACTAGGCCGGGGTCCATTCGCCAGGAGAACTGTGAATGGTTCTGCCCAGGGCTCTGCCCAGGGTTCTACCCAGGGTTCTACCCAGGGCTCTGTCCAGGGTTCTGCCCAGGGCTCTGCACAATAAGGTAGGAAGGTGACAGAGCGGCATTGTATCACCTCAAGACTGAGATGGCAAACAAAATCCTGGACACAGCAACAGCTGTGTGTAAGTGATGCAGCAGCAGCAGCAGCAGCAGGCATGTTGCTGACACAGCCAGGACAGCACCAATAGCCACTGTAGCATGACAATGAGCGCAGAAGCAACAACAGCAGCAGCATCAGCAGCAGCACATTTGTGAATGTGTGCACAGGATGAGTCCAGCGTCACAGTTCTTGGCAAGGTTGAGTGTGGCATTGCCAGCACACAAAATGTCAACACAAGCAGAATGAACATGACAGGCCATAGCACTACTGTGAGGTGCATTGCGCCACAGTTGTGTGCTTACATGTTGCTGGTCAGGGCCGTTTGCATGATCTGCCCTGTACCATGATGGCCCTTGCCACAAAGACAACCACCCGCTATGGTGTGATGCCATGCACTGAAGACGTGGATGTTGTCAGACATCCAATGCCTACAGCCCCACTCGCGAACTGCCCCACTGCCCTCAGCCCCCTGTATACATCTGTGCAAATGAGTTATGCATGCAAAAAATTGCAAACTGATGGAGGGCTTGCAACCTGCAGCATACTCAGCTGGATGTGCACCAGTTGTGCACAAGCTGCTGGAGTTCCTCTCTCAGCTGCAGGATGCTGTGCTTGACCAGCATCTGTGGGCTTCACATGCTGTAAGCTAAAATGCAAATCACAGCACAATGTGTGCTGATAACTGACACAATGTTTGATTGGAATCTGTTTACATGCCAGCAGTCCACAGTCTGCTTGTGAGCAGCATATTGTGTTCATCGAAAAAGCACACAAGTCACAACACACTGATATTCTCAGGGAAGCAGCCAGGCAAGGCAGAAAAAGATAGACCAGATAAAATCAGGATGCCCAAAAACAGGTTGCCTAAGAATCTTTTGTTTGATGAAGTCAGGGGCTTTGCTCACCTGGCCACCCTAGGTCTAGTTCAGTGATGTTGTGGTGCGTAATTGTCAAAATTGCCATACTATACAGCCTTAAAGGGATGTACAAGACAGCTGCTCTTGAGAGACAAGTCTTGTCCTGCACATACCTAGCTCACCATGCGCTGAAAAGCGTTTTGATTATTACTAATACCATTATTTTTATCATTGGAAACAAGCAACTGACCTAGTGACAGCCTTCATCCCATAGCAAACCCCCAGCAAAGAAGAACCCACTGGAAACCACACTGAGGAGTGCTGCTTTACAGGTGAGGTCTGTCCTGTCCTGTTGGGTAGAGACAACAATGAGCTGCCAGAAGAACATCCAGTTTCAGCCAACAAGCTGCTCAAGGTTGCTCTGGCCACCGATTGCACTCCTGACTACAGCACACTCAATTCAGCGCTGCAACGCGATGCGCAGCATGGCATAGCATGGCACAGCATGGCATAGCTTGGCACAGCATGGCACAGCATGGCATAGCACAGCATAGCATGGCATAGCACAGCATAGCATGGCATAGCATGGCATAGCATGCCCTGCTATGCAATGCGCGGAATGTGCATATGCATGACAATGCAATAATCCTATCATGGGCATCACAGGTTCAGATCAGGTCACCCTATCTGGCACAGGTAGTTTGCACTGCTTTCCATGCACCACAGCTCAGTGCAACCTTCCTTGGCAGGTGCGCCACATGTGTAGCTCATGACCAACATTCAGCCAGTTACAAATTCTGACCTTGCTTGATCAAGGCGCTGTTTACCTGCAGGAATGTCCTAACCAGCCAGCTGGCCAAATATGCCTAAAAAGCAATTGTCAAAGCCAGCCCTCCTTCTTGCAGAAGCTGACGCAGCAGCTGCCCTGCACATGCACACTGTTGTCAAGATATCTGGTCATTTTCTGTGTTCAACATTGCCATTGCCATAATGCAAGGCCTCAATCAGGCCAGAGACTAGAGCTGCAAGCGCTGCATCACGCAAGGACATCAAGGTATGGTCAAGACAGCCTGTGAAAAGTTTGCCTGTCCATACTTGGACTCCATACTTGGACTCCATACTTAGACTCCATACTTGGACTCCATACTTGGGCTGCATGATACTGCTTGCTAACCCAGGACAGCTTTGCATACAAATGCTATTATACAGACTGCAGAGTTACAAGCTCATAACCCTACCTGATTTCATTTTGGCTTGCCTGCGACTGCAGCGAGTCTTGCTGATTGGGTCTCTGCGTAGGGCTGTATGGGCTGGTATGCAGACTGCACAAATGATGCCTGGGGCTCTCACAATATATGGAATGGCACTTTGGCCCTGAAGGAAGAATCCTTCTAAGCTGAAGGGTCGTGTAGCTGTGAGATGAACAATGACTTCGTCGTACTTGGCTGCTGCTGTGTTGGGCAGCTGATTTGCCATGCCGCCTTGCTGCAGAAAGACATGTCAGTCAGAGAGAAAAACTGAGCCAGTGCAAAGTAGCTTGTTCTCTGGCATAGTTGTGAGCTACACATTTGGTTAAGACAGCTTATGTTTTGGCAACTGCCGTGTCTTGCTTTCTCTGCTCTCGTCAGCTGCAAATGTGCTCACATCTCACGCAACGCCTGAAGCATTGTATGCAGGCATATGCACAGAAAGCGAACTGTGTAGCCCCACTTTTGCATACATACTGTTACATGCATATTTCTGACGTGCAATCATACCACTAAATGCTGCTGGTGTTGAAAAAACGACTGCCCGTTAAAAATCAGTACAGTACCCTTGCGCTCCAAACAGCAGCGTCATAGCCTGATCAGCCTGTTGCTTACCGTGCCAGACGTCGCGTTGTTTTGACCGCTTCTGCGTGGCCGTAAGGTATGAGTCCGCCCTTCCTGTCGTATAGGGAACTTGAGCGACTGTTCGGCTGCCTCATCTCTCGGTTTGCGTCGCGACATATCGCAGCGTTGACCTAAAACCAAATGAGCAAAGATGTGGTTCCGGAGCCTATGCTCAAAAAAAAAAGCTTCTTGCAGAAATTGGGACCAAATCAGCGCATCAAGCATTTGTGCACGTATGTTTCACTGATTTTGGCGTTTCGCAACAAATTCAAATTTGTTCTGGCTGTTCACCGCACTCCTCACGCGCAGGGATCTGGAGGTGATACCTCTTGTGTATTGTAAAAACGTGCATATGCTTGCGTTGAAAAGGACGCAGTAGTTCCTTCACCACCGTTGATTTGAATACTGTCTTGCTGCTTGGTACTCTGGTAACAACTAAGCGAAGCTGAAGGTGCAGGTCAGGCACATATTGCACGTCTTCACAACAGCAGCAACAGTGATCCGCGCCATGGAGACTGTGTACAGAAAAGGAACAGGTTTCAAGGTGCAGAAACAAAAGAATAGACAAGACTATGCCGTTTGGCATTGAGTTACAGTATGCAAGTCATCTCCCATTTTCTCGCTCAGAAGGGTGAGCCCAATCTCAGCTAGCACTCCAAGGGAAACAGTCGTCGTTGCATGATGATGAGAGGCCTGAGCATGTCAATAGGTCCATGTGCAAGGTACATTTGCAGAGTATGCAGGTTTCACAGCTTTGGCAGGAGGCCAGATTTGGCAATGATGAAGAAGGCTTAGCTGCTTGAGTCAGCTTCAGGTCAGTGCCTATGCTATCTGCAAAGTACAGTCTTGAACTCTTGCATTGAACAACAACACTCTGTTGCCCCATGCCATGCCTTCTGCACACTGCTAGCATATGCCTGGGCATCCAACAATGGCAGCAGGCAAGCACACATCTGGTGTGATTTGGGATTTTGCATCTCAGACTGAGTGTGCAGTAGACTTGAAAAATTGCAAATAGATCATACGAGTATGCAGAGACACTGATTGCCACTAAGCCTCAATAAATGCTATGGTCACAAGCTTGCAGCAGCCAAAAACACATGTCCTCAGAATGTTCGCTCTCTTATCCTTTTGCTTTCCTGCCCACCCAACACTAATTTTCAAACAACTACTATTACTGTTCAAGTCTCTGCTGATGTCAACAATTGTGAGTTTGTGGATGTGCAATTCCCCATGGTCTATTTGAGTGGCTTGCCTGACTGCAGGCAAGACTGACAGCCTGATGCGCTTCAAGTGAATATTGCTGACCCACTGGGCTTGATGTACATCCCGACTGCGGAAGCTGAGCTCAAGAAATGTAGGTACGTAGCAAAGTGCAGATGTCTGTAGCATCCTTGACTTATCGAGTTCTGTGCTGCAAGAACACCATATCAATTGCTTCAAGTTACCGTTGCATGCTGATGGCCAGTCAGAGACAAGGCCATATGCCGTATGGCACATGGCAGTTGCATACGCTGCCGCAGCCTGAAAGCTGTGCTTGATTTAGAGCTATATGCATGCTGAGTATGTCTCAGTGAGATGAGAGCAGACCACAAATGTACTGTGCAGATATGAGGGATGATGATTGTGCACGCTTGTTTTGCTGCTGCGATGAGGTAAATGAGCTGTGTTCCAGTGCATGCAAGAGCATATTAAATAAATGCAATGTTTGCAGGTTTGACTTTATACACTGCTACAATCATTATGACGTCTGAGAGCTCACCAGGCAGTGTGACCAAGTGCAGATAAATCACTAGCAGTCTGACGACACCGATGTGACCAAGACCCCAGCACTGTTGTCTCTTTGGATGTGCAGCTCAATGGAGCTTTAGATATCGGTATTGTCAATCATGTCACTACATTTCACAAATACTGTTGCTGCACATGGTCTAGGTCTGCAGAGGTCTAGCTATTAAAATGACATGTGTTGGCTGCGAAGATATCGATATCTCTGCTGATCAACATGACTTGTCTGAGGCACATTTGCAATATTGATATGCTATTTTGGCTTTGTATAACCTGCCTTGTCAGCTTTCTGGTCAACCTAACTGACATGTGAACATGCTGTTTGGTCCAATGCACACTTGCAGTATGCTACTTTGACTGAGTATAACAGTTACTGCGCATGCCTTGTCAGCTTTGGAATATAATTCCCAGGAGATCTCTGGAGCTCGTGCTGCAGCTGGTCTGTGTCAGCATGTCACAATAAGACTTCTGCAAGCTGCTGTGACTGCACTGCATGGTATATGGCATGTTTCATACTCTGATTGTTGCAACTGATCCCACTTGTTGTTTGGTGATTTTAGCATGTGAAATTTAATGCAAATGCAATTCAATGTGGAGTGCCCTTCGAAGAATTCTGCACCGCAACATCGACTTTGTGAATTAATCTGCAATGTACAACACATATTGAATATGCTAGTGACAATTCAACTGGATACACAAGTCTGCTTCAAGGCTTGTTCATCTACAGCTGGAAGGCACAAGGTCATATTGCACCACTTTATGAACTTTACAATTCTAGCGCATACACAAGACTATGAAGTCGCCACTTGTGGTACCGTATTGCTCGTGTCTAAACTTGATGAATGCTGTATTTCTGTCACCTAGTGATTGTTGTATTCATTTTAGCTATTTGGACACACGATCGACTACGAGGATTTGCACAGGCAACGGTGCAGCAGAAATCTGTTCCTTGACATAAAAGCGTTGAATCAACACAGAATGTGTGATTTGTACTGGTTTGGTATACCAGGTATACCAAACCAGTATGGCCATCTCGGCCGTTTGCAGCCGTGCAACAATGTGCACAGCTACAAACGTTGCCCAGGATGCACGACGTGGACGCGTGGCCAGAGCGCATCCCACTCATCAGCCCAAGGCAGCAATTAAGCCATGTCTTGGGTATCATTTGAGTCTTGGAGGTATTCTGGGGCCTGCAGCAAGAATGAATCAAAGTCAATAAACGTTGCAGAGTTGTATGGCCTAATCCTCACCTCAACTCTCCACTTGCGCAATGCTCCA
>JAABUP010003887.1_pt1 | contig 25652 bp, 41 predicted proteins | sample 5559201 | NCBI WGS metagenome assembly JAABUP01 (sample SAMN10711887, study PRJNA513373) | rock metagenome | isolation source: Antarctica rocks | place: Antarctica
GCCCCTGGTGTGTGCCTGAGCCGCAAGCAAAGAACCCAGCACAATGGCCTCCACCATGACCGCCCAGAGCACCTTCCTGGGCACCTCCGTGCAGGCCAAGGCCCCCAAGTGCGTTCCTGCCCAGCCAGCCCACCGTGGCCGCCCTGGGAGGCCGGGATTGAAAGTGGCCGGGCGCGAGCGCCGTGCCTGCCGCTGGCGGGCCTGCGGAGGCGGCCCGCCGAGCAGCAGGCGGGATGCAGCGTGTTGAGACCGGGGATGTGGCTGCCGCGAGCAGGTCCCGCGGCCCCGCCACGCGCAACGTCGTTATGGCTAACAGCAAGAAGACGGACATGAAGAAGCAGGGCCTGTCGTCCGTGAAAGACGACGTGATCCGGAACAACCTGATGGGCACCTCCCGCAAGATGAAGGACAAGAACTGGACCGACTCCCAGGGCCGCAAGGGCAAGGTGCGCGGCGGGAGATGCGCACGAGGCGCGCGCTTGCGCTGCTCCTGCAACGCTCTGCGCCGCGCCGCGTGCGAGCTTGGTGGCGCGCCGTGCAGGGCTTCGGCGTGTACCGCTTTGCGGACAAGTACGGCGCGAACGTGGACGGCTACTCGCCAATCTACACGCCCGACACCTGGTCCGAGACCGGCGCCGAGTACAAGCTGGGCGTCAAGGGCCTCATTGCATGGTGCGCTGCCAGCGCGCCTCGCTGTCTTTTTCTTAGTCACATCCTTGCCCGGCTTTGCGTGGGCGCGCGCTGTGCTGCGGCTCAGCTTGCTACCGGCGCGGCCAGCGGCGTCCCACCTGCTGTGCTTAGCCGCTCTGTATGCATTGCTACACCATCCTCACGCCAGCCAAGCAAGGTGGTGCCCCGGGAAACCATTACCGCGTTTGCACGGCTGTGGGGTGAGGGCGCTGCGCACAAGGAGGAGCGCTACAGGCCAAACTACACAAGTCCATTTGGAAGAAGGTCTCAGAGGCTAGAGTGAAAACAATGCAGGGAGCAGAGTAGACTCAGGAAGAGCATGTTGCCTGAGCCTCTGCTATGCTATGCGCGTTCAGAGGGGCATTAGTCCTATCGTGGCTGCCAACTGTGTGCAGTGCCTGCGTGAGCGTCATCAACCTTTTTGGACCCAGGATGCTGCAAAGCTCATTGACGTGACAAGGTTCAAGAAGTGATTGTACGCAGACTGATTGCAGGGTGATGCAAGTGCTGCGGGGCTGACGTGCTGCGTGCTGGTTCGCGTGCAGGGCGGGTCTGGTTGCGGTGCTGCTGGCAGTCGGCGCCAACCTCATCCTCAGCACCTCGCAGATCGGCTCTTAGAGCAATGCGTCAGCCGGGCAGGCTCATGCATGCGGCTTGTGGCACGCTAGCCATCTAGGTAGCACTGTCTTGGACCACCGTGACGCTCCGGCGCTGCCTATGGGAACAACAGGTGGCTCGGTTTGTTGGAGAACTAATGCAGGCACTTGGGGGGTTCGGGTTGTCTGTCGCCGTCGAGCGGTTGCGTCAGCACGCTGGAGGCTGGTGCTTGGCGGTGTACACATGAGAGGTGAACCAGCTTGGCTGAGATGCCTGCTGAAGAGGCTGTAACAACGCGAAGGTCGTGGTGCAGTGCCCGCTGCTCTTCTGCCTTCCACACTATGCGTTTTGATGCCTAGGTAATGGTCTGGCTTTGTGCATGCGAGTTCTGTCATTACCACCCCCAGCCTGCTGCTGAGCATGGCACATTTAGGCCGTGAAGCTGCTCAAGGCGAGCAGAAAGCGCATCAAGTGGCCAGCTGTTGCACCATTTCTTAGCAAACAAAAAGACCTGCCCATGGCCTAGTGCATAGGACAACATTGCAACAGCTAGTCTACAGCCTCAACCTGGCTTGCTGGCCACAATTGTGAAGTGGCGCGGCGAGGCTGGAGCCGAGCGAATGTCCACAAAGCCCGCCTCCCCGCAGCGCCGCAGGCACGTCCAGCGCTGCGTATTCCTGCACATGCGTACTGATTTACTTCTCATGCAAGTTGCCGCCGCTTGGTTGCCGCCACTTGCAGCGCCGCGGGCGCGTCCAGCTCCTCGCTACTCAGCAGGCCGCATAGCTGTACATGTGGAAGTGCACATTATGAGTGGGTTTCCCTGGCGATGGATCCAGCCAGTCCTGGCAGGGCTGCTTGCTCTGCCATGCGGCATGCAGATTGGGCAGCAGAGGGCTTGCTGGTTGCTCGGGTCAGTGGGCGCACCAGCAGCCAGGGCTCCGTGCTCTTGAACGCGGCGTACGCAAAGGGGTTGTCGAAGACGCGTTGGAATGCCGCCGACGCCGGGTCCATCTCCTGCGCGCATGTGCATTGAGAAGCAAAAGCTTCCTGCCCTTGCCCCTAACCTTTGCAACCAGACATGGTGCTCACAATTTAAGCAGCACACGAAGGGAGAGAGCACAAGCGCGCTCCAGCACACGAAGGGAGAGAGCACAAGCGCGCTCCAACATCCAGATAAGGGCCGCATGGCAGAAGCGTCGCGGAGCTCTCTGGTTCGCACCATGATCGCGATAGAGCCCTGCGGCCGCAGCAGCCGCAGCGCCTCGGCGATGAGCGCGCGCGTGGCGGCCGCCGGCAGCTCGTGCGCGACCAGGCATGCCGCGACCAGGTCGGCGCTCGCCGCCGGCAGCCCCGTGGCCTCCGCGGCGGCGTGCACAAAGCTGAGCGGCTCGCGCGCGCCTGCATTCGCCTCTGCCGCATCGCACGCCCCCAGACACCTCAGCGCTTGGCAGACGCGCCGTGCAACGCCGACCCTGCGTCGCACTGGCAGCTGGTGCCTCTGGGCCAGGAGCTCACGGCTGGCAGCGCCAAAACCCCGCCGCAACATGCACGACCGCAGGACAAGCTCGCTGGCCCGCCCGCGCCCGCCGCTGTCTCTTACTTGAGCTATGTAGTGGTGCTCGCAAAACAGAAGTCCACTGTGTAACATGCAAGTGCCTGCGCGCAGCAAGGCCGACGACCTTCACGGCCACACCTCCACGCTCATGCTCGGCAGCCTCATCAAACAAAGCATCCGTCGGCTGCAGCCGCCCCTGCTGGTCGCACTTACTCTGCAATAGTCGCCTTGGGCTCACACAGCCTCCATCCTGTGCACGCACATGTCTTCCATTCGCAAAGCACACGAGACTCGCGCCTTCGCCTGGCTTTTACTCTCACCCGCAGTGACGGGCGCACCGCGGCGGCTCTGCAGGACGCGCGCGACGGCCAGGAAATGCGGGGACAAGTCGACGCCCGTGAGCGTCCGCGCGTCTGGGAAGCGCCGCCACAGCTCCAGCGTGGATAGGCCTGCACGCAAGACGCACAGGCTCGAATGTGCTTCTCTGCAGTCTTGCGCCACACAAGCAAGGCTGCGCCCATGCTGATGCAGTCCACACAGCCAGTTATGCGATGCCGCTGGCGTCTCCAGCTCCCGCAAGCTGACGGCCACTGCCTGTCCAAGCCACCTGTACAACATCTGTACAGCAGAGTATGTTATCAAAAGTATCAGAATGAAAGTTGCGGAGCCAACGTCAAGGACGTCAGATATGGCCGCGGAATGCGCCTCCCGCGCGGAGGCGCCGCCGCCAAGGCGCCGACCTAAAGGCAAGCAGGAGCACGCCTTGTGCCAGAACAGCGCTTTACAGTGCTACTGCAGCAGTGCAACGCCGTACGCTCCCGGGCTCCTGCACCTGTCGCGCAGCCCGCGTCGACGACATCGCGCACGGCCGCACAGCGCGCGGCCCCCAGCAGCTCCACCAGGCGGCCGCTGAAGGCACCCCGCAGCGCGGCGTCCCCGGCGGGGTCCATGCGCCTGCCGGCCGGGTCCATGACCGGCGCATGCACCGCGCGCGCCACCGCATTGACCTGCATCCCCGCAGCTTCCTTGTCGTGTCTGGCTTCACGCGTGCGCCTGGCTGAGCCAAGAGATTGTTGGAGATATTAACTTGCCTTCGTGTCCCCCCTCTGCGGACATGCTGCGTGCTTGCTTGGCAGGGCTGCGCAGCTTGATGCAGCAGAGAGGAGCTTGACGGCCAGGGCTGAGCCTTCTGCAGCGCGCGTCAGGCGGCGCCCCGTCTGCAGTCCAGCGCGCCTGCCATAGGGAGCCCTGGGAGGCCAAGCTGCCGCCCCGGCCTGGGCTGCACGCGGGCGCCGGGAGGGGCGCGCGGCGCTGGGCGCGCGCCTCGAGCGCCGCCTGCCAGCACAGGTTGCCCTCGGGGTAGGCGTGGAAGGGCTGCGTGTAGTACGCGGGGTACGCCAGCGCGGCGTCGCGCGCGCGCGCCAGCTCGGCCGCCCAGTCCGCGCTGGCCGACAGCGCGGCCACCTCGGCGCTGATGTCGACGCCGATGTCGCGCCCGCGCTGCCGGCAGGAGCCCGCCAAGACCCAAAAACAAGAAGGCAAGCAAGCACCTTGGGCGCAGTGTCATGCACCTGTAGCAGATCACTCGCCCTGTGTAGGAGGCACCGCTAGCGCTCGAAGAGCTAGTGAGTTTGTCACATACAACATCGGCTGTCCAACCTCTTGCCACTATCGTGTGTTATCTCACCAGGCCTGTGCACGCTCGGATGCACAAGCAGCTGGCCAGCCCATGCCCTGGGCTGTGCTGGCCGCGAGCGGAGACAGCCTGTAGAGCTAGCCGTGCATGCAGTCAATTGCTGAGGCGCCGCTGCCTCCACAGCCACCGGCCTCGTGCCCGCCCGTGCCTGGCAAGCATCGGCAGGGGCAACGCTGGCTGGCTGCGGAGCTCTGACATACGTAAGGCTCCCAACCAGCAGTGCATGACCTCACCACTGCTCGCCGCTTCTGAAAGTGACGCCTGAGCCGGCGCGAGTGAGCTAGGCGTACCACAGCAGGACGTTGCAGACCCAGTGCCTGGTGCGTGCGCAGCTGAGGAGGACATCCTTGAGATTAAGACGCTGCGGAGGGACCTGGAGCCAAGGCGGGCCTTGTTTGGTCGTTGCGCTCTTGCCTGCACCTAGAGCAACTGCGTGTGCTGCAAGCAGGATGACTGTGGTGCTCTGCTTGCAGGGACAGCCCCTTCGCCTTCAACAACAACAGCGGCGGGTGCGTGGGGCCTCAAGCCAAGCCAAGTGTATTCATTGCACTCAGCGGTGTCCTGACCACGTCTATCTCGCAGGGGCTTTGTAGGAGACCGCGACCTGTGCGTCACCTCAGCGTCAGTGTACGAGGACGAGAACAGCTCAGGTGCAACTTGTGCCCTTCCCTGGGCTAACTGTTGTCACGTGAAATGCTTTTGGTGGAGCAGCTGGCTTCGCCTTGGGGCACTGTGTATGCCCGAGACCGCTTGCGCACACAACTGTTGTCATACAGGAGCGGCTGAGCACTTTGGCGGCAGGCTCTGCGTGCAACGGCGGGCTTTTCAATGCCGAGGAGGGCGGCTGTGTGCCAATCGCGCCCTGGGCGCGCCGATCGGGGCCGCGGCGCACTATCTGTGCGGGCCCCAGCTTGGGGCGGGGTGGTGCATTCATGATCGTCATTTGACAGTGTCGTTGCGTCACCCGTGCCACTTGGCGGCGACGCGTCAGCCCCCTTGCGCCAGCTCGACGTCGACTCTGGGTCCAAGCTTTGCGTGCAGCGCTCACGCGGTGCGCGCCCGGCAGACTGGGAGCCGCGGGCGGTCACTGCCGCGATTGTCACCTGCGGCGGCCTCTGCCCGGGCCTCAATGACGTGATCCAGAACATCGTCTTCACTCTGGAGGACTATGGCGTGCGCTCCGACGCGGTGCGGCGCGCGCTTCCGGGCTCAGGAAGTGAATGTCTAGCCACATGCACGCGTCTAAGCTGGCCCTTCTTCAACATACGCACGATCACTGTTGCAGCTAGGTGGGGCATGCAAGCAAAATCATCCTAATTAATCTTGTCCTGACGTCCTAACAGGACTTTACGGGTAAACCATGCAAAGCGTCACTTGCCGATCTACCCACGGCTGTCGCGGGACTGCACTTTCTTTCTGCGGGGCTCGCCAGCTGCACAATAGTAGTAACACGGCAGCTGGCGCCGGCGCAGATATTTGGGATCAGGTATGGCCTGCGCGGCTTCTACGACCGCTCCGCCAAGCCCGTGGAGCTCAACCAGAAGACGGTGGACGGCATCCACCTGCTGGGCGGCACGATCCTGGTGCATGCTTGGCCTAGGGTTCAGGTGTAGTGTGGTGACACTCGCCTGCTCTGTCTGAGTGCATGCTTGTTTGGCAGCTCGTCTTGCTTGTCTGGCTGCCACCTTAGACACGCTGAGGCTCCAGTGCTTCCAAAAAGGCCTTGTTCTCCATGCAGGCCATGTATTCGAATAGTGCCCGCAGGCCATGAACTCGAACAGTGCCGGCTGAGGCCGCCATGTGACATTTTGGGCAGAGGTGCAGAGGAGCGTCAAGCCTGCGACGCGGCCACCAGCCGGCCGCCAGCCCGCTGTGTGCAGAGTTTCAGGTGCCGCTGATGGCTGGCCAGCTGACAGCCCCATGTGCTGCTTGGCAGGGGACCTCGCGCGGGGGAGCCGACATTAAGAAGATCGTGCAGCGGCTGTCCCTGTGGGGCGTCAATATGCTCTTTGTCGTCGGCGGCAACGGTGCGCCCCTGCTGTGCCTGTCTTGGCTCTGCAGCCCCGCACGCCGCATGTGCGGTCAGATTGACATGGGTTCATTGTGGCACATCAGCTGACCCTGAGGGACCTGTTGGGAACCTTGTTTCTGTGACCACGGGCACCTGTTAGCAAGCGGTGCTGCAGAGGGTAGTGAGCTCCATGCTCTGCCGTGCAGGTGGCAATGCCGCTGCTAACGCCATCCAGGAGGAGTGCGAGCGGCAGAGCGTGCTGTGCAGCGTTGTTGGCATTCCCAAGTCGGTGCGCTTGTCACTTGAACTATTAGTGCTGGAGCGTCGCATACGCAACCTTGTCCACCATCTGCGAGGCTGACAGGGGCATGCAATGCAGATTGACAACGACATCTTGCTGGTGCGCTCAGCCCGTTACCATTCTTGCATGCAGGCGATGTATGTGATGTCATGGATGTTGCGGTCTGAGCACCTGGCATTGACAAGCGCTGCGTGTAACAACAGGCTGCATGCAGATCGACAGGTGCTTTGGGTTTGACACGGCGGTGGAGGAGGCGCAGCGCGCGCTGCTTGCGGCAAAGGTGCGGCACTGCGGTCGACGAGCTGCAAGTCCTCCTGCACCTGTTCTTATCACGTGCTTTCCATCACGCAGGCTGCACAATCAGACCACGGGCACTGATGCTATGCCATGGTGTCTCAGCACAAGGACCTTTTCAGTTGCTGCGCTGCACATCATGCCAGCATTGCTAGGTGCAAGCTGTCCGGGACAACTTTGCGCTGCTGTACATGGGGGAGCTGGAGCTCGAGGCTGGCATGTGCAGGTGGAGGCGGGGTCAGCGCTGAATGGGGTGGGCCTCGTGCGCCTCATGGGCCGCTCCTCGGGCTTTATCACCATGGAGGCCAGCATGGCCTCAGGTGCGTGGCTGGCTCGTTCTACGACACGGATTATGTTTTGAACCCTCTGCAGCATTCCCTCTGTGCGCCCATGTAGCTCGTTAGGCAAACTCCCATGTGACGCAGACATATGCGACATTGTTCTGCTGTTCCATGTCACCTGCTGGACGCAAGCTTGTGTTGATTGAACATCCATGCGCGCAGGCGTGGTGGACATCTGCCTAGTCCCGGAAGTGGACTTTGACGTCCCTGCGCTGATGGCGCACGCGCGGCTGCTGCTGGCTCAGAAGAGTCACATAGTGGTGAGCGCGTGTGGCCTTGCTGTGCTGAGCAGTGCACAGCACAGCGCTGTGGCAACGTCAGAGATCGGCCAGCACTGCATGATACCAGCTTGCAGCACAGGGCGGTGAGCTGAAAGCCGGCCTTGGCAGCGGGAGTGGGAGTGTGGTGCTCATGGCGGACAGCAATCCACTCTCCTTGCATTCCCAACCTTGGGTTTCCCTACAGCTTGCTAGTACTCAAAGCACGCAATCGTGCTGGCATACCAGCTGATACATTTAGAGCACGTCAATGCAGGTCTAAATGTGCAAACCGCATCTACATGTTGCCGTGCAGGTGTGCGTCGCCGAGGGTGCTGGACAGAAGCTTGTGGCTGATGCAAACCACGCCTTGGACGCCAGCGGCAACGCGTGCGCCCGCACGCAAACCCCAAGCATTGCCTCACGTTACAACCTAAGACAGCCCCTGAAATGGACACCCCTGCCTCAGTATGCGGCTGGGATGTTACAGCGGGCAGCCCGGCGTAGTGTGCGATGCGAGCTGTGTGCTCAGCCGCCTAAGCAAAGTTCTGCTGCGCCTGCAATGATGACATGCGTGCATTGCTGCTGCCTGCCCCAGCGCGCCTGCTTTGCGGTGTGCAAGTCCAAGCTCCAATAGAAGTGCAATACCAGGGTAGTGCAGTTTATGATCAAGAGCGTCACTGCTGCTATGATCTGTTGTGGTGGGCACAGAAGCAGCTATGCTTGCTGATGCAAGCCACCACATGCATGGCAGGCCTGTCATGGTGCTGCTTATTTTTCCCTTTTCTTTTTCTGTCAGACAACGCTGACGTGCCGTGGGTGGTTGGTGGCTGCGCAGGATCCTGAGCGACATTGGCGCATACTTGAAAGAGGCCTTCAAGCGCAACCTGGATGTGCGGCCGTGACCTCAACGCCCTCATTCTGATGTCGCCTGCCTGCCCCATGTCCTGCATGTCAAGGGCAAGAGCGCTGCAGGCATCCTGGCCATGTTCTCCTGGCCTGCGAGCGTGTTGCACATGCATGCATGCTGTCTCTGCGAGTGTCCGGCGCCGTTAGCAGCTAAGGGGCACTGTGCGGCCATCGTACTATGACGCGCTTGGCCGTATTCATGCAGGATGTGGACGTCAAGTACATTGACCCTACATACCTGATTCGGGTGCGCCAACCCATCTGGACTGCTGCCGCTCCCGTAGCCTTGCATGCAGGGGCCACCTGCGGTTGGTCATGTATGCGACAATCTGGTGCCATTGAAATATCATGCTGTTGCCAAAGTGAGAGCTTTCACATGAGGGCTGGCGCCGCAGGCTGTGCACACAAACTCTACGGACCGCATCTACTGCAAGGTGGGGCCTTGGTTCCTGCTGCTTCGCATGCCACTGCTGTTTGTTGCCCGCTTCTGACACCACCACATGTCGACAGTACGCGATCCTTCTGTGCACTGCACGCCTGCTGTCAAACCCAGGCTTCCCTGCCAACCGCCTGGCGGCGCGCGGCAGGTGCTCGGCCAGGGCGCGGTGCACGGCGCGTTTGCGGGCTACACAGGGTTCACGGTCGGCCTGCTGAACACGCACTATGCGTTCCTGCCCATCCCCGTCATCATCCAGGCGCGCTCGCGTCTGCTCTGCTGTCCCTTGCTGCATGCTCTGTGGCAGGTTGCAGCTCGCCTTTATGTGCAGTGTGGCACGCTGAGAAACCTCGGATCAGCCGCGCCACACGTCTGACAGGGCAGCTGGTGGGCGCGGTGCTAAAGGCTCTGTGCCGTGTCATTGCACTGCAGCGCTGCCTGCCTCATCCAAAGTGAAAGCAGAAGTCACTATGTATGTCCCTGTCACCATTCCATTCACAGAGACAGCAGACTGGCTTGCGCTGTCATGGTGCACAGAGCAGCTTTATTCAGCGGGAGGCAGTGGTGACATTGTGGAGGGCGTATGGGGAGCAGCAGAAAGTGCAAAGTGCAGGGTACGTGAGCTTTCAGTTTCAAACAAGGACAATGTGCACGCTGCAGGCGGTGCGCACGGTGGACCCGGGAGGCCGCAGCTGGAACCGGCTCAAGACGGCCATCAACCAGCCGCACCTTGTGTCAGACGCAAGGGCGCTGGTGGCATGACTGAGCGCTTCAGCAGGCTTCGCAGGCTTCCCCCAGCGCTGAGTGCTGCGGGGAGTTGGCCCGCACCTGTGGCCAAGTCAGACTCAGGTTGACAGCAGCATGTACCCTGAATGCGGCTTTGGGTTGCCATGTCTGGCATACCTGCCATCTTGGAGCTTTCCATCTCAGCAATCAAAGAGTGTGACATTCATTGCTGCGCCGTGGGCGCGCGGCAAGTGCACATGCATCCCCGTGCCGGCATGCGCTGCTGAGCAGCACTGGGTCAGTATCGTTGTTGCAGCCAGTCTGCTCAACAAATTTAGCACCATGTTGGGCAGGCTCTTAGGACCGGAACGTTGAACGATAAGGCGAGCAGACCCTGTTCGGCATTGTAAATTTTTTGGGAAGGCAGGTTGCAGGATGGGTCTGTGCATGTCTGCAAGCTGGTCTGAAAACACGCACATGCAAGTAGCAGGATACCTTGAACTTGTTACTTCTATATGTAACAAGCTCACCTATCAATGCGCGGTTATGTCGGGCATGTCTAACAGGCACAACCAGCACATGTGTTTGAGTCAAACTTGCTGCATCAGCAGCTTCACGGCTGCCTTCAAGCATCACTGGGTGGGTAAGATCGGAGCTGGTACAATCATGCAGGCAAAGGTTGCAACGTCACGATCGCTGGCCACAATAGACTATACAGGCATACCTGCACACTTGATGGCAATACGTTTCAATATGTCTGAGAACATTTGGCACAGCTGGATGACTCTGTGGCTGACCGCAGCATGCCGGGGTATGCCATCACAGCTCTTGTGGTACATATACGTTATTCCAGCATGAGTGCGCAGCTCAGCGCTGCGCAGCTTGCCCACACTTACAAGCGGAGGTGCATCCGCTCCAGGTTGTGCACGGCGCTCAGCCCCAGGTGTTTACTGCAAGTACGGTGCCTGGACCGCCCAAGCAGAGGGCAGCCATAAAGCAAGCTCCACGGAGGCACCCCGGAGCATAGCACCCCGGAGCGCAGGGACCTGGGCTAAGGAGTTGCAATTTGTGCGGGCGCACCCCCCACCAGTGCTACAACACTCGGTAATTGCATGGTGAAAGTACTCGAATCGTATGCTTCAACATATACACACGCACCTGCTGGAGCCAGCTGCCACTGTCCGGCACATGCGACAGGCATGACGTGCAGGAACGCATGCTTTGGCGTCAAGCAGTGGCGCGCCTGGCAAATGTGTGGTGCAATGCTCGAGGACGCATGCCGATGCACAAGTGCAAGGGCCTCAAAGCCCTCGGACTTTCCAATGCTTGAAGGTCCAAGGTCCAACAGTACCTGCTGACTGCCATCGTACGCTCATTTAGGCATGGCTGCTTACCATGTGTATCTTGTATCAGCGATACAGCTGGCGGGTGAGCTGCCACGCTGATGGGCTCAGCGTCACCTTTGCCACTGGCGCAAGCTGGCCGAGCACGTACGGCCCTGCAGCCTGACATCGCCCACCACAGGACACACTCTCCACTGTCAGGTCAAAAGTGCCACGGCCTGTTGATGTTCTGGCGACCCAGGAGCTCCTCAGCATTGGAGTGGGGCGCTGTGCTAAAGCGCAGAGCGGCTTCTTTGAGCTGCACATTCATATGGGTCCCAAGGTTGGCAAGCCAAGCAGACCGCCGCCAATGGTGATGCTCTGCCGGTCCATGACGCGGCCCGGCAGAGCATCAGCACTGGCGAAGTTCCAACCGACTCGCCAACTTCATGGACGCGTGCTTCCAGGTGGCCGCGCTGCGAGTCAGCGCAGCGCTCCACTCCGGTGCTGAGGAGGTCCTGGTGCACCCACTTGCAGTGGCGTGACGAAGCAATCTCGCAGCTGGCTGACGGCTCAGGTGCGTCTCTGCTTTGCTCAGTCGGCGCTGGCGAGCCTGAGATGCTGCTGTGTAGGCTGGGGTATGCGTCTGCACAGTCTGGAAATGGCAAACGCCTCCCACCGTACTGCAAGCACTCTCAGCAGTTTGCCCTAAAAGCGCAGGGCACGGGCCGAGTTGCAAACTTCGACGGCATGCCCAGGCACGGTCCTGTCACATTTTACGTTAAGGCATGTATATCATGCGTAGTAGAAAATGCACCGCGCAGTATCTTGCATGTCTGGGCGGAGGACCCCTGACCTAACCTTGAACATTTAGGCTGAACGACCTGCAGAAGAAGTCTTACCTATACCTGTTCAGACAAAGAGTGTTCAGCAGGTCTGGGCAGAGCATATGCTCTGCACAGCCAGTGCACTGGGGGTTGCACTGCAAGGTTGGCGGTCCAGCTGGTGCCCATGCAGAAGGCAGCGCACCGCATGTGACGGAATAGATGTGCTGAGGATGGGCAGGTGCTCGATCAGCGCGACAGCCGCAAAGTACTAGGCAGATTTTGCGAGCTGGGGCAGGAGAGCCCGCTTGCAGGTGCACCAAATGCATCAGCCCATCTCCAGTGCCAACACTGGCGCCCAGCGACGCGCATGCGCTCGTTGTCCGCAACGGCCGCCAGCAGGCTTGCGATACATGCGCGACGCTGGGCGTGCGTGCTGCCCCTGAAGATGGGCCCCTGCATGTGGAGCACCCTGGCTCCTCTGCCCCAGGCATGCAAGATCTGCATGGTACTTGTCTGCAGTGGCGCAGAGCGAGCGCCTACGCGTCCTCAGCACATCGGTGCCGTCGCCTCTGGTGCGCTGCCTCCTTGCATAAGCCCGACTGACACGCCAACCGCGCACCAGCCCCCAGTGCGCTGGCTGTGCAGTGCATATGCTCTAGCCAGCACCAGAGGTGCTGCATGCCAGGGCTGCAAGTGATGTTGATGTGCAGTATGTAGGCTGAGCGATGTCGGCACATTGTGCGAGCTTGGCTACTAGCATGGAGCGCATCTATGGCCACGGCGGCCAAGGGCCTTCACAGATGCATGCATGCGCATGCTTGTGAACGCCTCCTACATGCTTGCGCATGCGCGTGCCATGCATATGCAAGCGCATGCTTACACTCTAACTGCGCATTGTCGCATGCATCCGCATGTGCGCTTGCAGAAGGGCAGACATGGCGCCCTTGCATGAGCTCCTAGAAGATGTCTTGCAGCCAGCCTAGCAGCTCTGGGCGCAGCACATCTAGTATAGTATGAAGGCCTGCGCAGCAGGCGCTGCGGTACGGCGCGGGTTCCGCACAGGCTGACCGGGCTGGCAGCGCGAGGGACAGGGCCAGGCGTGCGGGCCGCGCGCCGGAAAGGCCAGCAGGACGTCGGCAATGACCACATCGCCCGCGAAGGAGTGGACCTCCACATGCCGCACGCGGCAGCGGGGCCTCAGCAGTGGCTTGGAGCTGACGTAACCGCCCATCTGCGCCGCGCCCCGGGCGCTCACACAGCGCCCCAGGTGCAGCCATAGCGGCCGCGTGGCCCCGCGCGGTGTGCCGTCTGCACGGCCAGCCGCTGCCGCACTGCACTGTGCCCGCCGGCGAGCAGTACTTCCTCCTGCAACCTGCGCCTGACGCCCGACTACCAGCTCATGTGCTGCTCATGCCGGGCGCGGGAGGGGCCGCCGGAGTGCAGCGTGCGAGCAGGTGCCGGGCACCCTGGCATGCTGCATGGTGTTGCGCGCTGCTGACAGATAGCCCGGGTTTGGCCAGGCGCCTGTTTGATCGCTATGACATGCGGCACGGTGGGCGTGGGCGCACCCAGCGCAAGAGCAGCGTGGGATCCTGGCGGAGCTGGCGGAGTGGGGCCTGTGCAGACATGACATCTAAGGCGTGCTGCAGAGCGAGGTCACCTACCGCCAGCTGAAGACTGTGGGGCGCGACCTGGCGCGCGGCAAGGGCGAGTACACGCCCGCAGTGCGCACGCTGCATGCTGCATGCTGCATGCGCTCTGCGGGCGTGTAGACGCCAAGGCTGCGCGCCAGCTTGCCCGTCACAGTATTCAGCCGGCGACAGTGCACCTCGCTCGGCGCGTGCCGCCGGCCGCCATCCCTGAGCATGTCGCCGCGCAGGTGGAGCAATTTGTGCTCGGGGTGGCGCGGGGCGGCAGCAGCCTTGTGCACGGCCGCCTTGCTGGGGTATAGCGGGTCGCATGCGCGCAGGCCGGGGCGCTCTATGTCATGACGCATGACCCCGAGCGACCCGTACTGCGCGCCTGCGACCTGCAGTACCTCAGCAAGGCGGCAGTGCTCAGGGCGGCGGCGGCGGCCGCGGTGCTGCCCCACCGCATCAGCCGGGAAGCTGGTGCACCGGAGCACCGGCTGCAAGTGGTGCAGCGGGGCAGGGATGACAGCGTCTTCGCAAACTGCCTGGAGTTGGAGCGCGAGCAGGCCTTGCTCGTGCAGCGCATCATAGGGGCCTGTTTTTCTATGCAGGTGTGAGAAGGGCGGAAGGGTGCCCGAGCTTGCACACCCTGATACTGGTGCTGGACATACTTGATAACAGACAAGAGGGCAGATCAAGTGTAACTGCGCAGGCCGTAGCACGTGAATTGAACATACAAGGAGGTTTGCTTTTGTCCATCAAGGGGCGAAATGGCTTGCTTGGTGTGCAGGCATTGGAAGCCCCATTATGGAATCACAGAAACATGGTCTGTACGCTCAGCGCCTCAGCGCACAGTGCGTTGATACTCAAAGCAACACAGCTCGTGCTCAGTTCGGCGTGCATGCAGGCCCGAGTCAAGCGCATGCGCTATGGGACACGCTGCCGCAGGCGCCGAACCTGGCGTCGCTGACGCTGGGCCGATTTACTCTTCTGTCAGTGTATGGATTCCTAGACAGAAATACAAATCCAGGACATGGCCGGAACATGGCCATGGGCCTGGCGCACAGACAGCAGACCGCCCCTGCACCTCACGCACAGACTGCAGAGTCTGCCCCAGCTTTGCCAGCCTTGCTGGCATCCGCCGCTGATGGCGCCCGCTCTTCTGTCATGGCCTGCTCGGCCGCCGCTCCGTCATCTGCGCACAGGACGCGCTCAGTGGTCCCTGCCACCTGCGGACTGGCCGGCTGTCGTTCAAGCTGTCCCCCCTGCCTTCCACACATGCGTTGCCTTGCTGTGTTCCAGCGTCAAGAGCGCTGCAGGTGACCAGCACACAAATCAAGCTCGCTGCTGTTCGGTGCCATCTTGGCTCACTGCCTCTGTTGGCACCTCTTCGTACGTGATCAGGTGTCAGCAGAGCTATAGCATGCATCGCCGCCCCTCTGATGAGTTGCTGCTGGGCGTATGCTGCTACAGGCATTTGTGAAAGCTTTCCAAGGCGCGCAACCAGCTCAGGAGCCTGGAGCCGGCCAACAACGCATGGAGAATAGCAGCAGGTCAGGCCTGTGCCGTTATGTGTATCATTCTGGCTGGCAAAGGCACTGGCACGGGCACTGCTGTAGAGAACGCTGCCCCGGCCTCCACTGCTGCGCGACTCGGTTCAGTTATGCCACTCCTGTTGCACCTGCTAACTGAGTTCGGCGCTGCACTTTTCACTCCTCTGCCCAAACCTTAACACCCCGTGCTCCTCCCCAAGGCACACCAGCGGAGCAGCGCACCTGGCGTGAAGGGCTCACAGGCCACCCAGAAGACCCTCCACACGCTGCGCCGCTACGTGTCACCCACGCCGCCTTCGACCTCCGCCGCACGCTGCACTAGGCAGTCGTCCAGGCGCTCGGCGGCCTTCTGGCACCTGCGCGGGATGGCTGGCGGCCCCAGCCGCTTATGCCCGCGGCCCACGCAGGCCTCCACATCGGCAACTGCGGCGCGCACTACCTTGCTCAGCCGCGATGCATCAGAGCCCAACTCACAGTCCTTGAGTGTTCTCGGCTGGCTCTACCTCTGCAGCAAGCGCTGAAACTACTCCATATGCAACTCAATGCACCGGTCACGCCACTCTGCATGCTTTACCTGTCTGCTGCAGGACTGCCCTGTACAGTGGCAAGTTGCAGGTTGATGCTGGCACACAGCTGGGAAAAACAAGAGCCCGTTTGCAGCGCACCCTCATCTGGGCACACGCTGGCTATTAAGCACCAGGCCACAGCGGCCTCTAGGTGCTTGCACAGGTAGCGTGCCTCTACTGGGTGCTTCCTGCTGCAGTCCTCAAAGCTTAAAATTAGCCGCTGACAAGACATATGCGTGGGCAGGCCTCCGCTCAGACGTTAGCTAGCTTTTTGGACAGAGGCGCTTTGGCTGGCTATCAAAGTGTATGAACAGTTGGCGCAACGCCTCAGGTCTCGCTTCAGTGCTTTTTCACAGCTGTTTTTGTCTCATGCGTGTCATGTAAGGAGTGGATGGCACATGGATGGAGTCTTGCCCATTTCAAAGGTTGCATTATAGATGTAAGGCAGGCAGCAGCCTGCATCACAGTAATATAATAGCATCATACATGTGCAGCTCCCCTCCGGGCGTCCAGGCAGGAGGCTCTGCCGCAGAGCACGTAATGGGAGCTCTGCCGCAGAGCATGTAATGGGAGCTCCGCTCGCTTTACACACGCCTCAGCGGCAGCTGGGCACCGCTCATATCAGGATCTTGTACTTGGTTGCGGACGGGACGTGGTTGACGGCCACGCGCCCGTCATAGGACAGCGACGCAAAAGTCCAGGGGTCTGCTGGGCTCCATGCAACGCCTGCGGAGCGCAGGCGGCGCCCTCATAATGCTGCACTTGCCCACGCATTTAGCATGCACAGGCGGAGGCGCTCAGCTGCTTGCCGATGCCGCCGGCACGCCGACAGCCACAAACATGCAGCGCAGCATGCAGGGTCGCAGGCGGCCAGCAGCGGCGGCAGCCGCAGCAAGGCAAGCCGACTGCTGCAGGCAAGGCGGTAGGGGCGCACTGTAGACGCTGCTCTCGTGGTCGTCGAACGCGCGCACGCGGCTGTCGCGCGCGCCGCCCTGAGGCCCCCCGCCGCGGGCAACCCCTAGCCCAGGGCCCGCAGCGCTGCTGGCAACGTTCCGCACTGCGCTCGCCGCGATGGTCCCGGGCGCGAGCTCGGGCTTACCGCGGCCGCCGTCCGCCTCCCGGGAAGGCCCCATCGATGAAGACAGGGAGGGAGACGGTGGGGCCGCCGCGCCGGCGGCGCCCATCCAGGGCACGTGCCACAGGTTGACCAGCGCATCGGAGGAGCCTGAGAGCAGCAGCGCGTCGTGCGCGGGGCAGAACCGCGCGCTCCACACCCAGTGCGAGTGCCCGCCCAGCTCGGCGAGCGGCCACGCCGCGCTGCCCAGCCTGCCCACATACGCGACCAGGCGTCAAGTGATGCCAGCCGCCTGGCAGGCCCTTGAGGCCCATTGTAAATGTTGGTGTGCTGGGACACACAGGCATGCGTTTCGATTTGAAATTTAACAGGTTGGTATCTCCTCGGTCTCTGGCCGCACACCGGCAAAGCTGGTGAGCGCCTTCGCATGCCCGCCCCTCTGGAGGCGCTGGCACGGCTGCTCGGCGATCCGCCGCAGCCCTCGCTTGAGACGTTACTGCTTCCAGTGCGCGGCACATGGGGCGAGGCCGGGGGCGGGGACGCGCCGCAGGTCCCAGAAGCGCCCCTGCTTCAAGTGGGCAGCACGGGGCCGGGGGCGCGCCGCAGGTCCCAGAAGCGCCTCTGCTGCCAGTGCGCGGCACGGCGGCGGCGGGGCCGGGGCGGGGGCGCGCCGCAGGTCCCAGAAGCGCAGGCGGCAGTCGTCGCCGGCGCTGAGCAGCAGGTGCTCGCGCCCGGCTGCAAAGTCCACGTCGCGCACGGGCATCTGGTGCGCGCCGGCCACCTCTGCCGTGCGCCGCATCGCGCGCAGGTCCCACACCTGCCTCGCGTCACCGCTGTCTGCGCGTTAGGATAAACATGGCCGCGCAGCAAGTACGGCAGCGCCTGGCAACCTCGTGCGCAGGCCGGCGAGCCGCGGGTGACGCAGGGGTGCCAATCGCTGCTGCCGAGCTGCATCCTCGGCATCCTTGTGCTTGTGCAGCCGTTATCGCATGCATGGTGATCATCTGGCAGAGCGCAAAGATCACGGCACCGTGCACGCTGGCCCCGGCCATGGCGCATCGCGCTCGGCTCCGCTTTGCAGGCGCGCCTGCAGGTGGTTGCCCCCGGCCGTCACGAAGCGGTTGGCGTCGTGCGGGTCCCACGCGCCCGCCCACAGCTGCGGCAGCTCGCCAGCCGACTCGGCCGCTGCCATCTGCGCAGCGCCGCTGTTGGTCTGCATACCCTGGATACCAGCCTTGCAGGGCTGCAAGGCTGGCCCTTCTGTACCAACTAGCCTACACCTCGTGTTGACCGAGACCGGTCAAGACTGGTTGCCTGACCCCACTTCTTACAAAGCTCTGGCAGGCACCTCGATGAGCGCTCTTCCGGCACGCCGGGCAGCCGCACATGACCTGAGAGACGAGCGCAGACGAGTTGTCGGCGTAACAGGGCCAGGCGAGCCCCTGCGCCGCCTCACCTGCGCGCCGCCGTCGCCCAGGCGCCAGGTGCGCAGGTGGCCCTCGTCCAGGCTGGCCAGCGCGTCCGGCGCGGCCGCGTGCCACGCGGTCGCGCGCACGGCGCCCGCATGGCCCTTGAGCTCCGCGGCGCGCTGCGCGGGCCCGTCGCCGGGCGGCAGCCGCCACAGCGCCGCGCCGTACGCGCCGCCTGGGCGCGGGGGCGGCGCCGCACGGTGTGTGCTCTTTTTTTGCTGTTCTGTTTGTCTATTCTGTGGCAGTGCAGGAGCCGCAGGCATGTCTAAGACCTGACGCGCACAAGGCAATAACGTAAACAACTATGCATCACCAACATGACCCACATCCACAGCACGCTGCTACACAAGCGCGGACGACGCGTCCGGAGGGGCTCCTCCCCAATTCCTGCTGGATAGCAAGGTGACCCCACGCGCCATAACACGCTCCACTCCGCCAGTCTCAGAAACTCATACCCCAGCAGTGCACGCCTCTGGTCTGCGTGCGGCCGCAAGAAACAGCACAAGGCGTCCAGGTGCAGCCTCGTTGTACACAGTGGTGGCCTCGGCTCACCCTCGTTGTACACAGTGGTGGCCAGCGCGGTGTCTGTTGGGCAGGGCGCTATGTGCCAGATCTCCGCAGCGTGCGCGTGGACGGAGCGCACGGCGATCGCCCTGCTCTCCACTTCGTACTCCAGCACTTGCAGCTGCGCTTGTTGCAAAACGTGTCAATGTGCGCCTTTACAGAGAGGCAACAGCACAAAATTCAGTGCTTAGTGCATAGGGGTGATTTGTTCCCAGTTTGCTAGGTGACCAGCCAGCCTGTATTTCCTGGTGTGGCGTGCTTGTGGAGGAGGCCTGTGCTGGCTTTGCAGTAGCGCACCTCGTTCTCGTCACGCAGCGCGTTGGTGCCCACAAGCCAGGCCGAGCGCTCCCTGTCCGCCACCAGTGGCACCAGCGCACGCGCGTTCAGCTTCAGGCCATGCGTCACTCCCCGATCCGGCTGCATGCTTGCCGTGGAGCAGCAGGTGCTGTCAACTACAGCCACCTAACCAAGGAACACAAGCTGACTGCCCGTTGAGTTGCATGCTTGCCGTGGAGCAGCAGGTGCTGTCAACTACAGCCACCTAACCAAGGAACACAAGCTGACTGCCCGTTGAGAGATGCACTGCAAACGAGCAACCCTTTGGGCGTTCATGGGCGTTAGGTTACACGGGTGCTCTTCACCTGCTACCTTCCTTCCTTCCTGCACAGAGCGTGTAGAGCACACCGCTCTGCAGACTGCGCAGATGCTCTTGAGCCCCGATATATAGCTGGCAGCCTTGAAAACTTTTACCTGCACCGCAAGGCAAAGATGGACAGCAATGGCGCGAGCTGCGAAGGTGTTCCAGACCTGTACAAGGTCCTGGGCGTGCAGCGCGCCGCAACGTCGGTCGAGGTCTGCCGCCCAGCGCTCCTTATTGTGTGGACAACTTGCATGTGCAGGGCATCGGGCGTGCACTACGAAGCGCACCGGCCCCTGCAACATGCCTGCACGCACTACGTGGCGCAGATCCGGCGGGCGTACCGGAGCTTGCTGGTCGCGGCACACCCCGACCGCGGCGGCTCGGAGGAGCGCTTCAGGGGCATCAAGCTGGCATACAGCGTCCTGTCAGACTCCAAACAGGTGCCGGCTGTGCCCGCGGTGCGTGCAGACCTCAGACTTGACCCAGCCCATTCCCTGAGGCTGTGGCGGGCGGCGCGCAGCGCGACGCCTACAATGCCACAGGCAAGGCCACCCGCACTGCAGAGGAGGACTTCATGGACACGTTCGCCGGAGGTGCGCTCCGCAGCGCACACCTCGCTTTGCTCACTCACGCGCTCTCCTCCCCCCTGCCACGAGTCTCTGCGTTGGTGCGTTGTGCGGCTCATATAATGGCATCATTGGCACCATCTGGCAAACACTGACCACGGCCACACCAGGCACGTACGGAAAGGCGGCAGCGAAGAGCGTGGAGGAGAAGGAGAACCTGGCCGTGCAGCTGGCGCTGCGCGCCGAGCCCAAGGGCGCCGACAGCCACACCTCCGGCTTTGAGGTTGCTCCCGCTGCGCTGCACATGGTCGACCAGTCGCGCAGTGCTACGCCTCTATACACAGAGGCCGTTGCATGGCCTGTGCGCATCATCAAGTATGTGTACACATGCGGCCAGACACAGCAATTTGATATTGTGGGAGGCAAATCGCAGGGTCCCACCAAGGTGCCTGCCGACGCAGGCGTGGATGCGCAGCCGCGGCGAGTCCGCCACGACGGTCATCACCGCAGAGAGCATGGCGGAGCAGTACGGCGTGACGCAGGGCACCTATGAGGCCGTGGCGCTGCCCCGCACCAACGTGCTTGTGGTGAGCGGGCTTCGTGAAAGCACCTCCTCATTGAGCTCTCTTTCGGGGATTGGGCATGTGCCTTGGCGTTGGCAGAAGTCAGGGGATAACAGGCGTGCTGGCCAGCGATTGCATAAGGGCCAGCGCGCCTCACGAGCCGGGTGCAAAACCTGCAGGCGCGCTGCACCGGCGCGGGCCTGCCCACGGCGAACGTGGCGGTGGAGTCCGAGGCGCTGCAGCCCGCGCTGGAGTGGGGGCAGGTCCTGGTTCACATGCAGGCGCGCCCGGCTGGCCTGAAAGCGGACGCGCGGGTGCTGATGCAGACAGCCTCACCCCGCGCTGAGCAGACCACGTCAGCAGATGCTCCCCTCCATGAGAAGGCCTGTATGGTATGTCGCTGACATGGGCAAAGGGCCTCCGGCGAGCGCGCGCCAGCATCACGACACCTACCCGGCCGCCGCGCGGGGTCTGGTGCTAAAAGCTGGAAAGCTGCGGCTCTGAAACGACACGCAGTAGCTGGTGTACAAACACTCTGGAGGGCATGTATGCAGAGGTCTCTAGTGCCATGCAGGCGCCATGGACGCACTACACCAGCGGTGTGCAGGTGGCAGGGCGCAGACTCCTGCACCGGACCAGGCTGGTCATACCCGCGGTCTGTCACGCCGCGCAGGTCATGCCCATCAACCCCGGCGACCTCGCGTGCTGCCGCCTGGGCGGCGCCGCCGGCGAGGACGGCCCCGCGCCGCCCTTCACCGCCGGCCAGGACGGCGTCGGGCTGGTCCTTAAGGCGCGCCGCGGCGACTGGCCGCGCGCTTTGGGGCTGGTAGCGCTACAGCCGGGTCGCGCATGGCGAGGACACCCTAGTGGCACAGTTGTTACCTTACAGTTTTCAGCATACCTAAACAGGCGGTAGCAGCACAGTCCATGCGTGCGTCCACAAGGATGCTGTAAGCGGCAGCCCTCAGCTGACGCCGTACCCTTTGGCCACCCTCAGTGCACATGGCTATCATGGGTGCCGCTGCCGCACCCGCTCCAGACTGACCTCCCTTTGGCCTGTCTGGCGGCGCCAGTTGCAGCCCGGTGACATGCCTGGCCCCAGCGTCCCCGCCTTACTTAGTCCAAGGCGGTTGGATGTGCGGCGGGACTCTGCAACGCCACTGGAGTCCTGCCGCACATCCAACCGCCTCAGACCTAGTAAGGCGAGTACGCTGGGGCCCCGCATGTCATTGGGCTGCAACTGGCGCCGTCAGACAGGCCGAAGGGAGAACGTCTGAAGCGGGCGCGGCGGCGGCACCCTTGATAGCCCTGTGCACTGAGGGTGGCCGAAGGATGCGGCGTCAGGTGAGGGCTGCCGCTTACAGACGCGCCCGCCGCGAACGGAAGGGAAGAGCCCTGACTGGCCGCGCGGAGCCCCCTTCGGCTGCATGGCCCAGGCGGACGCGCGCCAGGTTGCGCGCGGGGCAGGTCGGCGAGGGCGCGGCGCTGGCGGAGGGCGAGCTGGTGATGCCGCTGCGGCCGCACATGGGCACCTGGCGCTCGCTGGCGGTGTGGCGCGCGCGCGACCTGCTGCGCCTGCCGCCCGACGCGCTGCCGGCGCGGGGCCCTGCCGTGCTGCCCGCCTCCGCCTGCGGCCCGCACGCCTGCGGTGCTATTGGAAGTAATGGACCTTATGTATATCTGTATATGAGCTCTGAGTGCTTCAGCGCACCCAGGAATGGTAGGTCAAAAGCCTGTTTTAGCCAGCTAGGGCTGCTCAGGCAACGGGTTTGTCAGGCAAGCAAGCACTCATGGCATTCATGCCACATGTTAGTGACGTACGTTTGACCGTACTACGAGCCCAAACTTTCATTGAAACCTGCCTAAAAGCCCAGACTTTGAGCCAGGCGCCCGCGCGCAGGTAGAGCTGGCGGCGCTGGCGGCGCAGCTGTGCACGGCCTACTGCCTGCTGGAGCAGGCGCCGGGGCTGCAGGCGCGCCACACCTGGCATCACGCATACGGCTCACACGCTGTAAACCATGAGGCATGGCGTCTCTGCACCAAGCACAAGCAGCTCGCTGTTGTGCAGTCAGCTGAGAGAGTGGCTGGCTGGGAGTGGCGGGTGAGCGGGCTGCGTGGGCGCACGCGCAGGCGGGCGATGCTGTCATCCTGAACGCGGCGACCAGCGCGGTCGGCCAGGCGCTGCTGCAGCTCGGCGGCGCGCTGCGCCTGCGCTGCCTGGCGGTCGTGCGCTCGCACGGCGCGGAGGCGGACGCCGCGACGCGCGCGCGGCTGACCGCGCTCGGCGCCACGCTGGTCCTGGTGGATGCTGGCTCCCTGCAGGTGGGCCGCACATGTCTTGTAATGAAAGTTATTATTTGCCGTGTCGCGCCGATCACGGAGTCCATTGTGAGCCAACGCATGTGGGGCAACGCACCGCCCTGCTGCTGTGTATGAGCTCCCCAAGCAGCTCCCATTTGGGTCAATAAAGAAAGAGGTCAAAGATGGAAGGGAGTGCAGCGCAGCGCTGAGGGAGTGAGCGGCATCTGCCGGCGGAGCAGTGTGCGCTGCGCCAGTGGCCGTGCAGCCTCGGCCGGCACTGGACACGGAAGGCCGTGCGGCCATGAAACCCATCACAGGGTCTGCTGCTACAATGCGCTAGTGCCACGCCTCCGCACAGCCGGCCCGAGGCCACACGCAGCCCTCAGTGCAGGCCGGCCCGCAGGCGGAGCTGCACGCAGCCGCGCCGCTGGCCGCGCTGCCGCGCCTGGCGCTGGACGCGGTTGGCGGCGCGTCGGCGGGCCGGCTGGTCGGCGCGCTCGCAGACGGCGGCACGCTGGTCGTGTACGGCTGCCTCGACGGCCACCCGCCCGCGCTGCCGTGGCAGGCCTGGGTGCACCATGGGCTGCAGGCGCGCCCGACGCGCGCGCCCGCGCCGCTTCGTATGCATGGCCCGCGCGCGAGCGCCGCGCCGGGCAGCGGCAGCACGCTGGTGGCGCGCCCGCCTCGGCGGCCACGCGCCCACGCCCCGCCGTGGCGGGCCTAGGTGTACCACGGGCCGCAGCTTTGTGTCCACCTCCGATAGAAGCCATGTGTAGGCCACATGCCTACGGGCCCTAGCTGGCGCCCTGGCTGCCGCCCTGGCTGGTGCCCTGGTGCCCAGGACTGACTTGCATGCGGCAGCAGGACCCACCCTGCAAGAAGGTGGGCCGGATCCCGGAGCGGGTTGCATGCCGAAGAAAAGGCCTGGCCTTGCGGGAGAACAATGCGAGCCCAGCTAACGCCCCGGCGTGCCTGCAGGTACGCGGCTTCAACCTGCGCAAGTGGCTGGCCGCCAATCGCAAGCGCGTGCCGGGAGTGCTCGCGTCGCTCGGCAAGCTGGCAGCGGCCGGCAAGCTGCAGATTGCCACGACCGAGTGCGCCTGCCCGCGCATCTTTGCACTGCATGTGGCTGGCCATGGGACAGAAAGTCAACCGACAAACGGATGGCATGGAGGCAAGCCTGTTCAGCTTGCCTTGATAGCCTGCATGGCCATGCAGACCCTGATCTTGCAACACCTCACTGTCACCCATGGGTGAGCCATGTCTCATTTGCATGGCTTCACAGTAGAGGTGCCCTCGATCCTGCAGAAAGCTCAGAGCGGATGTCGAGCTTTTCAGCCAGGCGCGTGACGCAGGTACCAGCTGGGCACCGAGTTCGAGGAGGCGCTCGCGCATGCGCTGGACGAGGGCGCCAGCACCAAGGTGCTGCTGCGCGGCGGCGAGGCCGGCTTCGCATGAGCTGGCTGGTGAGTGCTTGGCACAGAGGGTAGCTGCAGCTGCGCATTGGCTCTGGGGGTTGCGCTTGCAAATCCTCAAGACAAACACCCTCGCCTTCTCCGGGTAGCAGACATTGGTTTTTTGGCAGAATAGGCGTTTGTAGGTAGGTAAGGCTTGAAGCAGAGTTTACATAGCGAGAAAGTGCTTGCTTGTGGCAGAGTTTAACATAGCGAGAAAGTGCTTGCTGGTGCTTGCAGGTCAGAAATCAGATGTTTAGCATGTCTGTGTGTCTTGCTTTTCTGCAGTAACGCGCATGTGCCCCTCTGTCATGCATCTGCTTGGCGTAGCAGCCCACCACCGCGCTGCTCAGGTGGTGAGCGTGGCGCTGAGAGCCACCATCCCTCGACTTCACGCCTCGGTGTCGAGTGTTCTATGCAGCACAAACAATTTGGAGCACTCACCCACCCGTGAGCAGCCTCAGCAATACGTGGCAGCAAGCTCTTGCAAATGCGCGGCTAGTTTTATGGGTGTGCTCTATACGGCAAGTGGGCTGCTCACGGACAGTCTCCAGCCTCGCTTGGCCATAAGAATAAATGTGTATGTATTAAGCACACTCCAGCTCAAGTCAAAGTCATAACTTACATGTTGTGAATATGCAAAGGCCAGGGAGAGCGAGTGTGGCCACCCGGGACCAAGCACAGCGCTTCTGCTGCGCTGAGCAGTGGCCAATGTCCATGCCGCAGGCAGTATGCAGCATGCATTCAGCAGCCGCTGCATACGCCTATATGCGTGCTTGCATGTGCACGCTGTGCGCTGTGCTTGCATGCTCGCTCCTTTATGGGACATGGCTGCAAGGATGCTTTAACCTCCTGAACTGCACATGGCTCAGCAAACCATTGTATGCGTGCGTTGCTGCTCTCAAGTCGTCGCTGCCGCTTGCATGCATGTGTGAACGTGTGGCTGGCGTCCATATCTCTATGGGCATAGCCCATAGATATCTGCCTCGCATGAAACATTTAGTAAAGCTAGATGCCAAATTCTTGGACTATGTTAGGGATGTCGTAGGTCTTGCAAGCAAAAGTCTGCTCACCAATTTGTCTGCAAAGACAATGGCTGCATAGCTTGGCCAGGCAGCCTGCACTTTGGCCGCGCAGAACACGTGAAAGGGCTTCACCAGTCTGCAGCCCTTCCGGAGAGCGTGTTCCTGACGAGTAGTGGCTGTGCCCAGCCCCGACCTGGCACTGGACGCTCCGTCAGAAAGATTCCACAGCAGCCGCCGCCTGTGGTACGCCTAGAGCTTGCGCCGCAGCTCGACCCCTCCC
>JAABUP010003889.1_pt1 | contig 25636 bp, 32 predicted proteins | sample 5559201 | NCBI WGS metagenome assembly JAABUP01 (sample SAMN10711887, study PRJNA513373) | rock metagenome | isolation source: Antarctica rocks | place: Antarctica
GGTGGCGTCTGATTAGCAAGATGACATGAATCTCACTGACTTGTCCTGCACATACCTAGCTCATCACAAGCTGGAAAATGTTTTTGCTATTATTACTAGTACTATAGTTGCTATTATAATAATAATTATTATTATTATTATTATTATTATTATTATTATTATTGAAAAGGTGAGAATCAGGGCTAAGAGTCAGAGATATCTGTATGATCAGGACCAGCTCATTCACAAGTCTTCTGGCAACCAGTCCCTGACATAGCTGACAGGAAGGACGTTGTTGCACAGTGCCACAGCTATGGACACTACGGGGTGGGAAAGACCAGCAACTTTGTTCATAATCACTGCTGGTGATGGGGTTTGAAAGACCAGGTCAGGGAACAAGACTTGACATGTTCCTTGACTTGATCTTTCAGACCCCATCACCAGCACTGAACCTGAACAATGTTGCTGGTCTTTCCCACACCGTTCCTGAGACCTGTAAGCTGGATTTAGCTAAATGCAATGAGCCAATGGAGATGAAGTCTATTTCTGTGCAGGCAATTTAGCACAAAGTGGGCATTGACATTAGGGCTGTGCTAATTATGTCAGTGCGAGTGTAAGCCTTCCGCCAGTCAAGGCAACGCCAGACTTCTAGATGGCATCCTGTGCTGCTTGCTTTTGAGCCCATCCGTCACGCATGCACGGCCTACCACGCACTGCACATGAAGTTGAAGAGCTTGCCAACTATGAAGGCAGGTTGCGACCAACTAATCTATCTAACAAAGCTCTAAATCCCCACTAATACTTAATAACGCAACACGCAGTTAGTTTCCGCCAATATCACTATTGTTGTTAATGTTATTGTTATTATCATCATTTTTTTAATATCATTATCATTATTATTGTTAATATTTTTGTTGTTGTTGTTATTATTAATCATACTATGATTTTAACGATTATAATTATAATTATGACTATTATGATTATTATTATTTTTGCGAACCTCACCCTGAGGCGCATCATGGAGACCTGCATTGCATAGGTGGTGGCCAGGCCAGGCAGCAGGCGGCGCTGCTGGGTGATGTACTCCATTATCATCTTCTCCCCAAACTGTGGCCTCTTGCAGCTGTATCTGATGGCAATGGCGGTGCCCACCTTACACGCGTCAACAGCACCCTGAGCAATCAGCAACCGACCTGCAACAAACCAACATTAACATGACATGAGGTGTACGTGAGGACAAGGGTGAGGCAAAGACTGCACTGCTTGCTGAAGTCTGATGTGCGATGCATGCTTGTGCCTGCTGGTGGTGACATTCTATGAGCATCCAGCAACCTTCCTGAGTCTAGATGAATATAACATGCAGCAAGAAGATTCAAGAAGGATCGCAACTTTTTGGCATAAAGCATTGAATATATGCACAGGCGAATGAGTGAGTGAGTGATTGCGTGAGTGAGCAAGTGGGTGGGTGAGCCTATGTGAGTAATTGAATGAATGAAACAGTGAGAGGGTCATAGCAAGAAAAATGCTGAAGAAGCTGCAACAATGGTCATGCAAACATGACTCAAAATTACTGAAGCAGTGATGCTTCAACTTGAAAGAACCCAAGAAAGTATGGTGGCGCTTCCTATAACAAATTTGCTTTGCAAATAGAATATAAAATTCTATTCTCAATGCACACAGCAAGGAGCAAAGGAATGTATCTGACTGAGCACCTGTAGTGAGGCCACCAACAGTCACCCCAAATCGCTGAGCCACTGACTTGATCGAGCTTGAGTACACCCCCTCAGCACTCACTGAGGCGTACTTGTCCAGCAGGGCGTCCCGAGGCACCTTGACATGATCGAACCAGATCTGGCCATTGTCAACTCCATTCAGCCCCATCTTAGGGCCATTGTCCAGAATCTTGACCCCGGGGGTCAGCTGACTGTTGTTGTCGCGAATGCGCACAACAAACACGTGGGGCCCTTGCCATTTGCCATCCACTGTCAGCTGTGCAAAGACTGTACAGACCTGCAACAGTGCATGTGAGTTGCGAGGAGGCATTCTATGGAACGCAGATTCCGTCAGTCTGCCTAACACGTTGTCTCCTGTGGTGACCATTGGCCAGGTTTGATGCTAGCTGGCACAAGCTGCATGCATGCATCAACTACTCAGCAACACTGCATGAGGCAGACAAGATGCCATTCAGGCATATTGAGACGCTGAGCATTGTTTTCATGCACAGGTTGCTCAACATGCGCAAGAGAACGTTTGCACGAGTTGGGAGAGCAAGATTGCTCCAAAATGATGTCAAGGCCTTGACAGCACTGACTCACTGTGTGTTTGACTCACTGTACGTCTGACTCACTGTACGTCTGACTCACTGGGCATCTAACTCACTGTACGTCTGACTCACTGTGCATCTGACTCACTGTGAATCTGACTCACTGTACGTCTGACTCATTGTGATGCACTGACTCAGGTCTTACCTTGCCATGCTGGCCTGCGCCTCCAATCCAGAATTTGGAGGCTGTGTCATCTGGGGTGTTGATGATGAAACAGTCACTGGCCTTGTCATATGTTGCCTGCAATCACTCAAAAGCCTTTGAGGCTGTTTTGCTGGCAATGACAGGCGATGTTGTGGGAGCTGTAAGGCAAGCGCAAATCTCACATGATACATGCTGCAAGCTGCCTGTGATATTAAAGTAGCACTGAGAAGCATGAAGGTGCACGAAGGTGCATAAGGTGCAGTGCTGAGCCTCATATATGGTTGCAGGTTCTTTGATACGGTATGAGACACACATACAAGCTGCACACAGCACCTGAGTCTGGATGCCCATGACATTGGATCCATGCCCAAGTTCAGTCATGCCAAAACAGCCTGGCAGAGTCAGATCGTCCAGCAGTGGCAGCAGCTTGGTGTGATGCTTCTCTGTGCCGAGCTTTGCTATCGTGCCTCCACACAAGGTGAAATGGACGCCTGCCTTGATGCAGAGAGAGTAGTCTGCAAAGCCTATGGTTGCCAGACAGGCCTGAAACTTGAGTGGGTCTGCAAAAACCGCACCAAGTTGAGCATGGTGAAGGCTAACCAGTTTCTCGGCAATGAAGACAAGACTCTGGAGTATTGAGCTTGCAGATTGCATGTGAAAAGTACTTGGCACATAATAGTAGCTTGCTTGGCATGGACCTACCATCTATATAGTCCTTGGTTATGAAGTACTGCTGTGCCACAAACTTTTGTAGCCTTTCCAAAGTCAGCTGGCGGAACTCCAACAGCGAGAGATAGTGGTTGGGTTTGAAAATATCATCCTGCGCAGCGGTGCAGGTCAAGAAATGAGCAACAAAGGAGACTCAGAGCCTAAGCTTTGTCTGCTGTTGGACCAAGAACCAATAAACAGCTGTTATCAATACCTTGAGAAAATCGAGAATCCTGTCCCTGAGTTCAATGTTGTCTCGTACAGTGTACTCGTACAGTTCTCGCGGATTGAACTGGCCTACTTGCACAGTGCTGTCAGCTAGGTCATCAGCAACTGAGACCATGTCCAGTCCAGTTGCTGTAGTCAAGTGACGGGACAAGGTCTCGATGCGCTGAACGTGCGCCATGACTCCTCACTGACAGGTGATCTGCCGGTATACTGCAAGCAATGCGGAAAGCCAGTTTCTCGACGTGATCGAGCGGTCTAGTCACTAATTCACGTGGGTGCCAGCTGGGTGCCACGGTGTGTCTTCTCTATGCATGGTCAGACAAATCTCCAGTTTGCACCACTTTGCGAGGGTGCAGGAATCTGTACAGTATATGACTCAGACTCAAAGGTACCATAGACAGGTGTGACAACATGCTGCATGGTTTGGATGGTACAATGATGGTGCAATCTTGTTACAAAAGGCATCTCAACATTGCAGAAATTTCAATCGGTCATGACAGTTGCAACACATACGAGATATAGCCCGCCAAAGCATTGATTGAAAGGCCCACAGGTGCCAGGCACAGTCCTGAACAACTCACTTTCTGCACAGATACCAGCGTGGTGTGAACAACGGCAGGATTGTACACACTTCAAGCAGTTTTGGTAACTTGGTGAATAGCCAGGCAGGAAGTGTGTTTCTGTTGATTGTCCTTGCACCTGTGGACATTGTAGCCTCTGAAACCTTGCGTGTCACAGTGGCAAATGCAATGGCACCCAAGCTCATCAGCTGCATACTTGTTGTCTGTCTGGCCAAGCTGGGTCTTTTGTCAAAGGGTGGATCTCACTGGCCGTCCTGGAAGGGTGCTCATGTTTGTGCTGCATGAATTTGTTGCGCATATCGCTGGTAATCTGATCCGTTGGTTTGAGTCTGAGTATAGTAGACATAGTCTGGTGTTGACTTGGCTGCTGCAGGCTTGATTCAATGCTGCTAATACGGCTGTGAGGTGGCAGCGCCAGAGATGCAGCTGGGACCCTGGCATGGGACCCTGGCATCAGGAAAAGAGACCCTTGCTCAGTGCAAACAGCTCCTGTGGCCAAAGAAAGCCGTGGCTGGCAAAGCACGCGCCTGGAGGGCAGAGAGCTGTTGAAGCTGCAGCATGCCAGCCTGCAACAGCTGATCGCTGGTGGGATTGGGAAGACAGGGTGTAACCTGTATGCCATAGCAGTCAAAACGTCAGCCAGGCAGTGCTGGGTTTCACAGAGACAAGCAGGTTCAGAAAGCAGCAGCGGTTGCCAGGGCGTATCAGCATTCCAGATCTGGTGATCGTGCAGGAGCCAAGTGGCTAGGTGCAATGTAGAGACATGCTTTCAGAAGTTTGTCAGCAACAACCTGCAGCGCCCAAGAGGGCTGTCAGAGCCAGACCTGATGAGATATTCCATAGTCCTGAAGCTTGACCTGAGCACAATTTGGTTTTACTGACATGGGAGGCTCGAACACAAAGATGCTGACTATTGCACAAGAAAAGAAGCACAGAGCAGGAAAGGATAGACAAAGCATGAAACAGCAAGGCTGTAAAGCAGTCTTTGGCTTTTGCCCGTGCTGCTTCAACAGCAGTATTAGAGGAACCTACCTAGTATGTGATCTACCTTGTAAGCCCATTTGCATTGGACAATATCCACTCCAAATGCATGACAAGTGCGCACTGGTATGGCAACTCTTCCTTCATCAAGTCCACAAATCCACGCCTCATGAATCTGTCTGCATCCTTCCTAAGCCTCCAGTCATCTGTGTGCAGGCTTGTGTTTTGAAGTATGTGAATGTCACTCCCTTCTTCTAATAGTTGCTGCATATCAAAGGTGCCGGCTAGCCCTGTACAAAGCGTGAGTCAAAACCAGCTCTCTATTGCTTTATGTGAAAGCACAGAGAGTGATGACAAACCTGACACTTGCATGAATTCTTCATAGAAGGAGCTGTTGCTCTCGACAAAAAGCCTGTACATATGCTTTTGAGTTGTGGCCCGGTTTGTTCTTCCTTCTTCTGACATTGGTGCGCTCTGTAAGATGCGACTTTGCACGCGATCAGCAAACTGTGTCAGTTTCTGCTCAGCCAAACCCCTTATGACTGCAGCACCCACAGAGTCCTTTGGGCACACTCACAAGTGATTCAAGAAGCAACAGCCAGCTCACCATTCGCATATACATTTTGAAGCTGTGGACACACGACCTCCATAGCGGAGTCCCTTAGCAGAGTCTGGCCTTTTGTCAAACCACTGTCGCGTATCACCGGTCAAGGCGTCGAAGAAGAAGAAGAACAACATTACAAACTTTGGCCAGCAAGTGTAGTAGCTTGTGGCATATTGCCATTCATTTGTGTCAAAGTAGGTGTCAGTCACCTCCAGACAGTCATGCTCCGTCGGCGCCACAAGCCTAAGAAAGGCTAGGGGATATGCAGCACGCCTATCACGTCTGCACATGAAGAGCAGAATGCAACCATCAAAATCGTGTATTGGCATTGTGTGACACTGACAATGAGAAGTGGTGCATGGGGTACAAGCATGGGGTGCAAGATATGTTTCTGTTCTAACTGTTTGCGGAGATTGTGGGCAGCTGATTCTGTATAAGGTTTCTGCCAACTTGATCATGCCAGACTTATCTCTTCTTCTTCTGCAGGGACATTTGACCTACAGCATCATTGATACGCAATGCTGATGGTGCGGGGACGGGGTCGAGACCTATGTGACGCGCGATCATTCGTACAATACATGGTGATTTCAGGAATGTTATACCGATAAAGCCCAGATGAATCATGCCGGGTTAACTTCGGCAGATCAGCCAGGCACTCCACCCAATCGCTCGACAGCTGCTCGGCAACGTGACTTTGCTCAGCAAGCTAAAGATCCTAGAGGTTCAGCGGATCAGTTGCAAACAGATCAAGCCGCATCCGCCTCTGTACTTGCTCAAAGTGTGAACGAAGCTACGCAAGGACACAAGACACTTACAGTGCGAACAGCTCCCCGTTCAGACCCCTCACATCCACTGGCTGAAAACTCAGAGGGTCTGTCCCCAGCCGAGCAGGCTTCTGAACCGCAATCTGGCGCTTCGCCGCTTCACCCTGTGCTTTCACCAGTTGCCAGCAGGGAGTCCCAGGAAAGCTTTGCAGGCCAGGTGTTAGCTCACGCCAGAAGCATTGGCGCCAAGGTTCACCATGACGCAGTCAGTTTTGCCGCCATAGCCAAGAACCCATCTTTGGCACGCCAGGCGCGAGCCGAGCTTGATGAGCACCAGCACACCACAGCTATTGAGAAAATTGATACAGATGGCCCTGTGGCCAGCTCAGCCTTTTATGCTCATGACGCTGAGGTTGAGCGCCAATGGGCTGCTCTTGAAGCAGTGAACGCTGATACCAAGGAGGAGAGCACACTCAATAAAGAGCTCAGCTTTCTCATCTGCGCCAGGCTTGAAGCCAGCAGAAGGTCTTCAGAACGACTTCTGGGCGTACTGCAGGTAATGTTCACGACTTCATCCACTGCAAAATATGGCAACATGGCTTGCGTCAGAAATGCTGCATGCCATGCATGCAAGAGCTTTGCATCAGCCTGTTGACAGAGATTGGTTTTGGACAAAGCACCTAAGACTCCACGTTTCAAGCGAAATGCAGCATATCAATAGCAGTTTCTTGTGTCTGCACACAACCATTACAGGGATAGCTGCATTTGTCTGTGACATGTAGCGTTGAACACATTTCAGGACTTCTCTGCAGGCGTTAGCAGCTTCAGAGAGTGCATATGCTCATGCCATGACCATGACATCTAGCATACCGCTCCCCGGGGAATGTGACGGCGACGTCATGAAAGCAGCACTGAATGCATTCTCAGCCTTGCCACAGGTGTGCTTTCTTGCTCTCATGTGGCTGTATCCAACAATAAGATCACAGGGCATAGATAGCCTTGCAGCTATACATGCAATGACTCTGCCCTGGCGGTCTTTACATGCAGCATGTGATGTCAACTCAAAATTTTGGTGTGATGTTGTGTGGCATAATCTACTGCATGCATTAAGAAAGTATTGACACAACTATAGCTCTGCCCATGGCAATACCTTTCTGTCTGTGACTAAATCAAGACCTTCAGCTGCTCTGATGCATGCATGCAAGCTCTTTGTCATAACAAGCATTTTTTCATCCGTTCGATGATTTTATTCATCCTGATCATTTTTAATGTGAAGTTTTCTCTGATTTGTTCATTTGCAAAGCAAATGTCTTCGTCACAAGGGTCATGTGTCTTTGATCTACAATAACTCCCGGCTTGATGTTTTGACAGGTCAGCGTGAACTTTGTCAATACTTATCTTGATTACATCAACTCAGGCTGCTGACATTGGCAGGCTGACCATCAAAACAGGGTCACGACCTGCAGGCTGATGTTTATCAGCTCTGTCGTGCAACTCTGACACCTTGTCAACAATGTTGCAGGCTGTAGGTGAGGCGCATAAAGATTCCCTGCTGAGCATGTCTGGCTTGAACAGGTCTCTGCACACACTTGTGACAGACCTGAGGCGAGTGTGTGAGGAGGTGCGCAGCAGCACTCACCGTTGCCTTAGAGCCATTGACCAGGCCAGCAGCCTGCTGCAGCAGTCCTTCATCAACCACCAGCAAGCTTGCAGGTGTGCCCTCACTTTGTTGTCTGAGCATCGTGATGCTGAAGTAACACATTGACCAGGCCAGCAGCCTGCTGCAGCACTCCTTCATCAATCACCAGCAAGCTTGCAGGTATGCCCTCACATTATTGCCTGGGCATCTTGGGCTACGTTCAAGCCAATTGGCGCATCAATTTTACCACGCTGAACAGCGTATTCCTTTTCATTTCTTTCCGTTCTTTTTTTAACTATTGATTTCTTTTCTTTTCTGTCTGGGCACCAGAATGCTGCAAAACCACACTGACGCTTGCTTCACGTTGCCCAAAATATGCACCATGCGCTGTGTCTCATGTGTATATACATGTGTGTGTTTTAAAATACTCCCTTGTCAGACGCTTTTCTTTTGTTGTCATTACCAGCTCTGCAGTATCAGCTACCTGCTTGACTCATCAAAGCTGTGTACACCAAATCTGCGACATTACGCCAGCACAGAAGAGTTGAGCCAGCACAAAATGCTATGCTAGCTCATGACTAACCTTTGGACTGGATGCAACTGTGTAGAACTGCAGCACTTGCTAGGAAGCTTGCAGGTGTTCAGAAGAGTTTGCGCTCCTTCTGATGTTTCATGCTTGCAGAACTTCCAACTTGTCTATGACATCTATGTCTGGATGTTCAAAGCTGTCTATGCTCTTTCTGTGAGTACTTGCTGACTTGCAGATGCTGACTGGACCTGATTCTGAGTCTGCTTTGCTGTAAGAATGACTCTGAGTCTATTATGCTGACAAGCTTCACGCTCACTTTTACTGTCCTTGCAGCTGAAAAATGCGACGCTAATCTGTCATACATACAGCACAGAGCACAGCGTATCACATCAAGCAGCACTAGTGGTCGGCGCCATGGACATTACCATTTGCAGAGTCTTACCTCTGGAACACAGGCCAATAATGGAGAATGAAAGAAGACACTCTGCCTTTTTGGCATTCACACAACAAAATGGAACAAGCACCAACCAAGGACCAGTTGTCTCTGCATGCAGGCAGTTTGATGTAGCTTTGCTGGACAGGCGAAGAGGCAGAGGAGCGCATCCAGTTGAGCAGGACCCATGGCTCACAGAGAGTGGCATGGCTGAAGCCCACCATGCCTTGCAGCATGCTCAAGAAGAGGAGCGCCACCTGCTGACAGGCAGCCATCAGCAGCTGCAAGATTTGGAGACAAGGCGTGTTGATCTCATCAAGAAGATTGTTACCGCGTTTCTCACCTCTTACAGGTGCAATACAATCTCTTCAACTACATGAATCTTTTGGTGTGATAACTGTGGTAATCTGTATAGGTATATCACAGACTCCCCAACTACAGGAATCTTTTGGCATGGTGACTCTGGTTCTTCCCAGAGGAATGGTTGCTATATCAATATGTCACTGTCTATCCTATGCAGGATGTGTTAAACATGCAGCATATACTGCTAGTTGCACAACTGTGATGACAAGCTGTTGTATCTGGAGCAACAAAACGTTAAAGTCAGAGCACTTGACCTATGCTGATTTGCAAAGATGTGACAAAATAAACAGTGTACAATAGTATTCTGCACATGCACTGCCCTGCAATTGGTCATTGTATCAAAATATCATTGTCACTGCATGGAAAAAATCCCCAGTGCAGACAGCGTTTGTCGACTTTTTGATTCTTGGTCTCATACTGTTGCAGAAACCAATGTCATTGTGTCAATGTACTGGCATTAATTTCTGATCACCTTGCAATTCTGCTGGAGAACTTGCTGTGCAGCATAAGTGGTGCTTGCCCAAAGTGAATTGGCAGCAGCCGCCAGATCTGGAGATGTCATGCAGTGGCCTGATCAAGCATGCCATCAACCCTTTGCCCTGCAACTTGATCACATTCTGTCACATGATGACCATCCTGACACTGTCCCATCTACAACTTTCTGCTGCAGTTGGGTTAATGCACTTTGTCCGCACTATGTCAAAGTGAAATTTGTTTGTGCTTGGCAGACAAGCTGTGGCGAAGTATCAAGTCAGCGTTGATCAACATTGACTTGATCTTCCCCAAGGCCTGTCTGCCAATCACAAACAAGTCTCATTCTGGCTCACCTGGGCAGCCTGGTATACTACTTGGCTTATTGAAATGATGTCGAAGGGTGCAGTCGTTTCTTTTCTTGACTTCTCTTCTCGTCTCTTGTCTTGTCTTTTCTTTTCTTTTCTTTTCTTTTCTTTTCTTTTCTTTTCTTTTCTCATTCTGGCTTTGAGGTGGACAAGCTGGTCATCAGGCACACACAGCAAGGACACACACAGCAAGGACACACACAGCAATCACACACACAGCAAGGACACACACAGCAAGGACACACACAGCAAGACAACTCATCACCACACCACCACAACTCTGTGCAAGCTTCTTGTATCCTGCAGAACTGTGTTGGCTGTTCAGCTTCACATTCTAGTGTTGCTTTGTTAGCAGAGGGCACATTGCATGCAGGCTGCAGCTGCTTGGCGACAAAGCTAGAGTTGAGAGCCTGCGAGGCATGTTAGGTGACATGGTCAGCAGCTCAGACCTGGCTGATCTCACCAAATCGGCTCAAGCTGTGGAGGAGCGCAGCAAGGAGCTGGCCAGCAAGCAAGCTGAGAATCTGGAGCAGGTCTCGGAAGAGCTGCTGTGCAGCCCTGAGATCATCAGGTGGGTACGTGCGTGCGTGCGTGCGTGCGTGCGTGCGTGTGTGTGTGTGTGTGTGTGCGCCTGCCCACCCGCCCATGTGCGTGCGTGTGCTTGTCTTCGTGTGCCAGCATGCTGCAACTGCAGCCCTGGGCAACTCTGCAGAAACTCATCTTAGTCTTCCTGTGTTGAAGTGTATGACAGGAACACTGACTGTGGCTGATTGCAATGCATTGAGTCAGTTACTTGTAATGTGTTTGTGTGACAAACCCACACATGCACACACACATTACACAGACTGACTCAATTCGTTGCAACCTGCCATACTTGTTGTTCCTGTCAGTGTGGTCGTGGTGGACCTTGCATTGCAATATGCCAGGCATGCAACTGTCGAGCGCTTTTCAGTGCAACAGTTTTTGGCTGAAATGAGCTGAGCATTATACTAGCTGCCTGAATAAGGATGGGTGCAAGCGTCAGCAATGAGTGCTGTTCCTGGCATATAGCACCCATATGCGTACAAACATTGCAGTCAGTTGACAGCCAGAACTGCACCAGTCCAGGGAACCTCGTGCACCAGGTGATAGAAATACCATAAAAGTCTGCGCCTTGTGCCAATCATGGCTGCTATGATCAACACAAGGCGCCAATCATAGCAGCCATGAAAAGAGCCAGCAACATGGCACAAGCTCATTGCTAATCTGAACACCGTGTTTCCTGCAGGCAAGGTGACATGGCACGCTGGCTTCCTGTGTCAAATATGTGGCAAGACTGCCATTTCGTTCTAACCAGGGCCGGCTTTCTGCACTGGTTTCATGACACAGCAAACTTTGTTCGACCATTGGATTGTCTGAATCTTGCACGGTGTCAGTTTGAGGCAGGAGAGGCTCCCACATTCAACCTTGTTGAGAACAATACTGGTCGCCTGTGGTTCTTCTCAAACTGGGTGCGAACAATAGCCTTTAAAGCATCCACTGTTGAGGAATGTTGTGAATGGGCTATTGCGTTGCGTGAAGCTATTGCAACTGCTCGTGGTGATGACAGGACTCACTAAACTCACTATGCTAACAGTGTGTTCTTTGTGACTGTGGTTCCTGTTGTGTGTATGTGTAAGTGTGTGATGTATGGTAGAGGGTCAGTAAGAGCGTGCTTAGCTGCAGCGACCCAATAAGTTAGATCTGGACGAGGTGTGCGTCAATAAGGTTGTACAATGCGTCAAGGTGTATAGTAGAACCTGTGAATAGTTTTGCGTGCTGATGTCAGACATCGCTAGAGCATGATTCTGCTGATCGTGTTGTACCCACTGATTGGTTTATGCATAGCGACTGGATTCCTGAACAGTCAATACATGATCTCGTCAACTCAGGGGCATGCACATATGTGTCCTATTGCTGTGTGTGACATGTCATCTCAAAGAGTCTTACATGTTCGTTGGTAAGCACATCTGGATTTCTGTATTGTGACATGCGTGTAATGCATTGTAAAACATGTGTGGCTTGTCCTGTATGTCCATATTGAGAGTACTTTCGATTTGTCGGAATACAAATACAACCGTACGATTGACCCTTGGGCTGGGTGTGGGTGGTCATGAGTTTGCATAGTGGATGCTTTAACAGAAGTGCAGCAATGCAGCAGGAGGAGGTGATGCTCTTTTCTGACACGATCAGCAGACAACTTGGTTTTGTCTGCATGTTTCTTGCATTGCTCCATGTCTTAGTCTTCACAGGTCACACAACCTATGACTCAAGATGTGTGGGCCTTCAGGGCAGCATCCAGCTGTCCAAAGCCAGCTACCAGCTTGTGCCATTGCTCAGGTGGAAGAGAAATGCCCATTTTCCCTGGCTTCTGTTCACCATCCTTCTCATAAAATTCCCTGATGTTCACCATCGGCTTTCCTTTGAAAACACTGATGCTTGCTTTCCTCCTGCATGTCAAATGATGTTAAAACAAACAAATTTTGTTGCATCAACGGTTGAATTAGCATCCAGAACAAGCAACAGTTTGGCATCATTAGGAAGACTGAGACCGCATCAGCAAATGCAAGTCCACAGCAGTTAGCGCCTTTGAGTTCCCGTCAGAGCTACAACCCAATGATATGCACTATGCAGCATGCTTGATATGCCACAAACAGTCAGAACCTGGTACTACAACGAGCATTCATGGAGATTGCGTCGAGCAAGGTTGGCTGCTCATGTGGCGCCTCGCACTTAGCAGAAAGGCATGGACAAAAGCCAATTTGACCAAGGTGCAGAGTGGGAGTGTGCACATCACCTTCCACTATTGCTACGAGATCATGACGTCGTTGTCATTCCTGTCGGGATCGCAATGCAATTGTGTTGCAGCAGCAGCTGCATTGCAAATGTTTGGTGACTCACTTGCCAGACAGGGCAATGTCAAAGCTTGCATCTTGTGCCTCAAGGGCTTCTGTCACAGAGGTCTGGGCTTCCAGCAGCTTCTGAAACTGATCTGGTGGCAAGTTGATGCCCTTCTTGCCCGGCATCTGTTGACCATCTTTCTGCACAACCAATAGCAAAATTGGCACACTTAAGCTGCTGGATAAGTGGTTGAGATCCATGACAAGCATGACAACCTAAGCCGCACTACAAAGTCTCAGGACCATGACATACGTGTCATCTCTCCCTATATACTGTCAATTGTGGTCATGTTCTGGATGCAAGTATAATGTACTCGTGCCATGATAAGTTGAACGTGAGTGCTGATAACAGGTATGATGATACGTGTGCAAGCAGCCATGGAGGCATGAAGCAAGCATGAAGCCAGCTAGCTTACTAATGAGAAAAACGTGGCGAAGGAAAAACATACTCGGTACTGCTAGGCTTGCCTGACTAGGACACCATGCAGGCAGGCTCACCTCATAGTACTCACGAATGCTCACATACACTATGCCTTTGAAGGGCGACACATCAGCCTTGCGCATGGCAGACAGCTGTATTGGCAGATCTGAGCCCCCGCTGGACGCTGATGCAGCTGGTTTGTCTTTGGGCTCATCTGCTGCAGCTGTGGAAGGGCCAGCCCCAGCTGTGGCTGCCTCCTCTACGCTGTCTTGGCCTGCTTTGGCCTGATCAGTTTTGACTGCGGACGTACACAGTGGTTTTGACATGACTCAGTACATCTGTGACATGACTCAGTAGGATTTGGAGCATGAATTAGCATGTTTGACATGGCTCAGAGACTTGCTGATCTCAGCGCGCTCCTACGTTTGCTGTTTCATTACTGAAACCGGCTCCAGTTAAGCAGGAGTGCAGCATGAAGAGCCAAAGCAAAAACTGCACACTGAAACAATCCAGAAATGACCCTGGCCAGAAGTCCAGAGTCTGAACGCATGTGCACAAGCTAGCCAAGTGGTCAAGTGTCTGCAGCTTTGCTGGACAGCACAACAGCAAGGCACAGCATTTCACTATACCTCTGCTGTGCTCATGAAGACAAGCATGCACATCAGACTGACAGCATTGCTGTACATAACTTTGTGTATGTTCTGTACAGCAATGTGGACAATGCAGTTTGTGACTGCTGTTTGATGTAACAGCAGGCAGAGGCTTGCACGCAGTGCCCTGTCAACAAGCTATGCCTGCATTGTTATGATGGGCAGAACAACTTGCTGGGACAGACCTGAAGCTGCTTGCTTTTGGCCTGTGTTGCCACCTTGCTCTTTCACAGCTGCATTGATATCCGGCACTGCTGTCACAAGCCTGTCCCACTGGAACAGATCTAGTGCAATGCCCTTCTTGCCAGGAAGCAGCTCGCCGTCTTTCTCATAGTACTCCCTTATGTCCACCTGTAGCAATTTGGTGCTCTCAACATTGCTGCAAGCAGCAAAGAGATGCAGATCATTAAGTCATCAATGGTGGTCAGCGTGCCAGTGGTTTTGTAACAAGCTGACTGTGCTATTGGCTGGGGTAGAATCATGAGGTTGCAAGACTGACAGAGAAGGCTTTCAGCCAGATAGAGCGTGTGCCATTATGCCGCAGGGCTGCAATAGGAAGTGCCCAACATGACGCATCAGCAGAGCCTTGCTGACGTGACGTAGGACTCAAGCAAAGCTTAGAGGTGTGTTGTGGGAGCTGATGATGCGTGTACAGGGTAGTAAAAAATGGCAAAGATCTTACACATCACCATCACAAGATGGCTGTAGTGACATGAGTCTCAAGTTTGTTGATGGCATAATGATCAAAATATGTCAACATCATGCATTCGGATTTATGCTGTGCCACAGAGAATCAGCCGCAGTTGCATGCAGGCTGTGTGGTAAGCAGTCCATCACATGTGTTGCGTTGTGCCGAAGCAATCAAGCCAGTAGGGTGTGGATAACTATCGATCTGTGCAGTGTTGATTGTGAGCTGACTTGAAGCTTGCCCTTGAACTGCTTCACAGAGACCTGGCGATTCTTTGGCAGATTGCAGGTGTAGTCTGTGTCCTCATCTGAGATGGCGGATGCAATAGCATCCAAATTTGCTGTGAGCTCATTCCACAGAGGGACTTGCAGTGAAACGCCTTTGCCAGGCGCCAGACTGCCGTCTTTCTCATACCATTCGCGGATGTTGACATACAGTTGACCTTTGAAGCTGCTGACACGGGCTTGTCTTGCATGAGACAGCTCAACAGCAAACTCGCCATTTGTTTCAGAAGGTCTCAGGATCTTGGGGCTGTCGTTCATGTCATTGTCATCTTCACGCTTTCTTTCGTTGCCTGCGGGCTCTTCTGTGTCGTGCTCTTGTGAGGGCTTCTCAGCATCTAGGCCTAAAAGCTTGCTGGTCTTCTCCTGCAGGTCAGTGGCCAGATGGGCTTTTGAGGCTTCACCGGCATCCATCAGTTTATGCTGTAGGTATGTTTGTACACACGAACTCTTTGCCAGAGAGGATTGAATCTGTGGCAAGTAAGCGGTGGAAAAGACCACCTTGATCAATGCCTTATACTCATACACATCCTCTCCGAACTCCTCCGCGAGTTTGTTGGTAATCTGTCGCTGCGTGGTAATGTCCATGTCCACCTCTTTTACGATCTCGGCAAGGCGTGCCAACATGGCGTCGACCTTATTTTCAGTTGCACCGGAAGAAGCCATCACACTAAGTTATGAGTCGTGCAGCGAGCTTGTGAAGCTGGGTTTGCAGGGGTAGAGTGTAATTAGTACTCAAAAGCAACTCAGAGCACAAAGCGCAATCTCAGGCTGAATGCACAAATTCCGAAGCAGAGGATAGGTTTAGGCCTGTCATGCATGCTACACATATGCTATGCATGCTGTAGGCCGTTGATCGACCACAGAACTCAGAAAGATCAGACCTCCTGGAAGGCGCTTGACTTGCAGACTGCCTTACAGCATACTCGACGCTCAACGCTGGGAATATTGGTTGTCTTGATGGCATCGAGTGATCTGGGCCAGACTTGCTGATCTTTGCTTGCTCCCAGCTATAGCTGGCAGAGCCCCGGGCCCGACTATACGGAGGTACTCAGGCGCAATAGTCTGTCCGGAAGCAGAGCTAGTCCTGTCACTGGCCGTTTGTCCCTCTATTTGAAGCAGTGATGCCAGAGCTGCCAGAAGTCGAGGCTTGCAGGAGATTAGCAGCCCGTCACTGCACAGGCAAACGCATCAAAACGGCACAAATAGCTGACGATGACAGTACGACACATTCTTGCTATGTAGCAGCATAGCTACACCATGTACAGCCTTTTATGAGGACTTGTTTGCAGAGGTGATTGAGGGTATTGAGCCTGTCAAGCTTCAAGCTGCCTTGGAAGGCCAGACTGTGAAACAAGCGCATCGCAAAGGAAAGCATATGTGGATTGAGTTTGACAGTGGACCCTGCCTGATGCTCCACTTCGGTACGCATCCCAAAAGCACACAGTGCCTTGCAGACAGACCATTTCCATCTGAGCATGAGCATATCAGCTGATGTTAGCCAGCGAGAATCATGACATACGGTAGCCTTTGCTCTACAAGCACATCATGGAAGAGACTGAGCGCCTATGCGCCTATTGCTGTACATCCAACAATGCAACTGCATTGAAATGCATCTTGTTTATGTCTGCGCCTTTGGGTGCAAGTAAAGCTGATCTGCTGTATCACCTGGCCGTCACCACAAGACTTCTGTAGTACTTGGCCTGTTAGGAAAGGCATGACCAGCAATCCAAAGATCATAGGAGACAATGACCATCAGCATGCAAGCATCAAGATGCCACTCTGTATGTTGTCCTGCAATTTGTCACAGGGAATGATGCATCTACAGGAATGACCAGTTGTGGTCACAAGAGCAAACACTCATCAGCATGCAAGCACGAAGCTGTTAGCGACTGTCTTTGATGCATCTGCAGGCAAACTTGATAGCTCAGTAACAACCGCGTGATGAGTCAGCAGTGCCCAAGCATGAACATTTCCAGTGGTCATGTATTTCCGGCTGTTTTTACTGAGTCTGTGCATGCATGACTGGCAGTATATGGGGGAGCCCATCCCCCCCCCCCAGCGCCCCCCCCCTTCCGTCAAAATGTAACGAGTCATCATAAGTCGTTGCCACATTGCAAACCACTATGCTCGGCTCTTCTGCCTCCTGTGACAGCTGTTGATGCATGTGAAGGGATGACTGGAAGCTTGGTGGTGAAAGGAGTGAAGAGTCATCAGTACAAAAGCTTCAAGGTGGATGGCTCTGACTGGCCGCCAAAGTACTGGAAGGTGGTGCTGGAGCTAGATGGGGATGTCAGCCTAGCTTTCTCTGACGCTCGCCGCTTTGCACGAGTGCGCCTACAGGTCAGTCTGAATCTGTTTCTCTGTGCCTGCACAATTTGGTAGAATTACATCTGCCCTGGTTAGCCCGGTGTCTGTGATAGCTTCCTGCTGCTTGCAGCCTTTGTGTCATTTGCATGCACACTTGCATATTATCATAATTCATACTTGGCTTCTCATGAATTTGACCCCGAAAGGTGTAGTCTTTTCTTTTTCTTTCCTAATCACATCTGCGTTTTCTGGTTTCCAAACAATGTGTATCAGGCTGGCCAGCTGCATGCCAACTGTGTGAGCATCTCAGCTGCTCATGAGGGCATCTGGGGTGCAAAATGGACCACTGCAGGTCAGCTGTGAATGTTTATGCAAACCACGCAGCGCAGTTGTCCTAGCCCACTAAACATATACTTCTGTACACAGTGAAACACATAATTCCTTATGTTTGCTCACAAGCAGCCGCTGCAAAGTGCTGCTTGGACAACAATGCTTTATGTACACACAACATAACAGTTCATGCAATGTTGAACATGATTTTGGAGGCTCATGGTGTTTGCATGGGGCTTTGCATTCAGCAAGATGCCCAAGATCCATTATGGGAACACCTATGTCCCTGTTATCAGAACCATGGCAGTGATCAAGGCTTCAGGGAAAACAGTCAAGTGGCAAACTGGTGCTACCACTGTCTTGCTCAGTTAAATCTATTGCGTTGTGACACGGCACACTTTGTAGCATTACTCCCAGCTGGGGCAGCAAATTGATGAATCTTCCAGATTGTCTGCAGGAAGATCCTCCCAGCCATGAGCCTGTCAGCCTGCTGGGCTTTGATCCAGTCCTGAGCATGCCTTCTTTAGACGACTTTTCAAAGTCCATCAAGCAGCAGAAGCGTTCGCTCAAGGCCCTGCTTCTAGATCAGGTCAGAAATGTCTGTGGGCTCTTCAGACACAAAGTTTTCGCTGCATCAACCGAACCCTCAATGCGTCGTCTTTGAGGTTGCTTTGACAAGAACATGCCTTGAAGCTTGTCCGACACTGCTTGCTTGCGCAAACAGCTTCATGCGTATGGCAAGACACTACAGAACATCATGATCCCATGTCCACTGCTCTGAATTCATGTCCACTGCTCTGGATTCATGTCAGATGTGGTGGCTGAGACTTCTCCAATCAGCTGCTCATGAGCTGCTCATGAGCGTTGATACATGCTGAGACCCACTGTGGAAGCTGGCAGAGATTTAGAGCAATTTGGAAGCCTGCCAGAATGCAAGCGTCATATGCACGGCTGCATGCAACAATGCTCCTCACAGGGTGTTGTGCTGCAGGCCTTCTCAGCAGGGATTGGCAACTGGGTTGCTGACGAGGTCCTATATCAGGCCAAATTGTACCCTGAGGTCAAGGCAGATTCCCTGACAGATGCCCAAATTGAGGACCTGCACAAGGCCATCAAGTACGTACCAGAAGCTGCAGTGGAAGCTGAGGCAGACCATGAGAGGTTCCCGCCAGATTGGCTGTTCCATGTGCGATGGGATGGCAAGAAGAAGAATCCACAGCTGAATGGAAATGCTGTGGACTTCCTCAAAGTAGGTGGCCGGGTGAGTCTTGCAAGGCTGGGATCATCAGTGATGTTCAGTTTTTGCAATCTCAATGCTGCTGTACACTCTTCATTGCAATGTTCTTGCATGATTGTCACCAAGTGCTGGACAATGTTGCATTGCACAGACTCTGGCTCACTTGGCCTATGCTCATGCATGATAGTCACATGTTCCCTCATGTGTACAGCCCCAAAGTCAGATGATGATTGGGACTTCCACAACCTTTGCCCAAGACATAGGAATGCTTTGCCTCACCTGGACCTTCTCTTCATAGCAATGCCCAACAAACTGGTCTAGCCACTCTCGTTGTCTTTGCATTTTTCCTTCTTTGTTGCTGTTTGCGTTCAGTTCACATTCAGGCTGCACTCAGACTAGTACACCACGACAGATGCTGCCCGACAGTTGACAGGGCTTTCTTCTTTGAGCTGCCTCAAGAATGACAGAGTCTTGTGTGTTGTTGCAGACTACAGCATTCGTGCCAGCTGTGCAGAAGGCGCCAGCAGGTGCAGCTGCCAGTCAACCAAAGGGCGGGGCAAAGGGCAAAAGGAAAGCTGAGTCTGAGCCAGAGTCAGGTGATATGTACTGAGACACTGCCAAGCTGTTGTCTTTGTTGTTTTCACATTGATGTTTTGCAAAGTGCTTATGGTTGTAATGCATGACGCCCTGTGGGGCTGCCCTAGCGCCCCAGCAAAAGGCCCTATGATTTTTTGTGAGAAGGCAGTTTACAGATTGTGGCATGGCTGTAGTAGGCTGTGAAATGGCTTGTGTTTGCCTGTTGTCCATGTGCAAGTGCACTGCTGCAAACATGGCATAACACAGCTCTTATGTGGGTGCAGAGTATCAAAACATTCACAATTATGACCTGACCAGAAGTGCAAGAATTAGCATTGCGTGACCATGACACAGGCTGTCTTAACCTATTGCATGCTGCTGCAGCAGAGGAAGCAGAAGAGGAGAAGGACAAAGCAGAAGAGGCAAAGCCTGTCCCAAGCTCAGCCAAGGCAACAAGGGGCAACAGCAAAGCTGCATCTGCCAGTCAGGCAGAACCAGCAGCAGCTGAAACCAGGAAGAAGCAGGCCAGCAAGGCAAAAGTTGCGCCCAAGGCCAAGAGAAAGGTCAATAAAGCTACTGTACAGGCTGAAGACAAAGAAGAGAAGGAGGAGAGGTCAAATGTCGACACAGGTGAAGAAGAGTCCGGCAAGGCAAGAAAAGCTTCTAAGACTGGCAAGTCAGGTGAGTGCTGCTGCCTTGCGCATACTTTCTCACTGATATTCAGACAGTGAGTGAGTCATCTCTGAAGGGGGGACACATGTTTGGTGAATGAGTGGATAGGTGATTGTCAGACACATCAGTGCAGTACAACAGGTCATGTTGCAGTCATCAGAGTGGCAGCTGCTGGCTTGCAAACACAAACATGTCAAGCGTGGTGGTTTGTGATCAAGCCAAGATTGTGTGCAGACCAGATGCCCAAAAGCTTGTTTTGCTATAACTCTTTTAGCACATTAACAGGGGCACCACCTCACTGCAGCTTACATGCATGTGTGCAGCAGAAGACAATTACACTTTGATGGTATGCTGTCACAGCAAAACACCTTGTGGTGTCGGTGGTGCGGAATGTTTGTGGTGATGTGCAGTCAAGGGCAACCCACAAAGCAAGGCTGCCAAGTCAGACAGCGGCAAGGCAGAGAGGGACAAGAGCAGAGGTGCAAAAAACAAATGAGAAGGTCTCAGCAGTCATAGCTCATACAGCTGAAGAAGCAGCAAAGGAGGAGGAGAAATTACCCCTTGGCAAGGAAGAAGGCAAAGAGTTGCCAAAGAAGATGGGCAGCAAGGGCAACAGGAGAAAGGTAACCATTTGAGACCAATGTAAAGCAGTTGACACAGCTCATGTGCCCAGCTAAAGTGCAGCAGCAAAGAGGACTAAGCAGAGCTTGTATGTCTGTGCATTAGTCACAAGGCAGCAACACCCAGAACAATGAGATGTCAACCTCAGCTTGAGTATCATACTACAAGGCGCTTCACGGGCACTGATGCAGCACCAAAGTGCAGCTCACCAGCACATGTCATTCGTTTTAAGACCGGTGTCATACATGCCTGAGCTCGTTGCAATGCAGAGCAGACTTAAAGAATGACAAATATCAAATATCAGACAAATATATATATATCTAGGGTTTATATGTATATAATGATATACGCAAATATATAAATATATACATATATATATGCTAGATGTGAGGGAACACTCGGTGCAAAGTGCAGCTAGTGCGCTTGTTGTTGCAAGCCCCCCGGCTGAGAGCTGATACTATTGGTCCTGGCAGTTCAGATGAGCAGATCGGCTGTTTCTGAGGGGCTCCAGGGATGGGAGTCCTGTGCAGGTCATCATACTGTATTTACCATCTTGCTATTCATTAGTGACCTGTGATTGAAACCCTGTTTGGTGTGCTGCTCAGTAAGCTGAGAATTTCTGCATGCTTGCAGCCTTTGCAGAGTAGGGTAAATGCAAGCCATGACCAAAATCAGCCGCAGGCGATCCTTGTTGCCTATGACAGTAACTTACCAGGCAGTGAACCAAAGCTCCCAATAGCCCACAAAGCAATCTCAGCCTGCTGAGTGCTTGACTGATAAGTTGTTTAGCCAGCCGGCTGATTTATTCATCAATATGGCGTCCAGCTGCCAGCTCAATGAATTGCAAATTGAAAGGCGTGCGTGCTTCCTTCATTAACTGCTTCGGGGGTGACAAGTGACGAAGATATGGGGTCCAAGGTTTCTGGAGCTGCACGTGCAGGCACGAGGCTTACGTCAGATTTCTGGGTTCTTTTGTCTGGCCTATTTTGTTGTGTGGACAGCTTGGGTGTCCGAGTTTGAGTGAGGTTGATGACTTTTATTCTGCGGACAACAGAGCACCCTCGAAATTCGCGCTTACTCTTCTATGATACCTCGCGGCAGGCGCTGAACGAACCTGTCACATCCCGACATGCCGTCGACGTTTGGATCAGCGAAAGTGAGCGATCCTGGTGGGGGACGAGCTTGCATGTATAGGCACGGCTTGTACACGCCATTGAAGGCATAGACGGTGCAGCCTCCGAGCTTGACAAGCAATCACTACAGCAGAGTCGAACAGCGCTATGTACAACGGCACCGGGGCGCAGCAGTTCGAAAAGTCTATCCTTCTCGCAGACAGGCGCACAAGCAGCCTTGATGAGGAGCAGCTTCTCGGCAGGCTACACGAACACAGCAACGCTTCGCCACCCAGATCAGATGAGGCTTCGGAAAAGGCCAGCAATGGCTTACTTGTGGAACTGCAAGGCACTCGGCTTGCCAACAGGCTCAAGGGGCTCGGATTGGCTGGCATCTCAACCTTGTTCCAGGCAGCCGTGAGTGTGTGTGCAAAGGACTTGGGTATGCAGGACCTCCTGTGGCATTGCATAGAGTGTGCAAAATGACACCTTTTATTGAGCACTGCTCAGTAGACAACCTTAGCCTTATCTCTCTGGCACATTTTGCACAAGTCTTCGTTTCTGTCACTGTCTACCTAGTGCCACCTTATTGGTGTCACTTTAAAGCATTGGCAGTCAAGTATCAGGTGCACCTGAACCACTGCAGGGCAATCAGGCATACCCATGTTTGAGATTGCCTTGGTCAGGGGTTTGATGGTATTGAGCATCAGCTACGTGAAGGCTTCCTCAAACACTCAGCACACTTGCCCTCATGCCCTGGGCAAAAGGTATGCAACACAATTTTGCACAACCTAGTCCCTGCAGCCTCAGCGCTTGTGGTGATCACTAAGCAGGCCTTGAGTACTTGTTTACACACTCATAACGTCATGACGTCAAGGAACTTTCTTTGACCAAAGCATGGAGCATACTGCAGCATTGCATGATAGAAGCTGGTTGTTCTTGTCATTCCAGATTTGCCATATTCACATGCCAATCCGCTGCGTTGAATGACACTGATACTGTCATTGTAGGAAGTGGCTGCTGGTTCTGCGGGGCAGCTTGGGCTTTGGAGTTGTTTCCAGCCTGTATTGGTCCCTGCAGTACTTGCCTCTGTCAGACGCGCTCGTCTTTACCTTCCTGTCTCCTCTCATAGTTGCAGCCCTGTCTCCTGTTTTCAACAAGGAGCTGCCGACACCGTGAGTCAGTCAACCCTTGGTGGCATGCAAAATAGCATCTGCATGCCAGATGCTATTTTGCATATTGAGAAGCGCAGCCATTGATCGTTAGTAAGCTGTGTTCTCACCTTGTTTGTGCATTTGATGCATGCGAGGAATCTGATCAGCTCCCCTGCTCGCTGTTGGTGGTCCTGTCTAGCATCAAAGCTTTGTTGTTCACAGGTTGGCATGCTGAGATGCTGCCAAACATCAGATCTCAGCAGTCATTTGGTCATGGCACAGAGTAATACTGACTATGTTGTGAACGTAACATATTTTGCTGCCAAATCCAGTGTGCACATTGCTTCACTTCAAGTACAAGGCTGTTGCCATCACTTGGTCATGACAGCACTGTGCAGCTGCTGTGCTAGTGACATTGACACGGTCTTCTTGACTGATGTTGCACAGTCAGTGCTACAGTATGAGATGCTAATGTACAAAATGCTACAGTATGGGATGCTGCTGTAGGGTGTGCTACTGTATACAATGCTGCTGTATGGCATGCTACTGTATGGAGTGCACAGTCATGACTCCAGTACGAGATGCTGCTGCATGGAATTCTGCTTGATGGAATGCTGCTGTATGGAGTGCACAACTGTATGGGATGCTGCTGATTGGTATGCTGCTTAATATGGGGTGTTACAACAGCTCTTGCTGTTGCTAACGTGTCATGGGCATCAATTGCTGAAGCTTGTTCAATGTCACTGACTGCGGTGTTCTGGCATTGCTTGCAGGTTGGTAGTGGTTGCAATGGTCATTTCCCTGGCAGGTGTAGTCATGATTGCGCAGCCTTCATTCATTTTTGGGGGCCAAGGCATCAGCAAGCTGGGCCTTGCCTTGGGCATCATGCAGGTCAGTCAGCAATGCATGTGCTACTGCATGTGCTACTGCATATTGTAATGGTGCACAACATAGCTGCAATGCGACGCATTCACTGCAGGTGTTTTGTGCACAGTGTCAGGTTTGTGAAGCTCTTGCTGAAAGCTTTTGTAACACATGTTGCTGTTGTGTTACTGGTGTCCAACCAAAGCGCCATTGGCTGGTGTCATCATTGGAGTTGGTTCACCTCCTCTTTACCCCAGATTGCTGCAACTTCCACCAAATATCAAGATTGCGTAACGGCCATGCTCAATCCAGTCTCATAAGTGAGATTTGTGACGACCTTCGTTGTGCATTCTCCACTCAAAATCTTTGCTCATCTTACTTGCTGGTACCATCTTGTAGACCAACAGCCAATAAAAAGCAGCTGCAGCTTCATCATAACTGGCACTGGGTACACTGCTGCAGGCAGGGTTCAATGCCGGTGCCAGAATGTCTGTGAGAGAGCTGAGAAAGACCGAGACCACAGATCTCATCATGCTGTACAGCGGCACAATGCAAAGCGTGCTGGCTGTTGCTGCTTGTGCCGTAGTGCCCCACAGCTTTGCTGTCCCACAACACACGTGGCAAGCTATTACATTAGTGCTGACAGGTACAGCTGTGACAACTGACACTGCTAGGCACAATATGATGTGCCTTGCGTATGAGTGTCCAAATTGTGTCTTGGCTGCTTTATTGAATGCAGATTGGACATTGAAGCACTCTTGCATCAGTTTCACCTCCTAATTTGCTCCTTGCAAATTTGCTCTGACTAAGCTTTGCCTGCAAGGCAACATGTCACAGCATTGCCTTGACTGCTACAAAAGTGACAGACAGTGACTTTATTGCTGCCAGGTATCAGTCTGCCAGTCTTGCCAGGTACTGTGATATGTGCATTTGTGAGCCATATTCTGCCTTGTACACTCTACATCAGTACTGCTCAGTCGCGTCAGATTATCGTAGATGCCAACCAGATGTCTGTAAAGGAAGTACTCAGGACTGTAGTGTATAGTGTGTGTGTGCACATACACAGACATCTTGCACAATTAGTCACCACAAAGTAACTGGGTTAGTAGATTGAGGCAGACTAAAGAATTGGGGTGGAGTGCAGGATGTTTTGCATATGGAGGAGGAGTGGCCTTGACAGCAGCACTGCGGCTGGTGGAAGCATCATCAGCAACTGCCATGTCATATCTCACCGTGGTGTGGGGACTCATCCTGGGCTACTTCTTCTTCTCTGAGGTGATGTGCCTGCTGCTGTGGATGACTTTCCTGGCACTCACTTGCAGACTACTCATCCTCACTCACTCACTCACTCATTCACTCACTCACTCACTCACTCACTCACTCACCCACCCACCCACCCACCCACCCACCCACTCACTCACTCACTCACCCACTCACTCACTCACCCACTCACTCACCCACTCACTCACTCACTCACTCACTCACTCACTCACTCACTCACTCACTCACTCACTCGCTCTCTCACTCACTCGCTCATCCACTCCCTTGTTGCAGCCCACACAGCTCACCTGGCACTCACTTGCTGACTGTTCATGTCATATCTCACTCACTCCTCAGTGCAACCCACACTGCCTCTCTCCCTCATACACACACACTCACCTCTCATGCACACACTTAGTCATCATC
>JAABUP010003890.1_pt1 | contig 25636 bp, 34 predicted proteins | sample 5559201 | NCBI WGS metagenome assembly JAABUP01 (sample SAMN10711887, study PRJNA513373) | rock metagenome | isolation source: Antarctica rocks | place: Antarctica
CATGCTGTGGCGATCACCCTGCATAACATTGGTTTCAGAGCCATTGCTGACATTGACATTCACGCCACCATTACAAGTAGCGATGGCATCACGAATGGCTGGTGCAGGCTGGTCAAGTGCTGATGTGTCACCAAGAGCAGGAGGCTGCGGAGTCACTGCAGCATCTGCCTTGACAAAGTCTGGTCCATGCGCCTCCTTCCACCTTGCAAGCTTTTCCTGGTCAGTCATCTGGTCCCTGGGCTTTAGATTGAGCTCCTTTCGTTTCTTAGCCTTAGTAGCTAGAATTTGGGGAAATGTGATGGGGGGATACTTGTTGAGGGGACCTTGCAGCACCGTTGTGGCACGCACATTTGCAAAATAGGCCATGCTGTGTCTTTCACCCTGCAGCGTAGCAGACACAGCATGGCCTATCCTGTTGCACAACATGGCAAAACAGTATCATGCAGCATAATGCATGTCTGTAACCAACCCACACCGTAACGAGCAACCTATAGCAAATATGCCATGATTGAAATTGTTCTTGCTCCCACATTTTGCTGATTGCTTGGGCCGCAGCCATGCAACAGAGGACTATCTGACCTGCCATGATCATTTGGTATGTCCTGTTAGAGACCAGCAGAAGCAACAGCCCAGCAGCATCATACCTTATACTCGTGCTCTTTGGGTACTCGCACTCGGTGGAATGTGGACTTGAGGCGGTCATCACTCCAGTACTGCAGGGCATCCCCAATGTTGATGGTGATGGCGCCCGCCACAGGGTCACATGGCTGCCACAGCCCTGTCTTCATGGCCTCTTTGGCTGTGGTGCCCTTCCCAGCACACACCTCTAACCCCACCTCCCCTACCAAACAAACACTCATTGTGCCCGTCAAATTTCTCAAAAGAGGAGGTAACCTCAGTACCACCTCGAGTCTGCCACATAAGCAGGGGTGGCACTGAAGAGGTTGCATCAGACCTTGCAAAAGTGCTCTGTTTTACTTGTGAAGCTCGCTTTGGCGACAGCATGGCTTGCATGTACAGGTTTCAGTGCAAGTGCCAATCAATCGACAGACATCTACAAGTTGTGTGGTGCCTAGCACATACCAACTGGCATGACTAACCCCCAACAGGCCAGGTGATAGGTACAGCTGGCAGTACAGCAGCTGTCAAGCCTGGCAATTGCTTGATATACCGAATGTGCTTTCAGATGGCTTGGCACATCCACATGCCGCATGACCTCAAGTCAAATAAAAACATATCGTGATAGTATATTGCATGACGAACTGGCGCTTTCAAACGCGCAGGCATGTGATGCAGGCAGGGCAGAGGCTGACCTGGGCGCGTGAAGAGGAGGGTGAGCAGCTCAAAGTCGGTGTGCGCGCCAATGCGCAGTGCCCCCTCAGGAAAGTGCTTGCCCTCCACAGAAGGGTAGCGGTTGCAGTACATGGCAGTCTGACAGTCTGCTGCATGTGGGTCCATTGCCTGCAGCCAGCATGCGCACCTCCACCTGTCTGTCTGTCTGTCTATACGTGCGCAGTGTATGCATGTCTGCAGTTTGCAGAGCACACATTTCATGCGGCACCAGGTCACAGGATGTTCAGCATTCTGAGATTATGACTTCAGGCAGATGAGTGCAGAGCAGCATGATCCCGAGGGATGACAGCAGGCCCTGCTTCTGTGGGTGATCAGCGCCATGCCTACTCCCTGCCAAAACAGAGACATGGCAGTCACAGCATATGAGCTGTGTCATTGTACTGCCAAGCGCTGCAACTCCATGTGCAGCACATGAAGCAGATGCAAACACCGTAAACAAAGCCAGGTACAGGATCAGAAGGATAGGAGTCGCACACCACACAGAGCTACAGAAATCAGCATGATCATAGATTATTGAGGTTCCATAGGCTGCAATGCATATCAATCATCTTAAGGGAGCACACAAAGAGCTGAAAGGTCTGAAACGGGTCTGAGAGAGCCTTCTGAGCGCTGACCTCTTTGAAGAAGCCTTCCTGCAGGTCCAGCCCAAGGGCAAAGCATGACATGATCTGCTCTGTCACTGCATGGCATTTGTGCATGAAGCTGATCATATGCTGCCTGCAAGCAGTCAAAGTGAAACATGAAGATGTGTACATGAAGCGGTGTGTGTTTCTGAAAGTAAGCACGCTTTGGACGCACACACTGCTACAAGGACAAATTTGCGTGGAGCACTGTTTGTGTATGCAGATCAAGGCAAACTCGCTGGAGTTGTGTGCAACCACTTTGTGTTCTAGCGGTCTTCTTTTTGACAGTGCACAGCATTGAAGGGCTTTTGAAACTCATACTTTGAGTCTTAAGCTCAACTTTGCAGAGATGATAAGCGATTGCCCGTCATCAACAGAAGCAAATATACTCGACTAGCAAAGTGCACAATCAGCATGCTTGGTTATTGCACAGACACTGCAAGTGTACAACCAGTGCCTACTTATAGTCAGGAACCATGTCCTTGGTAGGCCACAGGTTTTCATCCTCTCATTGTCATACCCAATCATCATGCCTTCCCTCAAGCGGCCAGCTGCAGCATCACACAATGCTGCTGAGTGGCCGCATCATGCTTGCAGAAGCAAACAAATATTCTATCTCTTGCAGGCTGGACTCACAAGGCTAAAACACAAGGTTTGACCAAAAGCCATGCACTGAGAGCAATCAAAATGGAGTTGCCATGGAGTCTTGCTGCTAATGGCAACATCATGTAGCAGCTAATCACGGCAGTGGGGCAGCAGCAGCGGCGGCAGCAGCAGCAGCAGCAGCCACCAGAAGTCAGATGCTATGCTGAGACAATTGGATTGCACATGCTTAAATATGCTTTGCCTGTTAGGTTTTCATCAGACCAGCCCAAAATGTAGGCAAAGTTTTCCTTGTTCATGGGCAGGCTGCCCTTCACCTCATCTGGCAAATCTAGAAATCTGCACCAAGATGAAGAGCCTGTCAAAACTGACTGACATGTGCATATGCTGTGTGCGCTTTCCGGTGCACACAACACACATGCGCTTGCAATCATGTTCACTGATGATGCAGTGCCTCATTGATCAACTGCAGACAAGCTGCCACTTGATTGTTGCATATTGTCGCACACTCACTTCAGACTCATGGCATGGGCAGCATTGATGTCATCCAAACTCATCCCATGTCCTGCAGACAACAGAAACTGGACTCATTGTGGTGCCATAACAGCATAAACTTCAGCCTGCAGCTGCAGGGTTTGTGAAAATTCTAATTTCACATCTGTGCAGCAGGACCAGCTGAGCCGTGGTCCTGCACTTGCGTTGCACCCCATAACGCACCTTTCACCCGGAAAAACCCGATGTCTGAAGCCGCTGCCATCAGTTCCTTGGTGATTTCGAGCTTGCGGGTTTGGAACTCAGTAAGGTCGATGGTCGCAACAGGATCAAGCTGGACCATTTTGTCGAAGGCGTGTGGCAACTCTCTTGTTGCCAGGGAGAGAAAGCGCCAGCAAACGGCTGCGTGAAAACAACCAAGTCAGCGAGCGCTCTGCGACTGACGCAGCCTTGCTCAGCTAGCTTGCAGTTGCAGCTATATTTTTGGATATTCTAAGGTGCAGCACGGTCCACATATAGAACACTGTGATACGCGGAAAACAAAACAAGCTGAAGACTACCTGTCCTGTTCACAACAGCTATCCTGGTAGAAATGGCTAGACTTTGGCACGGTCACTACTTATCGGAATCCGTCCAGGTTGTCCTCGCCAGACTGCCGATGGCCAAGCTTGGCGGATGCTTCGGTCACAGGGATTGCGATGTCAAACTTGGCACCGAGAAACACCGAAAGGCAAGCTTCGACTCATTCACGCAATTGACACAACTGACTGCTTTGCAGTGGCGCGCGTTTGGGGCCCTGATCACATGGGCCCATGTGCACAAACTTATCCGGTCGTGGGCCCAAAAGCGCTGTATAATTTACGTGATATCAACCGTGCGAGGCCTGTTAAGTGCTTGACTTCTGTATCACGACGCTCGTTCATACCGCTGCATCGCGTCCTGAAAGACCTCAGAAGACTTTGCCTCGCGAATCATGTCGAGTGGAGAGTATACTCGGCTGATCGATGCAAACATCAACATATTCGGCTTGACGCAATATGACGGGTTAACGCAGTTCTTTGCAGAGGGCACGTACGCCCTGCCTCAGGTCAGAAAACCTGCAGCATCGCTTCAAAGCAGCACGACATTACTGTTACTTGAATGGAACAAGGCCTGTCTGTATGTCGCTGTCCGAGCTTCAACTTGACCAGTCGTGACGAAATGCAGCGACATATGTCGTACAATTGTAACGAGTATAGTGCATTTGTGCTCATATTTCTTCTCGGTTGTATAACAGCATCATCAGATGTACACACGTACCATTCCGCAGCTGTACTATGTCTGCATCAGTCCCGGACGACCCCTTACAAGTTAGACCAACGTTGATCCTAGGGTTGTCGCGTCATCGTCACTGGGCACATTGTGTGCTGTTGCATACCACCCTTCTTCGGGCCTGCCGGCTATGTCAACCATAAGACCCATCAGCACGCTTGTAAAGTGGACACAGTGTCTGCAACTAGTTCTGTTTCTCACAGGTTGCAGGGTGGGTCATTGTTTGTGGCTTCAGTGCTGTGTTTGCGCTCATCGCCCTCTTCTTGGTCTGGATAGATGTCAAGTTTGCAGGACACAAGTACAATTCTGAGCAGTTCAACACAGTGGGTCGGAGCGTGAAAGCAGGGCTGATAGGAGTGGACGTGGTGTCACATTTCACGTGGGCATCAATCTTGTTGGGTTGTGTGGAGCTGAGTTATCTCAATGGGGTATCCAACTCCATGTGGTATGTCCTTACATGCTTGGCCTTTTGTTTGCAGTTTGTCCTTCTGAGTCAGATTTTGGCAGATGACGCTGAAGTATTGGCTTTCGTTGTCGTGCAGCACTAGTGCTTTTGAGTCATACTCCCATCTGGCCTGCAGGTATGCAAACACAGGCATGAACACATTCTTTTTTGCTATGACGTCATTGGAGCTGAAGCACAGAGCACCTAAGGTGATTGCTCGTCTTGCAATGTCTGCTTTGTTCAGCATGCTGCTTTTGGTGCAGCTTCTTTCGCATCCAGTCTTCTGCTGTTGCAATGTGCAACAATGCGCATTACTTCCTGACATTCTCTCATGTGTGTCAGCTTGATCGTGATCCAATGCACCTGCAGCTCATGCTTCCTGTTAGCTGCATGCATGGACGCTGCCAAACATGAGCATACATGACTCATTTAGGCATCAGTGATGGCCCAATCATGCAAACACAGTACAGATGATGGTTTCCACATGAATGTGCATGCATACTTTCCCAAAATGCATTGTGATGGTGGTGTCATGCTAGATGTTGCTTGCACGTAGGCGCATACCTTTCTGGAGATCATTGAAGTGCGATGGGGCTTTTGGGCTCACATGCTGTTTGGCTTCTATGCTTTCATGACCAACTTCATTGTCTCCATAATGATGGTTATGGGCGCTGTTGTGGTCACACACACTCTCACGGGCGTCAATCAATATGGTCAGCCGCCATACCGTTGTTTGATGTGTCATGGTGGCTTCATAGTGTTGATCAACCTCACCAGCCATCAACCTCACCAGCCATAACGATTTGCTGACTGCAAACCCTGGAGCGTTTACATGCACATGGCTATGCACAGACATGCATGGTGGTGATGTGCTAACCTTAATGCCTCATTTCTATCCAGATGCACTCGTGGCTGCATAGGCTTGCCTTCGAGTAATGGCAATAGTGCACCCCTGCCAGGCTGTGTGACATACTCTGTACATGAGTAAAGCTCAGTACCTGCTGGTGTCACCTTCACCGCTGCTGCCTGCTCCACCATAGGCCTTCTTTAAGCTTGTGTGGTGTGTGCTGCAGCACTGAGCATGATCATTCCTCTGGGAGTGTGCCTGTACGCAGTCACCGGAGGCCTGAAAGCCACTTTCACAACATCCTACATCCACACAGTCATCATCTTTGGAGTCTGCTGTCTCTTCATGTTCAAGACCTTCAGCGGAGGAGGAATTTTGGGCAGCATTGACTTAGTAAGATAGCACTATTCCATAGCAGTATCCAGTCAGTACGAAGTGTTTGTGAACCTTCATGATCATGTTTGTCAGCATTGCCCAGTTGCTGCATGTGCATCAGTCAAGCATGCATGTGTACTTGACACCGTTGCACACGTGTGCAGTTGCTGCATGATGTGCACTGCATGTTATTGCCCTCTGGCACTTCCATGCAGGATGAGTGTCCTTTGGCACGCTGTGTACATACAATGCTGAGGCAGATCTGGTACCAAAGCCAATGAATGGTGGTGGTAGCACCACCAGTGACTGCTCATGTGATCATAAATGCATCTTCTATTGCTGATGCTGGTGCTAGGTCAGTTGGGTCTAGCTGACCCTCACACCCAAGACAGTCTTGACCTTTGCAGCATACAACTGCATAACCTGAGGACTTCTGACATATGTTGCAGATGTATGACCATCTGGTTCAAATGGGCAATGCAGTACCGATTCCTGGCAACAAGTCCGGCAGCTACCTCACAGCCTTCAGCCTTCAGGGCTTCTACACAGACATCAATGGCATCATTGCCGGGTTTGTGCAGATCTTTGTGGACCAGAGTTACTGGCAGAGTGCTGTCGCTGCCAGCCCTATGCAAGCTGTCAAGGTCAGGCTTGCCCAAAATGCTTGTGCTGTCATTGGCATCATCACTTCCACATGCCCTCATGCTGAATATGTGCGCAGTTGCTTCTGCATGCTCACAGGCAGACTTGCAGACAGCCCTTGAATGTAGCCTTTCAGCAGGATGCATGGAAGATGTCATGCTGGCAATCTGCACATGTCCTGTCCATTTAGCCTTGTGTATGGGGCCAGCCGGAAGCTTGTTGCATGTCACAGCATGTGCTTGCGCCAGCCACTCTGTCACCGACAACATGGATCTCTGCCTGGCTTGTCCAGTCTCCCGGCAAACTGATGTCCAAAATGTCCTGCAGGGATATATGGTTGGCACAGTGTTGTACTTTGCAATTGTGTACTCCTTGCCAATCAGCATGGGCCTGGCTGCAGTGGCCCTAGATTTGCCAGTAAGTCACTGCCCATCCTTATTACCATTCTGCAAGTTCTGCTCTGTGCTCAGAGTTGCTGTGGATGTTGTGTGTTGATGGAGGAAGCAATGTTTGTGCCTGACAGGGCAAGACGTACCTGACCCACATGAGCAATGCCATTGATGTTGAGGTTCCATCTTGATTAGCAACGCTGCTTTGTAGACCAAGAGCGCCATGATTATGACATGGCAACTGTGCTAGCTGACACAGGATGCCCTCGTGATACATGTTCACATCTCTCCAGTCGTCGTTGTTGCCATGACAGGGCTTTTGGTTGCTTTTGGTGACATGCAGGGGGCTTGCACGGTTGATTATGCCCACTGACCTTTCTGTTGGTCTGCAGCTAAGCGGGGATGAAGCATCCAATGGGTTGGTCTTGCCAGCAGTGGCCATCGTGTACTTTGGCAAGGCTGGTGCAGTCCTGGTCGTCATCATGTGCTTCATGGCTGTCACCTCCAGCGGCGCCGGAGAAATTCTGGCAGCTGCCAGTTTGTTCACCTTTGATATTTACCGCAAGTACATCCGTCCAAAGGTATGTCCAGATGTGGCCCATCTTGGGCACTGCAACATGTTACCTTGCTGCAAATGCATCTGCCCCAACATAGGCAAGCTTACAGTGAGCTGCGAGAATATGAAGACTTGTGTGAGGCATAGACATGCATGAGTGCGCAGTCTCAATTTAGGCCCACCTCTTGGCTATGTTCCTCCAGGCAACTGGCAAGGAGCTGCTGGCTGTTTCCCGGTCTGCTGTGGTGGTCTGGGGAATCATCATTGGCTTAGCCTGCTGTATGTGCACTGGAGGTAAGCTCTGTCAGACGTACGGTCTTGCTTCAATATTTGAGTTGTTGTTTGACCTAATAGCAGTGACAAGCTATTGTCTGTCAGTAGTGTCTAAGCAAGTGCTTGTAAGCCATGTATCAAAGCATGGCGCAATCATGCTCATAGCTGAGTGGCCACGGAACTTAGGTTATGCACCACATGTCTCACATGTATGCTCAGCTTTTGCAGTGCCGTGACACTGAAAAAGCTGCGTTCCCGATGTCTGCAAGCACTTGCTCAATAGCCAAGATCTCCATCCAGCCCCTGCATCAGCCACAGGCCTAAGCTCTTTTCTTGTCATTTATATGTGTCTGGGCGCAGCATCAGCAACAAGTCATTGCATGCAGTCCTGCATCAGCAGGTACCTTTTGAGCAACTCACAGTATCTGTGCATGTGAATGCAGCCAGCATCAGCTACAACTTCATGGGGGTTTTGCTGAGTGTGTTTGTGGGAGGAGCAGTGCTTCCTGTGTCCTTTGTGCTGTTTTGGGGGGGCTGCACCGCCCTGGGGGCTTGTGTGGGTACCATCCTTGGCGGCATCTGCGGTGTCATTGCATGGGTGGTGACTGCGCAGAAGATGTATGAGACTGCCAGCGTACTGTCACTACAGAACAATGAGCCTGTTCTGGCTGGCTGCTGTGTTGGGGTTGGCCTTGCAGCCGTCGTCTGTACTGCCATTGTAAGTCGCCCCTGACCAGTTGAGCCAGTATGTGCGCATTGTATTGCTGTGTGATGGCACAGATGACATCATGTTCACCTGAGCATGTGCCAGGTTGCAGCACCAAGTCCTGCATGGGCTGTCTGCGTTGTGTGACGGGCTGTCCTGTCTGCTCACTAAGTTCCTCTGAAGATCCAACAAGGCCGTTTGCATGCACACCTTGGTGTCCTGGGCAGCCCGGTATAACACTTGGCTTCTCATTAAATTGACGCCGAAAGGTGTAGTCTTTTCTTTTCTTTTCTGCACACCTTGGTGCCTCAGCACAATCTCAAAAGCTACACTGTTGGACTGCTGTTCTCGTGAAGCAATGCATTGCAGTGGAGGACTATGCTGATCCACGCTCAGAGTGGTATTGCTTGTAATGCAGTGGCTGACAAACAACAGCAAAGCAGTGATTGCATTGTGCAGTCCCTGATCAAGCCAAACAAGGAGAGCTTTGACTGGTCCCTGTTTGACCATGACATCATCCTTTCAGACAAGGGCGAGAGACTGGGAATGACTCAAGAAGGAGTCGACTCGGCAGCTTACATTGCCAGGATGAGGAAGTATGTCTGGGTGGCATCTGGGGTCTTCTTCTTGTTAGTTCAGGTGCTGTGGCCCCTGCTGTCCCTGCCTGCCGGCGGTGTCTGGTCTAGACCCTACTTCAAGTAAGACTTCTCACTTGGTGTGCTTGCTTCTGACATTGCTTTGTCTTCAACTTTACCTGACCGTGTTTGACCTATGAGCTTTTGAATGGTGTTGTATGGCTTTGTATGCTGCATCTGCATGACCTGACTCTGTTGTGAACAACATCGAATCTGTGCAGCTGGTTGTAGTTTGTTGACTGACACAGCCAGATAAGTGGCGTGAAGCTTCTGTTATATTGGAATTTGTGGATGTGCTATCTCAAGATGCAAGGCTTGCGTATGACTGCAGCACCATGTACAGCGTGTGGATGTGGCATGTGTCCGGTGTGAACTGTGTCCGCCACTGCTTGTGCAAAATGAAACTGCCCAAATTGCATGCATGACAGACAGTCGTGTGAGATGACATATTGGTGTGTTCATAAATTTGTAGGCTGTGGGTTATTATTGGCTTCATCCTGATTGTGGGTGCCAGTCTTTTGGCAACAATCCTGCCTATATGGGAGGCAAGAGCCCTCTGCTTTGTCATCATCAAAAGAATGCTACGCTGGGATACACCAAAGAGGGGCCTCAACTATGATGGCAATGAGTACTCTCACAACGGCAATGTTGTGGTGGGTGATGCTAATATCGACACAACAGCAGGCAAGGGCTTTGGCACAACAACCAGCCCTGCTCATGCCCCTGCTATGAATGACTCAGCACATGGTGGTGACAAGGCCAGTACTGCCTTGAAAATGGCAGCCTAAATGGGGATGGCCATGAACATTTTGGGCGCCAGATGCTTCAGGGTCAGGCCATAGAAAATGTTGTCATCATTGCAGTGAGGCTATATGGTGCTGACATACTGGGTCCCTGTACTGTTGAGACTGCAAGAAGCACCTATTCTGATAAGTTGTAGAGTTACAACGGCCTGCTCTGTACGGCGTATTCAGTTTGATTTTGTACTCATTTGCTTATCTGTCTTGTGTTTTTGTCAGGCAGCTTGTCTTTATGCATGCAGTCATGCACTTGTTGAGTATAGTGTGGAAAATGCCTCCAGTAATGTGTTTCTTGTCCTCCAGATACGTACATCATCCAATGCTACTTGCAGCAGTTGCTCATCATGAAGCGTGAATCTGGAACACTGTGCAGTCATGATAATATTGGTGCTGATAGTCCTGTTTTGGATTGTGCTGAACTTGCCAACATCCTTGCTTTTACAATTTGCTGATGCACTTCCAGGGAGGCATCATGTCATGTTTTCATAGTTAAATCCATGATTGTACCCCTCGTAGGCTTTTTAGCATTCCAGCATTGGAAGCGTCATGTAGGACAGAGTGACGGTCATGTAATATAGCTGCCTCATGTGCATCCCTCAAGCATTACTTTGCAGCCTCTCTGCAAAGGGGCCCATTTGCTGATGAACATGGCCTGCATGCTATAGAGTTGAACGGCTGCCACATTGAGGTCAGATGGGAGCCGAAGTCACATGCATGTGTCCACATGGGGTATACACAGATAAACCAATGAGTCACATCCTGGCTTGCAGTGCAGCAAGCTTATTTACGTTTACACTAGTAGACACAGCATCTGCTTTAAAGCCTCATTCTGCTTTGTGAACAACGTGAGTTGTGCCCTGCCTAGCAGTTCCAACGACGACCGTCTCGCGTAGATCGTATGGTTAACTGTCTGTCAGCACACGTAGCCGGGTCTGTTCGGCATAGCTGCTCATTGCACGACAGAACTTTCAACAAATCAAGAAGGTGCTTTGCACCATTTCGGCAAAGCCAGAAGCAGACAGGATGTTATCACAACCCTCACAACTCTAGGCCAAGACGGTCAACGCAGCAGCAGAAAGCGCACTGCAGCTCCGGTGCAGATCCTGCAGCGCACACGGTCAGCAGAAGGGCCCTTGGGCTATGCGCAGCGCTACTGGCTGTGCAGGTGCGTTCTTTTCATAGAAAGCTTGATCATGACAGTGTTCAGGCTGCCAGCAAGCATATGCGCAAGTGCAGTGGGGGCAAGCCAATGCAGCAGCGCAAGCTAGTCCTGTTCCCTCATACTCCTTGGCAGCATCCAGTCAACAGCAAACGAATCAGGTGAGCCATACTTGAGCTCTGCCTACAGCTTGTATGACTTTCCCAGTTGCTCTCAACTGCTATGCTTTCATGGCAAAATAGACCACACACACTTGATGCGCAGGTGTTGCCAGAAGCCACTACTGTTCTGCAGCCAGGTAGTACAGCATCAAAATTTAAGCCTGGTCAAAAGCAGGTAGGACCAAGCTTGGCACGCAGTACAAAGCTCAATGCAGAAAGCGCTACAGGGACAGAGTTATGTTGCTTCACACGTACGAGTACAGTCCTATTGAGGCTGTTGTTTCCTGCATGCCTGTGCACGTGCAATTGAATGCTGATATGATGCTGATGGCACCGGTGTATGCAGGTGCTTGCAATCAACAAACGGGTTCAGACACAGAATAATGCACCTCTAGGCTTTCCAAATTTTGTGAGGGATGGATATGAAATCATCATCCTGGCTGATGGATACCAAGAGTCCCAAGATGGTCTCATATGGAAGGTAGTGTATCAGCATGCCACATGCTGCACTTTGAGTGCTGTTGCTTCAGGGCTTGTTCAGCAAGGGATGCAGGTCTGCTGGCCTGCATGTGTTGCATATCTTGCCAAGTATCAGCAGGCATTGATCAGTCCACTTGCTTGCTATCACTTGCTGGTCTCACAGGCTTTGCTGCGGCGCTGCGGGAGTCTGTGACTGCTAATCTGATATATGACATCTGCACCAGTGGTGTATCCACATGTTTCCAATTACAATGCTGAAACAGGATTTTGAGGAGGGAAAGGGTGCCTTGCCGGAAGATGGCCAGCAAGTCACCTTTGATTACACGGCTTACAATGAATCAGGGTCCCGGATAGACAGCACCTACACAAAAGGCCGGCCTGCGCAGACACGCCTTGGGATCAATGGTCTTATCCCTGGTGAGGCATTCTGTATTGCCCCATTGTGTCTTGCTCCGCGAGCATTTAAATACAATGTGAAAGCAAGCAGATTTTACAATCTGCAGTGTGAGCTGGACAGGCAGCATCTCTTGTGCCGCTTGCAGTAGCCACGATCTTTGCTCTGTGAGATTCCATGAGAACTACTGTAGTGTCTGTATCATCTGAAGCAATGCTGCACAACTGACCTATTTGGCATCATGGCATGTCTGCATTGCCTATGTCTCCAGTCGAGCATTCAATGCTTCACAAACTGTCCAGCAAGAGCATGCCATCAAAACTCTGCATGTATGCACCAAGCTGGTTTGTTGCTCACAGGTTTTGAAAAGGGCATCAGAAGCATGAAGGTTGGTGGGAAACGACGACTGGTGGTCTCTCCTGCACTTGGACCCCCTGTTGGTCCATCTACATTTTTCAGTGCCAAGCAGTGTGAAGTGTTTGATGTGGAGCTGCTGGATATCAAGTCATGTCGTCGACGTCAAGTTGCCATGTTCTCAGATGTTGTCTGTGAGTGAATGCTTCCTGGTGTCATATTTGGATTTTGGGTCCCACAGGTGCATGAAGTATCAAATTAGCTCATGCATCTGATGCATATTGGTGTTTAATTGTTTGGGCAATCCAGCGTGATGCAAGCCTAGGTCGAGTACCCTAAATCTGATTTATACCCTGACGCAATCAACATCACTGACTCTGTATTGGACACAAAGGCAGAAGGCTGTAATACTTCTGCACACAAAAACGCATTGTAGAGCAGCAAAATTATAGACATATCAGCCTGGCTGGAATCTGGCTTCTGCAAGTTGCAAATAACAGCAATCACTGTCAGGACACTGCTGTACAGTACATGTACTACACAGCGTGCCACCTCAAAAACATCTCAAGGTTCCCATGGTTGCCTGGTTCTTGCTGCAGTCTGTATCACATTGCATATGGCAGGCACTGCAGATAAAGGGCATACGAGAAAAGACGTTGAACACACACAGTTGCCGTTGTACTGATCTATAGGTGATTCTACTGGTGACGCTCTACATCTAAAGGCAAGCAGGTGTCTGACAGGTGGCAAACGGTATGGTGAAGCCTGGCAATGGCATTGAGCAACTTAATGTGCTGCAGTCTGTGTCAGTACTGAGCAGATCACTGCATGCGAGATGCAAATCGGTCGACCCAGCCAGCCTAGATCAGCTGGGAGGTTTAGCTCTGCCTGTAATTGAGAAGCTGCGAAATCCAGAGGCAGTTGCAGGTGGCTTGCTTGCATCTGATGTAGAGGCTGCTGCGCCTGAGGCAGGCCACATGTTTGTTTGCTGCACAGGTTGCTGCAGCCCTGGATTTGACACAGTGGGCCGAGATGCAGTCTGCAACTGCTGCGTAACACCTGTAGATGGCCGCTGACTAAGTGCAGAGACCTGTTTCAGCTGCTCAAACTGCAGCTTGTCCCTCTCTTGTCCCTCTCGGGAACGTGCTAAACGAGCCCGTTCGTCCTCAAACAAAAGGCGTTCCAGCAAATATCTCTCTAAGACCGTGCCTGATTTGTTGGGCGATGCGCTTGGGTGGTGGAGCTGTTCAAACCTGCTGGCTGCCGTCTGGATCCTTTCAAGGCTAGCAACGTTGCTTTTTTGACAAGCCTGTAGCCAAGCTTGGTGCTTTGCTAGTTCCGAGGACTCTTGTTCGTCGGGATCAGTTTCAAGAGGCTCTTCAGCCCCAAGAACCTGTCACCCGACAAGAAGTCAGCTTTCCAGACTGTTTGCATCCCACACACGTCATGCGGGCAAACGCGGGCGTGCTCAGAAAGCAGCAAGCCTTACGTGCCAAGCTATCAAGCGATCAAAAGCGTCTGCTCCGTTGATAAAAGGTGTGTTGTTGTCAAGGAGGCACACACGCCGACAGTCCAATTGGGTGGCTTCAAGTTGATGTCTTCGCGCTTCTGTTTCGGCCAGCTGAGCTGCCAGCTGCGTTTGCATGGGCTGTGCACCAGGCGCGCACCAAGGTCGCGACAGTGAGTCAGAGGCTGTGGCTAGGGCTTCTCTGTACCGGCCCTACGAATAGGGCTTTTCGTAGAAGTTAGCACAGAAATTGCTGCATCCACTTCGCGCAGCGGAAGGTTGTCTGGACAGCAAGTCATTTTTCCCAGAAGTCTTCCAGCGTATGCACCGCCTGGCAAAGTTGTTGTGCCGCAGCAGACACGCTCTGGCTCCGCACTGATCAGATAACATGGACTGTTGGAGACTGTACGGACCGAGACGTATCTGACATCAGCAATGTTTGGGTATCAGTACGATCCCTATCAAATGTCTCTTGGCTACACACAACCTGTGGTCACGCATTTTAGCATAGACGTAGAGTGCGTGGCGACAGGAACTGATCACAACTCCCGAAGCGTCGCTCAGATCGCTCTTGTGGTAAGCAGGACGGATTACTTTCCACCCATTACATATATGTCCAATTACATTTGTTTTGCTCATGGCTATGCAGGACCAATTCGAGAGGGTCTTGCTGAATGTGTGAGTGCCTCGCAGCCTGAAGCTTGCAGCAACTGCGGTCTCAGCCTGTGTAATTGCCACACTGCTGCTTTCGGGCCCATTACCAGACAGGCATGTTGTGAACCTCCTGGCGTCCCCAACGAGTCATGCTGATGCTGCAGGTATGTGAAGCCAGAACAGCCGGTTGTCTCATATCTCACGCCTCTGACAGGGTGTGTTAGAAGGCTTGCAGTTTGACATGCACAGTATGCCTTTACACATGTTTGCGTCATATCACAATAAGCATCTACTTTGTTGCAGGCTTACTCGGGACCTGATTGAGCTGCAAGGTGTTCCGTTTCAGCAAGGCATCCACTACCTGAAAAGCTTCTTGCCAGCATCAGCAGTCTTGATTGGTCAGAACATTGGACAAGACGTCCGTTGGCTTCAACTGAAGGAAGGGAGAGACTTTCAGGTTGCGCTTTGCTGCTGAGACCAAGTGTTGCTGTGAAGCCCTGTGCTCAACTCCAGCTTGTGAACTGCAGGCATTACTTGATCTTGCCGGCATCTATCGAGCCTGGAACACCAAATACAATACCTGGTCAATTTTTGGTCAAGATCATGTAGCAAGAGTACTAATGAATTATCCAGTAGCCAGCAATCATGATGCAGTAGGAGACGCCATCAAGTCAGTGCGTCTGTACAACTTGTCACAACAGCTGCAGCAAGATCCTGAAGCGTGGCAGCAAGCACAGGTGTGTTTTTGATCCAACTGTCCAACGCCATGCACACAAATGCTGCCTTTGCACATGGGACCATTTGGTGGCATGATGGTGAAATGCAAGCCGTGCCTGCTCAGTGTTCAATAGCACAGCTACATAGCCCAAAGCTAGCTGTTTGTGCTTGCAGCAAGTTTTGAGCTCACAGATCTTACTGGTGCCATCTGTGAACAAACTCGTTCTTGTATTAGCTCAAAGCTAGCTGTTTGTACTTGCAGCAAAAGTTGCTGGCAATGCCTCCAGAGCCATCATTTGCCAAGCAGAATCCTTCATATGAGGGCGTTTGCATGGGCAACCGAAAGACCTGCACATGTGGCGCTCCCTTTCTTGGATGATGAAGCATATTATGTTGTGAACATCAGCCTCCAACCAACCTCACGGTCTGTAGACCAGCTGGTTCAAGAGTATCAGTCTGATCCTTGTTCTTAGGTACAGCATACAAACTTTGTATGTCGTGAAAGCACGGCATCTCAGCAGTCATAGCAAGGCATCTCGGCAGTCAGCATGTACATTGACTATGCAGAGCTAGAGACAGATGCTCAAATAGCATATACTGTCAGCAGACTCAGTTTGTTTCAGCTTTAAATCTAGATAAAGTTCAACGTGCTGCTTGGAATGTGTGGTAACAATACTGTTCAGGCAGCGAAAGTCTTGAAACAACGTCTCAACTTTTGCACAATGCCAACTCATCAACCGCCTGGCACACGGCAACACCTCAAAGAAATGAGCAAAGACATATACACCATCAGATTGAGTGCATGACTTGATTATCTAGCACAATCCTTGTGGAAATGATCAAGCAACCTTGGTGACATGTGCCCAGCAACGAACTGCGTCAAAAGTCTAACAATGATAGACTATGCGTGCCATCAGGCAGAGTTTTGCAATGTCATGTTTTCCTGATCAGTGTCAGAATCCCGGCCTGCTACTGAGCAAAGCCTTCCTGTGGCAATGCATAGAACATCAGCAGGAACCTCTTTGTTCCCAGTAAACCTGTCAAACACTGCCAGCACCTGATGTACAGACAAGCTGACATCACCAGTGTAGACTTGACCTTCGTCTGGGCCAGCCCCATGCCTAGCTAGAGTCCAGCGCCCATTGTGCTTGCCATAGAATGAAACCTTCATGTGTGCTGCCATTACCTTGTCAATGCGAGCCACCCTGCAAAGACAGCAAAGCGTCATTGGTTCATAGCCTTCATGCATCATCTCAGAACAACCTGCAGGCACTGCTCTGCACATCCTTGCATGTAGCCAAAGCTTTCTGTGCTGTGTGCTGTAATGGCACAAATGCTGTAATGCATTCAAACGAGTAGATTATGTATGTTGTACAGATGCCACCTGAGCACGACAGCCAAATCAAGTTTGGGTTTGTGGTATGTTGTGCCTGTCAATGAATGTCACAGAGCACATAATTTCCTTTCTCCTGTACTGAATTTGAGCTGTGAGGGAGAGCCGGGGGACCTACCAGCACCATTTGGAAGGAAGTATCTGCAACTGGGTCAAGTCATTGACATACCCAGCTGCCACAATCACATTGCGGCCAGGCAGCAACTCAGTCTGACATACGGCATGCAGGCCACGCATATGCATATCTGGAGGCAGACACCTCTCCTCGCTATGTGCATAGCTGCGTTTCCGGCCGCTGCTGGTAGCATTCATACCCAGGGCAATTTGTGCGCTCTGCGCAAGGGTATGCTGAGCCTTCGCAGCAGGCTGCAGAAGGGCCCCCTGCCCATTGGATCTGAGGGTTGAAGGGGACAGGGGCGGTCGTGTGGTAAGAGCTGGCCCCTTCACAGCATCTGATGCTGCATCAGTCCTGGCTGTCTGATTGCTGTCAAAATGCACTGTTCCTCTCTCAAAAGGCACATTTGGCAAGCTTGCCTGCCTGAGGTGGCACCCTGTTGGGCGACCTATGAATGCCCCCTGGGGGGCTTTAGGGTTGAGGCCAGCCTGAGTGGGGGCCATTTGGGAGGAGTAGTGGGGAGCTGCTGATGAGCCCTGGTGACTCAGCATTGGGGTGGTTGCTGAATGAATTGGCATGTCTGCCATGGCAGCAAAGGGGCTCTGAAGCACCGGCTTGCTATTGCCCGGCAATATGTTTGTAACATGCATAAGCTGATGCTGCCAGCAAGCATGCACGGGGCTGACACCTGGATTGCTCGGCAAGGCAATGGCACCAGTGGGCATATAGCTGCTGTCATTAGCATAAGGTCCAGCTGGATGTGAGGCACTGACCGTGTTGTCAGCTATGTGGCTGAATGCAGACTGCCCATTGCAGTCAGCCAGGCTGCCGGGTGTGTCAGCAGGCAAGCCAGCAAGCAGATGCAATGGGTTGCATACATGCATGCCTTGCTGCAATGCGCATAACAGGACGCAGCACTAGCCTGTCGGCACCTCTCCTGCTGTCTGTGTATCTGTGCTCAGCTGGCTGTGCGTCTACTGCCTCAGCCACGACCTGACCTGCCGTCGGGATGTCACAGCATGCCTCATCTCTCAAAACACGCAGGGGAGCTGCTGGTGTAGCTGCCGTTGAAGCATGCGTGGCAGCATGATCAGCATGATGCAGGACATCTGATGCAGTGGAGGGCATCTGCTGTGCGGATATGGTGGTTTCTGTCCAGGTGGGTGGTGACAACACCAGAGCATGGCCAGCAGGTGCTGGACCTGCTGTTGAAGCAATGTCAACTGCTTGCTGTACAGCGTTGTTGGCTTCTGGCTCAGCTGCTGCTGCAGCTTCCACTGCTTGCAGCAAGGCAGACGTCGTGGCAGGCAGTTCTTCAGCCCAATCCCAGCCTACAGAAACACAACAGATCACAAGCTGATTGCAGATGTTTGGGTATCAGGACCTGCGTGATGCCCAGTTGCTGAAAAGCACAAGGCAGAATGGGTAGATGGCAGCCTTGCATCTTGCACTGCAAATTGGCCTTTGGCTAGCTTCATGTCCGCGTACACAGCAGGTTCAGCGCAGACAAGAACATACAAGGAACCACAATGCGCACCTGAGCGTTCTGCAGGTGCTGACAGAGGTCTGTTCATGGAGGGCATGGTGGCCCCGCCCTGTGAGGGCACTCTGGACATGCCCTGTGAAGCTGCCGAGGCCGGCCTGCGACACCTTCTGGACCTGGCTTTCTTGGGACAAGAGAAGATCTGGGGTGCCTGAAGACTGCCATCAAACAGCGGTGCAACCTGGGGGATCTCACATGGTGATGCTTGCAACCGGAGGTGGTCTGCTACCTTGGACATCAGCGTGTCTTCATCCATGTAGCGCAGAGCAGACTTGAACGCTCTCATCACCTTGACTCTGGCTGCTTCTTGCATCTGCATGCAAGCACCAACTTGCAGTCGCTCCATGCTTTTGCAGGCCTGTAGTGTTCATTTATTCTTCAGCATACTGCATGGCTGATGTTTGCTGACCCTATACATGTGCTGCTGATGCATGCATGCAGAAGTGACAGTCTGATGGCAGGCAATCTTGCTGAGAGATCACAGGAGCCACATGTGTGTAATCATACTTTGCTGTCTCTCAGGTGAAGGAGCCCTGCAGACAAATCATGGACATGCATGAAAGTCAGTCAAATAGAATCCCAACTGGGCTTCAGTAAATCGAAAGTCTGCAACTGAACTTCCCCAACAAGACTGAAATTTCCCTCACAGACCTTCTTGCAAAAGTCACCTGATGTGCAGTTTGTCTAGCTGCAGCAATCCAGGCGGCTTGATCAGCCAAAAGTCCTGTGCCAGCCCTGACAGCAGCATACTCGGCTTGCAGTTGCTCTGCATGCCTGTCCAGCCTGCTACCAACGTCTGCTTCTGTCCCCAGGCATGGGCGTTTCCTCAACTGCGTGCTGGGCTGTTCGCCTGAACGCTCTGCCTTGGCCTGGAGGTGGCAGGCTGGTTGCGGTGAGGCAACTGGTTGCTGCAAGGTAGCATTGTAAGGCTGCTCTGCATCTGGAAGCAACTGCTGCCTGGCTTGCACATGGTTGGGGACATAAGTGGCTGCAGCTGACACAGCTGCCTGGCTTGGCACATGACAGTATTGTGGCAAGTGACATTGGCGGGACGTGATTTGAGGATGGAAGGTGTGAAAGGCAGGAGCTTGGGGCTGAGCAGCCTGAAAGGCAGCAGCTTGGGAATGAGCAGGTGGCAAGTCTAGGGTGTGAAGAGGTTGCTTTAGGGAAGATGTATACTCCATTGTAGCAAAGCCACTTTTGTTTGTTGCCTCCATGCCACTCCTGGTGTGCTTTATGTCGGACATTGAAAAGGTGCTGAGCCTGCTTGACGAGGCGCGCTGCACGCTTGGCTGCCTTGCAGCAGGCTGTGTGCTGATGCTCATGGCCCAGGGAGCTTCAGCTGTTTCCCAGTCTAGTTTGTGCTTGTCAAGCCACCTGCAGAGCACAGTGTGATGTCAAGTGACAGGAGAAGTGCCGAACGCTGCTGGCCGGGCCATTATCTGAGCATGCGCTCCACAGCCAAATGTAATGTTACCTACGTGTCCACGTTGAAGACAAAGCGCTTCTGCACTATGGCCTTCTTTGCTTACTGTATCTGGCGGGACCTGCAGTACTGGCAGGCCAAAGTCAGTGTGCAAATTCCACAGGTGGCTGGACGATAGTCCATTCGTAGTGTAGCAAAAGGGAAGAAGACGCCTCAAAAGAAACTGTACCTACCTGTCAGGTGCGCGACGAAAGGGTACGAGGTGTGCCGTGGCACTGCTCGACTGTTACTGTTCAGACCTATTCTCTATATAAACTAGGCACAACTACGTCACATACTCGGCAAGGTGATGCGACACACTGTCTACCTCTTGCAGTTAGATAGACACAGCGGATGATCAATTAATCATTTCTGGATTTGCGCTTGCTGTACTTCCGCTCTTTCTGCGTTTGACCCTAACAGGAGAGATCAACGTCTAAGCGGAACGCAGGGCCGCCTGTCCAACCGGCACTCCTTTGCTGGTCTTCACGTGCATAAGATAATTGCTGTATGCCAGGGAAATGGCACAGCGCTGAGCTTGTCAGCCTGTATGACCTATCGTAAGTTGAACGCGCTGTTGGACCAAGTTCAAAATTAGCTCCTCGTTGTTGCTCTGCTTACTCGCTCTGGTAGTTTGACCTAACAAGGTCAATTCAGACCACAGCTCTGCCTTGGAAGTCAAATGTATTGTTAAGTGCCGACGCGCGGAGGCTCTCATGAATAGCAACGCTTCTCACCATGGCTGAACTCAAACAGGCGATACGCTAAGTGGGACGTTGACTACCTTAAGTCGAGCAAATCGTCTGAGTGATCTTGTGCGCCACACTTGAACTACGCACCCCCAGACACTCCATTGTAGCTGTCAAAATGCCCGGAAAAGAGGCCGACACTCGCGAGACAAAGGATTGCGGTGAGTTTCTCAGCTCCGCATGTCCCCTTCCCTCTCAAGCTTGAACAGCATGCGTCACAATTTGCAGCTAACTGTGGCGAGACCGAGGATCTGCTCAGATGCAGCAGATGTCACGCGGCATACTTCTGCTCAGCAAAGTGCCAAAAGGTATACGTTGCACGATGCCTGCACCTTCCACAGCGTCAAACCCCTGTTGTTGTCCTCCCCACTCTGCAACACAAACATATTTGACACGCAGGCATATTGGCCATTTCACCGAATGTCCTGCCACACGAACGAATTTGCGGATGCTGTTGAAGAGGCAGAGCCAAAGTTTGCAGGCTGGATGCGTTGTCATGGCAAACTAGCTGTCCTCAAAGATGATGAAATTGAGAGGCTAGAACGGGCAGGGGCAGCGACCATGGGTGTTAGCAGAGCTGAAGTCATGGATTCAATGTACAACAGGCTGGAACCAAAGCCCAAAGGTGACATCATGTCCTGCAGGTCACCTGTTGCCCTAGCAGGGCATCAGGTTAAGCCTGCCTTAGAGCCTGCCAGGTTCTAAGGCAGGCTTTGACCACAGCGCCTAACATTGGGACGTACGAGATGTGCAAAGCCACGGTTGTCCTCAACCCCTGTGGCAACAGACACATCTGAGACTTTTGTGTACCCACTTGTGATACACCTCAAGATCGCAAAAGATGCAACTCATGTATGTGCTGCATGTATGACTGTACTTCAGCACTCGTCTTGTCAATGAGCTAAGTGTGGGTTTCTGTGATGGTCTGCAGAGCCTTCTTACAGTGCTGAAGAACTGATAGCCATGAGACTGTCTCATGAATCAACTGCAAATCAAGTGAGTAATTTTGTGATCAATCTTACCTGAGCATGCCGGTGTCTGGCTTCGTGGTTCCATAAATCTTGAACTAGCTAGCTTGCCATGCCACTTATTGCCTTACTTGCCTGCAAACATATGTTTGTGCAGTACTGGCATCATATGCTCTGCCTCGATCACACCAGCTCTGTGGTTCTAATTGAGGCTTCAAATCGAAGTTTGACAGTTTTGCTCAATCTATATGCATTACCGCAATGTGCAGGCATATTCTCTGCCTCAGCATCAACTTGCCTGGCAGCAGATACAGCCAGCTGAGCATCTGGGGCAGGACTGTTCTACATACAAATGGAGCCAAAGTCAGACAGAGGTTGATGTGTATGTCCAGATTCCTACCCAGATCAGGCGACACGAGGTGATCTGCTTATCGTTGCTTTTTGTTATGCACAACTCTGCGTTGCTGTCTAGTGCATTGCTGCTGATCTTTGCTGCCCCTAGCATGCCTGGCATGGTACTAGGTGTTCCTTGCCAATTCACCAATGTGTTGTTCTGAGCAAAGCAGACCTCAAGTCTGAAGCAAAGGCATCTGGTCTGTCATGGGAGTGTTGCTGTACATGCAACACATCAAGGACAGCGCTGCTGCTACTGCAGATTGTCGTCCAGTGCACGCCAGACAAGCTGTTGATCAAGCTTGGGGAAAAGGTCATACTGAATGGGCAGCTGTTCAGCCAGATCAAAAGGGAGGACAGCATGTGGTTGCTAGAGAACAGCATTTTGCACCTTACCATGCTTAAAAGAAACAGACGAGGAAACTATGCAAACCAGTGCACCAATGCTGACACCTTCTGGAAATCTGTGTTAAAGAGTGCTCCCCTTGAGGAAAGGCTGACACTGGCCTACCCTCCTGATAAGTACTATGCACTTCCCTTTGAGGGCTGCGACAGCAGCCATCTGCCATTGAGACTTACAAGCAGCCATGCAGCATCACAGAGACAGCTGGTTGGTCAGCGTGTTCAGGCGCGCAATGAACAGTAAGCGGGGCGCCATTGGCAAGCAAGACCAGGTACTGCAGCTGTGCAGCATGGGGAAGCTGATATTGACAGCTTGCATCACACAGCATCATGCCGGGTGGTTCTGCAGTTGCTGTAACATGCTTGCACAGTAGAAATTTGTTTGCGCATGAGTCAAGCTGCATGAGTCAAGCTGTGTGTGTGCAGCATAGTCAGATCAAGTTGAGTTACAAGCTAAATACAGCACAAACAAGTTGGCCTGCATTTTTAACAGCCAAAGCGCTCTGATGTATTCAGGCTCCTATGTCAGGCAGTATGCAGATGGTTGTGGCATTTTGCAAAACGGTTACCAATGCAGTTGCCCTGTCAGCGCACATCCCTGGGTGCAGCAAACATGTGTTTAGTGTCATATGATGCATCGTGTGGTGTTTTGCAGAATCAGCATTCAGGTATACCCAGCAGGTACCTGACAAAATGATGCCGGGACATGTGTGGAATAATTAATGAATGAATGAGTTTGACTGCCTGCCACCAGATGCTGATTGCATCAGGTACAGAATGCTGTGATGGTGCAACCAATGTCACCTGTACATGTTGCACCCAATGTGAGACAGTCTTGCAGCTGTTTGGCAGACAACACTGTATGCTGTTGCTCACTGCAGGGTAATGCGATGTTGTGCATCAGGAGTCATACAGTGGTATGTAAGTCTATTTCGTTCGTGATCCACCATGACACCACTGGCCGCCACGCGGCTAAGCATCATATCTCTTAATGGCCATGAAGCCAGGGGCTGCGCATTTTTGTGCAAAAGCACCTGGCTGATTATTTGTACTTTTTACAAATTGCCGTTAGGATGGTAAATGTGCTGCAGACAACGGTTTTTGAACTTACATCATCAAACTGTGCATATGTCTGGACCTCGGTCATGCGCCTGCTCCAAATCTCTTTTATACATCGATCACACACAAGTAGATTACGATATTATGAGGATCAGTTCACATAAAGCTGTCAGACGGTCAACTACATCCACCGACAGCATGTGCAGAAACGAGATGTCTATCAAATGGCCAAACAGGATCTGATTGGGGCTGAAGGTACACAAGCAGTTTAGTGAGATCATGCAGTTTAGTGACATCATGCAGTGGGGGCAACTATGTTCAAGAGATAAGAAGTTTGCCCTGTGAAGAATCTGTATTTTACAGACAGACCTATTGTGCAAGGACAATCTTGAAGAAGATTCAGGTCAATTGCTATCACTGTGCCTCAGTGTGGCCTACAATCCAAGGGTGCTGAATGACTTGCTGCAAGGGGAGACGCTGTGTGGGGTCCTTCACCAGCAGCTGCAACACAGCGCGTAGCTCTGTCAATCAAATGAGTGCAACCCAACATACCACAAAGCGGCTGGTGAATTTTAAGCAAATGATCAGTGAAGCTTTTAGGCAGAAAACACGTTACATGTGCTTGTGCATGCGTGGTATGCACAATGAGTGTGCAACATGCTCGACAGAGGCAGACATGTAGCGCATAGAACACAGCAGCCTCTGAATCTGCAGCCAGGTACAGCCAGATAAGCAGAATAAACCACCTGAAGATTGTGTCATGTCAAGGAGGAAGAAATACCTTGCGGATGAGGTCTCTGGCTCCAGAGCTGACAGGGATCTCAGCAGGAAACTTGAGGTCTACCCTCAAGATGCGCTTGTATGTGTTGGAGTGCCCCTCGGCCTCAAAGGGTGGCTGACCAAACAGGAACTCATAGCACAGCACACCAAGGCTCCACACATCCACTGCTGAGTCATGATCTAGACCCTGAACCATCTCTGGTGGCAGGTAGTCTAGGGTGCCACAGAGGGTCTTTCTGCGGCTGTTGGGAGCATGCACTGACCAGCCAAAATCTGCTATCTTGAGCTCGCCCTTCATACCCAGCAGCAAGTTCTCTGGCTTGATGTCTCTGTGAATGACGTGCTTGGAGTGGCAGTACATCAGTGCCCTTGCCAGAGAAGCTATGTACCTACATAACGTATGACACATTAGTCCAGTAGCTGACATACTAGCCCATGCACAACAAAGGCTTGCAGCTGATTTGAGACCCACATGATGTTGGGTGTAATGAGCAAGTCCTTACCATTTCAGACAAGGATTTCACACTTGTGCTCAGCAGATGGTTGCAGCATCCTAGGCAATAGCTTGCTTGAGCATCGTCGCAAGCCAATTAGATTGTATTGACAGGCACATAATACCCACAGCATATGCACAATAGGTACTTACACTGCTGTCCTCTTCTCATCAAAATGGTGTGCCTCTTGCAGCTGCTTGTACAGCTCCCCCTTTGCTGCATACTCCAGTATCAGGTACACACGATCCTGCAGCAACACAACGCTTGCGCAATGCAAGAGCTGCCTGACCAGCACCATATGCCTTTTGTAATGTAACGCCAAGCAAGTCAGTACAACACTGCACCACAAAATACAGCAGCAGCTATACAAGCCAGTCACACCAGATCACATCCAACACAGCACAGGAACAACATGCACACAAAGAATGCATTGGCATGCCATGGGTCGGGGTTACTTTGCTCACATTGTCGTAAAAGTAGCCGTAGAGACGCAGAATGTTAGGGTGGCGCAGGTGGGACTGAATCTCTACTTCCCTTCTCAGCTGATGTTCTACATTGGAGTCACGCAGCTGATTCTTGAAGAGCACCTGGGGAGTCAGCCGGCATTAATAAGCCTTGCTGCATGTGAATTTTGATGACAAGTCATGTCGAAAAAGCAGAACACGCTTCCAGACGAACAGGCTTACCTTCAGAGCAATAATGAACTTGGTTTGCCTCTCCCTAGCAAGGTAGACATTCCCAAACTTGCCACGCCCCAAGGGCTTGCCAATGTCAAAGTCAGTCAGCTGCCACCGCCTGT
>JAABUP010003892.1_pt1 | contig 25625 bp, 31 predicted proteins | sample 5559201 | NCBI WGS metagenome assembly JAABUP01 (sample SAMN10711887, study PRJNA513373) | rock metagenome | isolation source: Antarctica rocks | place: Antarctica
GTCATCATATATAATTAATATAACATAACATAACATAACATAACATAACATAACATAACATAACATAACATAACATAACATAACATAACATAACATAACATAACATAACATAACATAACATAACATATATATAATGTACGTGTAGAACACACCAACAACATATGGGTCATGAATGATCAGAGAATCATAAGTCTGATTACAGAGTCGCACATACCTGATGCCTGCTGGCTAAGTATACATTTTGATTAGTATTATTGTTACAGAGTGTAGTCACATGGCGGAGGCATCACATGCATGTGTATGAACAATGTTACATTCTACAACTTGTGCTGTTGGAACTTGTCAGAGGGCACACATGGCAGCAGCTAACTTGGAATGTTCACATTTTCAGTTCACATTCAAGTGCAGGCACAGATGTGTGTTTACATCACATGCTGCCACAGTTGATGCCAGGTGTAATTGTAGCCAGTAAGTCAGAGGAAGTGCAACTTGCTGAACTCATGATATATCATTCCCACACACATACAACCTGGACCATCATTGATTTTAAGCACATGCATGCTGACAGAATAAATGCTCTCCCAATCCCGAAACGTCTATTTTAATTCAGAAACGTCATCCCCTATACTGGAAATCTAAACTCAGAAACGCTTGGGCACAGTAAAAACGCGTTTCTACATCAAGGAGATGTTTTTTGAGTACATGTGCGCTGGTACAAGAGTGTGATGAATAATATATACTAATATTACATGTTATATACAATAATATTACATGTACATGTTGGCAGAGTGGTTAGGTACCTGTGCGCTGGTAGAGGAGTGTGATGATATCCATGTCAGCATGACCATGAAGCCTGGGTGGCAGCTTAGCAGTGTCCTCACCAACAGGAGGGTACCAGTTCCATGCCATGAAGCTGTACACATGTGCATCCAGGCAAACTTGTCAGGAGTTTAACTGCATGGATGCCTGTAGGCCAATGCATCATGGCATGAGGCCAACATATGATGCATCACAGAGACACAACATCAACAGTGTGTTGGTGCCACCACATCATGCAGCAACACTGTGAAAGGCTGACAGCAGGTAACTTGGTGAGCATGGCATTGCTACAAGATGATTGTCCCGTCGACGGGACATGGACGTCCATAGGGATTGGATAGGAAGATTACCTAGGGTTTTCCTCTGATTCTATGTCAAAGGGCTGCACGTACACAAAGGGGCTAAGCTGTGATTCCATGTCAGTGCCAGACATACGTAGTACCTTGCAACCTTGAGTTTGTCTGCCAGCAACATAAAATTATTGTTGGCATACATGGAGCACACCTCAACAAACTCATACTCGTCCCTGCCAAGAGCAAGGGCCATTGCCCTCAGAATCTTCAAAGCAACCTCATGTGTCTTTGCTTGAAACTCTAGAGACTGTTCCTTCCAGGAGTCGCCTAACTCTGTGGGCCAGCTGGATCCTAGGAACTTCTGCAAAGACATCTGGGTCAGCAATCAAACTTGTCACTGCATGCAGCGCTGATAGGTCAACGTTTGACTGACTGTTTGTGTAACGTCTGGGATGCTTATGTGGGCCGTCCTATATCTGAAGAGCTGCAAAGCCCATATGCATATGCCCAGGCCAGATGGTACAGTTTGCCTATGTGACTCAGTGAAAACAGTTACAGTCAAAACTGTTTCACTGAAAACAGGCTCATATGCAGCACAGGCAATGAGATCCTCAGGGAACTGTCTTTTGCACAGCACAAACGGAATCTCGCCTGCTTGCGAACGTCATACCCTCCGGTGCCGTATCTCCCGAAGCTCACCCACTCCCAAAGCTTATTGCCTGCAGACAGATAAGACAGATGGAACAATCGCTGTAGCCGAACCCTCAGCGTGAACACCAGTCGCTGGGATGAACGGAGCAATGTGTTGCTTGCTGAGGCTACCGGTAACAGACTCCAAGTCGCTTTGGCTCCTCCAGCCCAAATATCTGTCGGGAACCCACACAAATCTCTCCTTGACGTCAGCTGGAAGGTTCAGAAACTGCTCGCCGGCGTTGAAGATGCTGTTTATGTCTTTGTTGGGCACATCGTGACCTTTGATGTAGAAGAAGCCAACGTTGTGCGACGCATGGTAAAGCTGACGACCGATTTCGTGCTTTCTGTTTTCGAAGTCAGAAATGTCGACGATCAAGACGTCTCTTATCACGTCGCCGTCGCCGGCGGAAGTCATGTCGTGAAGCAACAATCAGGAAGGCTTGTATTTACCAGTCGAGAAGAGGCAGCGCCCTGTTGTCAGCCCGTGCGCTGGTGTCGGAGGTTTCGTTCACCTCAGGACATGACTTATGACACACTCACCCCAAAAACATGCACGTGTTTATGACCTCACATTCGCTGATCCAGAGGCTTCAAATTCTCTTTGCACTTCAAAGCCGTCAGCAACATGGCACGCAGCGTCAGCACATACCGCAAACCATCATGGGCAGAGAAGTTGCCAGCTCTTGCTGCCGCGGGCCGGGATATGCAAGTCTATTGGTACGTGTCAACTTTGTGATCTTACCTTGACCTATAGGCTAGTGTCTTGTGGTGTGAGGTCGCAGCATCTTTGTGGTTCTGACGGGACGCTCATGAGGACGGGAAAGATGCTTTTGGAGGCGCAACACTTATTTCTTCCGAAACTTTGTGTGTAAGTTGAAGCAGCTCCAGTCGTGTCTGCTTTATGTTTGTTGCTGCGCGTTCAGCAGATGCTCAGGACTTCAGTTGTTGCAATTGCTTCTGCAGCAGCCTTGAGAAGCAATGTACTGACAGACATGCCATTTGTGATTGTACTTTGTGGGCATGCTTTGAAATTGAATCCGTGGGCAATATCATGTGTTTGCTTGGCAGCAATTGCAAAAACTACAAAGATTTTGTATCTTGACCACCATCTGTGTTCACTGATGACCAATGCACTATATTCCTGTCTAGTGTAGACAGGGACCTCTTCATTTTTCGGTAAACCAACATGTGCCAATCGTTCTTGCTTGTGCTGTCCAGTTGACATGCAATGAACTGCTGTCCATTGCCTGTCATGCAGTTGTTCTTGCAGCTGCTGCTATTGCTGCTGTTGTCGCTTGACACTCAACCTACACGTGCTGCTGCTGAACCTGCTGTTGTTTTGTGCGCACGTCCCACAATACTCTGCACAACCACGTTAGACATTGATGGGGGTGCGCTGATTGTTTTGAAGTGGTGGTCTGCTTTGGCCCAGTGTTGCTATGCAGGGCTGCAGCTGTCTCAAGCCCTTCCAGACAATGCAGAACTGGCTGGGGTGGCTGCTGCAATTTAGTGAATGGAGGTAGCAACTCTGAGACAGATTTTAGCTGATGTGTGCTTGTACCAGCTCGCTTCAACAATGTCAGCCAAGACCCAGATTAGAATGTAATTGCCTGCTGGTCAGGTCATGGAAGTGAGGTTCTTGACATGCATCAAGCTGCAGTGTACCGGTACCACGCTTTGTATGGCTGCCAAAGTTGACTGAGATACCATTCTTGCGCATTGTCTGTGCTAACTGGCTAGATTCGTTAAGGATGTTCAAAGCAACACACTGTTTTGGTACACCTTGGTCAGCACCAAGTCCTGAATGGTGGAGAATACAAGCTGTGAGAACTTCCTTGGCCATATTCTAGCAGAGAAACTGAAGTGAAGTGAGGATGCCTGTCACGATTGGAGTTGTCATGTAACAGGCGGCATCCCCGATCAGTCTGCGAAGGACAGCTCCCTGAGCTTGTCTTGTAAGCATTGTGTGCATAATTACGTTTTGTGCATTGAAAATCTGGCGTTTTCCCCGTAACGCTAGTGTCAAAGCGAAGAATTCGAGAACACTCGATCTCTTTCTGCTGCAGCAGCTCAACGACAACTTGTGCTGCGTTTTGCCGCACTCCAGCAAAAGGTAGTATAGTATCAGCAGGGAGCGCCTCAGTATATGATACACAGTCGACGTCAAGCAGGCAGCCTCGTCAAGCAGGCCTGATCACGCGGACTCGATGAATGGCGCATTCTGGCCTAGATATCGTGTTGTTTACTTTGAAGCAAAGTCTTCAGCTGCAGCTGAAAGCTGAAACGTTTCTCCGAACACCATTGCATAGATGTCATCCGCAGTACTGTATACATGTTGACTCTGAGCGTACCGTAAACCTTAGCGCAAACGGCCAGACGATGGCGTACAGCTTCTATGGCCTTGGGAGCACTCATCAATCACATTGCTGCACGTGCCAGTTGGTACATCAGCAACTGCAAGCTAGGCAGCACTTGCAACTCTCTAAACTCAATGCCTACCGCCAGGTCGGCAGCAAATGTTCACCTGCCCTAAGAATGTCAGGCAGAGCATCTACACAGAGCACAGCAACCCAAAAGCCAGTGACTGCTCAGCCCGCCGGGCACGAGGACAAAGAAGTTCACAGCTCTCCACAAGGTGCAATGAGTGGCGAGCCGGGTAGTCTCTCAGACAAGAATCAGAAGCGCAAACAGGCAGATTGTCTGATAGAGAATCAGCATGAAGTCAGTGACAAATGCAGCCAATCGCTAAAGGCTGCCAAGCCAAACGGTGCTTCAGCCACAACCAGGCGGCCAAGGACCAGGTATTCTAACAGCGCCTTGTTCAGGCATTTCATATCCGTCGTCGCTTAGCAAGAGCACTGTTGAATAACACTGTATAATGCTGTGTAATACATAAACTGCTCACCGGCCATTTGGCTCATACACTTGCTGAGAACTTGAATTCTGTGGCACAGGTACAAAGGCATTCATCGAACTGAGAACAAATTCCGAGCTTACCTCAAGGTGGATAATCGCCAGATCTCATTGGGATCATATTCCACAGAGGATGAAGCTGCCAGAGCAGTTGATAAGGGTCGCATTTTCCAGGTAATACATGTGTAATACACCTGTGAGGAAGTACATACTATGTACTTCCTCACACAAGCGGCCATGACAAACAGTATAATACGCAAAGACATCGCCATGAACAATCCTGCATCAACTTGAAATGAAAGCTGCAAAAATGAACAGTATCACGTATCTTTTGGAATCAAAAATGGATTGCAGGGCCTTGCGCCGGTGAACTTCAAGAGCGAGTCCTATGAAGATGACATCGCATGTGCAGCTGACAGCATAGATCAGTATGCAAAGCTGAAAAGGTCTCAAAGCCGGCAAGCCAGCAAGACCTTACCAACCAGCAAAGCCCAGCTAACCAGCAGGTATTAGTCTTCAAACCAAAGTCACAATGGGTGCATTGCTGCCACTCATGCTATTGCAACATGCGTTCCTGAGCCCACATCCTGTTGCTTTGGAAAGACAAGACTTGTCCCGCACGTACCTAGCTCATCATGAGCTGAAAAGCGTTGTTGTTATTATTATTACTATTATTATTATTATTATTATTATCATTATTATCATTATTATCATCCTGTTGATCCTCAAGTAGACCTTGGCCCAACCTGTTTGCAATAGAGTTACCTGAGCTGGCCTGCAAGTGTTCACGCAAGGCTATATCAACCACCAATTTGTCTTGTTTGCCAAAAGATGATGGCATTTGTTTGATGGCTAACCACAGCAACTCATGCACTTGCACTGGGTAGGGCTATTGCGTTGCCACTATTGCTGAGAATGCTCGTTTTTGTGAGTGTGAAGGTTCAAAGGAGTAGTGCCTCAACGTGGCAAATGGCAATGCTACATGTTCTGGAACAAACACTACACGCTTGGAAGCTACAGAAGTGAAGAAGAGGCTGCTATGATGTATGACCAAGCTTGTATGCTTCGGGTCAGCCCTCATTCCCCCCCTGCATGCATCCCACCTCAACAACCTTGCCCCTCCCTTCCTGATGAGTCATCATTCACTTGTTTCCTTAGTGGTATGAACCAGATGACCAATTCCCGAAACTGCACTTGTCAGCAAAGATCGGTAAACCATCGGGATCAGTGTGAATGTACAAAAGTGTCAGTGCAAAATATGCTAGCAGGCAGTTTGAGGTCTTGTATGCATGTTGGAAAGATCGAATCATCCACTTGTTGCCTCAGACTGCTGTTCCACATTGCCCAATCAGACATATGTCAGGTGGTTTGTTGAAGCAGAAAGGCAGATGCGCATGAAATGCTACTCCGCTGTGCTATGAATGATGGACCTGTTGCTTCTATGCATGTGAAAAACTTCACAGTTTGTCACTGCACAATGACAGCCCAAGCAAAGCAACTTTGTCTTTATAGTTCATCATGTGTCCGCTTTGCACCTGTTGGTATACGTCTTTGACCATTTAGTGCTTAGTGTATATTGTTTTCCCAGTTATTGTCTATTGACAAGAAATGTAATTGATTGATTGGTATCTCCACTGTCAGCCATCTCATACAGTACAAGTTTACGCAGAACCTACACCCTGTCAACTTTCCAGATTTTCCTTACGACAAAGAAGAGATACGGCAGCCTGCTGATTTTGGTAAGTTCATTGAGCAAAAGCGGGAGCAGGCGATGCAAGCAACAAAGGCAGGTCAAAGCACCAGGTGAGCTGTATTTAGGGTTACGGTTTATACATTTAGGGTTTAGGTGAGTTTTGAGTTTTGTGGACGTTTTGCGCCAAGAACCGTGTGTAGCAGCAGCAAGCTGCTTCTTTGCCCATGTCAACAGCATGGACCCATGTGATTGTGTACAAAGCACACGCATGCATTTTGTACTGCCCGAGATTATCGATGGAACATGTGATCTCATGTTGCTGGCCATGCATTCTGTTGCGCAACACTCTGCAAGCTTGCTACCTTCCCTTCAGGTTCACTGGTGTCACATGGTCTGTCTTGCTCAATAGATGGGCAGTTTACCTCATCATCCCACCTGAGCAAGCGGGCCATCCAAAAAGTTGTCTCTTCCTTGGCTGCTTTGATACGGATGAAGAGGCAGCTGTGGTCGCAGACAAGGGACGCATCAGATATGTGAGACTCCAGCCTTGTGAGATGCACACACAGCGCTGTATTGTCCGTGACACCTTGTAGATGCACAGTCCAAAAGAGGTTGTTAAAATCATCAAGATCAGGTTCTGACTAGAGCACTGCACTTGCAAATGTGCCAGTGCATTGGTTCTCACTTTGAAACAGATGACAAAATGTACGGCGCGATTGTATTCTTGTATCAACATGAACAACTGATACTGGCACACAACATGTTGATGCAGGGTATGAAGGCTGTCAACTTCCCTGACTCTCAGTACGACCATCACCAAATTGGTCAAGTTGCAAAATTTGATGAGCAGAGTCGCTTAGAGGCTAAAAGAGTCATCAAAGCTCGTCAATACAGCAGGTTCACCAACAAGCATTGCCATGTTATTTGTTCATGCATGACCAACAAGTACACTGGTACGCACAATATACATCTTTTGTTGAGCAGTTTAGTGCCTTATAGCAGGTAAGTGGTGTTATACACGGTATGCGTCTTACGCAGTTTTGTATGTTGTGCACACAAAGCAAGATCCCAAATGTTTGAAGCTGATCTCTGAAGCAGCCATGTAGCTGCATTACAATACTGTCTATCTGAGTTCAGACGCTCCAGTTGTTGTGTGGAAACTTTCAGGTTTACAGGAGTGACATGGAATACCAGGGTAAACAAGTGGGAAGCATACGTGCATCTGTCATACATGCAATCCAATCAGAAAATGGCTTTCAAGAAGCGCATTCTTGGTTATTTTGCTAAGGAAGAAGATGCAGCAAGAGCAGCTGACATGGGCCGATTACAAAATGTAAGCTGGCCTGATTAGACTGACATCACAAGCAGCGTTGTAGCCATAGTATCACTCAGTGTATAATGATATGATAAACAGTCCAGCCCTTGTGTGTGTTGGGCACATCCATGCGTTGCACAATCCGTCATGTCTCTGTCTTCTGGTCATGCTCTTGTGATACACATGCTTGTCGATTACAACTTGCAATACATCAATTACAGACCTGGTGCTTTATAGGGTCAGAAGGCCGTGAACTCACAAGAGCTCAAACTGACTACTAACAGAGGTCGAGTCAGAGGCAGGGCTTGAAATTGCATAGTCTATAGAAACTTTACAAACTAGATACTTTGAAGAAAAAAAGAAACAAAGTAGATGCTGTAGTCACCATAACATGCCCATGTGCTATGAACCACTCTCACTACTGTGCTGACACTAGTTCTAGCAGAAACAGCTTCAAGTCAGGTCCTGTGACTATACAACAAACTGTCCGTCACATCATTGGTTCAATTGCCTCTTCTAAACAAGGCCATGTTGGCAATCAGCAGTTCACCAGACATGGTCAAGTCATGTGAATTGTATGCAAGCTGTTGCTTGTTGACTAGCTTCTGCTGCTGCTCTTGCCCAGTATGTCGCATCCACCACCTGTTTCAAACACCCTTTGTTCTGTCCAAACCTTTGTTGTGTGCTCATGACAGAGCAGGCATGTCAGCAAGGCTGAAACAGGTGATTTGCACTCTCAGCTGTGTGCTGTCAATTGCATGCACACTGCAGCAGACAGGTCAGCAGCTTCAGCAAGCAGTGTCAGCAGCAGCTACAGACATGACAGTCCCCTTTTAGCCTTGCTACCAATGCAGGGCAAACTCAGCCAGCAGGTCAGGGTTTCAGTCGACCAACAGCGTATACTACATGGCATCTACAACCTTGGCCAATGGTAGCTGGAGTTGATTTGTGATTGCTGCAATGTTAGGATCCCGGCATTTGCCCTGAGAGCCTGCTCTTGGTTGTTACAATAGGTGTGAACTGAGTTGTGCTTGACTTGATCAGATGAGACTGCGAAGGCTGAATGATCATGATGGACAGGCAGGCAGCGACTGTGATAAAGCTCTCAGCAGGTGTGCCACAGGCATCATGGCCTATGGCAAACAGACATTGAGAATACTATTCATATGATATGCTTGGCCACCTGAGTATGGTGTTACGTACAGTACTGGGTTCACTAGCAATTGACTGGCAGCAGCAACAGCAGCGCTAGCGCCAGGAATAGCAGCAACAGCAGCGCTAGCGCAAGGAATAGCAGCTATAGCAGCGCTAGCGCCAGGAATAGCAGCATAAAGACAGCACTCTCCACTGAGCAGGATGCATGAATGATGCATATTACTTTTAGCCAGCACTGCATTGTGACCAAGCTGCTAAGCTAGCAAAGCGATTGATCTGAGATTACAAACAGACAGGTAGCCTGATCAAGCATCAGCCATCATAACAGTCCCTGTCTGCCAAATGAACTGCCAGAAATGACTTGCCAAAGCGGCCCTTCAGTACATCTAATCTGGATTTGCAGAAACAGCTATGCAAAATCAGGCTTCACAAACTATTTTGTGTCGCAAACCTCTATCCCCTCTGCACATATTGCAGTGCCTACGACAGCATACCTTTGGTACCCAAACATCAAGCAGCTACACACACTAGCAGTTACAAACAGTCTTCCTAAGGTGCTTAGAACACAGTCTACCTGTTTACCCTTGTGTACCAAGTTTGGTCTCTTATCAGATTCTGCTCAGCAGCATAGTATAGTCTACAATGCAGGTGGAATGTCACCATAAGGGTGACCATGATAACCTGAACTTGCATGACTGCTACCAGCATTGTTTCCCTGGGGCACTTGAGAGTTCCAGTTTGGGGCATTTGGCCAGCTTGGGGATGCATTCATCCCAAGCTGCCCAGACTGGCCAGCATTTGACCCTGCAAAAGGACTGGACTGACCATATTGGAGATCACTAAAAGCCTGGCTGTGCTGGGGATTTGGCAGCATCCCAGCTTGATTGTACTGGGGACTGGTGATTGCTCCAGACTGACTGTATTGGGGATTGCCAGCAGCCCCACTGTAACCCCCTGATCCCTGACTTTGGCCCCCACCCCCCTGGCCATACTTATTGTAGTCATTACTGCTGGTGTCATATCCCTGGGATCCTGACCCAGTCCCAGACTGATTGGGACCATAGCTGGGGACTGAGCTGCCCTGGCCATAGCCCCCAGTATTGCCAGTGCCCAGGTCAGGATACGCATCGTAATTACCACTGTTACCCTGCTGACCTGTGTAAGTCTGCTGCTGTGACTGCTGCTGCCCGCCAGCGTTTTGATTATACTGATTAGCTCCACTGCCGCCGCTAGGAGACCCATAGGGTTGATTGCCACTGAACGCATTGTTACTGGACATCTCAGGGTAAGTTTGGAACCCTCCTGAAGGCTGCCCAGCCTGCGTTGCCTGATTTGGCATGGACTGACTGGATGATGAGTAAGCACCAGATGATTGGCTCGTGGGTGCGTAAGCTCCAGCTGCCTGGCTGGGCTGACCAAACTGGCCCTGCCCTGAAGGGCTGTACTGGGCCTGCCCTGATTTATTGTACTGGTTCTGCCCTGACTGACCAGACTGGCCCTGCCCTGTCTGACTGTATTGGCCCTGCCCTTGCCCTGTCTGATTGTACTGGCCCTGCCCCTGCCCTGTCTGATTGTACTGGCCCTGCCCCTGCCCTGTCTGATTGTACTGGCCCTGCCCCTGCCCTGTCTGATTGAGCTGACCATGATGCCCCTGACCAAGAGGTGAGTAACCTCCAACACCACCACCAGTACCCTGATTGACTGGTGAGTAACCTGCTGAAGCCGGGTTGGGCTGGCCATACTGTCCCTGCCCTGTCAAGTTAGGCTGTCCATACTGGTTCTGCCCTTGCCCTGCCTGATTAGGCTGCCCATTCTGGCCCTGCCCTTGCCCTGCCTGATTAGGCTGTCCATACTGATTCTGCCCTTGCCCTGCCTGATTAGGCTGCCCGTACTGGCCCTGGCCCTGCCCTGCCTGATTAGGCTGCCCATACTGGCCCTGCCCTGCCTGATTAGGCTGCCCATACTGGCCCTGCCCTTGCCCTGCCTGGTTAGGCTGCCCATACTGGCCCTGCCCTTGCCCTGCCTGATTAGGCTGGCTTGAGCCATTGAGGCCCAGGCCAGCCATGCCTGAGCTGATGCCGGCCACTGAAGAGGAGGAATGGGAGAAGCCAGGGCCGCCGGTGGCAAAGGCCCCGCCCTGAGTCATGAGAGGGACGATGGGAATATCAAAGGGCTTGACAGAAACTCCTGGACGGTTCTTGTCCATCTGCAGGCAATTGCAAACAGTTGAAATGATGAACAGAAACACAAAAACACGCTAGAGCCTTAAAGAGAAGGGAATACAGCTGAAGGGAGAAAAGTTCCAACAGGTGACACAGCAATGACTGGTCGCTGGTCATGGCCTGGCGGCATCAAGCCCAAAATCATCAACACGACAACATTGACTAATTGTTGGTCATCACCTGACAGCACTAAGCAGGGAAAAACCCCTACATCTAAATGCATTTTCCAGTTTGCATACCAAAATGCCTTAGGGGCTTGGTTCAACATACATGCATGGGCTTGTTTTGCATCATTTCGCTCTTGGATGCCTTTTCACTTGTTTCCCAACCACAATTACCTCTGGATGTAGTGTTTTGGGCGTGTTTTTACGTTTCCTGACAGCAACAATACTACATTTATACACTACATTTACAAGCTACATAACACCACTGACCGAATAATGTTACCTCCAGACGTAGTGTGAGCATCAGGCTGCCTTGCGCAGCAAGTTGACACTCATGCACGTGTTGGTTCCTGACAATGATTACCTCTAGACGTAGTGTGCAAACAAGGCTGCCTTGCACAGCAACCTGATACTCTGGCAAAGGCTGATTTTTTGCCTTTGAGATGCCGTTTTATTCGTTTCCTGACAGGAATTACCTCTAGGCGTAGTGTAAACACCAGGCTGCCTTGCGCAACAACCTGATACTCAGGCAGGGGTTTGGTTCCTTGCAGCAACCTTTCCTGACAATGATTACCTCTAAACGTAGTGTGAAGACCAGGCTGCCTTGGGCAGCAACCTGATACTCAGGCAGGGGTTGGTTCCTGGCAGGAATGGAGGAGCTGGCTTCCCAGATTTCACACCAGTTGCGCCTGCCTGCCAGCTTGTCGCCCAGTCCAGGCTCCTTGTGAAATATGCGCAGCATCTTCTCCTGCAGTGACACAGCAGGTCACAAAATCTGAGTGGCTTCATGCCTGCCAGCTTTTACAAACCCCAAGCAGCCTCTCCTGCAGTTACACAGGGTGATTTCACATCGAAGCAGCTTGATGCATGTGCCTGCCAGCTTGTTTCGCAGTCCCTGCTTCTTGTGAAATATGCGCAGCATTCTTCCTGTGATGACGCAGCATGACTACAAATCTGAGCAGCTTCATGCCAGCTAATGTAGCACCCTGTCCCTGCACTTTTTAGACAACCCCCAGCAGCTTCTCCTGCAGTCAAACAGCATGACTCACAATTGAGCAGCTTTGTGCCTGCCAATATGCCACCCAGTCTATGCGCTTTCTGGTGGGCTTAAGAGCAGAGGTAGAAAACTGGAGTTTATAAGTCAGAACTTGGCTCAGACTGTACCTTGGTGGCTTTATCAGTGTTCTTATGGGCTTGCTAGAACATGTCAAGAATTAGGGGTTATGATTTAGGGTTTGGCTCAAACCATACCCTGGTGGCTTTGTCAATGTTCTTGTGGGCCTGAGAGCAGAGGTGGAGGGTCTTGATCACCCCCTCAGGTTGGGGGGCATTCACAATGGCACTGCTGACAACTAGGGTTTATGATACAGGGTTTGGCTCAGACCATACCTTGGTGGCTTTGTCAATGTTCTTGTGGGCTTGAGAGCAGAGGTGGAGGGTCTTGATCACCCCCTCAGGTGGCGGGGCATTCACAATGGCACTGCTGACAATCTGGGGCATGTACCGGTGGTCATTTGCCAGGTTCACCTGCACGTCACCAAAGTCTCTGTTGTTGCTGTCAGGATTTAGCAATACTAATGATATACCCATATTTGTTGTGTGTGTATATTGTATGGACTTATATACATTGTACACGTACTGACTTTATGTACTGATGACGACACATGATTACGTATCGTGTGCAAGTTCAATGTGTGAGAAACATATATTGTTTTATACACATACTGTATTTTGTGTGTACTGATGTTACATATTGATGACAACACATGATAACATGAGCATGTGCAAGTTCAGTGTGTGAGATGATTGCTGCGCATGCACACAACAGCATTGCTCCCAATCTGTGGCACACACCATGAGTCAGAACCAGCAGACAGCATGCGTGAGTCATCCGCAGTACAAGAGGCAGTAGTTGATGGTGACACCGCTCTTTGCATGCAGCACAGATTGTCTGCAAGTGTGCAGTGGCACTAATGCTGTAAAAAGAAAAAAAGAGAAAAAATCAGTTAATGGATCAGGAGGTGTGAGAAGTGCTGATAACGAAACAAAAAACATGCAACTATGACGTGAGACTGCCCGGACATGCATGCAATGTCACAAAGCACACTCTATACAGCAAGCTGATTGGAAACATTGTTGTTGCATGTCTTGATGCACAGCAACACCGAGAACCGGACGCATGCCTTCCTGCCTGCTGTACTTCTGAGCACAACTGAACTCCAGGACACCGTTCAAAAATGTTGAAATCTTCAGGCGTGAAAAGAAATAAGTTGCCGTGCATGATCGTCGGTAGCAATATCTTGGCATGAAGAAAACGTTCTTTACCTTGGGGTCGCTGTACAGACGCCCAGCAGCACAAACATGCACATCCCCTGAGAGGAAGCTGATGCGGATGCACTGTGCTGCTGAAATCTCCTGGCACTTCTCAATGAGCATCCTGCGCTCCTGCACAGAACCCAGCAGCCTCATAAGCTGGCTGAACAACCACAATGATGTTCTGGCGGATGTGTGACAGTAGCAGCAGTCAAAATGGCATGCCCAAGCTTAAGGTAAGCAGGTCACAACATGAAAGCTGGCTGAGACAAGACAGGAACTTTGTGCCTGATCCGCGACGGATGTTCAAGATGACAGGCCGGATCGAGGGCAGAGCAAGAGATACTGTTTATGTCACACTAATCAAAACCAAAAAAAAGGGAAGTTCCGCGTCCGGGACTTGAACCCGGGTCTCTCGGGTGACCATCTAGACTAACGCGGAGAACTGTATGCGGACCAGCCCAAATTTGCCTATACTGTTGCGGAAGCAATTGCCCAACTCTGACCTTACATGAGAGCAATTTGGATCTGTCGCGCATCAGCAGCATACCTCCTTGTGATTGCCAGCGTTCCAATGATCAGCCAAGTCGTCCAGCAGCTCTGGCTCCCCAAAGCTGCTCATGGCTGCCTTGGTCAGCCCTGTCTTCTTCAACAGGTTTGCCAGCTTGTTGCCGCGATCTGCACCTGACACTGTCTCTAGGATCTTCTCTGACCCTGGAATCTGCAGACAAGCGACCACACTCAAGATCCAGCAACCTTACTAAAGAGAAGAGTCTCTAGGATGTTCTCTGACCCTGGAATCTGCAGACAAGAGACCACACTCAAGGTCCAGCAACCTTGCTAAAGAGAACAGTTGCTAGGATCTTCTCTGACCCTGGAATCTGCAGACCACACTCAAGGTCCAGCAACCTTACTGAAGAGAAGAGTGTCGAGGATCTTCTCTGACCCTGGAATCTGCAGACAAGGGACCACACTCAAGGTCCAGCAACCTTACTAAAGAGAAGGGTCGCTAGGATCTTCTCTGACCCTGGAATCTGCAGACAAGAGACCACACTCATGGTCCAGCAACACCTAAAGAGAAGCAGAAAGGACTGCACTGGCATCGAGTGGCTGACCACCACAGCAGTCATGCAGCATAGACAATCATTCCAGCACACGTGGTCTAGGCTGAAGAGTGCCGGCTGTACAAGTCAGTCTGCCAATTAGCAAAAACAGAAACTTGACCCTAGCAGCGTCATTCCAGCACGTGTGGTCTATCAGAAGAGCGCCTGCTGTACAAACTAGTCTGCCAATTAGCAAAAACAGAAACTTGACCCTAGCAGCGTCATTCCAGCATGTGTGGTCTAGGCTGAAGAGTGCCTGCTTTATACAAATTAGTCTGCCAATTAGCAAAAACAGAAACTTGACCCTAGCAGCGTCATTCCAGCAGGTGTGGTCTACCAGAAGAGTGCCTGCTGTACAAATTAGCCTGCCAATTAGCAGAAAGAGAAATGAAACCCTAGCAGCGTCATTTCGGCCGTGTTTGGACTCACCTGAGGGTACACCACAGGTACAGTGGTTACCATGACCACATGGCGAGTGCTAGGAGGCAGAGCACGCATGCGGTCAAAGATCATGTCCCAGCTCTCGGGGTCTATCACCTGCACCCCAAACCCACTTGTCATGATAATAATAATAATAATAATGATGATAATAATAATAATGATAATCATCATCATCATAATAATGATACTAATGCTTGCTTGGAGGCAGAGCACGCATGCGGTCAAAGATCATGTCCCAACTCTCGGGGTCTATCCCCTGCACCCCAACCCACTTGTCATGACAATAAAAGTAAAAAAAGACAATAAAAATAACGACAACAACGATAATAATAATAATGCTTTCCAGCTCATGATGAGCAAGGTACGTGCGGGACAAGTCTTGTCCTGCCAAAGCTGTCTGTCTTGCGCATCTCTGTAATTCCATTTCAACAGGTTTGACAATCGCGCACTTGTCATGCCTGAGCTGTAATTGAAAGCTGTACACCACTTGTGATTTAGCAGGTTGTACTCCGCCAGGTCACAGTTTGCTTTATGAAAAAGCAAGCTGGATTGGTGCTGCATTGATGTATGTACTTGTCATGTTTCAGCAGTTCAGCACATGACTCACTGAATGCACCTGACATGTACATGAGAGTACAGTGCTACACAGAGCCAAAATGCCGAGTGACTGTTGTGTGAGCCCTGCAAGCATGAAGGTCAACGTATGACTTTGACAGCAGTGCAGCCTGGGACATGAGCATTGACTTTGAACATTGACATGAACATTGCATGAACATGTCACTCAATTGACACATGGACATTGTACTCTTGATGGTGAAGACCAATCAAGAGGACAATGTCCGTGTGTGAATTGGGTGACATGTTCATGTCAATGTTCATGTCAAGGTTCATGTCAATGTTCATTGTCAATGTTCAAAGTCAATGTGACCAGTCCAGATGATGAGTCATCATTGCTGCAGCATATACAGGAAGGCTCAGCAGAGACAAGACTGCCATGCAGTGACGTCCAGTTTCAAAACCCTGGGCAGCCCGGTATAATACTTGGCTCCTCATTAAATTGACATCAAAAGGTGTAGTCTTTTCAATTCTTTTCCTTTCCTTTCGACCAAATTCAAGAGGGCGTGAAAGCAGCATACCTGAGGTTTGGTGCGTTCAGCACGAGCATCAGGAATGACTAAAGCTAACTGAGGGCCACACTGCTTGACCATGCTGAAACCCCTGAAACAAAAAAAGAACCACGTAGAAGCAGAAGAAGAAGAAGAACAAGAAGAAGATGTAGAAGAAGAGGAAGTAGAGAAGACAAAGAAGCACTTGCAGCAAGATTCAGACAAGGCTGGGGGGCACATGCAGCAATCTTGATGCCAACATTGGCATCAGCACACAGGGTGTATGCCAGCAGCAACTTGTGCTTTGCCTATTTCAGCTCAATGGCAGGGCCTTCTGTGAAGTGTATGAGAAGTGTATGAGCATGCGATAGTGGTTTGGATTTGTGCAAAGCTGCCTGCTGAGGGGATGCCCCAATGAGCGCTCAACAGGGGGACCACATGATGCCATGCCTGTGATTTTGTTGTGAATGCACAAAACTAATGTCAGTGCTGCCGTTATGGGCTTGCAATGTAACAAAAAGAAAAGAAAAGAAAAGGCTATTCTTTTTGTCGTCAATTCAATGAGAAGCCAAGTATTATGCCGGGCTGCCCAGGTGCGATGTAACAATTTCCTGTGGCCAAACATGTTGAACAGTTGCAACACGTGCGCCTCTGTGGTGTGATCCTATCATGAATGCATGAGACAAATGTCAGCGCTTTCTTTGTGGGCTTGCGACGTAACAGCTACCTGTGGCCAAATATGTCTGACAGTTGCAAGGTAACAGTTACCTGTGGCCAAACATGTCTGACAGTTGCAAGGTAACATATACCTGTGGCCAAGTATGTCTGACAACTGCAAGGTAACAGTTACCTGTGGCCAAACATGTCTGTCAGTTGCGACACGCGCGGCTCTGTGGTGTGCTGCTGGAACAGAAGGTAGAAGCGCTTGGCTGCTTGGTAACAGCCCTGGAAGACAGGGCAGTGCTGCAGGCCGTCTGGGTAACTGCCCCAGCCATCAAAGATGTCGTGATCATCCCATGTCATGGTCTGCATGAAATGACTGAATCAAGAATGTGGCTGTCCCACCAAAGTATGTACATGTCAGCAGGAATGTGTGAGGTGAGCAGAGTGCATAATGAGATAAAGGCTGCGGCTGAAGCAAAGAGTTCTGGCTGCTGCAGATGACAGGTATACACAGCAGACAAGCTCATTGCTGTTTACTTGTCTTGCCAAAGTGTGTACAGGAGAGGAGAGATGTGTGAGATGAGCCGGGTGCATGATACTTGACATCCGTTTTCTAGGTGCATGATACTGTCAAGGTGCATGATACCTGTCTAGGTGCATGATACTTGACATCCATTGTCTAGGTGCATGATACTTGACATCCATTTTCTAGGTGCATGATACTTATCTAGGTGCATGATGTTTGACATGCATTGACTAGATGCATGATACTCGACATCCATTGTGTAGGTGCATGATGCTTAACGTCGTTGTCTGGGTGCATGCTGGCACAATGCTGCACTTCTGGTGGAATGTTGTCATCACAGGGTGCCAAAGGATGGGCAACAAACTGTGAAATGGGGTGCAGGGCAAAGACATCAATGCGCAGCACAATCTATACCCAAGGCCTCACAGGATGGCCAGCAAAGTGTTGGATGAGGTGCAAGGCAAATATCTCAGTGCGCAGCACAGTTCATACCTTGAGCATTACAGGGACGCACAAGACAGGCTGCTCTGGAGGGACAAGACTTGGGTCTGGCACATACCTAGCTCAGCATGAGCTGGAAAGCATTTGATTATTCTAATGAAATTATACCTGAGGGATGGTTGCAAAGGCTAGGCTCATGGCCTCACTGGAGAAGTGTACCGCGTAATTACGGAAGTAATATTCGTACACCTCCTGCGCCATGTTCTGGTTGAAGGGTGCTAAATCACGCTCTTTTGCATCCTTAATGGCTAGCCAGGTCTTGGTGGTAGGTAGCTGCATTACACACCAGCCATCAGCTGATATTAATAATGAGCGATTATACTATAATACTTTGATATTATAAACATTTAATTGTGGGGTGAGCCAACTGGCATCTGGTGCATCTGTTGCAAGTAGGCTACATCCAGACATACAGACAGGAATGAGCTAATATTGTTAAGCAAGCAGTGTAAATCTATGCTTACCAATGAAGCGAACGTATGCAAACTGCAAAACAGCTTTGTACAGTCAGAACATGCGATCAGGTGGGCAAAGGTGTGGAAAACAAGGCATGCATGCATGCAAAGTAAATGCAGAGATGACCAAAGTCACGCCATGCATGCCAAATGCAGATTGGTGCAAAACAAGAAGCAATACTCATCTAATCAGCTAATTTTGCATGGGTATTTTGCAGCTTGTAAAATCATAACAATACCTTAAAGAAAGCATCATTGTAGAGCTGGTCCCTCCACCAACCACCAGATGCAAAGGAGATGCTTGGTGCTGCTCAACTCAGGGTTTTGCGTTCATGCTGTTTAGGGTTTGTTACATTCAGGCTATATGCATACCTTGAACAAAGCATCATTGTACAGCTGGTCCCCTCCACCAACCACCAGATGCAAAGGAGATGCTAGATGCTGCTAGACTCGTGTTGCGAGGTTTTGTGTATGTAGGCTATAGCAATACCTTGAACAAAGCATCATTGTAGAGTTGGTCTCCGCCACCAACAACCAGATGCAAAGGAGAGGCTTGGTGCTGCTCAAGTAGATCTCTCCACAAGGGCGCCACACCACCCCAGTCAGCCTGATGCACGCTGAGTGAGAAACCACTGCAGGAGTGGAACGCCCAGTGCCATGGCTGATCCCTGCTTGGTAGATGCACAGTGTAGCTTTGACTTTGAGGCACGGATGCGCCTGGACCATAGTGTAGAGAGTATTGTAAGATCTGTGGTTGCTGCCCAAGAGATGTTCCCAGGCTGAATCTCCAGAAGTTGTGCTGGCCATATGTGTCCAGCAAGATGCCATCTGAGGACTGATTGCCACCTGTGCCGCTGGTGAAATTCAGTGAGGGTCTGCTTGTGACAGAGTGGTGTGCCACGATAAGCACTGATCCAGTCCATAGGCCAGTGTTTATGTCCCAGTTGTTGAACCTGAGGTAAGGTCCAAACACTGGTTGTAGGTCTTGAGTCAGCAGTCGTGCTGCAGCCTGTGCTATGGGAGTGTCTGGATCGGCAGTGCTGTCGTGTGCTAGAGCCAGGTCTGGTCTCCCGCGATTCTGATTGAGATCGTTTCTCAAGAAACCCTCTGTCATGATTCACCTGCAGCCAGGTTGCTGTCAACATCTGACCGATGCTCACATATACGAGAAGGAACCCGGTCTGAGCGACAGACAGGTGAAATTTATGCCCACAAGTACAAGCCAAGAACTGCTTTGCTGATCGATACAAAGAGCTGATCGGTATATACCTGCTTTTTGGACCCTTGCTATCTCTGCAGGTGTGATTTCAACTTTGCACTCCAGGTGTGTACCACGCCTGGTGTGAGCGCAATGCCAACGCACCTACTCGACCTCAACGAGGTACAGTAACGCAATCTGGCATCGATGACTGCGTATCGTTCGTGCGCTCCCAGATGCCAGTGCTGGTACCAAGCCATGACGGTATCTGCTGAAGCTGCAGTCAACGTTGACTTTAGAATTACTAAGTGCTGTGATCAAGGACTGATCAAGCACCGCTCAGCAGACGCAAGCCAATATGCTGTTCGTTGTATAACGCATGTATGGTCGGCAGTCCATAAACCATTCCCCTGTGAATCGCACCCGTCAATGCACGGTGTGGTCCGAGTAACTGCCTAACTTTGACCAAGACTGCATAACTTCTGGGGCAGCCTGCTGTGTGTGCGCGGCCATAATGTGAAACGAAGTGTAGCACTTGGCAACATCCCTCTCCGTTATATGCTGTGCTGTGCTGGCTTGACTGGGTGTGCAGCCGCTGAGAGACCAAATCAGATAGCATGTGGGCACGCCTCAAGAGCTCCCTACGCAAAAGCGAGCTGCTAGGTGATACTGGACCTCACCAGACGCATTGCACTGAAGCACATGTTGTTGAACATATCATGCACCCCTCTCGACCTTTGTGCTTCACAATAACAGCATCGCTGCAGATGGTGCTGATGCTAGTGGCACTCAGGCAGGAAGTCACAGCTCTGACACCTCTGTCAGAGTTGCAGTGAGGTAAGACTGTGCCATTGCAGACTGCTGTCTTTCTACAACGCTATATGACATGGACTGAAATTTGTTGGCTGCTGTAGGGCAAGGCCTCTAGTTGCTAAGGAGCGTGCATCAGGAGCAAAATCCTGCATCTTAACAGGTCGGCTGCTTTATGTTTAGCGTTTAGGAACCCCAAGTCTAGATGCAAGACTGACCGCTGTGGCAAAGTATTTGCTTCGGCCTGTCAGCCTTCGTGACCAGTTCTGGTTCTGCACACTTGTTGTCATGCCACCGGCACCCGAGTTTCCCTACCTGGTCAGGAAATGCTGCTTTGCTCATCTGTGAACATGCAACCAGCAGTCCTAGGACCTGCAATTCACCTGAGTCAACTGTACACACACATCACACACATGCCAGTACAAGCATTGTCAAAGAGGCTTTACACTTGAAGATCACACATGCCACACACATAAGATCAGACATTGTCAGATGAGAGGCAAACACGCACCTTCACACAACAGACTGGTGTGATGGGGTGCAGAGGAGGGCCGGGGCAGGGTGACGGTGGGTCAGGATCGCGTTTTCACCTTTGATCATGTCTTTGGTCCCGCTGCTAAGCAGGTACTCCTTCTTTGCTTTGTCTGTATTTATAGTTATAAATATTAACATAAATGTATATATGGAAACCCTGAGCAGGTACCCCTTCTTTGCTTTGTCAGGACCTCTGCTCACATCATGTGTTGATTTGTTCCTTCATTCGTTTGTTTTTTCATTCATTTGGTCATTCCTTGATTCCTTCAATCATACACTCATGACTGCAGGAGCAGGTTTACAGGCATGGTGTGCAGCAGCATGCGGAAGGCTGCTTTGCTGGCTACAACCCCACTTTGAATGCTTTCATATCAGTCGCTAATCGCAGCATGCATGTTGACTGTCGTGTTACTCTCAACTGCAGGAGCAGGTTTACAGGCATTGTGTGCAGCAGCATGTGGAAGGCTGCTTTGCTGGCTACAACACGTTGCCTGCTGTCACATCACTCCCAAATGGCAGCATGCATGTTGACTGTTATGTTGCTCTCAACTGCAGGAACAGGTGTACAGGCATTGTGTGCAGCCGCTTGTTGAAGGCTGCTTTGCCGGCTACAATGCCACGGTCTTTGCATACGGACAGACAGGGTCTGGCAAGACCCATACCATGGGCACGAGCGGTGAGGTTGCTGGGGCAGAAGAGGAGGAACAGGGAATCACGCCTAGAGTCATCAGGTCAGCACCATGCTGTGCATGCTTTGTGATGACAAGTCTTATGTGTGCCAGGCAAATCAAGGTTTGATCTGTGGTCAGTAGACTCCTAGACACAGAGGATATGACAGGGAAATCAAGCACTGCTTTTTGGTCAGTAGACTTGTAGGTACAGAGAACAAGCTCTTTGTTGTGAGGTCCCAGAACAAATTTAGGCGTTGTTGCGTGCAATGTGGGGTACTTTTCCCCCCTCAGCAATCTGGGGCACCCCCCAGTACAGTGGCCTACAGCACAGGGCTGTCACTATTAGAAACTGCAGGCATGTTTGGCTCTGAGTGCATGAAGTGTAGGACAACAAAAGTCTTCCTGGGATGTTGCAGGCAGCTGTTTGAGGGAATTGAAGCTCAGCGGGAGAATCTGCACTGTTCAGTGCGCATCATGTTTCTGGAGATCCACAACGAGGAGGCCAAAGACCTGCTGCACCCGGACACCCCTGCCAGGGTATTGCCCCTCTTCTTCTGTCCCTCTTCTTCTGTCACTCTTCTTCCGTCCCTCTTCTTCTGTCCCTCTTCTTCTGTACCTCTTCTTCTGCAAATCCCTCATGTGTGTTTTGACATGTGACCTGTGCAGTACACAATCAGCTTATTGACCCATCAAGTAATCAGTCAATCACGATCATTTCTAGCTCTACTCATCATGACACTGCTGCTACTATGTCTGCCTTGACTCAAGTCTGTTAGCAACATGCGTCAGCGACAACAAGGCACTTGTTCAGGCACAGGTATGAGCTTTGCACCGACCCATGAATTTTTCCAGTCACAAACTGTATATTTCCCTTCAGAAACGTCATCTCTATGCTGGTAATCTCATGCTGGAGCAAGCTGGAAATGCTGGGCATGATGTAAATGCCTGAGGACAGTAAAAACGTGTTTCTGCATTGGGGGAATGTTTTGTTTCATAATACCTGCCTGCTGATGCAGAGCATTGCTATCAGGGAGACATCAGATGGGCAGATCATCATAGCAGGCGCTCAGGATGTGCCTGCTGAGTCCTGTCAGGAGGCAATCAGGCTGCTGGAGATCGGCTCCCTCTCACGCGCAACTGGTAAAACATTTATTCTTTTGTAATTTATTTTGAAAAGGGTCGTTTGCATGATCCCGAAGGGAGATCCAATCTCCAGTGGCTTGTTCAAGCCCTTTGGTGAGTGTTGGTAGATCAGCGCGCAAAGCTGAACAGCACAGAACAAGGCGTTGTAGGGACCTGTGACTAAGAGGCTGTCAGTGTGACTTGCAGCTGTCAGTGTGACTGACAGCTGTTCACTTTTCAAAGCCAGCATCTGACATGCATCTTGCCTGCTGAGGAATCATGATTCATGTGTGAGCTTATGTGCATATAGATGCATATCTCAGCTCATATCATTTGACGCATCAGATAGGACATCTGTGTTGCCTCATGCTCAACAAAGCGAGTCACTGTCAGCAAGACATTCTGCCACTGCAAAAGCGCCTGTATCACCATTAATGATTTGCCTGCACAGATTTGTTCATGTCGCTCCTCAAATGGCTTGAGCAGCAATCTTAAGAGGTAGTTCCCAGGGATTTCTCATCATGTTGCTGTAGTTGACTGTTAAGCAAGTGCTTGCATACTAATGAAAGTCTCCAGACTGCCACTGTCAACAGACAAGAGACTGATTTGTCAACACAATCCTCACCAATTTCATTCTGGTTTGGCATGCATGCTGCCTGCTGCTGCTGCATGTCTGATGACAATCACTTCCTTCACACCCTAAGGCACTACGTAACAGCAAATGACAAATGCAAAATCATTAAAGCAACAAGACGAACCTAAAATGATACCAGCAGAATGATAGGTACATAACTGCAGGCAGCACATTGATGAATGAGCAATCCAGCCGGTCACATGCCATTTTCAGTTTGGTGCTGGAGCAGCAACCCCCAGACGGGTCCCCAGGGGATTTTGTCACGGCCAAATTCCATCTTGTGGATTTGGCTGGCAGTGAGCGTGCCAAGAAGACAGGTCAGCCCTGGCTTTTACTCTTTTTTACCATTTTTTATAGAAGAATGCATGATTTGCCTGTTGTACACACACACCTGCACTCAGTGCTAATGTCTTGAGGGCACAAGACTGCAGGATTTGCGTGTTGTAAACACAGACTTACATTGAGTGCTGAAAGTCTTGAGGGCAGAAGATTGCATGAGTTGCATGTTGTAAACATAAACCTATACTGAATGCTAGAATTACTGAGCCCCACTTCTCAGGTCAGTCCTGGCACAAGATTGCATCATTTGCATGTTGTACACACAATTCTACACTGAATAGTGGAAGTTTTGAGCCCCACTTCTCAGGTCAGTTCTGGCACAAGATTGCACAATTTGCGTGTTGTACACCCATACCTACACTGAATAGTGGAAATCTTGAGCGAAGAAGGTTGCATCATTTTCATGTTGTATACACAAACATACACTGAGTACTTGAAATACTGAGCCCCACTTCTCCAGTCAGTTCTGGCAGAAGATTGCATGATTTGCGTGTTATACACACACACACACACACTTGTACAGAGTACTGAAAATCTTGAGCGCACAAGATTGCATCATTTGCATGTTGTATAAACAAACCTTCACTGAGTGCTGGAAATACTGAGCTCCGCTTTTCTCCACTCATGCATGGAGTTGCTCTTGCACAGACAAACAAGACCAGCTGGTGCAATATTCAGTGCCTTGCCAGGGCAACCTTGCATTGCCCTGCCCTGCCTTGCCCTGCCCTGCCATGCCCTGCCCTGCCCTGTCCTGCCCTGCCTTGCCTTACTGTACCTGGCCTTGCCTTGCCTTGTTCTGCCCTGCCCTGCCCTGCTGCGCTGCCCTGCCCTGCCTTGCCTTGCCTAGCCTACACCATACCCATCCATACAGTTACTCTCACACAAACAAATGAGACCACCTTTTGCAAACTCCATCGCCTCAGGACTCATCAGGCTCAATCCTGAATCCCATCCTCAGCTGCTGTCTGCAACATCGTATTCTACTCACAAAAGAATATAAATGATGTCCTGAAAGGAAATACGTATTGTCTATCAATAGACCTTCGATAGTTTACAGAACGTTCTACTACCCATATATAATTATTACAATCAAAATACAATTTGCCATTATCTGTAGGCGCAGCAGGCAAACAGTTGAAGGAGAGTGTGGGCATCAATGCTGGCTTGTTGGCCCTGGGGAACGTCATCTCGGCCCTGGGGGACCCCAAGAAGCGCCCCTCCCACGTGCCCTACAGGGATTCTAAACTCACCCGCTTGCTTCAGGTGACTCACTCTGCCTGATGCATGTGTGAGTCGTGTTTTGTGAGGCCAGTCACGGCCCATTTTTAGTTTTTCTAGGAGTTTCTGGGTCTAGAATCAAGATTTCGTGGTCCAAGAATCGCAACACCATGTGAGTATGCAATGTTCAGTGCATAGCCGTTGCTGACAACAATGGTACCTCAAAGTTGCAAGCAATTCTGGGTGAGGACTTCTTGCAGTCATGTGGCTGCATCAACGTTTGTAAACTCATCACCCAAAATGTGTTGTACCACAGAAAGCACTCGATTTTTGAGATAGTTTGTACAGAGCACCAGCTTTCAGTTTTGCGGGGCAGCAACAGCAGAACACTCGTGATGGCGTGTGTGACTAATGACAACAGGAGGAATCTCTGAACACCCTGAAGTATGCACAAAACCCCCATGACATGCAGAACAGACCAAACGACGAATACTTGTCCTTTGTTTTGTTGGCAGGATTCGCTGGGTGGCAACAGCAGGACACTGATGGTGGCGTGTGTGACTACTGCTGACACGTACCTGGAGGAGTCGTTGAACACCCTGAAGTACGCAAAAATACTCCCCATGACATGCAGAATGGACCAAAAGTGAAGATTTGTCCTGTTTTTGTGGCAGGATTCGTTGGGTGGCAACAGCAGAACACTCATGGTGGCGTGTGTCACTAC
>JAABUP010003893.1_pt1 | contig 25615 bp, 31 predicted proteins | sample 5559201 | NCBI WGS metagenome assembly JAABUP01 (sample SAMN10711887, study PRJNA513373) | rock metagenome | isolation source: Antarctica rocks | place: Antarctica
CCAGCAGCATGTGAGACATTAATGTCTCACATGCTGCTGGTGTCCATGCAGCCATGAGCGTCGCAACAATATTGTTGCGACGCTCAAAAAGACACTTGACGTAGAGTTACAGGGGCCCTGCCCAGCCATTGTTGTTTGGAGTATCACCACTGGCAAGTCATGCTGATTGATGCCAGCTCACAACATGTTGCCTTCATCGATCCTTTTGGAGATGGCTTCCTGCAAGACATCATCGAAGCAATCAAAGAATTCTATAACAAAAATCAACCTGAAATCTGGCATTTTACAGAGTGAACTATGGGACTGCAAGCTCGAGGAGACACATGAAACAGTGGCATATGGGCAATGTAACTTTGTGAGAACTAGACGCAATATTGGAGCTAAAATGAGGTGATCAGAACTTGTGAGACGTGGTTTCAGGATAACAACAGGACCATTCCAGCTGGACAAGATCTCAGAGAAAACTACCATGCTGTCACGCAGATGGCAAACAGGGCAGCAACAAACTCAGAAACTGGCTTTGCCATATGCATAGCAGCAAGCAGATGGCAAACAAATGCTCAAAGGGCCATGAATTTACCTGACAGCCCAAACAACCAGGCAAGAAGGAACAGAAATGAACCTGCACAAGCCAGAAAAGCAGCAGCAACCAGGCTCCATCGCACCGTGGGCAACTCCCTATCTAGCCTGCACACCAGCATGAACACTTATTCAACCGGGGGAAAATAGGAAGACAATCAGCAAACCAACCTCATCACATACAGCAAGCGCTAGATGGCTATCATCCCGGCTGCAAAGCAGTGGCAACATCAGAGAATCAGGCAATGCGCACCATGATATTCACGAAGCCCATGTATATAAGCCAGGTGGTATACAAGCATGCCTTGCTGGTGCAACGGTTGTGATTGCAACCTGTAAACAAACTACAACAAAGAGGCAGACAGCGCCTGAAAGTACGGTCAGCCAGAAAAGCCTGACAGTACCCCAAAAGTCGACTGACACAGCAGCCATGAAAAGCATGGCTGCTGACATGAAAATGCAAGTGCGACAGGACAAGTGTGACTCAGATTGCAGCATAAGCTAGACACTGTGGGGAATACACAAAACATGGAGCAAGTAAGCACCATATCAGAGACATGCAGAGCGAGCATGACAAGCCACACAGACAAGCAGTGTGCCATGACAAATTTCAACTAGAAGGTATACCTACGTAGCAGGTGCATACTACCCCCTGCTGCAACATTTTGGCGATACTGACTTGCAACGTCAAGTATAATACTGACTTGCAGTGTCACCGTGCCAGATGAGCTCATGCAGATTGCACACCAGGGGCAGCCATGTATTATTGTGCTGACTGAGATCATGCAAGACAAGACAGAGTGTTCTTCCAAGAACAGCTGCCAGTATATACACTGTTCCACAGCTGCGTCAAGGGCAAGGATAGCAGCCACTGTAGAACTGGATCTGGAGGGGTGACAGTTGCTACAGCGGTGCACAAATCTGTCACAAGCCAGACCTCTGTATAGCTGATTGGTCACAACCATCCTGCAGACGAGTCACACTTGAAGACCTCGAGAAACAAACTACCTGGAAGTGCCTGCTTGACCACTAAACTCTGTGCTCAGCAATGATAAGGCAGTTCTTTGCGTGCAGGAATTTCATGACACCACATGTGTGCACATAATTATTAGCTTATGAGTTACAGCTGCTGCAAAATGTGTAACTTAATTGTAACTTCAAAGCCATGAGGAGGTGTACAGGCACATCATTTAGATCTGTTTTCATCCATATTTTGCCAATGGATGGTGCAACTTGCACAGAAGGTGACTTCAGGGCAGCTGCAACACCAATGATGACAGCAGCAGCAGTGGCAGCAGCAGCAGCAGCGGCAGCAGCAGTCGTGGCAGCAGCAGCAGTGACAGCAGCAGCAGCGGCAGCAGCAGCAGCAGCAGCAGCAGCAGCAGCAGTGGCAGCAGCAGCAGCAGTGGCAGCAGCAGCAGCGGCAGCAGCAGCAGCGGTAGCAGCGCCATATGGAGCTGGTCAAGGTACCTGGAGCTGGATGACAGGAAGCGCTCACATCCTAATGTTGTTTGTACTGTAAAGCACGCCATCCACAAGAAGCTGGGAAAGCCTGCTTCCATCGCAAGACGGCTGGCTTGGGACTGCAAGGGATGTGAGCTGCACTGTACCTCCAATTAATCAAAACTTTTCAGACTGAGGGTGCCAGAGGCAAGGCATGCACTTCCAGTGAGACATGCAAGATACGCCATGCGATGCATTGTTGTTTTTGCAGCATTGGTTAGCAGTATGACGTTGTGCTCAGTAATTTCAAAAACTGGCTGCTATGTCATGCAAATAGTGCAGCATTGTTTCCAGAAGCGGTAGAATGTTGAAACCATTCACCTCATGGGGTGAGGCACAGCATGACAAAGCAGCAAGCCCTACCCTTCCTGGCTATGCAAGCCTGGAGAGCTATATACAAGCTGTGCCAAATTTGTTGCTGGGTGTACTGATGCACATGGCATTTCGTCTGTGCCTGTAAACAATGGTGTGCACCCTGTGCCTGTGAACAATGATGTGCACCCTATGCCTGAGTCTGAGTCTTGCATGCTCCATTGGAAAATCCGCTTTGCATATGTCTTGATCAGCTGCCAGCTGGTTGGGGCCATGAGTGCAATGTTGGTCATGCTACCTGGTTGGAACCTGGTGCTGAACCTGTGCTGAAGTCTCCAGTTGTGCTAATGCGCATCCAGGTAGAACTCTCTTTGGCCTGCCTGATGTTGCATCTCCTGACCCTGCTGAACCTGAGTCTGAACCTGAGGCAGAAGCTGCTGGTGAAGCTAAACCTGAAGCTGCCACTGGGGTGGAGCTTGCACCTTGGCTGAGTTCCAGCAGAAGTGAATTGCTGGTTATGCTAAGGGCCCTTAGCACCACACATGCCATTGCTTCCGACGTGTACAAGCCCCTGGCGACTCCCACAACAAGTCTGCAGCCCGGCGCAGGACAGCACGTCGGAGCAAGAGCTTGGCAGCTCCCGCTTCTACCATTTGTCATGTCAGCTGATCCAGTAATGGCACTCACACCAGACAACTGATAAGCCACATACAGCAAGTAAGCGCACTGGTGGCTACAAGTAAAAAGATGTCCCACTTTCGGGATCAAGCACCCTTCACAGTCAAGCTCACAATCAGCTTGCGGCCTGCATTTGTATTGGGTGGTGAGAGCACCGCTACTTGAGGTGTGCCCATTTTAGCAGATTGTGAGACCGCACCAAATTCGCATCACTTACCAATACACTACATGCACGATAGTTGGCAAGCACATCTTTCGAGTTTCAAACTCAAACAGTGCATGGAACAGGTTGGTACAGTCCTGATGGAAGCCTGCAGGACAACACAAAAGTAGATAAGTCTACCATGAGCAGCGCACATGACAGCAGCTGATGCTTGGCATTAGCAACATCGCCAGCACAGACTTTGATTGGCCAAGGGGATGAGCTGCAAGTCCAATAAGTAGGATGCTTTGTCATCACAGTGTATGTATGCAAAGCTATCATACACTGGGCAGCCTGGTATAATACTTGGCTTTGCATAGAACTGATGCCAAAAGGTGTAGTCTTTCCTTTTCTTTTCTTCTTCGAGGCCATCATACTCCATAGTTTGTCAGCTAGCTGGTGCCCTGCCTGCTTGGCTGCCTGGCTCAACTGTCGCCGGTTGACGGGCATGCAACACATACATTAAGCCACAACTGATGCACAACACCTTGCCTTCTAAATCTTAGTCTCAGGTCCTACTTGTGCAGCATTGCAAAGTGTGACACAGGCAGTTTGTAGGTAACAAGCCTACCTTTTGGTTGCAGCGGGGTTTGTTGCGCCCACGTGCGCACTCAGCCAGTAAACAGTCATGGGGTTGCTCTCTACCTGCCTAGGGCGCACACTGTCATGCTGCAAGCTGTGTGCATTTTGCTGGACAGACGCAAATGCATAGCTATCAATGCCGTGCTTTGCTTGATTGCAAGTGCAGCTGAAGACAAGAGCCTTGGAGTGCATCTGCAATTGAATTTCTGTGAAAGCTTGCAGACAGCTGCTGAGTAGTATGTCATCACACAGCAGATGGTGCACCTACCACTGTGACAGTGATATCTAAGGAAAACCATGCTGTATAGGTCACTCCCTACCGCTCATGAGAAGTGACACCAACAATGGTTGTTCTGCCAGATGCATTGAGAACACACAGGAAAAGATATGCACTTTATCATTGACTGTCTGCAGCCTTGCTGCACCAGCTGGTTTCAGGCGCCAAGTGGTAGAAACAAAAATTACTCCATGAGAAGCCAGCCGCTAAAGTTTTGACAGATCAATTCCCGCACAAAGCTCTGCAACAGCATGAATGTGCATTTCGGGTGACACAGTGCAATGCTTTGCCGCTAGCATGAGTATTCAGACAGAGCACAGCTAGGCTTTAACAACGCTGCAAGGCTATATAAATTTTGTATAGCCTTTTGTATTACAAATGCAGAAGAGCAATGCTGGGCTTCGGATGAGAAACAGGGGTATCCACCAGCCTGGCAGGGTGCTGCCTGGATGTGCAGCCCAGATGTGCGTTGCAACCAGACTACATGTTGTACAGATGCACCACGTGACATGAATTGCCATTCTCTTTGGCAAATTTGTGCTGCCTCAAGGCATTGTAAAGCTTTGCAAAATGTAGTTCACTAGAAGTGAAAAGCTGTTTGTAACAGGTTATTGAAACTAACTTGTTAACCAAATCATATGTGACTAAATCTACACTTGCAAGATGAGTTGCACTCTCTCAGCTGTTTCTGCAGCTGACCTAAAAGCAGCTGTGACTCAACTGGAAACCGTGCTTGCAAACAATCACTGACATCCAGAGATTTGAGGTTTGGCCATCTCGCAAGGCCTAGTATGCTGCCACTGAGGTGAAAAGCAGGCTGATTGCAGGAGACACATAAACACTCAAGCTGGGACAGGTGCAGAAGGCAGGCTGGGAATTTAGCAAAGCTGCATTCACTTATGATCAGGACCTTAAGTTGAGTCAGAAGTGAAAAGGTCGATGGAAGTCTTGTCTGCTTGAAATTTGATACATACAGACTCTGCAAGCTACTACACAGTGAGAGGGCTTGAAGCAAAGCACGATTTGGGCCCATGCACTGCATGCATGTCAGAGAAGACAAAGCTGACAAGTTAGCTTGCTCAATGTTTTGGGGAGATGCGCCGTACAAGCTCATCTTCTCAAGACAAGTTGCTAAGGTGAGATTTCTGAGATGGAGGGTATGCTCATAGCAAGGACCCCATACATCAAGACTGCGCAGCTTGACACCATCACCGAATGGTAATGTGAGTTCCTGTACTGTATCTGGATGGCTTATAAAGATCTGCAGATGGGTAAGCTGTGTGTAGCTTTCAATACTGCAAATTCGTTCTTCAACATGCAAGCTCAGGCTCTGTACAAACTTGAGACTGTGGACGTCCGTTGGCAATGCGGACAGCCTGGGCAGCATAAGTGTCTGCAGAAGGGAAAGTTGCTGAAGGTCCTCCAGAGAGCCGAGCTCAGCTTCAACAGTCCAAGACAGATGAGTCAATTGTGTCAGACAAGAAAGCTGCTGTATGTATGCTGTGTCTGTTTGCCAATATGTCAGCAGCCCTGCAAGCTTTTGACAGCCATTTGGAGGATCTGTGACGTCAAAATCTGCATAACATGGTACTGTGTAAGTCACTTGACAAAATCTTGAGACTTGCAGACTGGCTGTATTATTTGCTTTGCTCCATTGCAGCTTTGCTGCCCGTGTTCCCTCACCTGCCCAAAGCCGCATTTGCCATGCAGCATGTGCCAACGCAGCTGCTGCTTTCAGTGCCGCTGCAAGATGTGGCATCATCAGCTGTGCAGGCAAGACTGCCGTGGTGTAGATATGGACTTCAGGGAAAACCTTTGCTCGTTGAGCAATCCATTGCAGACAAGCCTCATTGTGCAAAGACAGCGGTCCTACTGTCGTTATCAAGTATACGACTGTAAATGCTTGTGTGGGCTGAAGATCAGCAACTTGTGTCCTTGCTCTCCTGTCGGTTGGTTCAGATACATGTAAGTCCAAGCTAAGACCCCACAAATCAGAAAGCGAGGTTGCGCAGGCATCACCAGATGCTGCAGAGCGGTTGAGGAGGCTCCTCCAGCTTTTGCAGACTTGCTGGCATCGCAACTTAGCCTCAAACGATGTCAAGCGCAAGCAAGAGCTTAGGATATAATCAGGGAGTTCCGGACTTCGGCATCTATTGCGTTAGGCATGCATCAGCACCATGGTCAGGCTGACATTTCGGGATTGAAAGCTGTGAAACTTTTACAGTAAAACTAAAAGCTGTCACAGTACTGCGGAGTGAATTCAATCAATCAAGCAGTCAATTTACATTTTGTGTCTCTAGAAGTTGACAGACAACAAATGCAATAAACTCTGACAATGCTGAAATTGAATTTCATTCAATGCTGTTCTGGGCCACGACAGGTCCAGCTTTTGTAGTCAAAGAGCGGTAAATGGGTACTGAGCCGGAGGAAGGGTTGTGCCCTTTTGCTTGCCTCACGATTTGAAAGTGAGGGTCAAGGGTGCGCCTCTGCTGCTGTTGCAGTTCTGTCAGCCAGTCGTCAAGCATAAGACTGCTTTGATGCAGCTGTTTGGACATCTTCAGAAGCCTGTGTTTGTCCTCTAAAGAGGATGACTCAGTAAGCAAAGGTCTGGCCAGCATGGGCTTCCTGGCGTTTGGCAAGGAACCGCCCTTGCGCTTGTTTGAGGTCCAGTGAACTATCTCATCTGGCTCTTCAAGTTCAGGCAGAGTATCAGCCAGCAGATCTTCCAGAGGATTGTCCTCAAGCTTCACCTTTTTTTGGTGTTTGGAATTTGGACAGCCAGCTCCGTGACACCATGTAAATCCAAAGCACACTGTCTGGTGTGTCTGTCTTTCTCTGTCTTCCAACAAGGATATCAGGATTCAAGTGTTGTAGTCAATGACTGTCAATGACTGCAAAGATCAGCTTGCATTGGATTCCCAACTTTGCCCTGAATTCTGCACTGTCAGCCTGAGGCTCGTCATGATGTCTCATCAGAGTCTCCCCAGATTCCAGCTACCTCTCACGCTCACAAATTGTGATCCTTGCAAATGCAGACATGTAAGAGATGCTGATAGAACACCAGACTGAAATGATGTGGAACTTTTGCAATGTCACATCACACTGACACAGAAGCGCAAGTCTCAAACATGGTCTAATAAGACAGGCTTGACAGGCAAGACAGCAGCAATACCAAAAGGCCGAGTGCAAATCCAGAAGAGATGAGATGCTGATTCAGATCTTAGCAATCTGATGATGTAGCGCATGGGCATGAACAACAGTGGGTGTTTACAAGAAGATGCAGCCAAAGCCACAGCATGGGCAATGGAATTGTGTAACAATCAACTGCTGCTCCCGCAAACTGCTGACCTCAAAGGAGCTAGTGCTGGCAACTCCATATAGAGTGCCTGCCCAAAAGGGGTGATGTATGCCAGCCCAGTGATGCTGCTCAGATGGGCTCAATCTTTGCAAAGAAAGCTAACATATGCAGCAAGTCAAGGCAGGCTAGAGAGAGAAGCGTTTTACAGCTAAGACATGTTGAAGACGACCGGGCCGCTCTGATGGTGACCTAATTACGTAACCTATGAAGGTCAATGACACAATTATGACATGCAAGCTGTGAGACCCGTTCACCCCAATAGTCCTGCGGCATATGCCAAAACTCTGGCATCTAGCAACCACTTTGATCATACTTGCAGCCATGATGCGCATGTTCAGTTCCGCGGTCAACATGTTTCACGGAAGCAGTAGCACTGAAACTCCGTATTCGAACCTACATGAGCTCACTGCTCGCGATATTGATCTGAGGAATTTCAACTTCTCCAGCTTGGCGAACAAGGTACGCCCTTCGCCCAAAGATTGGCTCAGCACCATCAGATTGTATCATGTGTCTGCTTGTCGGCTCTTGCTCTTGAATCACAAGTTTTGATAGGCTAGGTCTGACTCGTAGGTCACCTTGGTGGTGAACGTCGCGTCGAAGTGAGGCAGGACAGAAGCTAATTACAAGGTACAGCTCACTGGTGCTGATCAAACAGTTTGTCGTGCGAGTCAGTTTCTACAAAAAACTGTATTTTCGACTGCAGGACTTTGCAACTCTTGAGGAACAATTCGCTGGCCAAGGCCTCACGATTGTTGCATTTCCTTGGTAAGGAAAAACTCAATGAACATTCTTTGCTGCAAGTCGAGACTGGCTCAGCTCAAACCCAAATACCAGAGACTTTTGCCTCAGAGCTCTGTGTGGTTCAGTAATCAGTTTCTGTCTCAAGAGCCCGGCAGCAACAAAGACATCAAGGAGTTTGCACGCAGCAAGGGCTTCAAGGGAGTTCTGATGGACAAGATTGATGTGAATGGCCCCAAAGCCTCTCCTGTCTACACCTTTCTGAAGGCATGCTTCCTAGCTATGACTTTGCCTTCATCATTTCCTGCCTTCTGTTTGCCATCTTGCTTCACTCTGTCGTGGAGTCAAACTGTCGCAGGTCACTACACATGTTGCGACAAAGTAACACTGACGCTTCTGTCCTTTTGGCCTAGAGCCTGTGCATACCTTACTTGTCTTGATGCAGCCTCATGCATTGCGACTGGTGTCTAGGGGGCTGCCTAAGCTGTCAGATCAGCCAAAAGACTTGCATGCATTACTTGGTTGCAGTCACTATACTGCATGCAAGTCTTTTGGCTGATCTGACAGCTTAGGCAGCCCCCTAGACACATCCATCATGACTCGGCATCAAGCGTGTTACAGAAACGAGCTTTTTTGTGACCAGCTGTCAAACCTGCAGGCAGCCAGTGGTGACACAAGCCCAATCTCCTGGAACTTTGCAAAGTTTCTGGTGAAGAAGGACGGCACTGTCTTTGGCAGGTACAGTGCGCCAAAGGGCTGACTAACACTTGGAACATGGTTTTGTGTTTTGTCTTTGTCCTCTGCATGTTCATCTTGATCTGTGCACTGCATCATAGGCCTCAGTATATTCTTGTGGCACACAGATTCTGCACTGACGGACTCACAAACATGTTGCATGATCTATGCAGACTTCTGCTTGTGTGGGCATTTGTCTGCAGGCTGTGCTGACGTAGTCATTGTAGTCATCGTGTTGAAAATGGGTATGTATTGCTGACATACTCATTGTCTGCGACATGAATGCTTGCAGGTATGGACCTTCATCAACAGTGGGCTGCTGCCTTATGAGCCTCCTGTTATGATCGCTGGAAAGCGTAAACTTTTTTTTTTTTTCTTTCTTGCAGGTTTGGACCTTCATCAACAGCTGTGGATCTGACCCCTCACATTGAGAAGCTGCTTGCTGAGGACAAGTAGGGTGGGGTGATCTTTTTGAGTGGGAACCCAGACATGTACATCACAGCATTTGCACTGCAGGTCCCTTGTCCTGCTTTGAGCAGCGCATGACAGTTTGCAAACCACCAGCTTTCAAAGCTGCTTTGCGAGCTTGAACCAGCTGCACTGAGCAAGGGTTGAGAGACCATGTAGGGCATTGCTTCTGCTTTCGAAATCTGGCCTAGGCCTGTCAATTGTCCATAATGCCACGTAATATTCGGTCAGCTTTGTGAAATAGTGATGAATTACACGTCCCAGAAACGCGCTTCGCAGCTTCCAAAGCCACTGCATCTGATGCATCTTAATTCAATGTGCACTGTACATGCCATTGGTGATGCTTCCAGCAGCAATCCCCTGACTCCAACAAATGCAAGAGGTTGATAAACAGAATACGACTGACACCAGGAAGTACTATATCATGTCGACCTTGTCTGCACTAGACTACCGCCAAACAACACAGGAGGCTTGCAACAAACCAGGCTATCAAAACACGATGCACTGCACTGCTGGGGCAACAAAGCACAAAGACAACCACAAACATGTCTAATGACAAAGTCAAAGCACACGCAGATTCAACCACATAGGTCAGTGTGAATTGTCACCACAAAGCAATCATCCCTGCACTGACAGTTGAACTATACTGAAGATCACCGTAATCTCACAACAGTAGTTCTGCTATCTGTACAGCATTCAGCGCTGCACCCTTCTTGATCTGGTCTCCACACACGAACAAGTCCAGACCATGGCTGTCAGACCTGGATATGTCTCGTCGAATGCGCCCAACGTACACATCATCATGATGTGATGCATCCAGCGGCGTTGGGAATCTGTTGTTCTCTCTGTCATTGATCATGGACACGCCCTTGGCCTTGGACAGCAGCTCAACAGCCTGAACAGCACAAAATAGTATCAACAGTGGATATCATGGTATGTATGACAGGACTGTTTACAACCAGATGGCGGTGATGTGAGACAGGGCAGGTAATATATGCATATAAGATGCGCAACTGTTGAGCCGTCGTCACGACAGGCGTTTCTGCAAAAAGCCATTTTGGAGCTGCTGTTCATGACATTTACAGGCTGACATAGATTGCAGATGCAACAGTACCCCAAGTCTACATTGATCGTGCTGCATGTTGATTTCCCAATCAATGCCTGTGGACTCCTCTGACAAGTTCCAAAGACAGTAATTGTGGACCTACTACTGGGCTGATACTTCCCAACAGATACCAGCTGGGAGTTTGGTATCTGGCTCATTGCCGGTCATTGCTATAACATGCTGTCACTGATTGCAAACACACCTTCTTCACACATACCCCAGCAAACTTCAAAATCGTGCTCTCAGCATGCACATGCATGACGCAAATCTGGCTATCGTTCAGAACCTTACCTCCTCTTCAGACACATCTCGGTCGAACTCCAGGTTGATGCTCTCAGCATGCACATGCATGACTCACCACAAATATGGGCATCGTTTGAAACCTTACCTCTTCTTCAGACACATCTCGGTCGAACTCCAGGTTGATGCTCTCAGCATGAGCTCGCATAATTGGCACTCGTATACACGTTGCTGTGATGTTGATATCGTTGTTGCTCCAGATCTTCTTCGTCTCCTTCACCATCTTCATCTCTTCTTCATTGTAGCCGTTCTCTGTCATTGGGCTGTTGTGGCTGAACAGGTTGAAGGCATACTGCAGTATGAGATGCACATCATTCATAGCCTGATCATTGGTTTTGTTGCTCAATCATCCCCAGGCCCAAAATTGATGATCTAGGGGACTATGTGTTTAGGGCTTTCTTGACATCATCTGGCTGTGACGTGGCATGTCGCGAGTGTTTCAAGCATAAGGCAGAAGCCTGGAACGCCTGGCAGCAAACTGAAAGGCAATGCCAGCACACAACAGTAACAGCTAGGCGCCTCAAACCAAAGTTTCAGGTGATCATTTCAACTTGCCAGACAATTTGGTCACAGCAGATGCTTCACAGACAAAGGCTCAAGCTACAGTAAGTCATGGAGAAGGTTAATCTGCTTTGCTCATTGGTCAGAATCATCCTGAAGGAAAGCAGGACGCCCAATAGGCCCAAAAGGAAACGCTTGACAGGGCCAAGGGCAGGCAAAGGGACAAGGGATGTACCTGAAAGGGGAAGATGTTCTTGGTGACCTCCTTGCCTTGCAGCACTTCACTGGTTTGCAGCTCCAGCTCATCCATGGCAGCTTGACCAGCCCCACTGGCAGCCTGATACGTGCTGATCACCATGCGCTTCACCTGTTAAGCCACACATAAGTATGGGTCACCACTGATCAACATACAGTTAGGGGTCACCACACAGGTAGGGTCACCACTGATGACCATACGCTTCACCTGTAAATTAACACACAGGTATGGGTCAGCATGCCAGAGAGAGTATCTGCTCTTCAGTACCAGTGATGTGATCCTTGAGAGGTATTGCTGCCCAGTGTGTGCTGATCAACAGGTTTTTGAGCCTGCAAACACACAGTCAACATGCCAGAAGTGTCCTGAGCAGGGTATGACTGAGTACACTGAGGTAGAAGTGATGTGATGCTGAGCAGCACTGGCTGCTGACACATGCTGATCAGCACATGCTTCAACTGCAAGGTGATAGACAACTTGGGGCAGCATGCAAAAAGCCTGCTTGCACAGAAGACGGATGAGCATGAAGTGCAGGTCAGCTCCACAAAGCTGCTGCTCTGCACCACAGGCAGCCTGTCATGTGGTTGACCTTTGCATAAAGCAAGTGCATCATATCTACTGTCAAGACAATGCATTCAAACAGCTTGGCCAGCAGCGTCAGCAGCTTGATGCAGTTGCCTTCCATACCTTTTACCTTGCCTCCACCCACACAAGTTGACTTTAACATGCACAGCACAGCACAGCACAGCACAGCACAGCACAGCACAGCACAGCACAGCACAGCACAGCACAGCACAGCACAGCACAGCACAGCACAGCACAGCACAGCACAGCACAGCACCCATAGCCTCATCTGACGATCCTTGCTCAGCATGAGAAGCCAGCACAGCATGCAAACGCCAGCGCAAAGCTGCACAGTTGAACTTAACTTGTTCCTGAATGTGCATTACCTTGGCAGCTCTATGGAGGGGGGTGACAGCCATGAGGGCGATGATGGTGGAGCAGTTGGGGTTGGCAATGATACCCCCCTGCCCGTACCGCATACCCTTCATAGCTTCTGGGTTCACCTCTGGAATTACTAAAGGCACTCCCTCAGTCATCCTGAAGGCTGAGCTGTTGTCCACGACCTGTAATCAAGCAGTACAAGTCTGTGCATACATGCTGTATGAAGGTCTTTGTCACTGCTGCTCCACTTGCGCTCAAGTTAGCCCAGTGCATGCCTGCTGCTCTAGGTTGTCAGCATGTGTGCACAAATTGTGGTCATGAAAGACCAGTGTGCGCATATACTGCATTGAAATCTGAGCTGATGCTCACTGCCTGTGGTCAAGCAAAATGAGTCTGTGCATGCCGTATGAGTGTCATAGGAACACTGGACTGTGCATATGTGCAGGAAGTCGAACATGCTTGTGACCATAGGAGTCGCACTGACATGTTCACACTGTTGACATGCTGACATGGTAAGGCCAATGTGAGCAGCATACGGCTGTTGCACAGCAAGGTGTATAGTAACAGGTGGCGGGGCAGGCTATAAATATGCCATCATGCAGGGCCATGCTGTGGCCATATTATGGCCATGCTGTGATCATGCTGTGGCCATGCTGTGGCCATGCTGTGGCCATGCTGTGCCACAGCAGCTCTGGTGATGCCGTGCTTGTGCTCTGTCATGATGATGTGCAAAGACTATGATTCAGACTAGTTGCCGGGGAGTCACAGCTGATGCAGCACGAGAGGATTCCTGGACAGAAAGACAGCAGCAGCAGCAGCAGCAGCAGAACAAGAAGAAGAAAATGGCAGAGGGATGGCATGCGAGGGGACGTACCGTGCAGCCAGCATCTGAGGCTATGGGGCCTAACTTCTTGCTGATTGAGCCACCAGCACTAAAGAGGGCAATGTCCACACTTTTGAAGCTGCACACACATGCACACGGTAAACAGTAATGGTGACAAAGCTTACTTGCCTGATGATTGCATTTGTCCAAAGCACGTGTATGCATTCACGCATGAGTGAACATGTGGCATGCTCACATTCTGCATAGTTTGGACTAAAGGACTACAGCAGGAAGGATGTGCATTGCAGCACAAGCTGGCCCAAAAGAATACATGGTTTATTGCATTGCATAGGATGCGGCATTGCCAAGTAGCTGCACCCAGTCCAATGCAACTGGCAAAAGCAGGTGCGCCTGAGTCAGCAGTATGTTTATTGCTGAGCTGTCATATGCATGTTGATATACGCGTACTCAACTGCATGCACGATCTGCAATCATTTTATCTGATATGAGCCCTGAACAGCACTGAGGCCAGGTCTCTTGTTTGTCGAGTCATACTGACTGGGAGATTAGTAGCAGAGAGAACTGCATGCACACCTGCTTTCTGATGTTTCCTCAATTGTGTGTTCCTCACCTTCATAATGAAACTTTTTCCCAGCTGACCTGTACATTGCACGGCAAGCCTGAGCAATGGTTTTCTGCAACACTGTAATCAAGGCATGATGCTCTGTGTCTTGTGACGTTGACATGTTTTCCACAAGCATATTTTAACAAAGCCTGCTCAGCACATTTTGCCATGTAGAACTGCTGGTTACCTGCCAGACGCAAGCATCTTCAAGCTGGAATATGGAAAGTCTCTCTCCTTGAGGACCTGCATAGTCACTTATCATGCCAGATATCCTTGTGGTCCTTTACTAAAGCAGCATGCAGCTATTTTGCACTATAGCGGCGGACACCGTGAGCAACAAATGTAGATGATATGCTTCGACATGGCCAGACAAATGCCTACTCACTCTAAGGAACTCTTGCCCTACAGCGCCAGTAACCCCAACAATCGCAACCGAAGGACCATCCGCTGTTTTGGCAGCTTGCACCGTCTGAGCGTGCCTATGCTGGCGGCTGCAACGTGGGACCCTGCTCCGTGGAGCAATGCATCGGCTTTGCACACTCCCACGCACGCTTGAGCCCGACAGTGGGCGCGCAGCCAAGGGCATTGTACCAGCTACCAAGCTCCTTCTACCTATGCCCCGTGGTACTCGCAAGAAGCGAGCAGCAGTCTGCGCCGATGAACCCAAGCGCAAAGCAAACAGCAATTGTCTGATGTCTGCAAGCAGAGGTAGCCAGCTACCAGCGATCTCAAGACCTGGCATTCGAAGCGTTCGTGAGAAGATTTAGCCAGATTCCCTTGGATCCTCGAATTGGTCAACAATGTGCGTTGACCGCTGATCACAGGCAGTCTCAGCGGTTCCGCACGCTCATGCAGATGCAAGAAAACGGCTCTGGCGATCGACAAAGTAACAAGGTGAGTCAGTGTCAACCATATCTTTGAAAGTGGCGTATTAGGACACCCGTGTCCAGGCTGAAATGGTTTAGAGTGCAACAAACCACACAAAACCAAGCAGGACGTGGTTCAAAGATTGCCCAGCAACATGGACACACGAGACCGTTTGGGAGCAGTATGCTAGGAACAGGCAAAGCTGGTCTGCGCACACCTTACAGCATGCATCAAGCTCACTTCGGTGCCATCTGCAGCATGTCCTTGACAATAGGAGAAGTGCCCTTGATTGCAGGAGTTTTGGTGATATCCAACACCTTTAGGCAGGGCCAGTCCCAGCGCCCAGGAGGGTCAACCTTGTTGACCCCCCAGACAGTGGGCTTGCCATCGGCAAACAGACCCACATCATCACCCAACTTGTTGTACGCCATTTTCAAAGTCTCCAGAAGTGGCCACTCGGCAGTGATAAGGCTTGTGATGGCAGTACCCTCGATCTCGTTAAAGCTTATGTCAGCAACCAGCAGCTTACTCCACCTTCCCTTGACCAGATGTGGCACAGCTGATGAGTCAAGGTCTGAGTCAGCAATCTTCAAAACCTCAAGCTTCCGGAAGTTTGCCTTGACCAGCTTTGAGACGCCATCAGCCTGCAGACGGTTGCCGGACAGATCTAGGTAGCGCATATGTGCCCAGTTGGCCTTGCTGAGCTTGCTGACGGCTGCTGCATCAAGTCTGTTGGCAGACAGGATCAGAGTGTTGAGCCAAGGCCAAGAGCCCTTTGTCAGCTTTTGGATGGCCCTTGCATCCAGGGCATTGCAGGACAGGTCAAGGTGCTCCAAGCAAGGCCACTCTATTTTGTTGGCTGTGGGCTCCTTGACCAGTAAGTGGCAGCTGTCTTCAGTCAGGTTCCTGCTGAGTGCGATCTTCTTGAGGATAGGCCAGCCACCTTTGATGACCTCTGAGACTGCCATGAAGTCCAGGTTGTTGTGTCTAGCAGCAACAACAATGCCGCATGTCAGTATGTATCTGCTTGAACAGATGCAGACTGCTACAGGTGCAGGCTGCAGCCCTTATTGTCTGCACAGGGCTGGTGCACTAACTGCAGGCGTGCATCAATGTGCTGTCATCTACAGCAGAAGTGACATTGTGTGCAGCAGTGGCATCCTGTGCAAACTGGCATTGTGTGCAAGCAGCATGATTGTGTTTTGCAGCACTTGAGCCAACCCTACCCCCCTCATTGGGTAGGGCCTTAGCCTTGGCAGGAGTGTAAGTAAGCAAGCATGGGGGTTATGCCATGTACAACAGGCCAATTACTAAGTCGAGGAGAAAAAAGCTTTACATACCTCAGGTCCAAGCTCTGCAGCTTTGAGAATTTTGGCTTGATGAGGTGCACCATGGCGCCAGCATTCAGCTGGTTCTTGCTGCAAGCAAGCAAATTGATGTGAGGCAAAGCGGTCCAGAAGACACCAAGCAAGCAAACTAATGTGAGGCAAAGCAGTCCAGAAGACACCAAGCAAGCAAACTGATGTGAGGCAAAACAGTCCAGAGGAGATGAAAGGGGATGGGAGCAAGTGAGGACAACCAGACTGGGTGTGAGATGAGGGTGATACAAGTTTTAAACCTACCTGAGGTCTAGCGTTTCTAGATTGGGCCACTTGTCACCCACATCACTCATGAGAAACATTGCTTCTTCGTCTAAGCTGTTGTTACTGAGGTCCAGGTGCATCAAGTCAGGCCACAGCCCCCCGACTAGGTGCTGCATTCCATCTGCTCCAAGTCTGCTGAAGCTCAGATTCAGGCTGCGCAGAGCTGGCCAGCCATTCTTGGTCAGCTGTGCCATTGTCTGGACAGTGACTTTTCCACAAGCAAAAGTCAGGCATTTGACGGCTGTCTGCTTGCTGCTGACTAACGCCTTGAAACCAGCCTGATTTGTGACTGTTACAGTGCTGTCTGGGACAGGTTCTGGCTTATTAGGTTTGTTCTGAGCCTGATCCTGTAGAGCTTCTTTATGATGTGGAGCAACATACAGACCTTGCTTTGGCTTGAGCTTTGATGATAGAGTCTCTTTTGATGCTGCTGACGTAGAGCTCAGCTCTGGCTTGTAGAAGTACGGTGAGTCGCTGTTGAAGCCTGGAGCTGCTGAGATCAGATCTTTGTCAGACATGACAGGCAAAGCTCAAGCTACGCTGTCTGATACTCAAGATGTCTGCAACCAACATAGTAGAGTCTAGAAACAACAATAGTAGATAATAAGCATTGCAACTTGGCTGGCAATATCGTTGTCAGTCAACGCACTCATTCACCCACCGGAGAGAGAATGGTCTCTTTTCGTTCTGCTCGGTTGTATCGGTGGACAATAGACTTCGCAACCGTGCACGGTGTTGTTGATGTAGATTCGGAGGCTCTGATCACACTTCAGCGAGATCGATCCTCAAGATCCCAATCGCGTCATGCCGACGCAGCGCGAGCAGCATGCATGCTGAGCGCAGAAAGAAATGCCGTAGATCGCACAGTTAGGCATGTCCCTGCAAGTCCGCTGACTGCTTTGCTCAGTTCTGCTTATGGACAAACTCTGTCAGTGCGTCAGTGCTGGGCTGTCTGTGCGTCAGTGCCACCTTCTTGCAAGAAGTCGACCGTGTCAGAGGTACCTGATCCTATATAAATCGCGCCACGGATAGTACATCGGAACAGCGCGTGTAGACGGAGTATTGATTGCACAGCCATCGGGTATGTTTCGCGGTCAAGATGCTGCAAGGGAGGACCGAGGTCGCGCTCCACCGCAGCAGCGTACCACTCAGAATGCTGGACAGCCCACGTTCATGGCAGCACCCCTCAAGAACTCTGACTATGTTGACTTGAGGACCCCAGTGAGCGGCTATGTATTTTCAAACTACGCGTATAGAGCCAATCAAGATTCAGAAGTGGCTCAGCACCTTGCGGACCTGCAGCAACTTCGCACGAGCGTGCTGTCTTCATCGGAACAGCCCGAACAGCTTTGTGGGTCTTTGATCAGGTATGGAGCAGCCACTGGTTGGCGCGATGCACCGTTACCGTCAGTGCATGTAGTCCAAGCCCGTGCTCTTTGCCACCACAAGGTGCCGGCAATCACAGCCATCTGATCTGCGTGCAACTTTCACGACCATCTGCCTGACCATGCTGCACTCAGCAACGCGGAGAGGGCTATTGCATTGCCAAATCTCCATACCTTGGTGCGGCCGCGAGATCGAACATAGTGAGCAACACAGGGTCTGCACCATGCAGGTACTATCAGGGACTGACAGTGCTCCAGCAGCATTTTCCCATTGGCAGAAAAAGAGAGGGTATTTCGATCGAGTTTCCTTGGTATGACGCCTTTCAGTCCAACAAGAAAGCTGCTTCAGACAGCATCACATACGAGAAGGCGTCCATCCTGTTCAACCTGGCAGCGGTTTGCAGCCAGCAGAGCCTTGCTAGTGACCTGAGCACTGATGGTGGTCTCAAAGCCGCTGCAAGGCACTTCCAGGTATACCAAGTCACTATTGTACCAAACCTGATCAGAGATATCAAGTCATGACCCTCTCAAAGCTAATCAGAGACTGCCAAGCAGTAGATGCAGGTGTTGACAACCTCTCACGGCTGTTCTGATGCTGCTGTTGAAGTGTGCAACCAAAGTAAATGTGACTACCATCAATCTTGTGCACATCATGGGAGAAGCCTGCACAGCCCACACTCAATGCAATTTGTGACCATACTTGCTGCAGCTCACAAGCTGATGCATCCTCAGCCCTCAGCACAGACAACCATCTTGCCCTCTTGGCGACACGTCCCTACTTCTTCTTTGCAGGAGGCTGCTGGCTATTTCAGGCTGCTCCATGACGTTGTGGCTCCGCAGCTGGATGAAGTCCTCTCCTTTGACATCAGCACCGGCTGTACAGAAATGTTGGAGCTGCTCATGCTTGCACAAGCCCAGGAAGCCTTCTTCCAGAAAGCCAGCCGGGATAAGAAGAACCCAGCTGTTTTGGCCAGGTATGCACACTCACACATTGTGCAGCCTTCAAAGCACGCCTGTATTGAAGACAACGACCAAACATGGCTAAACTGTGCTTCTACGAGTAACTAGATGCACTACCCCAAGCGCCAGCTCAACAACAAGATGGGTGTGATGAACTTGATGCCTGTGGATATCAGACTCAACAGCTTGTTATGTCTGAGTCTCAACATGCCACAGCACAGGCAGTGTGATGATACCGAACCGTGTAACCTTGTGCCAGCTAGAGTGAGGCAAGTGCTAAGCCATCTTCGGCTCTTGTCAGCATTCATCTGTCCAACTGTTGTCTGACCGCCAACAAGTTTGTCTTGTCTGACTTGAGGAAGCACATCAGTCGTAAGCCTTATCCAAAAGTTGCTTGCGCTGGATGTGCTGTCTCTTAGTCAGATAAGACAAGCTTTTCAAGAGTCATACAGCAGCTGGTGAGATGAAATTGTCACAGCAGCCGGTGTGTGATCCAGCAAAGAACAAACATCAACAATATGCTTGGTGTGGCACTTTTACACATGGCCATGAACTCTAGTGCAAGTGTCTTGACAGTATCTGGATCAGCACATGACCATTTGCACAGCACTTTGGGTCGGGGGTTTTCTCTCTCATGTGTGACTGCTTGCTATGTTGCAAGAGCTTGCAACGCAGATTGTGTTATGCAGGCTGGCTGCACAGGTCTCCCAGTACTACAAGGACATTGAGGAGCTAGATAGCATTCAGCAGCTGCGCAAGTACCTTGGCCAGGTAGTGTTTCCTAACCTAAACCGAAAAACGAAAAGAAATTAAACCAATTCTTTATTCCATAGGAAAACCCACATTTCCAATTGAGTTTTCAAGTATGTTGAGAGCGCACATGCGACGACTGCAGAGCACAATGCATGCCACCTGACATCTGCTCATTGCATATGCAACACCCATCCCTCACAAATTGAATCAGCATCATGATACCAAGCTATACAGTACTCTGCCTTCAGCCTTGAGCTCCTGCAATGCATCAATCTCCAAGTCATGTTGGCATTTCACGGACCAATTCACACCCCTTTGTTTATTGTTGGGCAGCAATGTATCAGCAGTCAGGACCCCCATTGAGGCAATCCAATGTGTTTTAGTCTTGCAGGGTTGCACATAAATCCATGCATCACCTGACGTGTGCTATGCAGGTGTGGACAGCCTGTGTGCTGTGATTTTGTACGGCCTTGCGAAATGCCATAAAAATTTGATATGTGCTATGCAGGTGTGGACAGCCCATGTGCTGTGATCTGGGAAGGCCGTGCATAATACTCTGGAACTTGAGATATGCTATGCAAGAGTGGACAGCCCATGTGCCGTGATCTTGTAAGGCCGTGCGTAATTCCGTAACATCTGGTGTATGTTATGCAGGTGTGGACAGCCCATGTGCACACCAAGAGGCTCCTCTTTGGCGCCATTGCTCAGCAGCGCAATGGTGAGGTGCAGATGGCTGATGATGAGTGTGGCAATGCCCTTGCATGTCTTCAGGTACAACAGCCCTTGCCCCTTTATGCCCTGCCCTTCCCCCCTTGGCTTCCTGGCCCTGCATTCCCTGACCCTCCCCTGCCCTGCTTTTCCGTGCCCTGCGCTCCCTTGCTCTGGACTGCCCTGCCCTGCCTACCCCTCCCCTGCCCTTCCTTGCCCTGCCCTCCCTTGCCCTGCCCTCCTCTCTATTGCCCTGCCCTGCCCTCTCCCCCTTGCCCTGCCCTTCCCTTCCTTGCCCTGCCCTGCCCTGCCCTGTCCTCCGTTGCCCTTATATGTCATGTTACTTAGCTTGTTGAGATGCAGCCAGCTCATGACGCAGCAGGGCACATCAAGAGCCTGCCTTGATCCTGATACTGCAGGAAGCTGAACAGCTGGTTAATTGGTTTATATTGCAGCAAGATGAAAAGGCTAGTGGGTGGGTTGATACTGCAGGAAGCTGAAAGTCTAGTGCAAGAAATCCACAAGACTGCCAGTGAGGGCTGGAGAGCCCCCTGAGACAGAAAATGTAAATTTGTTTATGCTGCAGGAAGCTGAAAGTCTGGTGCAAGAGGCACACAAGACTGCCAGTGAGCAGGGAAGAGGCCCCAGATGAGCCCTGAAGTTGGAAAGTACAATTGGGTTGATGTTGCAGGAAGCTGAAAGTCTAGTGCAAGAAGCCCACAAAAGTGCTGAGTGCTGGAGAGACCCCTGATGACCCCAAAAGTCAGCAAATCTAAATAGTTTTGTACTGCAGGAAGCTGAAGGTCAAGTGCAAGAAGCACAGTGAGCACTGAAGAGTCCCCTAATGAGCCCCAGATTCAGATCTATAAATGCATTGATGCTGCAGGAAGCTGAAAGTCTGGTGCAAGAACCCCACAAGACTGCTGGTGAGGGCTGGAAAGGCCCCTTATGAGCACCAAAATTAGGAAATATAAATGGATTGACGCTGCAGGACTGCCAGTGAGCACTGAAGAGGGCCATCATAAGCCCACAAGTCAGAGCATGAAAAATGATTGATGCTGCAGGAAGCTGAGAGTCTACTTCCAGAAGCGCACAAGACTGCTGGTGAGGGCTGGAAAGGCCCCTGATCAGCCCTAAATCAGAAAACTTAAGTGCATTGATGCTGCAGGAAGCTGCAAGTCTGGTGCAAAAAGCAGACTCTTGAACAGGACAGGAGAGACCCCTGATGAGCCCTGAAGGCAGAACATACAACTGGACTGATGTCGCAGGAAGCTGAAAGTCTAGTGCAAGAAGCCCACAAGACTGCTGGTGAGGGCTGGAGAGGCCCCACTGTCGACAAGGAACTGGCACGCAGCGTCGAGTTCTACCAAGGCAGCATTGGCGACGCCATTGAGAAGGCCAACACTGACAATGCCAGGATCTATTTCCAGAGGATTCCCAGCTCTGTGCCTCAGGTTCAGGCTGCTGTCATGGTCACCTCTACAACTCCCCCAGGTGATGACTCATCCACATCACAGCAGTTTGATTCAGGATGTGCAGTCGGTGTTGATTTTTGAGGGCAGAATGCAATAGTTGTGAGGGCAGAATGCAACAGTTTTGAGAGCAAAATACAACACATTTGAGGGCAGAATATGACAGATTCAGAGCTGCTGTCCTGGTCACTTCCACAACACCCCCAGGTGATCACATTCATCCAAGCGATCTGGTTTAGGATGTGCGGTCAGTGATCAGTTGGGAGGGCTAAATGCAACAGTTTTGAGGGCAGAATACAACACTTAAGAGGGTCAAATACAACATATTTGAGGGCAGAATAAAACAGGTTCAAGGCTGCTGTCATGGTCACCTCTACAACGCCCCCAGGTGATTACTCATCCATTCAATCTGGTTCATGGTGTTGAGTCAGTGTTCAAATGTGAGAGCAGAATGCAACAGGTTCAGGCTGCTGTCATGGTCACCGCCACAACTCCCCCAGGTGATTGCTCTTCTAAGCAACATTTTTCAGGACGTGCAGTCAGTGTTCAGTTGTTAGGGCAGAATGCAACAGTTTTGAGGGCAGAATACAACATATTTGAGGGCAGAATACAACAGATTCAAGGCTGCTGTCATGGTCAACTTTAATACACCCCCAGGTGATTACTCATCCAAGCAATCTGGTTCATGGTGCTTAGTCAGTGTTCAGATGTGAGAGCAGAATGCAACAGGTTCAGGCTGCTGTCATGGTGACCTCTACAATGCCACCAGGTGATCACTCTCATCAAAGCAATGTTCAGTTTTCAGGGCAGAATGCAACAGTTTTGAGGGTCAAACACAACATATTTGAGGGCAGAATACAACAGGTTCAGGCTGCTGTCATGGTCACCTCCACAACTCCCCCAGGTGATTACCCTCCTCACAACAATCTGATTCATCCAAAGCAATGTGATTCAGGATGTGCGGTCAGTGTTGAGTTGTGATGGCAAAATGCCAGTTTTGAAGGCAGCATACAACAGTTTTAAGGGCAGAACATGACAGAGTCAAGGCTGCTGTCAATGTCACATCTACAACTCCCCCAGGTGATCACTCAGCAAGCGAGCAATCTAATTCAGGATGTGCAGTCATTGTTCAGTTGTGAGGGCAGCATGCAACAGTTGTGAGGGCAGAAGGCAACGTTTTGAGAACAGAATGCAACAGTTTTGAGCACAGAATGCAACAGGCTCAACCCCACCCAGTAGCCCCACCCCCCCCGCGCTTGTTTGGGGGGGGGGGGGCGGTACCTCGCGATTTCAATGAAACAAAACCCTGATCCAAATGCAACCATAGGTTGCCTGACTGATCATGGACATGAAGCAACCGTAATCTACAACCTAGCATGCAGTCAGAGATGGAATCATCAGGTTTACAACAATCAGTGAGGGCAAATGTAACAGATGGACCCACCCATCAGGGAAGTCTGTTTGACAGTATCAAAGAGTGCGCTTTGCAAAAGCAAGTTGCAATACCAGAGTGACTCACTGAGCTGCTTTCACAACTGCTACCTTCAATTTGGAGCTGGTTCAGTCACCACTACCATATTGCAGGTGTCAGTTCTGGAACCAGCTCCGCGAGTCACTCTGATATTGCAAGTTGCTTCTGCAAAGGGCACACCTTCATACACTCTCATAAATCTCTTGTCTATTACATTCGGCTTTGAAGTATTGTGACGATATGCGTCACAGTAACATGCAAGAGAATGGGATCAGTGCAGACACAGGCACAGCAGATGCACTGCTCACACTTTGGAGTCTGATGATGATTAAATATCACATATGGCCAAATGGAATGCCAGCCACGACTAATGCTTGCACTTTCTGCTGTTGTCTGGCTCTCTGCTTTTGCAAATGTGGGACAATGTTGGCATCTCCCAAGATTATTTCCATGCAGGGCAGCGTTTCTTCAGCTTGATTATTGACAAAACTTCTGTCATTTGATCTCATCTATGGTCTCATTTGGTCTGCATTTCCTGCAGGATTGGAACCTTCTGGAGAAATGGAAAGCTGGTTCAGGTCTTTAGACAACCTTCCACGCTCAGTTGGGGTCTTCCAACAGGCCAACAGCACCCCCCTACCTGGCATGGGGTCACCCAGGGGGTCTGCAGGGTCAGATGATTGGGCCATTGGGGCTGGACAAGCTGGATCATCTGGATCATCTTCACAGCCCAGAGGATCATCTGCCAGCAAGCAAGGACTGAAAGCTGCCAAAGGTGTGGGCAGGTAAGAAACAGCACTCACAACGGGCCTAAGTCAGGTCTGAAAGGGTTTACGGTCTTAGGGTGTAGGGTTTATCCTAGGGTTTATGCCAAACTCTGAAGAGACTCAAACAACGCCCAGATGGTGTTTATGCCTGGTGTACTTTTGCCTCACAGCAAAGCTGTACTTGACACATTGCCTCAGTACTTAAGGCCGGCATTAAGGTATACTTGACAGATGCAGCCATTACTGGTATGGCTTCCTTTTACCATGTATTGCTGCATCAAGGCACTATATCACCAGCCAAAGTTATATTCGCCCGGACCTAACCCCTAACACCTTATGCTGTTGTCTATCTCATACTCTACATTGCCTGCTGTTTGCTGGTTGGGTTCCCAGCACAGCATGGACCACCACTCTATTGCTGAGGTTGTTATCGGCCGTTTGGTTGACGGTGCAAGTGTGGTGTTGCTGCTCTGCGATCTTGCCACGCTTTCAGCACCAATCAAACCGCCAGCAACAATCTCGGCAACAGAATGACAATCCAGGCACCCCTGGCTGTCTCACTGTACCTCAACAGGAGCATGTCTGTCACTGGGAGAGATTTGGACGCCTTGAGTGAGATCTGTATGTAAAGATGTCCTGGGTTTGTGCTGTTGGCCCTGACAACATGTTTTCAGCATTTTTGTGGTTGCTATAAATCGTTTGTAAATTACCAAAAGCATGTCTGCCAATCCTGTGGACATCCCCTCCCTCTCACCCATTTAAATGTTTTTGCCCATTTAAACGTTTCAAAAAGGCCAGTGAATGCGTCATGGGCTCAACACACCAGCCAGCAAGCATGACTGTGGCTACTAAGAAAACAAAGCTGTCAAGGGCTGCCAGCACAAGTATCGATATTGGCTTCACAAAATAATTCTGAACTCCACATCAAAGAGTAACAGGTTGCAAGCACAAGCGCTCCACATATTATCACAAAGTAACAGTATTTGCTTCACCAAGTGATAAGAGGGCTGTGACTCGTGTGTCGACCTGTGACTCGTGTGTGGGCTTGTGACTCATGTGTTGGGCTGTAACAGGTTTGCTCTGGGGGCAGCAGGCAAGCTGGCCAGCATTGCTTTGGAGGAGCTGTCAAAGCCGGGCAAGGTGGAAGGGGGCAGCCCCAACAGAACAGCTGACAACATGTCTGCACCCCAACCCCCCAGGTGTGCCCTCTCCCCTTTATTATTTATATTATTATCATTGTTGTGAAGTTTTCATTATTTATTATTATCATCATTATTATTATTATTATTATTATTATTATTATTATTGTTGTTTATTGTTTCTATTATTATTATTATTCCTGGCAAGGTGGAGGGTGGCAGCTCCAATAGAACAGCTGACAACATGTCTGCACCCCAACCACCCAGGTGCACCTCCTCTCCCCTTTATTGGTATTGTTACTGTGAGTTTTACTCTATTATCTTATAATTATTATTGTTTGTTGTTATTATTATTCTTGTTCCTGGCAAGGTGGAAGGGGGCAGCCCCAATAGAACAGCTGACAACATGTCTGCACCCCAACCACCCAGGTGCACCCTCTCTCCCCTTTATTGGTATCGTTACTGT
>JAABUP010003894.1_pt1 | contig 25610 bp, 33 predicted proteins | sample 5559201 | NCBI WGS metagenome assembly JAABUP01 (sample SAMN10711887, study PRJNA513373) | rock metagenome | isolation source: Antarctica rocks | place: Antarctica
GCTGGCGTGGGACCAGATCGTCACAGACGAGCCTGCCGCTGAGACCGACCTTCGCGCCCGGGCCATCGAGCTGCGCCGACTGCTCTCCCACGGTGGATCGGGGGAGTAGAAGGGCCGCAACGGGATCACCTACTGGGACGAACTCACACCAGCCGGGGGATCTGCGGCCCACCGTCAGCTCCCCGGCTGAACCTCCTGCTCGGGCGGGCCGACCGTGATGATGGTGCATGTGACCGGTGCCGCGGAACGTTCGATGCGCGCGTCGGCCGTGAGAAGTGCCGTTCCATACCGTTCGGCGGCGGCAACGTAGATCGCATCGGCGTAGCGCAGTGAGCCCTGAGCGAGGATCCACGCGCGGTGTACGTCTGACCACGGAGTCGCCTCTATCGTGATCTCGAAGGACTCGGCGTTTCGCAGGGCTTGCGGAAGGTCGGCGGCCTGAAGGGGGTGGATCGGCCGATTGGCTGCCGCCCGAAGACCGGACATGACCTCGAATGCGAAGTGCCCGGGTGCGGCGAGTGGTTCAGCCGCTGGCTGGGCGGCGAGGGCGGAACGGGCCGCGACGCCTCGCGGCCCCGGATCGGCAACCCCGTCGATGACGACCGACGCGTCGACGATCACGAAGCCGGCCGCTGACCCAGCTGATCGGCGCGTTCGTCGTGCGCGTCCGCGATGGCGTCGAGCACAGCTTGCCGCTCGTTGGTCGGTACGGGTGGACGGCCTAGCAGCTCCTCGGCCACCCTGGCTAGGGCTTCCTGGCGCCGCAGATAAGACGCCTGGGCGTGGACGGCATCGCGCAGGTAGCTCTGCAGAGATGAGCCTTGGGTGGCCGCTGCCGAGCGGATCTGGTCGAGGTCATCCACGGGCACATCACGGATGAGGACGTTAGGCATGCCGCTACGCTATCAGATTTGCTAGCAGCGCACGCGGGTGGAAACAACCCGAGATGGCCTCAGCTGCGGTCCCTGGCGGCGGCGAGCTCGTCGAGCACCACGGCAGTCGTCTCCCATCCCATGCAGGCGTCCGTCACGCTCTGGCCGTAGGTCAAGGCAGCCCCCGGGAGCAGATCCTGGCGGCCAGGCGCGATGAAGCTCTCCAGCATCACCCCGACGATGCCGTTCTGCCCGGCGCGCACCTGGTCGGCGATGCCGCGCGCGACGCCCGGCTGGCGCTCGTGGTCCTTGCCACTGTTGGCGTGGCTCGCGTCGATCATCAGGCGTCGCGGCAGGCCGGCCCGGCCCAGCCCGGTCAGTGCCGCGTCGACCTGCTGCGGGCCGTAGTTAGGACCGTCCTGCCCACCTCGCAGCACGACATGGCAGTCGGGGTTGCCGGTCGTGCTCACCACCGACGCACGCCCGGTCTGGTCGACGCCGAAGAACGTGTGCCCGTTCGCGGCGGTACGACAGGCGTCGAAGGTGGCTTGCAGCCCCCCGTCCGTGCCGTTCTTGAAGCCCACCGGCATCGACAGTCCCGATGCCATGTGGCGGTGGACCTGGCTCTCAGTGGTCCGAGCACCGATCGCACCCCAACTGACCGCGTCGGCGATGAACTGGGGCGTGATCGGGTCGAGGAACTCGCACCCGACCGGCAGGCCGGTGTCCAGGATGTCGCAGAGCAGCTGACGCGCGGTCCGCATCCCTCGGGAGACGTCGTGGCCGCCGTCGAGACCGGGATCATTGATCAGGCCCGTCCAGCCGACGGTCGTCCTCGGCTTCTCGAAGTAGACGCGCATCACGACCAGCAGGCTCTCGCTGTGACGCTCGGCCTCGCGAGCCAGCCGCCGGGCGTAGTCCAACGCCGCGACCGGGTCGTGGATCGAACACGGCCCGACGACAACGACGAGTCGGTCGTCCCGGCCGGTCAGGACGTCGTGCACCGCGTCCCGCGCCCGGGCGACCAGGGACGCACGCCGGCCGGTCAACGGCAAAGCGGCGAGCAGGTCGGCGGGCGAGTCCAGTGGCTGGATGCCGCTGACCCGCACGTCACCAGTGGTGGTCATGGATGATCCCGTCTAGATGAGTGATTCCAAGGGTTGTCAGTGGTCGTGGACGTCCCGGCGGCGCAGCGACTCCCGCAGCCGTCACGCTCCTGCTCCGCCCACAAACCCTTAGCGGAGGATCCTGCGCGGTTACTACCCACACCCCTACTACGGTTCTGCCTCGACTGGAGCGAACAACGCCACCACCTCGGCGGCGCGCTCGCCGCGAGCATCTTGGTCTCCTTCGAGCAGTCAGACTGGGTCACGCCGCCCCGCAGACCGCGCTGTCACCACGACCGAGCTGGGCAAACAGGAACTCGGCCAACGGCTGGGGCTGAAGCTCAGCCAACCCCGTAGTCACTGCCCGCTGGACGATCGGCTTGAGCGACACACGCTGCGGCGCTGTCAGTCTCGATGACGCACGACGTTGACGACGTTGCCGTCTGGTGCGCGGACCAAGAACCGGCGCACGCCCCATAGTTCTGTCGTGATCGGGTGCACGATCTCGTAGCCGAGTTCAAGAGCTTCTTCATAAGCACCGTCGACGTCGTCCGTCTGGACGGAATGACCGAATCCTCAGGTGCGGTCGCGTCACGCGTCACGAGCTGGAGGTTGGCCCCGGTGTCAGGAGAGGTGTAGCGGGCCACCCATCCCATGTTGAACTCCTCGGTACTCAGCCCGAGGTAGTCGGTGTAGAAGCTCTTCGCTGCGTCGACGTCAGGCACTGGAAGGTTGGCCATGATGCGGATGGCGCGCATGCGGTCTCCTGTTGCTGTCAACGGACCTCTGCATGATGATCGTCGGAGCGCCGCGACGTGTCGACGCTCCCAGTGCCGCCAGCGGATCGCTTACCGGTGAGCAGGGGCCGAGCGCTGGCGCCATGCAGGGTGATGCGGCGGCACCTGCCCATAGACCGATCGTGTAGTGGGACGAGGGCCGTCAGGCAGCGTCCGCCGAGCGCGCCCTGTTGATGATGTTGCGCATGGTGACGAGTGCGGCGGCACACAGCGTCTCCGCTCCATCGCGTACGACGAAGATGTCGACCGCGGCGACGGTGAGGGTGGTGCCGGGGCCATGAGGAACTCCTTCGGTCGAGCTGTACGGGCGGACGCGGCTGAGCACATCACCCCAGGTTCGGCAGCGGCTGCCAGTCGTTCGGACCCGATGACCGTAGCCGCCTCCTGCTGGTGTCGTCGGTGCGACGGGCGGAACGTCGTAGCTGATCTGAGCGGTACCAGCGAGTCCTAGGCCGTGGCCTGGGGAGACGCGCGGTGCCCGGTGGGGGGGGTGGTAGGAACCGAAGTGGGAGCCAACTTCAGGAGGGGTGCCCCGTGCGCTGGCAGGAGACGACTGCGGATGACAGTGAGGTGCCGCCCCCGGAATTGTTGCGGTTCGATCGCGCCTACTGGGCCGAGCTCGCTCCGAGCTTCGACGAACGGGTCGACAACTGGGCAGGCAAGAACATGACGCCCACCGCTCGCAGCGCGGCTCGCACGTTCTTCGTCTGGTGCGATGCCCGCGACGCCTGGCGCCGACAGCACGGCTGGCCGGCCTGGAGGCTCGACGTCCCGCTCGGCCGACGGAACTGAGGGAGCGGCAGACGTCTCTCAGCAGCCCCTTGAGGGCCTCTGGCAGCCGGACCGGGGGTTGTGCGGCTGCGGCGGTCGGCGCCTCACACAGGTAGGTGTGCAAGCGACTGGCCTGCTCAGCCGCCTGCGCGGTGACTGGCTCGTCTCGTACCGGGCAACGGGCGACTGTCCAGTGCCCCCTGCGGCTCTCGCCGCAGGGGGCCGCCGCTCGTCCTATGCCGCGAGCACACCTTGCAGGGTCCGTGGTGGCGCTGCGGTTGTTTACGGGCGAGCACAGCACCGGGAACCTGCGCCTGTACGCCCGGCTCGGCTACCGGGAGAGCTGTCGACAGCTCACACCGGCCGGCTACCGACTCGTCCACCTCAGCAAGGACCGCCAGGCGTCCGGCTGACGATCGGCTTCCGGTCAGCCAGTAGGCAACTGCTAGTGGAAAGCGAGTCGCCAGTCGTAGCCGCCATCGCCCACCGGCGCGATGCTGTCGTGCTCGCGACCAAAGGTGGCGGCCCCGCGGCACTGGGCCGCCGAACAGCACCGGACAGTCCCGCCTGCAGCTGACCCGCGCGATAAAAATAGAAGCAGTCTGCGGCGCCTGGGCACCTACCGGCATCATGCGGCGACGCGCACGACGTACTTTCCCGCGCCGCGACCCTCGGCAAGGGCCTGCTGCGCGGCCGGCGCACCGTCGAGCCCGTCCAGGACGGTGACGTCGACGTCGACGCGGCCGGCGCCGAGGTGGCCGAGCGCGACCGACATCGCACGGGCGACGCGTTGAGGCGCCGCGGCCGACAGCGCGGCGAGGCTGAAGCCTCCAACAGAGGCATTCGCGCCGTACAGCCTGCCGGTTGGTGGGAGCGGATCCAGCATGGCGCCGCCGGCGTTGCCGAACAGCACGATCCGTCCGCCGGGGGCGAGCGCGTCGAGATCGTGGTCGAGCCAGGCGGTCCCCTGCGGATCGAGCACAACATCAACGCCACGCCCGTCAGTGGCAGAGCGCACCTCGTCGGCGAGACGCTCGCCGCGCACGGCGACGTAGTTGTAGCCGGCCGCGTGCGCGGCGTCGGTACGCGACGCGGCGCCGACGCAGCCGAAAAGGTCGATCCCGACCCGCAGCGATGCGAGTTGCGCGACGGCCCTCCCGACCGCACCTGCCGCGCTGTGCACGAGAACCGCGTCGCCGGGACGCACCCGCGCCACGTCGTCGAGCAGGAGCACAGCCGTGGTCAGCGCGCCCGGGACGGCGGCGGCGCGCGCGAGGTCGACGTGGTCGGGTACCGCGACGCTGAGCGCGGCCCGAGCAACCGCGATCTCGGCGAGGCCGCCGGCATTGGTGAGCGCGACGACGGCGTCGCCGAGCGCGAACCCCGTCACATCGGCGCCGAGCGCCGTGACCGTGCCGGCGACCTCGAGCCCGGGCACGAACGGCCAGCCCGGCACATAGCCGGCGTCACCGCGGCGTGCCATCACGTCCTTGAAGTTGATGCCCGCGAACCCGACCGCGATCGCGATCTCGTCCCGGCCTGGAGTAGGGACGGGCAGGCGGGCGACGTGGGACGCGCTGGTGTCGTCAGCCGGGCGGTCGAAGACGATCGCGTACATCTCGGTGGTCGTCGTGGTCATCGAGTCTCTCCTTCGAGTATTCTCGTAGGAGTCAGACAGTACAACACCTTCGAGAAGTTTCGAAAGAGACGCGCCGTGCCGGCCAATCCGCGACCTCCGCTGACGCACCCGCCCGTCGAGGCGCTGACGTTGGTCGACGTGCTGCATGCGCTGGCCGACCCGACCCGGCTCACGATCGTGAAGACGCTCTGGAACGACCCGGAACGACCGTGCGGGACGTTCCCGGTCACGGTGGCGCCGTCGACGCTGACGCACCACTTCCGCGTGCTCCGCGACGCCGGTGTGATCCATCAGCGCGAGAGCGGGAACCGGCGCTGGACAAACTTGCGGGTGGCCGAACTGCAGTCACGGTTCCCAGGGCTGCTCGAATCGGTCCTCGCCGCGGCGGGCTGACGAACGGTCAGCACTGCACGCGTGTCCTGCGCCGGCTTCACCAGCGCCAGATCGCTGACCGGGCATCTCGGATGCGGATTGGCTTACGGGACGGCGTTGGACTTGCGGCCGGTGTCAGCTACCGGGGTGCGCGGCAGAAGGTGAGCGCGCGCTGCCACAGCAGCGCGGCGGCCTGCTCGTCGTACTCGTTAGGGAGGCTGGGGTCGGTGAACAAGTGACCGGAGCCGGGGTAGTCGAAGACCTCGATTGAGGCGCCAGCGGCGCGGACGTCCCCGACCACGGCGTCGATCCATTCCTGCCGGCGGAGGGGGTCTTGCTCGGTGTAGTGGATCTGGGCGGGTACCGCGGCCGGCCAGGTCTCGGTACCGAGCATCGACATCGGCAGCGCGCCGGACAGCATGAGGACGCCGCTGCAGGGGCGTTGGGTAGCCACGTACTCCGCCATGCCGGCCCCGTTGGAGAAGCCGGCGGCGAGGAACTCATCCGGCAGGTCGTGCACCGCCTGCACCGCGCGGTGCATCAGTTCAGGGAAGCCGACCTGCTCGACGAATCGACTGGCTTCGTCGTAGTCGTTGAAGACCCGCCCGTCGTACTGGTCGACGACCAGCACCTGGTGCCCGTCGGCGCGGAGCCGGGTGGCGGCGTCGGCGATCCCCGCACGGACGCCGAGGACGGAGTGGAACAGCGCGATGTCGGTCATGCCGCCCAGCCTGCAGGTGGTTCGGTGACAGCGGCCTGTCACCGTTTCTGTCACTCTTTCCGCTGTGAACCGCACGGATCGACTGCACGCCCTCAGTGAGGAGCTGCGCCGCGCCGGCCAGCGCGGCCGCACCGCCGCGCGGCTGGCCGGCTGGCTGGCGGTGAGCACCCGCACGATCAAGCGGGACGTCGCCGCCCTGCAGCAGGCCGGGCTGCCGGTGTGGGCGCAAGCCGGCCCAGGCGGGGGCTACGTGCTGGACGAAGCCGCCACGCTGCCGCCGGTCAACCTCACGCCGGCGCAGGCGGTCGCGGTCGCGGTGGCGCTCGCCGGGCAGACCGACGCGCCGTACGCCATCGACGGCCCTACCGCGATGGAGAAGATCCTCGACGTTCTGGACCCCGCCGCCCGGGAGCGGGCCGAGCAGCTCGCCGGCCGGGTCTGGGTCCGAACATCGCCCGCAGAGCGGACCGCCGCGCTCGCCGCGGTAGAGGAAGGACTCGCGCAGCGCCGCGTGCTGGTGCTGAACTATCAGGACCGGCTGGGCAGGCCGTCACACCGGCGGGTGGAGCCCCACCTGCTGGCCCGTACCAACGATCAGTGGTACCTCGTCGGCTGGTGTCACACCCGCCGCGCCCCACGCTGGTTCCGCTGCGACCGCATCCAGGGCGCAGACCTCACCACTGAGCCCGTCCCCTACCGCGACCCGGCCCTGTTCGGCACCCCGCCTCCCGACGCCCACCCCGTCCGGTAGCCGATGGTCTTACGGGACAATCATGAGCTGCGGCAAGCGGTAGGTGCGGAAGCGATCGACGTTGGGCGACGCCGGTACCGATGAGTTGTGGGGTCTGACTTCGTCTACCCATACATGAGGAAGACCACGACACATGTCCAAAGCGTCTCCATGCAAGTGGCCGACCAGGACCGAGCGTTGGCGTTCTACGTCGACGTTCTCGGCTGCCAGCTACGCGCCGACACCGAGTGGCCAGGCGGCCGCTGGGTGGAGGTAGTCCCGCCCGGATCTGAGGTCGGCATTGTCCTGCTCACCGCCGCCAGCGGCGTCCCGATCGGGGTGCGGTTGGGTACCGACGACGCTGACGCCGCGCACGCCGTACTTACCGACGCGGGAGCGTCGGTGGGCTCGGATGTGCTGCGCCTGGACTTCGCGCCACCGATGTTCACCTTTCGCGACCCAGACGACAACCTCCTTGTCCTGATCCAGGACGAGGACACAAAGCAACCAAGCTGAAGACAATGAAGCTCGCGAAGGCCCACCTCTGACCGTCCCGGGATGTTTGGAAACTCGAGCCATGTGACCTTCAGACAAAGTCGGCGACCGGGACGGCAGTCTCACTGATGAGTTCGGCGTGGTTCGGGGGCTGCCCAGAGCGAAACAGTCTCTGTCAACGTCATCGAAAACATAAGGAGTCACCGTGCGTACTCTCGCAATCACCCAGAACATCACCGTCGACGGCTCGATCGAGATACTGGGTGATGGCTCAGTCCCCAGAGTCAGGCCGACGTGGACAACTCCGATCTGCTCGAGGAACTGCACCGCCAAAGCAGCGAGGGAGACGCGCTCCTCTTGGGCCGCCAGACGTTCGAGGACTTCCGCGGCTACTGGCCGCAGCAGAGCAACGACGCCACGGGCATCACCGACTCCCTCAACCGGGTGCAGAAGTACATCATCGCCTCAACGATGACCGACCCGCAGTGGCAGAACTCCACGGTCCTGTCCGGCGACCCCGTGGAGGAAGTTCGCGCGCTGAAGAGCAAGCAGGGCCGAGACATCGGCGTCACCGGGAGCATCAGGCTGTGCCACACCCTGATCGCGGCCGGGCTCGTCGACCAGTACCGGCTGTTCGTCTACCCCGTCGTGCAGGGGCGCGGCCGCCGGCTGTTCCCCGACGGGTTCGAGCTGCCGGAGCTGAGCCTGCTCGAAGCGATGTCCTTCCGCAGCGGCATCACGTACTCGTGCTACGCCCCGGCCTGACTCCATTCGTCCCACTCGGGGATCCGCTGAGCGGGCTCTGGGTCGGACGTCGCCGGTAACTCGCGTTTCAGTCGAGCGATGAGTTCAGCTCGCGCAGGGAGTCTTACTTGTGGTGCCCCGGAGACGCGGGCGCCTTTAGCCGAGACGAAGGAGCGCCAGCCGTGCAGGATGAATCGCCAAGCCCTGAAGGCATCGATGAGACATTCACCGCGACCGTCACGACCGAGAGCAATAGCGGCTGGACCTGTGTGGTGATGCCGAGGTCAGGTGACATCTTCGGCACGAGGAAGCCGGTCAAGGTGGGCGGCACGGTCGACGGCAACGCGTTTCAGGCGACGCTGCTGCCCATGGACGACGGGACCCACATGGTTCCGCTGAAGGCTGCGCTGCGTAAGCAGCTCGGCAAGTCCGTTGGTGATGACGTGACCGTGCACCTCGATCAGCGGCACAGCTGAACAAACCCGCGGCCGAGGAGTGACTGGCCCTCATCGATGCCCCTTGCCCGTCGCTGGGGACGGGCTCCCCCCGCGGTCAGGTGCGGGTGAGCGAGCGTCACCAATATCGTCGGGTAGCGGTCACTGCGGCCCAACCACGATGGAGGACTCGGATGTCTGACGTCTGGCCGATCGTGCACGCTGAACGGCAGTCCCTGGCAGATGACCTGGCGGACCTGTCGCCGGATCAGTGGGCGACGCGGTCGCTGTGCGAGGGGTGGGATGTCCACGACGTCCTCGCCCATCTGGTGGCCGCCGCGACGATGACCCGGTTGAAGTTCATCGCGCTGTTCGCGCGCGCCGGCTTCAACTTCGACCGGTTCACGGCGAACCAGGTCAACGCCGAGCGCGGGGCCGACCCGAGGAACACGCTGGCCGCGTTTCGGGCGGCGTCGACCTGTACCGCGCCGCCGCCGGCACCGAAGATCACGCGCATCATTGAGGCCTTCGTGCACGGCGAGGACATCCGGCGCCCACTGGGTATCGCGCACGAGTACCCGAGCGCTCACATCGGGCCGGCGGTCGAATACTTCACGCGTGACCGCTTGTCGGGCGGTAAGGCGCGCCTCGACGGTCTCACGCTGACCGCGACCGACATCGCCTTCTCGGTCGGAAACGGGCCGGTCGTCGAGGGTCCGGCCATCTCGCTGCTGCTCGCCGCGGCCGGGCGCAAGAGCGCGCTCGCCGAACTCTCTGGACCAGGCATCAGCAGGATTGCCGAGCGGGACTGACCTTCTGCGTCCGCCCTTGCCCGCGACGGCCGCCGAGCAGGCATGTGTGTCGGTGACCGATCGGCTATCGGTGCGCCGTAGCGAGGTCGGCGGTCGGGTGTGCGAGGTCGTCGGGGAGGTTGTTGAACCAGTCCAGGACGGCGGTTTCGTAGCGGAGGCCGAAGTCGAGGGTGATCAGGTCTCGGGGGGTCGCGCCGGCGGCTTGGGCGGCAGTCCGCTCGTCTTGGTAGGCGGTGAGCCGGGCGGCGTGGACGGTGCGGTGGCGGGTGAGGAACTCGGCGACTTGTTCGGGGTCGAGGTGGCGGGAGAAGGCGAGGGTGAGCAGCAGGGGGTAGCGGATCTGCTCCTGCCCTGGTTCCTGCTCGAGCCAGTTCTGGAAGGCCCGCTCGCCGGCAGGTGTGAGGCGGTAGGGGCGCCGGTCGCGTGGCCCGACCTTGTCGGCTTCGATCAGCCCCTGGGCGGCCATGGTGGTGAGTTCGCGGTAGACCTGGCTGCGGGTCAGGCTCCAGAAGTCCCCGATCGTCTGCTGCGCGGTGGTGACCAGGTCCCAGCCGGACTGCGGGCCTTGGTGCAGGAATCCCAGCAGCGACCCGACGGTCGCGTTGATCGGTCGAGCTTCCACGAGGATCCTCCAGCCTCTCGCTTGACATTCCACAGTGGAGGCTACAACCTGGGTCGAGTCGCTCCACTGTGGAAGGTCGTCGGGCATGCTTCACACCGTTCTCCTCAGCGTGCACGTCGCCGCCGGCACCGCCGGTCTGGTGCTGGGTCCGCTGGCCATGGCCGCGCCCAAGCGCTCCGGCTTCCATCCCCGCCTCGGTGTGGGCTACCAGGCGGCCGTCGCGGTCATGACGGCCAGCGCGGTGGGCCTGGTCGCACTGGCGCCGGCCCGGCTGTGGTGGCTCGGGCTGATCGCGGCAGCGACCGAGGCCGCGGCGCTGGCCGGCTGGCGAGAGCGGCGCCGGCATACGGCGGGCTGGCTCGGCCGGCACGTCCGGCTGATGTGCGGGTCCTACGTCTCGTTCGTCGCCGCCGCCCTTGTGGTCAACGGAACCGGCCCGATCGGCTGGGTCCTGCCGACCGTCGTCGGCACCCCGCTGATCGAACTGGCCGTGCGCCGTGCGTCGCGCCCGACGTCGTGTCCGGCTCGGGTGGGGGCGGCGGCGTGAGGGCTACCGGGCAGGTGAGGGTTACCGGGCTGCTCGACCGTCTCGGCCGGCTGGTATCGGGCCGGCGTACCGCGTGGCTGGTCCTCGCCGGCTGGGTGGCGGCGCTGGCAGTCGCCGGACCGCTCGCCGCCGGCCTGGGCGGCGTCCAGCGCAACCAGCCGGTGAACTACCTGTCCTCGGCAGCGCCCTCGACGCAGGTCCTGAGACTGCTGTCGGGTTTCCCCGGCGGGAACCGGTCAGCCGCTGTCGTCGTCTACGCCCACCCCGGCGGGCTCACCGGCGCCGACCGGACCCGGATCGCCGCCGACCGGGCCGCGGTGCCCGCGGCGGTGACTGGAGCCGGCCAGCTCAGCCCGATGCAGCTCTCCGGCGACGGGGCGGCGGCGCTGTACACGGTGCCGCTACCCGCCGGCGACCCCGCCCTGAACGCGGCCGTTCCCCAGCTGCGTCGGCTCACCGCCGCGCCAGCCGCACCGTCCGGGCCGGCCGGTCCGGCGGCGGGTTCGTTGAGTGTGGCGGTCACCGGCCCGGCGGGGTTCACCGCAGATGCCAACACCGCCGCCGCCGGCATCGACGGGACCCTGCTCGCCGCCGCAGCCGGTGTCGTCATCGTCCTGCTCCTTTTGATCTACCGCAGCCCGCTGCTGTGGCTGCTGCCGGTGCTCAGCGTCACCGGTGGTCTGCTCAGCGCCCAGGCCGTCATCACCGTGCTCGCCCGCCACCACCTGCTGACCGTCACCGACCTGTCCGCGGGCATCTTGAACGTGCTGGTCTTCGGCGCCGCCACCAACTACGCGCTGCTGCTCATCTCCCGCTACCGCGAGCAGCTGCACACCACCGCCGACCACCGGGCCGCGCTGCGCACCGCCGTCCGCGCCGCCACCCCGGTGATCGCCGCATCGGCCGGCACCGTCATCGCCGCGCTGCTGTGTCTGCTGGCCGGCAGCCTGAACTCCAACCGCGGCCTCGGCCCCGTCACCGCCCTCGGCGTCGCCGCCGGGCTGCTCGCCAGCCTCACCCTGCTGCCCGCGCTGCTCGCCGTCTGCGGCCGGCGGGTGTTCTGGCCACTCGTGCCCCACACCACCACCACCGCAGCGCCGGTCAGCGCCGACTTGCCGCCAGCAGGGATGTGGGATCGGGTCGGGGTGCTGCTCGCCCGCCGGCCCCGGCTGGTGTGGGTGCTGACCGCCGCGATCCTCGCTGCCGGCGCGTTCGGCCTGGCCGGCACCCGCCTGGGGCTGCCGCAGTCCGGGGCGTTTCGCGGCACGGTCCAGGCCGTGTACGGCCAGCAGCTGCTCGACGCCCACTTCCCGGCCGGCGCCAGCGAACCCGCCCAGATCCTGGTCAACAGCCCCAGCACCGCGGCAGCCACCCAGGCCGCCTCGGCCACCCCCGGGATCGCCGCCGCCCAGCAGGTCGACTACGCCGGCAACCTCACCCTGCTGGCGGCGACCCTGACCGACCCGCCCGACAGCCCGGCCGGCCGGCACACCATCACCGCGCTGCGCACCCAGCTGGGCGCCGTGCCCGACGCGCACGCCCTGGTCGGCGGCGTCACCGCCGTCGGGCTTGACACCGCCACCGCCGCCGCCCACGACCGCAAGGTCGTCATGCCGCTGGTCCTGGCGGTGGTACTGCTCGCGCTCGTGCTGCTGCTGCGCGCCATGCTCGCGCCGCTGCTGCTGCTCGCCACCGTCGTGCTGTCCTACGCCTGCGCCCTGGGCGTCAGCGTGGCGACCTTCGACCTGCTCGGCCTGGCCGGCACCGACCCGTCGGTCCCGCTCTACGGATTCCTGTTCCTGGTCGCCCTCGGCGTCGACTACAACATCTTCCTCATGACCCGGGTCCGGGAAGAAACCCGCATCGTCGGCACCCGCGCCGGGATGCTCCGCGGCCTGGCCGTCACCGGCGGGGTCATCACCTCCGCCGGCCTGGTCCTGGCCGCCACCTTCACCACCCTCGCCGTCCTGCCCCTGGTCCTGCTCACCGAGATCGGGCTGACCGTTGCCCTCGGCGTCCTGCTCGACACCTTCCTCGTCCGCTCCCTGCTCGTACCCGCCCTGGTCCTCGACCTCGGCCCGCCCGTCTGGTGGCCCCAGGCACCCCGTCCCGTCCATCGCTGAGGCCCGCAGGCCACGCCCTGCGCCAGCGCGCCCTTGCCCCGCTCACGCACCCGTCCCGTTGACACCCACCACCTTCCGGGGCTGCCCCGACAGGGAGGACAACCCATGGCGACCGATCCAGCCATCCGTGCATCCGACGCCGACCGAGAGCACCTCGCAGGCCTGCTCGGTGAGCACCTGATAGCCGGGCGTCTCAACCTGGGCGAGTTCCAGGAACGGACCGAGGCGGCATACGCCGCTGTAACGCTTGCCGACCTGGCACCGCTGGTCTGCGACCTGCCAGCTCTCAGCGACGCACCCCAACCGGCGCGCATAGCTCAGCAGACACGCAAACCGTTGCCGCCATCCGGCGAGCCTTCGGCGGCCGGTGGGCTAGCTGGCTTCTCACCGGCGTGATCTGCAGCATGATCTGGATTGCCAACTGCCTCGTCGCCGGCAACATGCAGGACTTCTGGCCCATCTGGGTCATCGGACCCTGGGGCCTCGTGCTCCTCACCCACGCCCTCGGTGGACGAGTTGAAGCCCTCGACTTCGTCCACCGCCCCAGCACGACCTTGCATCACAAGGAGATCCGCTGACGTCGTCGAGATCCGTCCCGCAGCCCGATCGCTATGCGCGACAGCTGTCAGTCCTGGAGCGGTGCTGCGGTGGTTGGTCGATGTTCAGCGTGGTCGCGGCTTGCTGTAAGCGCGCTTGGGCGTTGCCGACGACGGGTTCCCCGCCGACGTCGGCTGCTTCGGCCACGTTGGGCGCATGCCGTGCGGGAGCGCGATCGCGGGCGCCGGTCGATGCCAGGCCAGCCGGTCGACGTGCGGTCGGCGCTACGGTGGAGAGGTACGGGTCCAGTCCCCGACGGGGTCGCCGGCAGCGCGGCTGTAGCCGAAGTCGCCGGTCGTGAGAGCTGGAAATGTTGAGGGCGCGGGGCCTGCTTCCTTCCGGTGATGAGGGGTGATGCGTGAACCTGGGCGACTTCGACGCGCTGAGCTTCGACTGCTACGGCACGCTGATCGACTGGGAAGCCGGCATAGCCGCAGTGCTCGGACCGTGGACCCGTGAGCACGGCCTCGACCGGGACGACGAGGCGCTGCTGGCCGCGTACGCCGAGCACGAGGCCCACGCGGAGGTCGAAACCCCCGCTGCGCTTTATCCCGACATCCTGGCCCGCAGCTTCCACGCCCTCGCCGACCAGCTCGGCGCTGCTCTGTCAGAGCAGGACGCGCAGCGCCTGGCAGCGTCGGTTCCGGACTGGCCGGCGTTCCCGGACTCTGCCGCCGCGCTCACCGCCCTCGCCACGCGGTACCGGTTGATCATCTTGTCCAACGTGGACCGGGCCTCGTTCGCCGGCAGCAACGCCCGGCTCGGGGTCCGCTTCGACGCGGTCGTCACCGCCCAAGACGTCGGCGCCTACAAGCCGTCGGCACCCAACTTCACGGCGCTGGTCGAGCGCGCGGCCACGCTGGGCGTCGGCAGCGGCGGGTTGCTGCACGTTGCCCAAAGCTTGTTCCATGACCACCTGCCCGCCAAGCGGGCCGGGCTGCCGACCGTCTGGATCAACCGTCGGCACGACCGTCCCGGGTGGGGCGCTACCCCGGATCCGCGCAGCGAGGTCAACCCTGACTGGGAGTTCCCGACGATGTCCGCCTTCGCGGACGCCTGCTTACAGGACAAGCAGTCCGCGTCCTGACACCCGGCTGACCGCAGAGCCATCGCCATACGGTGATGCGTTCAGGGACCTTGATGCTCATCCGCTGGCTGTCTTCGCTGGCGAGGTCGAGCCGGTCTGGTTGTTGTTTGTTAGGCGAGCACGAGGCAGGCGATGCCGGCGAGGATGATGATCGCGGCGATGAGCCGTCGGCGTAGGTGTCCCTCTTGGAGTACGCGGGAGCCGAGTAGCGAAGCGATGACGATCGAGGCTTCGCGGCCGGGTGCGACGACGCTGACGGGAGCGAGCGTGAGTGCCTGCAGCACGAGGATGTAGGCCAGCGGGCTGAGCAGGCCGACGACGAGGATCGCGCTACGGTCACCGACCAGTGTCGTGCGGAGATGCTGTCGGGCGTGCAGTGCGGGGGCCGCAAGGATGATCGTGCGCGCGACCTCGGACCCCCAGTAGTAGAGCAGCGGCGCGAGCCTGAGGGCCTGCACGGCGTGGGCGTCCCAGAGCGTGTACGCGGCGATCGCCGCGCCGGCGAGCAGGGCGAAGGTCAGGGCGCGCGCGTCGACGCGCCGACCTCCGCGGAGCAGGGCGAAGACGCCGGTTACGACCAGGGCTGCGCCGGCCAGTGCGAGCGGGCCTGGGCGTTCTCCGATGACCACGATGGCGGCCAGCACCGACAGGGCTGGGCCGGTTCCTCTGGCCAGTGGGTAGACGACGGAGAAGTCTCCCTCGGCGTAGCCGCGTTGCAGGGTGGTGAGGTACAGCCCGTGCAGGGCGCCGCTGCCCGCCATGAACGCGACGTCGACAACGCTCAAGCCGTGGCCGCTGAGGACGAGTACGGCGACGGCGGGCGCCGTGTAGAGGGTTACGGCGCACACGCCGGCCAGCCAGACGAACGGCAGACCCCCGTGGGCCTGCTTGGCGAAGAAGTTCCACGTGGCATGGGCGCCGGCCGCGGCGGCGATCAGTCCGAAGGCCGCGAGACTCACTGCAGATCGTTTCCCGCAGCGCCGTAGCGGTGCTCCACCCGATACCGGGCTTGGCCGTGAGGCCGGCCGGGCCGAGTCGGGGTGCTAGGCACTCTCGTAGACGGGGCGGATCATCGCGCGGGCCAGAGTGTGGAGGAAAAGGTGGAACCCGAGAAACGCCGGCGTCGCGCTCTGGTCCAGGCCCAGCGTGGCCACATCGAGGGCGTGGACCACGAAGAAATAGCGGTGCGGGCCGTGCCCGGCGGGCGGGGCGGCGCCGAGGAAGCGGGGCGTCCCGGCGTCGTTGCGAAGCACGACAGCCCCCGCCGGGAGCAGGTGCTTGCCGGGGTTGCCGGCATCGGTCGGCAGCTCGGTCATGCTCGCGGGGAGGTCGGCCACGGCCCAGTGCCAGAACCCGCTCGCCGTCGGCGCGTCCGGATCGAAGCAGGTCAGTGCGAAGCTCCGCGTCCCCGCGGGAAACCCGCTCCACGACAGCTGCGGTGAGATGTCCGCACCGCCGGCGCCCGTGATGCCGCTGAGCTGCGGCATCGGCAGCTGTTGGCCGTCCGCGACGTCGGTGCTGGTGAGCGTGAAGGCCGGGATCTGAGGCAGGAAGTCATAGGGGTTCGGCGGCTGGGCCACAGCACTCACTCCATCACTGTTGTTCTACACTTTGATAGTGACGAACACTAGGCGTGAGGGAGGTGACTGGTCAAATCAACTTCGACGGTCATGCTGGTGCGGTTGTGGAGATAACTGTGGCGCTGGTCAACCTCGCCAGTCCCGGCATGCGGCACGGTCGTCCGTACGCGACCCCCACCTGTCCGGAACTCGAAGCTGCCGTGAACGCCGTCCTGGAGCAGGGACGCGTCCGCCGAGCTCCGCTGGACGGGCGCCAAGCCCAGGAGCTGGCCGAGGCCGTGGCGCGGCTACGGACGGTCTTCGAGCACGCACACGACGATCTCAACGCCGCCGCCGAGAAGGTCAACGAGCTGCTCGACGAACTGCGGCCCACGCCCTACCTCGAACGCCACGACGGCGAACCGTGGCACCTGCACTTCCACAGCCCCGACCAGGACGCCGCCGCGAACTGGGCGACCGGCTGCACCGTCGCCCTGGCCACCGTCCTCGGCGGCGGCCACGCCTCCCGACTCGGCCTCTGCTCCGCCCCAGACTGCGATCGCGCCTACGTCGACACCTCACGCAACGGAACCCGACGCTTCTGCTGCATCGCCTGCCAAAACAGAGTCAAAGCCGCAACCCACCGAGCACGCACCCCACACCGCTGACACTCCCCGATCGTGATCAAGCCCGCGGCGTGGTGCAGGCCAGCGGTCGCGTTCGGCTCCGTGTCGTGCTGAGTGAGGCGGTGGCGCGCTCGGGTGGGTCTGAACCGTCCGCGGTCCGGCGGCGGCCATGGCGGGCCACTCCGTTGTCCGGACACGCGCCGTTGATGGCTGCCCGGCTCGGGCTTAGTACCGACGACGTGCAGCACCCGGTGCCCGGCGGACAGCTGGCATGGGAGCTGGCCCGGTGCCTGCGCCGCAGACTCTGCCTGACCCCGACGGGCTGGTCGTGCTCGCCGCACGGTCCGGTTCCCGGCGGCGGGAGGGCATGCGCTGCTCTGGGTGCAAGGCCCGCTGGTCTTCGGCGCAGGTGGGCTGCTGCGCGACGCCGTCGCCGGGCTGCTCGACGCCGGCCAGCCGTGGCTGCTGCTCGACCAAGCTGGACCACCCGAGTGGACCGCGCCGGGCCGGCGGTCCTGGTCTTCATCCGGCGCCGGCTCCGCGCCGCCGGCTGCTGTCTGCACCTGTCCGCCCGGTGCGGGATCGCCAGCCGGGCGCTGGCCGGCTCCTGCTGCCGGTACACGGCTCGCTCGCTCAAGCCGCGGCCCGCAACGCCCGATGACCACGATCAGAACACGCTCTGACCACGTCCACCCGCCGTGCCGCTGGGATGGCACCCGTTGACCTGCTGGGCGCCGGTGGCAGACCCACGCTGACCGAGCCGAAGGCCCGCCCCTTCGCTGTCGCCTGCCATCAGAAAGGCCGGTACCGATGGCGCAGTCCCCCGGCGGGTCCGACCCCGACCGCCTCACTTCCCCCGGCGACACCCCCGCCGCCCAGCAGGACCGGGCCGGCCCCGGCCAGCAGGCCGACACCCGCTTCGCCCGGATCTTCGCCCTCTCCCCGGTGCCGCTGGCACTGATCGCCGAAGACGGCCGGATCCTCGACGTCAACCCCGCGCTGGCCCAGCTGCTGAACCGGCCGTCGCAGCAGCTCATCGGCCGGCCGATGATCGACCTGACCCACCCCGACGACGTCGAGCACACCCTGGCAGCCGTCCAGCAGGTCACCGACGGCACCCAGGACGTGGTCCAGATCGACAAGCGGATCGATGTCGCCGGCGCCCGTCCACTACCGGTTCGGGTCACCCTTCTGCTGCTCGAAGAGCCCGGCGGCCAGCGGCACCGCCTCGCCCACGTCCAGAACGCCTCAGCCCCCGCCGCCGAACGGGAGCTGGTGCGCCAGGCCGAGCAGGACCCGCTCACCGGCCTGGGCAACCGGCGTGCCCTGCACGACCGGCTCGGCTCCCTGCTGCCCCCGCCCGACTCGCACCGCGACGCCGGCCCATCGTCCGCCGACGCGGCTGCCCGCCGGCTCGGTCGCCGGCCGTCCCCGGACTGGTCGGTGCTGTTCATCGACCTCGACGGCTTCAAAGCGGTCAACGACACCCACGGTCACCGCGTCGGTGACCAGGTGCTGGTCGCCGTCGGCCGCCGGCTGGCCCGGGTGACCCGCGAGGGTGACCTCATGGTGCGCCTCGGTGGAGACGAGTTCGTCCTGCTGCTGGCGACCGCCGACCCCGCAGCCCTCGCCCATGCCCAGCAACGGATCCGCCGCTCGCTGGCTCAGCCCATCGCCGTCGACGCGACGACGGTGCGGATCACCGCCAGCATCGGCAGCGCCACCCCCCGCCCCGACGACTCCGCCGACCAGCTGCTCGAACGAGCCGACCGGGCCATGTACCGCGACAAGAACCGCCCCGCTCAGCCTCCAGAAGCATGACCTGGTGACCGAAGCGGGCGGGCTGCACCCGCACGGCCCCATGAACCGCTCGTAGTAGATCAGGCTCATCAACCCGACCACCAGGCCACCGGCGAACACCACGCCGTAGCCGACGACGGGCGCCAGACCGGCAGGCGGGGGGAGCTCGCCGGCGCCGGCGTAACTAGCCAAGCGGGCGGCCGACGTGGGCAGGGTCGGCACCGTCGGCGAGGCCGAGACTGGACCCGGGAAAGAAAGTGAACGAGCCCGGCACGTCCCATGACAGTGTGCAGCCCGCCAGCGGGCCGGAGGGTCGCCCGAACCTGGGTGCGGCTTACTGGGCGACTTGTGCGCAGGCGTCCAGGACACCTTTAGCGGCGGAGCCGATGTTGCTGGCAGCGGAATGCAGCTGGGAGGCTGTGGTCGGGTTCGCGTTCTCCGCTTTGGTGATCGCGTCGGCAAGGCTCTGCAGCTTGGGTCCGACTGGCAGGGCGGTGTTCTGCTGCGCTACTGCGCTGACCTTGGCCAGGATGGGTTGGAGCTGGGCCTTGGCCTGGGCGGGTGTGAGTGACTGAGCGCCGAGCCTGACACCTACGTTGACCGCGGTGGCGACCTCGCCGCTGACGTTGACGCAGACTCCGGCGGTCGCGGCCCGGTCCGACCCGCTGGCCGTTGACGTGCCACCGCCGGCGCCGCATGCGGACAGTGCCACGCCGGCTGCCAGCAGTGTCGCGGCTCGCAGCACCGCTGGCTGCCGCAGCCGGCGATCCGGCAGGACCAGCGGCAACCTTGCCACGGGTCATCTCAGGGCCCGTCGGCGGGCTTGCTGGCGAACGACCCGGCGTAGCACCAGCCCAAGGACCATGCCGCCCAAGCCACCACCGCGGACCACCACGCCCCGCCGGCCGCCGATCAGCACACGTGCCATCGTCACACCCCTTTTTGAAAGCAGCATCCATCCGCTCGAGCCGCCGGTTCGCCTGGCCGGGGATTTGGCGTTGGCCTGCCGAGCCGCTGTTGACCCGCGGTCGAGCTTGGCTTGCCAAACGGACAGCGTCCATCCGGTCGGCCCGGCCCGTGTGTTGTTCTCGGACATGACGCCCGAGTGGTCACGCGGACCGGTAGCCGAAGGTCAGCGGCGCTGGGCGGTGGTGTCGTGGTTGTCGTCGGCTTTGACCTTGCGCTTGGCGAGTCCGCCGAGGCCGAGCAGGCCGAGCAGGCCCCACAGTCCGGTCTTGTCACTGGTCGTCTTGGTGACGGTAGTGCTGCCGCCGGTGTTGGTGTTGGGGCTGGGGCTGTTAGCGGCAACGGTGCTGTGGGCGGCGGCGGTGACCGGTTGCCCGGCGAGGGCGGCGGTGGCACCGCCGCCGGCGGTCAGCGCGACGGTGGCGGCGATAACGGCAAGTGTTCTACGCATCGGAACTCCTTGAAAGAGAAAGGACAGTGACAGCGGTCGGTCAGCAGGTGAATGGATAACGGCGGCGGCTGGCGGGGTCTAGCGGCGTTTAGCGCCGACGTCTTTGTTGGTGCGCTTCGCGGCCCGGCTGGCCTGGTACTTGCGGTAGCCGAACAGCCCGAGCATGCCGGTCAGGCCGGCCAGGCCCCACTTGCCGGTGTCGTCGCTGCTGCTGGTGCTGCCGGCGGCGACCGGGGCTGAGCTGGTCGCAGCGGTGGTGCTGGTAGTGGCGGCTGAGGCGGTCCCGGTCGTGATCGCCGAACCGCCGCCGAGCAGCACCCCGGCCAGCCCGGCGGTGGCCAGCAGCCGGCGGGCCAGGCCTGGTGACGTCATGAGCGCTCCTTGAGTTAGCAGCCAGCCGGAACGCGAAACGCCCCGGTGAGAACGCCTCCCGTGGGGCGCAGGAGATATCTGCCCGCAGCCGCATTGCGTAACCGTACGGCGTAAGAATATAGGATGACCGTCACATGTCGAGGCAGTGCCGCGAAGCGGTGCAGCGGCAAGCGATGACAACGAACGGACCCAATGCCCCCAGCCAGGCGCACCCCCGCCGGTTCCGCCCGGCCCGGCCCGGCTGCCGGCGGCGCCCTGGACACCGAACAGGTCCTGGCCGCCGCCCTACACATCGTGGACACCGAAGGGCTGCCAGCACTGTCGATGCGCCGGCTAGGCCGAGCCGTGGACCGTGAGGCAATGACCCTCTACCGCTACGCCGCCAGCAAAACCAGCCTGCTTGACGGCGTCACCGACCTGGTCCTGCGCGGGCTTGACGTCGATCCCCGAGCCGCCGACTGGCGCCAAGAGCTCCGCAAACTCGCCGACGACTTCCGCGCCCTGGCCCTAGCTCACCCCAACGTCGTACCGCTGCTGCTCACCCGCCCGCTGGCCACCCCACCAGGTCGGCGCCTGCCCGGCACCCTGCGGCCGCTGGAAGACTTCCTGGAGCTGTTCACCGGCGCCGGGTTCACCCCCGCCGACGCGCTGCACGCCTACCGGCTGTTCTTCGGCTTCCTGCACGGACACGTCCTGCACGAACTACAAGAACTCATCGACAACCCCGACGAGACCGACGACCTGCTGCGCCTCGGCCTACACCGGCTGCCACTGGCACAATATCCCCGGCTGCGCGCCCTCGCCAGCGAACTCGCCGGCTACGACGGCGCCACCCAGCTCCACCAAGGAGTCGAAATGATGATCACCGGGCTGCAGTCCCACTTCACACCAGCCGACACCCCGGCTGCGCTTCCCCAGCCATCGCCGCCGGTGCACTAACCCGGGCCTGGGAGCGCGCCTGCCGCCGCGCATCAGCCAGCTACCTAGATCTGGAGCGATCCCAGCACTGCGGCGGGCCTACTGGTCGCCGACCCGGTCACGGACCGTCGGCCAGTCCGGGGTCCGGGTGGGTGGAGAGCGCGGGGCACCATCCCTCGCTGGTGAGGCTGAGCCGGCGGCCGCGGGTGGGAGGTATGCGGTGTCCGTGCAGCTGCCAGCTGTCGCCGTCCCCCGACCAGTGCAGGAAGTCCTCCTCCCAGGGTCGGTTGCGCAGTGCTTGGCGTTCCACGAGCCGGCGGTAATCAGCAAGGGCGTCTCGCAGCCGCTGGATGGGCCGTCGGGTCCGGCCGGCCAGGTCAAGGATCGATCGGGCGGCCGGCGTTGGGTCAGTCATCGGATGCACCCTCTCGTTGGCGTCGGCGGAGTCGGAGCTGCTGTCGCTGCGGGTGGCTGCCGGAGGCGGACGAGCGTGCGGTGGCCCAGCTCCTGGCGTCTGCGGGCCCTCGCAGACGCCACTGGCGTTGCACAGATCGCGGACACAGCTTACGAGACACTCCTTCCCCATGCGGCTCGCGCCGCTGCGGGGTGTCTCGTAGACGACCGTCCACGACCTCATCGCACGCGGGGTCGGCCTGAAGGTGCTCACGGACAGGGCGCCGCGATCGACACCACCAAGCCCGCCAGTAAGCTGGTGTTCGAGATCCTCGCCGCGCTCGCCGAGTTCGAACGGGAGCTGATCTCTGAGCGCACCAGCGCCGGGCTGGCGTCCGCTCGCGGTCGCAAGGGCGGACGGCCGTTCAAGATGACGCCAGCCAAGCTCCGTCTCGGTGCCGCATCAATGGGCCAGCCCGGCACCAAGGTCGGCGAGCTCTGTGCCGAGCTCGGGATCACCCGCCAGACGCTGTACCGCCACATGTCCCCAGCCGGGGAGCTCCCGGCCGGACGGGCCGAAGCTCCTCGCCGGTAGTCGGCGCAACACACCGCGAGACGCGAGAGGCGACGAGACCCGCTTCTGGCGAGGAGCGAGACAGCGGTCGTCGGACCGCAGGGCCCTGGTCTTGACGACGAGGAGGAGTATCCGCGGGTAGACGGCCGGCCAGCCTGACTGATGGGGCGGCCGGGAGTGATGCTGGCGCGAGCACCGGACCAGACGATCCTGACCGCGGTTCGTCTCCCAGTCGAGGATGCACCTCGCAGGCAAACGACCGAGCCAAACGATGCTCTCGCCTGCGGCGGGCGTAATCGAGTAATTGCCTCCGCTAGCCAACAGGTGCAAACTTCTGGCCGTGAGAGCGTCGCGGCGTTACATCACGTCCGGCTTCCTGGTGATGGTTCTGGTGAACATCGCGCTGGTCGGCTGGGCTGCCATCCGGTTTCCGGCCATTCTTGGCGGCGATCGCATTGTTGTCGTCCTGCTCGACGTGGCGATCCTGGTTGCGTATGGCGTCGGGGCGAAGGTCCTGTTCCGGGGACGGCCCGGTCGTGGTCTCGAAGCGACGATCGCGGCGGTGTTCGCTCTTGGTGTCGCGCTGGGTCTCGTCCATGGCGCTGACATCGCGCGCGAGTACGTCGTCTCGTTGCCGCCGCCGTGGCCGTTGGTCGACATTGGCGCCGTGCTCCTGTTCAGCCTGGCTGGCTTCCTGCTGAGCGGCGTCCTGGCCGGAAACCTCGCCGGTGGCGCCAGAGCGGGAACCATTTGCGCGGCTACCGCAATGCTCGTCCTTTGGCTCTCATCCTGGGGGCTGAACTTCGGGATGCCGGCACGCCTCCAAACGATCCTTATCGCCGATCCTGAGTACGCGGCCGGGACCTTGAGGGATCCGGCTGCCTATGCGTTCTACAACACGATCAGTTCAGCGCTCTCGCACGCGATTGTCCTGCCATTCCTCGGCGCCGTCTTCGGTGCCCTCGGCGGCGCGACCTCGGCAAGACTCGATACGCACCGATCGCCCACTTCGGCAAGTCGAACCTCAACGGAGGTCGGTGACGGAGCGGCTTCCCCTTTGCCGCGGGACTTTGGGAGCGAGTGTCAGGTCACGCGTCCCGCGCGACTACCCGCCGCCCGCCCGGCGCTACTTGTCGCCGCCGGGACGACCCCCGGCGATCTCGGTCCGTCAAACGCCCAGTCCTCGCCAGGGGGCCCAGTTCTCCCGACCTGGCCCAGGCCGCATGGTGTCGGTGGCCAGCTCAGCCGACCGATTGCGGCCACGAGAAGTGCCGCCTTGCGGTTGAGAGATCGCATAGCAGGCGGTTTCCGGGTTGCGGGTCTGCTGTCCGCCGTGTCAGGCTGCCGCCGGGCACGTTGAAGTTCCGCCTCTGCTTCTTCTCGGCACTTTCTGCGGCGCTGAGGCCCGCGGGCTGGCCGGGCGCCCTCATCCAGCCCTACAGCGGACACGAAAGCCGCAGTCTCTCGAGATCTGCAGCCGTCTCGCCTCGCCGACGCCCAGCAGCACTACAACGAAGCCATCACCCGGGTTCGCTGTCGGACCACCGCTACCTTGCGGGCTGGGCCACGTTCGGGAGAACTGGGCCTGCTTGTCGAGCCAGTCGACAGCGCTGCTGTTGTTGAGCACGGTTGCGGCGCCGCCGATCAGCGCCCCCTGACACGATCAGCGCGAGTAGGCCGGTGCCAGTAGCGATCTGTGACCAGACTGTGATGTTTTCCGACCGAGATGGTGAGAAGTCATTGGCAATGGTGTCGACTCGCTTTTCGCCGGCTCTGCTGGTCCTGCCCCTTGGGGTGGCGCTGGCGACGTCCGGCTGCAGTAGCAGCAAGAAGCACACGGCTAGTGTCTCCCCAATCCCGTCGCACAGCAGTGCCGGCAGCGGCACGGCGGGTAACGGTAGCTCGTCCGGGGGGACGAAGACCTGCCCGGCGGGTGATGTCCGCGCCACGATCAACGGGGCGACCAAGTGCCTTGCTGCCGGGCAGCAGTGCTCGGCCAAGGCGATCGACCAGTACCCGCAGTACCACTTCGTGTGCCGCCGCCAGGGCACCGGCTACCTGCTCAGCCGCAGCTAAGACCTGGTCTTCGAACTCGTCGACCTTCGTGAGGCGCCGCAAGTTGATCAGAGTGACGGCGAGGGTGAGCATAGTCGCGGGCTTGGCGGACCGCGGCTCCCTCGAGCCGAACGAGACTGGTGTCTCGCCTCGATGAGCCGGCTGGTGGAGCGCGCGAATGGCACGCTGGCTGGTCGCTGCCCGTTCAGCACTGCTGGGCGGTGCCGGGCCGGGCGAGGTAGACCTGCTGGGAGTCGCCCTGGCCGACGAGCACCGCCCCGCTCGAGCCGTTGAGGTCTCTGTAGGGCGGCCCGCTGCGCTACGAGTGAGGCGGAGTTGCTGCCAGGACGATCGAGAGCGGGCCGGCGTCGGCGGCCACGAACGGGTTGACCGGCACAGCCGGGACCGGCGAGGCACCCGCCAGGGTCCCACCACCCCGGTTGTTGTCAGCGTCAGCCGCTGACCACCTCGACGGGTCACCACCACTCGGATCCAGGTGTGCAGGTCGGGCGCCGTCAGCCGGTAGTCGCCCGTCTGCTCGCCCGCGACCGTGGTGCAGACACCGGGCACGCAGCGTTGCCAGACCAACGTGCTGCCAACGTCGGCAGCAGCACCGCTGAGCCGCGCATGCAGGACCTCACCCAAGGCCAGCATCTGTAACGCCGGTACCGCCGGCACCGGCGCGCCTGGATGTGCCTCGGGCCCGGGGGGCGCAGTGGGCGTTGAGCGAGCCACGGACGTGGGCTGAGCTGTGGACGTGGGCTGCGCTGTGGGCGTGGGCTGAGTTGTGGAGGTGGGCTGCGCTGCCGGCCTGCGGGGCCGCCTTCGGCGGCAGGAGCTGCCCGCTGCTCGCGGGAAAGGACCAGCCCGCAGCCGGCACCGGCCGCGTTGGGGTTGCCCGAGCATAAGCAGGCTCGGCTGGCCGCCGCGGCGCGGCCGGATCACGGGGCGAAGTGGCGCGCGATGCCCCCGGCCACAACCCGAAGCGAATCGCCGTCGTCCTGATCGCGCCGGACGGCCGGTGTGCCCCGGCGAGCGATGGTGCCCGCGCCACCACCGCTTGCTGTCTGGCCGGTGCTGGCTGTGTCGGTGCGGGTGGCTCAGGCTGTCTCGGGGCGGGCTGGGCGGCGGCGGGTAGCCGCTGCTGGCGGGGCAGCATGGCGGTGAGGCCGCCGCCCACGCCGGCTGGGCCGCCCACGCCGGCTGCGCCGCCCACGCCGGCTGCGACGCGGACAGCGCCGGCGTAGTCGTCGAACCACAAGGGGCTGACCTGGACGACGGTGCCGGTGTGCGGGGCGTGCACCACCAGGCCGTTGCCGAGGTAGGGGTGTGAGTAGCAACGGCGCAGGATCCTCCGCTAAGGGTTTGTGGTCGCTGCCCTCAGTCGTCTGCGGTGCGTGGGTCACGGAGCGGCCGCAGCTCGTCTT
>JAABUP010003895.1_pt1 | contig 25602 bp, 26 predicted proteins | sample 5559201 | NCBI WGS metagenome assembly JAABUP01 (sample SAMN10711887, study PRJNA513373) | rock metagenome | isolation source: Antarctica rocks | place: Antarctica
ACAACACCACAGCCCCCACCTACGACGCCTCCGTCTCCCTCATCGAAGCCACCACCGGCATCAACCGCCGCCGCCGCACCCTCATCTCGCAAGCCCACGGCCACGTGCTCGAAGCGTGCGCCGGCACGGGGCGCAACGCGCTGTGGTATGATATGCAGAAGGTGAGGAGCGTGGCCTTTGTGGACAAGAGCGGGCCGATGCTGGAGATTGCGAGGAAGAAGTGGAGGGGGATGTATCCGAGGGACGAACGGGCGGGGTTTTGGGTGCAGGGGGTTGGGGAGCCGCTGCCCATCGCCACGGAAAATGAGAACGGCATGCCGAGGGAGGGGTTCACGACGATAGTGCAGACGATGGGGATATGTTCCACGCCAGACCCATCCGCCACGCTGGCGCATCTGGGCACGTTGGCACATCCGACGGACGGCAGGATTCTGCTGCTGGAGCACGGACGCGGTCATTATGGCTGGATCAATTGGATATTGGATCGGTCGGCGGCGAGACACGCGGAGAAGCATGGGTGTTGGTATAATCGGGATGTGGGCGCCGTGGTGGCGAAGAGCGGGTTGGTGGTCGAGAAGGCGGAGAGGAGCCAGTTCGGGACGCTGTGGTATGTGGAGGCGAGACCGGCGGTGGTGGTGGTGACAGGGGAGGCGGAACAGGAGGAAGGGGCAACGAAGGCGGAAACGGAAGGGGAGCAGGAGATATCCGACGAGCGGAATAGAAGCTGGCTGGCATGGCCGAAGTGGTGATCCGTCCAGCTTTCTCGTCTAGTCTGCACCCCCATCCCTGCTCCGGGCCACATACATCGGTTCTGCACCTCGACCTACTATATTCCGATGAAACCCCCCATCACCAAGACCCGCCCCCTCCAAACCCATCCAACCATCCCCCCGTTCCGCTTTCCTGGCAAAACCCCTCTCAGTCAGCCACAACTCGCTCACTTTCCCTTTCCCCGTTCATATTACAGGCTTCCCTTGCGAACGAAAACCATCACAATGACTAGAGAGTTTGAGATCTTCAGTGTGAGCGAAATGGCTTGAGTGCGGTGCTTTGAGCTTCTGGGGGAAATGTGGTATTGGCTGTACGGGTATGGAATAGAGCGGGGGAGGGAAAGGCAAAGGGAAAGGAGGAATTGGCGGGTTAGCGACGCGTTTGATGTCTGAATGCTGCATTTGAGAGAAGGATTCTTAAGGCTTTGGATATTGCGCCTTGCGGGTTAGCAATCCCTTGAATGATGCCATAACCCCATATATTCAATTCTTCGTACGTATGTGAAAATATATACAATCAAAACACACCCACAAATCCCATCAACATACGGAATTCTGCATCAACAGCACTGCCTTTAAGTCATGACATATTTAGGTCCCTCGCCTCCTTGCGGGGTTTGCCAATTGATGTCCTGGGCGGGCGCTTTGATGTCGCAGGTTTTGCAATGGATGCAACTAACCATCAAATCAGCATTCGTCAAGCGATAAGTGATGCCGAGAACAGGCACGTTCGGGGAAAAGGTACGTACTTCTGCGCGTTGATTTGAAATTTGACCCCATGTTCCTTACTTGCGTCCTCGACATACTCATACACCCCAGCCGGACAGAACCGATTTTCCAAGCCCTTGTATTTAGGATACGCGTCGTTTTTATGTGCATCCCAATCCTCAACCTGTAGGTGTACAGGCTGATCTTCCTCATGATTCGTCCCCGTGCGACTCACACTCGTCAAAATATCAAAACTAATCCTACCATCCGGTTTCGGATACTCGATCCTCGGACACTCGTCCGCAAGTTTCGTAGCCGCATAGTCCCCCGGCTCCTTATGCTTGAGTGTCCACGGCATTCTACCGCGGAAGAGATAGGCTTCGAGACCCGAATACATGATCCCGCCGTAAAGACCTAAGGGGGAATGGAAGGAGGGCCGCATATTACGGACTTGTTTTAATTCGCTCCAGATGGTGCTAGAGCGCAAGGCGTCTTCGTATTCATAGAGGAACACGGTGCCGGTATCTGGGTTTGCGGTCAGAGCGGAGTACGCGGCTTGTGCGGCCAGCATTCCACTCCGCATGGCTGTGTGGGTGCCTTTGATTTTGGGGACGTTGAGGAAGCCGGCGGTGTCGCCTATGAGTGCACCGCCTGGGAAAGCGCATTTGGGTATGGATTGGAAGCCGCCTTCGTTGAGAGCGCGGGCGCCGTAGGATATGCATTTGCCGCCTTCGATGACAGATTTGTATAGAGGGTGATGTTTCATTTTTTGGAATTCGCCGTAAGGTGATAGCCATGGATTGGGGTAATCGAGTCCAACGACGAGGCCGAGGGATACGAGATTGTCGCCGAAATGGTAGAGCCAGCCGCCGCCGTATGTTGATGAAGGGAGCGGATAGCCCATAGAGTGCACGATCTCGCCTTTCCGGAAATTCTCTGGCTTGACTTCCCAGACTTCTTTGAGACCGAGGCCATATGTTTGAGGCTGACTGTCACGGCGAAGGTCGAATTTCTTTATCACTTGCTTCGTAAGACTTCCATGACAACCCTCGGCGAACAGTGTGACCCGAGCATGGAACTCCATACCGCGCTCAAATGACGACTTTGGCTTGCCAGAACGAGAGATTCCCAGATCGTTTGTTGCTACGCCCTTGACCGAGCCATCTGACGAATTGTATAGGACTTCGCTAGCAGCGAAACCTGGATACACTTCCACACCAACCTCTTCGGCTCTTTCTCCTAACCATTTGCTAAATTGATTGAGGCTGATGATGTAATTGCCATGATTGTTCATCTGGGGCGGAGCGGGTATGGGTATCGAGCTGTTCTTCGTAAGGAAGCGCAATTTGTCACTGGTTGCTGGCGTAGCATATCCGAAGCGTGAAGGATTATCGGCATTGTTCCACTCTGGGAGGAGTTCATCTACAGCGGATGGCTCGATGACATTGCCCGAGACGATATGGGCACCCAACTCCCCAGCTTTTTCTAACAGCAACACTCTGAGATCTTCATTGCCAGCCTCGTTTGCAATTTGCTTCAGTCGAATGGCAGCGCTAAGTCCAGCAGGTCCTATGTCACTATGAGCATGAGCCAAGGCAAGAGTATTGACAAGAAATACCCCCGCCCACAATGCAGACATCCACCTCATCACTTTCTCGATCTTGCTGCCGAGGATCAAAGGTGTCGTCGACGTCTGCAAACTTCCTCTGAGGCGTACTCGAGAATGCCCTTCGGTCAACAGGGTGGTGGATTGATCTCGGTCTCTGGAAAAGGCACCGCCGCCTGGCCGGAGGGAAATGTGAATAGGCTCTGGTGGTACATCGAAGAGACACAATGGAGGCAGAAAATTGACTCCTACCCACAGGCACTACAGGCAACTTGATCGCCATGTTTGAATAGAGGCCTCAATTCGCAGGAGTGGGTGTAGGAACAGGAGGCGGCACATCATACATCATACGAAAGGCGATTGTTGACTATTTGGACCTCGGCTATGCTCGCTGGCCAATCAAGTCCATTCTATTGACTATCTCGACTACTACAGAAAGTCTCCTTCATCTCTATCCAAGTGATTCAATGTTTACTTTGAACGTTTTCCATAGGAAACATACTCATGCCCTACACGAACAAGCTTGATTGCTGTGCTGTGTTCTAAACTTTTGGAAACCACATCCCAAAAACTCCCTTGGCCCCAACGCAACTTTCCTCGCCATTGCTAGCCTAAAATATAAGACCAATTCCAGGCATTATGCGTCTAAGCATCTGACGCAGGGGAGTCACTTTTTTCACCAAGTTTCTGCGCTTCTCCGCTAATGGTAGCCTGTGATATCTCGGAGGCTTCCTCCGCTGATGTGGTTTTCTCTCCCATCTCGCTCGGGGTATGAGTCTCGGCCGGCGAGATGACAGTCGACGGCGAATCGGAATCTGGCAATGGGTCATTGCTGGGCTGTTTACTCAACGGGCTTGGAGCCTCTGCTGCTGGGTTTGCAAGATCCGCTGCCTCTGTCGTATCAAGCTTCCCTTGTGACAACGGTTCTGTAGCCGCTATCGACTCCTCTACTGCCGCCTTGGCTTGCAGCATGTCCTTGGCTTCTTCAGGTCCATCTACCTGAGATGCTGACCCTGGGGTTTGCAGTGTCTTGGGCTCGTCTGGCGTCGATGTCGCTGCTTTCGGGATGTTCGGCTCATCGGCTTCCAATTTGAGGGCACCATCATGCTGCCAAACAGTCCATGGCTCTTGTATCTGCCATGTCCGTATAGCAACCTTTTCTCCTTGATTCCCTAATGGTATCTCAGCCACTGCAGCGTCAGTAGCGAGGGCTACGGGTTTCCTTCGAACAGGGCCCTTTGCACGTCCTTTCCGCGCATCGGCCAAAGGCGCTTTCTCTTCTTCGACTTCAGGTTCTGCTTTCTCTACAGGTTTTGGTCCTTGCGGTCCAAGCTTCAATCGAGAGTCCAGGTCAGACAGGAATCCAGCTTTCAAAGACGCGATCTTGCCACCTGCAGGTCGCGCAGGCACAGCAGGCTTCGATTTAGGTGCTCCTGGTAGCGAGGTCATATCCTTCTCACCTGCTCCATCACTACCGGCCGAGGATGCAGATGTAATCATTGAAAGCGGAACAGTCTCTGAGGATTCACGTGCAACGGGCTTCGCTGGACGTGCAGGCACCTGCGGTTTCGGCCGTTCAGGTAGCACAGGACCCTTGCGTGACTCGATTGGAGATGCTTGCTGGGAATCACTAGGGGAGGCCTCCGAGAGCTTGGATGGCGCGATTGGAACTTTTGCATCAGCAGGAGGCACTTGATGGAGTCTTCTTGGTGGACGGGCGGGAATCGATGGAAGTTGAGCACCAACATCTTCTGGCACAGCTTTGTCCTTATTTGGTCTTGGGGGAATAGTCGGCTTCACCACGGCCGCACCCACAGTAGCGTTATCTCGAGGTTGCTCTCCAGACATGATTCCCTGATTTGGAGCTCCAGAAGTTTGGACTACAGCGCCGGCCTCTAGTCCTTCGTCTGGTGGACTTTTTGGACCATCGGAAGGCGTCTGTCCTACTGTAGTCTCTAAACGAGAGCTATCTGGCGAATCTTCCCAGATATCTCGGCTAGGAAATCGCTGTGCTAAGCCCGGCCTGCGCATCTCATCGCGAAGATGAGGTTTGAAGTGTGACTTTGCCAGTCGCTCTTCTTTTGGTATAAGTTTTGCTTTCTCGTCTTCGGTGACCTCGCCTTTCCGAGCGCTTTCTTGCTCGGGGGTCTCAAAGGTAGCGGCAGGCAATTTGGACATTGGATCTACTTGGCTGGAAGTCGGCTCAGGGGTATCCACACTCGCTTCAAGCTGTGCACTATCTGGGGTATCTTCCCATATATCTTTACTCGGAAACCTCTTCATCTGCTCTCGGAGCTTGAGACGGTCCGCTGCAGTGACAGGTCTACGCTCCTTGTTCCCATCCTCGTCTGGGAACAATGGCTCGTATTCGTCCACGTCTTCTAATGGTGTGTGTATGGTCTCGCGCTCGTCATCATGAGTAGAGAATCTCGAAAGACCTTGGAATGAATGCACACTTCCCGGCCTACTTGACGGCCTGCTATTGGCTGCGCTGCCTGAGCGACTGAACCCACCTTGATGTTCTTGATCGTATCCAGAATAATAGTTGCTGCCCCTCCGGTCCTGAGCTGGAGATACAGCAGGCTGCAGGTACTCGGCGCCTGGAGTTCTGGCGACCTCATCTGCTGCCAGGATGGGGACATCGTAGGTGTCTTCCTCGTTCTTGCCATCACCTTGCAATCCTAAATCCTCTGCAGACAGGTTTCCGCCGTAACCACGGACCTTGTTTTGGCGGGCGGTAGAAGGAGCCATTTGGATCTCATCATCCTCGGTCTCGCTCTCTAGAGCATGATCTGACGAGAAGCGGGAATGAGACATTTGCTTTTCAAGCCCGTGGTTTGCACTTTCGTCCACAGGAAAGCTAGCCTTGCGTAGAGGTGATTCCACATGTGGCTGGGAATGGTTTGAATGCATTGGCTTGTGAAAGCTCCCAGACATTGGGGTATTTAGGCGTGAGGCATATTCCTCCGATGCCTTCCACCCAATCTCATCTTTAGGTAATCCGGGTGTAATCGGATTTGACTCTGTCATGGTTGCATTAGCAAACGTCCTCCAATTCAATATAACAGAGGGCCATGAGTAGAAATGTGGATCACCATACTTGATGTTTCTCGGACCAGCTTGTTCAAGTCGTCACTACTAAGAGCCCATTCCCCTCTGCCACCCCCTAGCCCTGGCCCATACTGTCCATTCTCCTCTCTTTCCAATGCCTCAGGATGCTTCTCGTACCAGGACTTCTCGAAGTGATCACTCGAAGGGACACCGTGCCCATGCATACCGTAGCTACCAGGTGGTAGGATTTCCTTGCCGCTTGGGGTCCGGCGATGATGCCTCGATGGTTTTTGCATCCCAGAGTTATGGAAGCCGACGCCTGCGGGAAAGGCCTGCTGGAATGGCGACGGAGATGGAGCCTGCACATCTCCAGCGTCTGGATACATTGGCACGCGCTGGCCTATCTCGGGAATACCATGCTCATCCTCTGCTTGAGCAGAGCTGGGGCGCTCGGTGGAGGCGGCAGAAGGTGTGCGAAATGAGACCTTAGCTTTCAAAGGGCGATCATGGGGGTTCTTATCATCCTGGGGTGTCGAGGCCTTGCCGATGCCGGCCGCAGCTGCTTGGCTCGAGTCTGTACGAGTGACGGCCGAAACCCTAGCCTTTGCGGTCGAGTCTGAGAAGGAGGGTCGTGGAGCGTGAAGGGGTAAGTCACTCCCCACGTTCCTCGTCTCTTTCGGCTCATTCCCATTGCTCTCTTGCTTAGGGTCCGGCGCGTCCGGCTTGATTTCAAGGTCCGCATATTCATTACCTTCCTGACCGATAGAGGGCAATGACACACTAGGCGGGCGCTGGGGCAGATCCAGGTTTGATCTCGATGCGTTCTGGCTGTTGCTACCGTAGAATCCTCCACCGGTGTTACCCAAGCTCATGCCAAGTGGGGGCTCATTGAAGGGGGATCGAGGAAAGTGATCCGGATTTGGCGATTGAGAACGCTCCGAAGGTCGACGCTTTCCAGGCCTTGGAGGTACGTTGGGGATATCCGAAGTAGCCATAGTGGGATGCTGTTGGTGTTGCGAACGAGACGGACGCGGGGGGATTTGCGGGACTGACATGGTGTCGAGTTTCAAATTTGCTGTGGTTTGGATGCAATGAGAGGTTCTTGGCTCCTTCCAAGTTTACTGCGAGGATTCAATTAGCTTTCAAGGTGAGATGCCATGGCTAAGTAGGTAGTTGCCAAACTTCAAAGCTCAGATCAAGGGGTCAAAGAAGTGGAAGCACTACAACATGTTTAGACTAGGTTCATTGAGTGTTTAATGAGGAGTAACATGTATGTACAAAACCCGAAGTGATGAGAAGCCTCTCCTCCAAGAACGTAAGGTACTCATCGGTGCTCCCCAAACAGGCGACAAGCATAAAGACGGGCAGATCCACTCACTGCTCAATGTGCCGTGATCAATTGGCGTTGCTGGATTAACAAAGGAAACCGGTCGGACGTATGAAAGAACGGAAGGATGCAGCTTGACTGTTGAAGATGTGGGGGCATCCAATCCTTTAAGTCTTGAAAGGCCTCCAGTCGCCCAAGGTCAAGTGATCGGCGCTAAAGGAGCGCCAGTACTGTAGCCCGGCAGTGGTTGCCCTGAGAGGGAAAGTCCGCGGAAGGTCTTTCTGGCAGGTTTCTCCCCCTTCGATACCTGTTCATCGCATGTACCCTGTTCACCACACACAATAGACACTGTTGTATGCTATCAAGACCGAGAACACCAACACCACCACCTGGACGTGAGAATTGACTCCACTACCGAAGAAACGTATGGCAGGGGCGAAGGTGGAGGCGTTCGGCGTTCGTGGCGTGCTTTGGCACTTTGCAGCTCACGTGCATTTCCCCGCTGGATGCGGCCAAACAGCGATTTGCCCTGGTTGAAGCGAAGGATCCCTTGCGGAGTGGGTCAATAATCAAGTATCTTACTGGCTATATTGTCTTTCTTACCCCCATGATGTCTGCTTTCAATCTTCGTGATTACATTTCAGAATGACTGTCAGCGAAATTAGCAGAGATCGAGTGTCCAATCTCTGGCAATCAATTCATCATCGATTGTTTCATGACCTGGAAGGACTGGGGACTCAAATCAGTGAATGGATTGAATCAACGATGATTCCAGTGAAGCATTCAACACAAGAGATCTGGTCTGAGGAATTTTGAATTTCATATTTGCAGGATCCATGCCAGCTGAGCCCCCGACTTTTCTGATAGTTAGCCTGATATCCTGCCTGGAGTCGCAATTGCTGGGGAATAAGTTGCCCCCGCTGAAAGCTCATAACGACACAACCGAAGGAAATTGTAAAAGTACAGGCCGTCGCTCCCTGAACGCCGTGACCCTGGTTCCGAGACACTTGCAAGTGCTTGCTCTCGCTCACGCCCTCACCACGTCTACTCCCCTCGCTCTCGTGTCGCCGAAGCATCTCTTGACTCATGTGTACAAGCCTAAACCTGACCTGCGGCTGATCTACCCCCTTGTTGTGAGATGGCCTGCAGCCCCTAGACAATCATCTGGGCTACACCCTGTCCGCCCAGTGTCTTGCTGCCCACAAATCCTTGGCCCTTGAGACCGGCTATGAGATAGCACGTGGCCGCAAGTAGAAGTACGATAGCTGCGGCGATTAGGCTCGTTGGATGAACGATGCAACTGAGCCATTGAATCAAGCTCATGATACCGTAAATGGCGGCACGCATGTAATTGGTAGTGAAACGCCGGATGAAGTTGTCAAAGGTCGGCGAGGTGGGGCAGATGCGCAGGAGGAGAGGGACTTCGATGAATATGAGCGTGAGGCCGGAGAGACTGTTCCGTCGCGTCAACCCAGCGTCAAGAATGGCTTCTGCTACTGACGGAGACTTACAGGCATAAGATGCCAAATAGGATGAGGAGATTGAGGTGGAGGAGATGCGATATTCCGAGAGCGATGCAGAGTAATATGCATAATATCCCCATCCTGTGGGATACCAGTCAGCCCAGGCTCTCCTGATTGTCCATCCTCTTCCGCAATTCGGGAGGCTCATCATAGTCTAAGGGTCGCATGCAAGACACAAGAAGTACTCGTGCGAGGCAAGTCGTCGAGCAGTGAGCTCCATAATGTCTTCCAACGCAAGCTGTAAGCTAAGGCCTATGCTCCTCATTCTCCTCTTTGTGGCTAGATTTCCGCGGCGTTTCAAGGCAAGGAGATAAATGCGAACGAACATGCCAAGGGACATCATTCACTGACCATTGTCCATAAATACCTATGGAATCCAAGCGTTAATAGGGCTCCTTCATTCAAAGCTGGGCTATTGAGCTTACTGAAATTGCGCGACCTCAGCTCTTCAGCGATCGTCATCGTGACACCTTCTGGCTGATCTTTCCGGCTTTTGAATCTCTTACTGGCGTTGACGCCAGTCCAGGTCCGTGGTGGAATGCCAGAGCAGTGTTGAGAGCTCGCGTTGCTGACACGGGGAAGTCGAGGTTACACAAGGAACAGGTTGAATTTTCGATTGGACTGCGCTGAAATTTCTTGACGATTGAGAATTAGTAGCGATGTCCGATGGAGCAGGTAGAGTCAAAGTTGAAGGACTTTATGCAGGTATTTTAATGTTGCCTGTTTCACGGTCGTGGCTTCTGGAGGACAAATTGTATGGCCCTCGCTCTTAGCGCAGGTCCCTGAAGATCCTCAGCTGGCTTTTATTATCACTTGCAGCTTGCTAAATCTCTGGTAACACGAAGACACTCAGACAATGTTCGCGATCGATGCTATTATTCATACTTTGACTGCATCATTAACGTCTATCATGAGTGGCAAAAATGACTGTTGCTCTGCCTTTACATTGTTGCCTGTGGATGCTGCGTCACTCGCAGCCACAGTGCCACGTCGCTCTACGTGCCCTCAGTCGCTACATAAATTGACATGTATGGTGGTAGGCACCCTCGCACATTTGGCTCTAAGATGCACTGCTCCTCTATGCTGCTCTATCTGCCATTGACACCGCGACTTTCATATCTCTCATAGAGCGTTCCTTATCAATACATCTCTTGGTGATTTTCCAATAAGGTCAACCATGCCAGTATCCGAACGCCACAAGATTCTAGTTTTCGACATCTCCAAGATCGGAGCCTACGTCTTGTCTCAACCGTAGACCAATCGGAAGACGTCATTGAACACGTAATAACTGCCAGCTTCGGGCAGCAATTGGAATACCTGGGTATAGTTCATCGGCCGCTGCTCCTCGTCGACCTGAATCACATTTGTATGGTTGGTATGACGGACTTGGGGGCTCCATGATCCTAGCTCTACTTACCAGCAGCGCCCCTGTGACCATGACCATTATGCCTCCACTCTCGTTGGACGGTTGTGCATCTAGTGTAGCAACCTTGTGAACAACCTTTTGGAACGGCAGGGTCTTGACCTATATCAGCATAGCTAACATTCACAGCGAAATTTCCTCACCGTCAGCTTTTCAATGATTCCTGTTACACCTTGAATCGCAGACGTTTCAAATGTAAGCATGGAGGTGTCGCGCTAACCGTGGATCGTGATATGAGTATCCGCAGGAATTTCACAGAAAGAGGTATGCATACATAGAGTGCGGCGAGGTTCTTTGCGTCTTGGTCGAAAGTATTGTAGTAGAATTCGGTAAATTGCTCTTGGAAACACTCAGCTTATGACAGAACAGCATACGTTGTGTGCAAAGGGAAGTGTCGCGTGATAGCGCCGAAGCTTACGGGCAATAGCATTAAAGTCTATAGAAGGATGTCAGCTTCGTGTTTAGAATACGTTCATGGCCATCAGTATCGGATTGCTGTGTACAAGCAGCTTCCGCTGAGAAGGGAGTAGATCTTACCCCCCATGGCTGCGTAAGCAGATGGTCTAACCTGGTCAGATCGCAATAATGGAGCAAGATCGAATATCTGTGCTTTTAACAAGAACTGTTTGTGCTTCGTTAGGCTGTGTGGCTCCGGTGACTGTGAGCCCAAGTGGGATGTCTCGCGGCAAATTATCCGCGCGGCTCAAATCCAACAGAATAAAAATCTCGCTGCAAAAACCGATGATGGCTTTTGTCTATGTCGCACGAGAATCTCTTATGAACAGCAGTCCTTATGTAACATTAGAAACGTATCTTCAAATGCCAGTAATCTACGCGACATTCACTCCGCATACGAATATCTTTATGGTAGGTCATTCTTTTGCTTGGGACAAGGCCCGTTGTTTTATGATGACTTCTACTTCTAAACGATAACTTCTGATCACCATGAAGTAACAACCAAATATTCAAGCTCAACAGTCTGAAATCGTTTCCAAGTGCCTTCTCCTGTATCCCTCATTCGTACATCTGACCAAAGCTGACAATGTGAAGTTTGGATTAGGGATCGTACTCAATCTGAAGACTTGGGAAGCACAACAGCTCAGTTCTTTCAACTCTACACAAATCAGGGTCTCTGTCCAGGAATCATTCAGGCTTCACGAAGAGGCAGCATCAAGACATTGAGATGTCACTTGTGTGTTTGTGGTGCTCTAACTGCAGCACAGTATCCTAACTCCGTTTCCATATTATCTTGCCTACCCTTAACATATCTACGCTTACATGGTCTCGACCACTGCCGCAGTATCTATACAGCATGTCATACCCAAAGTTTCGAAGATGGTTTACTCAATGCACCAAATATGATATTGAGCCTTAATCTAAGTCTCCAATAACTTGATTGAATATGACAAATCTGCTACCATGTTTGTTCATTTCTACCATCAGAAGACTCCACTGCCGAAGTCTCTTTGCAAGAAAAAATTAGTATTGACTCGCCGTTTCCAAGAATCTTTCGTATGGACAAGCAGATTCTGGGAGCTGCCGAGCGAGCGCTAGATCATCGCGTACCTGGCGCTTTCCTTTTTCGGGATACCGAGGCTCGGGGCTCAATGACGTGGGGCATGTGTCATTAATATGGTCCGGACTTTCGAGTACGATTTCTTCATTCTTTTCTTCATCTTTCATTGCGCTTTCCTCATTCGTTATATTAGCTATCTCGTGCATATTCCATCTCATCCAGCGCTTGTTTCCCACGTTCTCCCATGAAAGCTATCTCACCATGGACACAAGTCCAGCGGCGATAGCCCGCCTCGTTATACCAAAAGTCCCCTTCCTGTTCAAGACAGCGGTATGGCATTCCTTGTGGCTATCGCCTACCTCCACCAAATGGGACCTCAAGACCGAGCTCATTGTCAAGATGATTCGGTCGCTGCTAGATTCTCCGCATCCTACACCAATCTCAAAACAGCAGAAAGCGTCTTTGAAAGACCCAGGTATCAAGGGCAAGATGTGGATTAGCAAAGTCGCCTTCCAAGCACCGGAACAAGATGATGTAATAAATACGCTCCTGGGCGCTGTGGAAGATTTAAAAGAAGGTGGAGAAACATATACACCGCCCAAACTCGCGCCCGTCGAAGCAGAGTGGACTGGCTATCGTGCCAATGTCGACGCCAATCGCCCTCGCCTTGACCTGTCAGAAGCACAACATTACGAGAAGCTCATGTCAGAATTTAGCAGCGATGTAACTATACTGTATTTTCATGGTGGCGCACATTTCATGATGGATCCATCCTCACACCGCAACACTACTTCTCATCTCGCTCATCTTACCAACGGTCGCTGTCTCTCCGTCAGGTACAGACTGTCGCCTCAACATGCATTCCCTTCCGCCCTTCTCGACGCATTTGTCGCCTACATCTCGCTCATATACCCGCCGCCTGATGCTTATCATTCCCCGATTCCTGCTTCCCAGATCGTACTCGGCGGTGACTCTGCTGGTGGTAATATCTGCTTCGCCCTTCTACAACTTCTTCTCCAAATCAATCGTTCAGCTACGGCCACGAAGACCTTGGCATTTCATAATCACAACATTACACTCCCAATACCTCTCCCCGCGGGCTGCGCGACCCAAGCACCTTGGACAGATATGACACGTGCGATGCCATCCATTGTCTCCAACGCACAATTCGACTATCTTCCGCCGCCGATCACTAGGGAAAAAGCAGCAACGTTTCCTCCTTGCGAGATATGGCCCACAGATCCACCAAGAGGAGATCTGTACTGCGATACCACCATGCTATGCCACCCCTTGGTCTCCCCGCTGGCGTCAAAAGATTGGACCGGTTGCTGTCCGCTATGGATATCATGCGGGGAAGAGATGCTGGCCGATGAGATTCGAGTCGTTGCCGCCAAAGCTGCGAAGCAAGGCGTAAAGGTCGTTTTTGAGCAATGGGAAGCGATGCCGCATTGTTTTGGGTTGCTCTTAGTGGGGAGCCCGATGAGTAAGAAGTGCTTCAAGGATTGGACGGAGTTTTATACCCTGGTTGTCAACGGGGGAAGTGTAATCCCTAGAGGATCGTGGTTTCGTGCGAGAGCGGAGAAAGAGGAGATGATTGATGTAGAGGGATTGGCTGTATTTGGTGATGTAGAAGTTAAGGAGAGGATGGACACGGCGAGAGAGGCGCGACATTTGGGGGAGGAAGGAGAGGCAAAGGCTTTGCCTATGCCGAAGTTGTAAATAATCGACAGCAGATTCCGAATCTCCGAAGACGTGACTCGGTTATGGATAACGACTGTAGAGCATGTAGATAAAGTGGTGGCAATCTGTAGAAATATCCAAGGTGACCTTATCATTACACTGAAACCGAATGATATGATAGCACTTTTATCACACTGCCTCACAGATCAAAGTGACCGACCTTAGTCAGTAAACATGGCTACCGTCTGTACAACTCCCACACCCAAATAAATGCAATGGCAAGGGTGCAAAGTCGATCAACTGCACTCTCGACCGACACATTATTGAGCAATTTTCGCGATTGATTTACAGTTCATGTCTCGAATCGGTCGCGAGAACCACTTTTGATGAATCTCACATGCTCAAAGGTGCAGTCAAGCTTGCAAGTTAGATGAGTGCTCTATGTGGCATTTCACCAATTCCGATTGAAGTAGGGCTCTGCGTCAATGAGTTGATTTTGTGAGTTGTAGGTAGTGTAACGCGAATTTTTTTTTGCTCGACGCACAAGTCATGGGGTTTTGTTGATGTCTTCGGGGAGTATGTTGCCATGGCTCTTCGTTTAGGGTTCCAGTTTGTAGAGATGATGCGGTGAGCAGTCTGCATGAACATGAACATTGCTGACTTTTATCTGCTCAGGCTCCCGCGTCCATTGGATCACAGAATGACAGCTTTTGTTAAATCTTGAGAGCAATGTCTTGAAAGTCCACTTGGTCTTGCCCTCACGGCTGACCGTTTCATTGGCTCTCTTTGGCTTTGGCTATTATCTTTCCATCGTCTGGATTCTTCGGCAAGATGCGAGATTCAAGGTTTAGTAAACTCGATATAATGAGGTTTCTCCGTTCTCGTCCGTCATGCTTTCCTTCGCGATCTAGAAGCAGTGCCTCCCAACCCGCTTGTTGTGCGCCTTTGAAATCCTTGTCAAGATCATCTCCAACATGCATGAATCGCTCTTCAACTTTACGCCCAAGTCCAAGACTTCCAAATTCTTTTGCAGCGTCGAAGATTCCCCGAGAAGGTTTCTCAACGCCCACGTCATAGCTCAATGTAACGAAATCTACGTCTGCTATTTCGCGGTTTTCTGAAGCAAGATGAACGCCGGGTTTGGAATCGCTTGCAAGCATTGATCGCTTTAATGGGCCGATTGACAGGCCAAGGCTTTGCAGGATCGAAACAACCCTATCATCGGAGTTTGTGATGATACCGACGCTAAGATCAATCGCACTTGAATCATGCTGAGCTGCTTGTTTCAACTTGCGCAAGAGCTGGAAGGTTAGAGGAACATCAGGATACAACATATACCCTTTAGAAGAGCTAAAGCGGCATAATAGCTTGGGTACTAGCTCATTTGGTAGGGATGTGGACGTATTGAATGGACGAAAGGTTGAACGAATGACCTGGAAGAGAAATGAACGTGAAATGAGCTTGTATATCAGAAGTAACGAGAGAGATTGCGAGTAGATTGGTAGAACAGAGAGCGCATGGTCCCTTGTGGGCAAAGAAAACAGGCGCAAAATGCATCGAGGCTCGCAGCTTAATTGTAAAAGTGAGACCGAAGATGAACATACATTCGACCACCATTGAGGCGCATCCATGCCTGACTCCTTCCCATAATTGGGGTTGCTCTTGGACTCCTGCTTGAAAGCTTCTCGAAACCTCAAAGCAATCTGGTCATCCGTGAAACCTGACAATCCACATTTCCTAGCACTGTCCGCGTAGGATTTCGCTATGGATTCCCGCGGCGTGAACAACGTCCCAAATGCATCGAATGTCAGGATCAAACGCTGTCTTACCGACATCTATGGTCCCATCTGCAGTCAGCTTGCTGCAAATATGTTGCAAAAGGCAATGCACCACTAGCACGTAAGGGAGGCCCAGGAAGGTGTGATCGTCGTCATACTCGCTGCTGTTCGGCTCGGCCTTGTTCTAAAAGAAATTCGGAAATGGTGTTCTATGCCTGGTTGGGAGCACTTCAAGTTTCTGATGATATGGACGTAACTCTCAATAGCAAGGAGCTCTTAAAATATGTCGACCTTGACCGACTGTGCAACAGTTCATCGAGAATATCGTTAGGATCTTAGAGTATCTGTGACACGAGTGAGAGGCTCATGGTGTTGCTAGTTGCCTCAACATTCGAAGATTTGCACGCTATGTATCAGTATCTACGGCAGATCCATAATTGGCTTTCCCTGGAGCTCGGGTGGGGCTAGGCTCCGCACGGTGTGGGACTCGGGGCAAAAAAACTCGCCGTTGGTGAAGCTCCATTGCATATTACTTGGTGCATAAGGAGCCCGAGATTACTTAGGATCTCGACTTTCTCTGCTCTGATATCGCATTGGAGGCCCGCTCGTCGTAATTGTCAGCTTTGCACAGTCACAAGAAGTCAGTACTTGTCCTACCAGCTTTCCCCCACGCACACCGCCAGAATTCGACGTCGTACACAAATAAACACAAGCTCAACTTCGCGAATACAGCTGTGACCTCAATTCTATAATTTCCACGCAACATACTCACTGGATCCTGGTGGACTCTGGAATCCGTATTCGGCATTCAAGATGGCAGCTCGCCCCCAAAATGTTGGCATTAAAGCCATTGAGATCTATTTCCCAAGCCAAGTACGTCTCTTCGCATCGTGGTCCCTGATCTTGTCTTTGGCTTCAATTCGGACCGCAATGAGCTGAACTTTTTGCCAGTGTGTTGATCAAGCAGAGCTTGAGAAATTTGATGGCGTAAGCCAGGGCAAATATACCATTGGTCTTGGCCAGACGAAGATGAGCTTCTGTGATGACCGGGAAGGTACTTCAAAGCAGGTATTCATGCCAGAACCCTAGTCTGATCGTCGTGCACAACAGATATCTACTCTTTCGCCCTCACAACGGTCTCCTCTCTTCTCAGTAAATACTCGATAGACCCCAAGTCGATCGGTCGTCTTGAAGTTGGCACAGAGACACTTCTCGACAAGTCAAAGTCAGTGAAATCGGTCCTAATGCAACTGTTTCAAGATTCTGGCAATACAAACATTGAGGGTGTCGACACTGTGAATGCTTGCTACGGAGGCACCAACGCTCTGTTCAACGCTATCAACTGGGTGGAATCCTCTGCGTGGGACGGACGCAATGCGATCGTCTGCGCTGGAGATATCGCTCTCTACAAGAAAGGAAATGCCCGTCCCACAGGTGGGGCAGGGTGCGTCGCCATGTTGGTCGGGCCGGACGCGCCTCTTGCCTTCGAGCCAGGCAAGCGAGGTACTTACATGCAGCACGCCTACGATTTCTACAAACCCGATCTCACCTCCGAATACCCCGTCGTTGATGGTCATTTCTCCCTCACCTGCTACACCGAAGCGGTAGACGCATGTTACAAGGCCTACAACGAACGTGAGGCGTCATTACAGAAGAGTGGCATTGCTAACGGTGTTCACGACACCACTGAAGATGCTGTAACGCCACTCGATCGATTCGACCATGTTCTTTTCCACTCCCCCACTTGCAAGCTGGTCGCCAAGTCTTATGCTCGTATGCTCTATAACGACTACCGGGCTAATCCTGACAGTCCTGCCTTCAAGTCCGTGCCGAAGGAGCTGCGTGATATGAGCTATCAAACATCGCTGACGGACAAGACGGTAGAGAAGACCTTCATGGGGCTCACCAAGAAAACTTTCCAAACTAGAGTGCAGCCTGGCGCCCAAGTGCCTACCATGTGCGGGAATATGTATTGCGCCAGCGTCTATGGCTCGCTGGTCAGCTTACTTAGCAACATTCCAGCCGACCAACTCAACGGGAGGCGGGTTGCCATATTCAGCTATGGAAGTGGCTTAGCCAGTTCACTCTTCAGCATGAAGGTCAGAGGAGATGTTGGTAGCATTGCTAAGACTTTGAATCTACACGAACGACTGGACGCCAGGAGGACGGTGCCCCCCGAGACATACGACGAGGTTTGTCAACCACGGGTGCTGTATTCGGAGAATTGATACACTAACAATTTGCCAGATGTGCGCACTTCGAGAAAAGGCCCATCTCCAGAAGAGTTACACCCCCAAAGGTAACCCGGAAACGATCATAAAGGGGACATATTACCTGAATGAGATCGACGAGATGTTCAAGCGAAAATATGAAGTCAAGGCCTAAAACTGCATTAACGTATGGGAAAGCTCATTTCGCTCTCCTGATGCAGACCCTGATGTGGACCGAGCATATAACGTTCTACCGTGACCATGCGGTAGAACCTGATGGCATTATCCGAGATGAAAAGCATCTAGATACCATAGATTTGGGTGGTACTTTTTAGCACGACGGCACGACAGCATCATGACCGACATGTAGATCCTTGATATTATTGAACAACAGTCAGTAGCCTGTAAATAGAAATTGCATTAGCTTGCTTCCAAGATTTCATGCTCCGCTTCCAATTCAATTTTGGAATCCCACCCATTAGCACGTTACTACTTGATTTAGTACCCCTTGAAGGCTTGAAGCGAAGGTTGCGCATTTGAAGGGTTTCAAATACTAGCGGACTCCAAACCCAATCAGGCCTCTTGGCGCTTCTCGTCCCGATCGCCCTTCGCCCACCTCCTGGAAGTGTCTTCGACTTCCACACATCACGTTTCCAAGCCCGATAACACAGCAGCTCACATGGCATTGAAATTTGAAAGCAAATCTACGATAGCATGAGACCGACGGGGGATTTGCCGCAGGATACTTACCCAGAGAGGCTCTAGCCTGTTGCTGTTGTGGCTCAGGAGGACTCTGACAACATGGCCGAAGAACGTCCAACAATTCCGCCACAGCCCTCACGCGACCGTGAATCCATTCGATCCTCAAACCCAGATATATTCAGCGACGATTTTGCCCTCGAGCCATTGGGATTCATGGATGGCCATCAGACAGCATCACCGGGTCGCGAGAATAATAATGATGCAACGGTAAACGGACTGCGGCGTTCTCTTTCAATTCAACGAGCATTAGAGTCACCCACAGGATCCTTACGGAGAAGTGGAGGCTCCCAAAGGAGCGATGGACATAGCTCGACAATATCGCGCTTTGACAATCGCTCATCGCGGTTCTCCAATCCTCCTCGCAGTGTAACCTCCGTCTCAGATTCTGGCAACACCGCATCCACTCAACATCGTTCCGTCAGGACCATATCGACATTTGGATTTCCGCGAGCGCAGAGTCCCTACCAAGGCCCAACGGGACCCAGTCAACCGTATGGAATGTATTCGCAAGATACAGGATTAAATCGGTCTCCTAGTGCAGCGACAGCATCCACGATTAGACGACCGGAAAGAGCCTATTCTGGTCCAAGTGGACCCACCCAGCCATATGGTATGTATGCACAAAATACAGTACCAGAGGACGACGCAGATCTGGTCGCAGGCTTGGCTCCTTCAATTGCTGCAGGTTTGGCCGGGACCCATCAAGATTATCAAAGACGGCTTGGACCAGACGGAGAGGACGCAGATGACTTGATAGGACCAGACGGCTACACGGAGCAGCTTCCACCATACAGTCGTTACGCCAATGGCGTACCTCCCAAATATACTTCTGGTCTTGGGAACATCGATCATAGAAACGCTCCGCCGGTGCCTCTGGAAGATTCCCAAGAGACTTTAAATAGCCCGCAATCGAGGGATTCTGGTTTGGTGAATCCTTTCAATGACAGTTCAACGCAATTAAGCTCGACTGCTTCTGCTGCTGTCCCTCCCAAAGATGAGGGTGGGAACTTCAAGGAGCGAATTCAGAGAAGAGGGAAAAAGAAGGTCTGCTGCGGTATATCATGCTGGCTGTGTGTCGCTATGGTCGTGATTGTGTTCCTTGCGGTGCTGTTAGGCGGTGTCATTGGAGGAGTAGTAGCACACAAGCGTGGCGAAGAGAAGGGCATGAACGAAGCTCTGGCGGCTCAGACCGTGACAGCTCCCGCTGCGTAAGAAACCCACAGACTCATAAGGTTGAAATCACACTAACTCAATATAAGTGAACCTACCGCCACCGTCACCCAGATGAACCCACCTCCCGATGCAGTATCGCTTTCATCCACGCCATCCAACCTTCCACCTTTGCCAACTGGTACCTTCGCGGTTACTCTGAATAACCCTACCATTGTGTCCAACTCGTGTCTGACCATTCATGACCAAGCTTGTGCGTGGGACTGCGCGACTGGTGCCGAATTGAGTATGGAGGTTCAAATGACAACGCCAAATCACCCAATGGTTTCTCTGTCTTACCCTGAGCCTCTCAACCCAACGATCCGATATGGCGCTCAGCCTCCAGAATTAGGCGGACTTACCAATCTAATACTTATGAAAGACAAAGACTCATCCTATAGAGGTCCTGCTTACCTCTTCACCCAACAGTACAACAAGACCGTCATCATCCATAGTTCGGATCTTCCTGGTGGCTTGCCAAATACCAAGCGCTCTCTAATAGAACGCTTGCTCTCTCGCGAATATTTCAAAGGCCCTGCTGGGCCCCATAGACGCGACGAGTACGACGATTCCCAATGGACAAGTAACTCGATAGCGGAGCCAGCTGATAAGCCTTGGTACTGCTACTGGCCCGGTACTGTCTTGGAGGGTTTCATCTTCGTCACTCAAGACGCAGCACAGAGTGCGAGTGGATCTGGAGCAAATTACGCTGCAGCAACAACAATTCCACCACCCTCAGCTTCCTCCCAGACGGTAGAAAAACGCAAGGCACCCCCAAACCTTGCACCGTATCCCAAGGTGGTGAAAGTTGAGGAACGCCGGAATCCTTTCAACCCTGTCAAGCCGTACTGTCAGCAAATGCAGATTTTGAATAACAATCAGCCTGGGCCACTCACTGACCCAGCAAATGGACAATTAATCCAAATCCAACTAGACGAGAGTGAACCTTTGGCCCAGCATCAATTTGATCAACACAACTACTTCGGACCGGCGGCATCTAGTGATATGCCTCCAACTCCTGCCTCGCCAACCGGCCTTCCTAGCAGAAGGAGGGCTGCGGATAAGAGATCCCCCTCGGATAGTACGCCGTCGTGCCAATGCGAGTGGATGAGTGCATGAAATATAGGCAGAGGCTTGGAAGAGCCGTCTGCGATTTCCTTTCACGATGGAAAAATGTTAAGGCTATGACTATTGGAATCTAGGGGTGTGAAGGGCGTTGGCAAGGTGAGGGAGGTTGCAGGCTTCGCTGCATTTGGGGGTTACATGCCAGGCGTGTCAGTCTTGATCCTTCCCAGCATGTGTATACATCGGCGTTCCTCGCAAAATTCGTCAATTTCTTTGTGCTCTATCACTGGGGACTCTGAAGTGATCGTTGTTACACCCAAGGGGATAGAGTAATCAATGGGCTTTCAACATATCTTATGGTGATCGATCATACGTGAGACGTGACTGTTATGTCTATTAGAATAGAGAGCCTTTCTGACATTACATGATTGCCTCCCTGCTGTGAGCCTGTGACAGCATGTTTTCCATGTGGCTTTCAGCCCTAGTTAGGAACCTAGTGATTCCGATTCGGAAGGCCTCCGAGTTCGACATCACACGTTAATATTCAACTTTGTCCTGTCACAAGATGATTCTGGCTTTTAGATCACCTGTGTATTCTTTTGTTCTAACGTCAGGTACCATATGAACGTGGAGGGGTTGTTGCACAAAGCCCGAATGGCAACGTCCCCGCTCTAGGCTGTACCCTGTACCAAGGCTTATCCTCCCCCAACTGCCCTGCCGATTTACGATACTAAAGCCCGTGAGCGTGTATCGACTCCACGCTCTGGCAGGAATTTGAGCTAGCTGCGCGGATAACATCGTGTCGAGAAAGTCTTGCAGCATAGCTCTCTGTGAGGGCTGTGTTTGGGGAAGTGTTTCGGGCGACCCATTGTGTTTACTTCGCGACTACTGATACCAAACAAAAGCCCGAGAATTACATGGTTCTGGACGGAGCTTCATCTGCTCGAAGATGCCTTGCTTCAAGGGTCTAGCAGTCAGCATCCACACCCCAGAGGGTCCTTTGCCCGAACATTCAATCCAGAAGCAATCCAGATTTTCTCGCATAAGCTCCTACATCCCAGTACCGCCAGCCAAAATTCCTGAAGACTCTCTCTCCAATCAACCTGAACAATCAACATTTGCCATATCCATTACGCTCCTGACCCCCGGTCTCAGTGTTCCATACTCCCAGCCTAAGCCAACAGCAGAGAATCCTCATCCTGTATCTCGGTCAGTCAGCGGCCTTCCTAGCACTACAGGCGAAAGGGGAAGATACGGAAGCGTCATTGGTCCCTACGTTCCTTTGACAACTTCACCTAATGAGACCATTGCTGCATACATATACTTTGATGGCAGGGCCAAGGAAGAGGTCGCTACGCTGTTACGGCGAGGAGAAGAGACGTGGGTGAATTCAAGATGGGTTGGTATCCCAGAGTCAGAAGGTGGAGGACTTGCGGAACGGGAGTTTCTGTTTCGGGAGGTGGGGTTGGAAAGATGGCTCAATGGGCTTGATCTGGAGGGCAAAGATGCCGCCGCAAAGATAGAGCGTAGGAGACAAAAGATGGAAAAGAAGAGGCGACGGAGAAGGCAAGGCAAAGAGAGCGACGACGAGGCCGAATCGTCGTACTTAGGAGGCAAAGATCGGTCAGAAAAGGGCGTACTTCGCTATGGAGCAGATGAACAGTCGCCGTTAGAACAGATGTCAGATTCGGATGAGCTGTTTCTGTCAGGGTCGGACTCGGATGATGACCCGGTACCAGAGTCCGCAGGTCAGATCAAGATCGCGCTTTTCAGGGTACTAGCCTCAGGAGAAATCAAAAGAGGAGAATACTCGCCCCAGTTCGACGCCCATGATGATGACGATGATATGGCCAAGAATTCGGATGGTGGGAGCAAGACTGAGGGGGAATCTGAAGAGGTGGATCATACTACAAGCTTCGCTCAACCGAAATCATTGGATCCGAAGTCGATCAGTACGCAGACCGTGACTGGTATTGATCCCCCTGATCGACCATTTGCGGTCTTTACCTTCCTCTACCGTGGAGCCAGTAAGTCTGCTCGAATGAAGCAACGCGTCTAAGTACTAAAATTGAGCAGAGCAACTTCAAAAGATGGGCATACTTGAGTCTTCTCCTAAAATCCAAGCGAAAACTCCAACCTCACAAGGGAAGCGAAGGTCAATGCAAGCTGACTTCGAGAATCTCAAACCCCTCAATGCTAGTGGTCTGATGGGCTTCTCAAAATTTAGGGATCCTAATGAGAAATCTGACGCTAACGGCACCTCAGCCGGTAAAGCTAGCAAAAAGAGGCAGAATGATGTTGACAGCGATGACGACGAAGCTGATATTAATAAAGAAGTCTTCATCAAGACTGAAGGTGATGATATACAAGACACCAATGACATGCTGTCGCCCGAAGACGCAAAACGCCAGGCTGAGCTCGCCCAAGGCGTTCAAAAGATCAGAGTAAGTAAGGGGTAAAGCGATTGTTTCTAGATTCTAGCTCATCAAAATCTAGCTCAAAAGACAGCATTCTGCGGATCCCGTAGACACTCCCTCGCCAGCACCAGCACATCGAGCTTCGCCAGCGTCGAACACCCCAACAGCCGGATCCACCCCTCCCCACATCTCAAATGATCCGCCTCTACTTTTACCAACCACAGCATACAACGGCGTCTCCACCGCGACCCCCGACGAATCCATCATCGGCAGTCCGCTCAAGAAGCAACGAGCAAGCCTCTCAGGGATGGAAGAAGAATCTCTAAGATCGAAATTCGGATTGGGACTCATGGGTGCTCAGGGCGATGTGCTCGGGAGAATCGAACAAGATAAGGGCCCAAGTGGAAACGACGCAGGATTGTCGCAAGAACGGCCTTCGTTCGGGGGCTCATTGGACAGTATTGCGCAGGAAAAAGTCGTGTTTGGCGGACAGCCTTCAACGGGACAGAGGGAGCATGTGGTGAAGACGGAGGAGATGGAAGAGGAGCTGTGAGGAAGGAGATGCATGGGTGTGTGTGGATTTGATAGCGCTTTTAGCATTTTCGGTTGGATCATGGTGTTGGGTAGGGCGGCCATGAATAGTCCGAGCTCAGACCTTGAGGGGGGTTTGTGGGATACATACCCGAGGACATTGTACAGCAGTCTGTCCGGATTGGATCGGATTGGATCGGATTGGATCGAGCCGAATCGGGGTTGATAGACGTGCACGCATTACGTTATTCTGATAGCTGTACTGTAAACCAAGCAACAATCGATACATATGATCAAACTGCCATCATAGTCTACATGTTGCAGCTGGAGCGACTTGGCCAAGCCAAGGCAAGGCAAAGCAATACGATGAGATGCATAGATGCACTAATCCCGAATCGAGCGTTATCAGTGGCGATCCTAATCCAGATAGGGATGCGTGGCGGCCGGAACCGAGGGAGCCGTGGGATGAAGAAGCAAGAGCCCAGACGCGCTAGCGAAGTGGTGCGGTTTCACGCCAAGACCCAAAAAGTTCCGAGCCAATCTTAACTTCTTAAGAAGATCCCTAAACAAGAAAATCAACCTCCTCTCTTCATCGAAAACAGCTATCCCATCAACCAGCATCTCCATCTGCACATCCACATCCACATCTCCAATCGCAATCTCTCACTTCATAGCATACTCAGCTTTCATCCGCAGCGCAAACAACTCACCATGCTGTCTCTCACTCTCCTGTTTACCTCGCTGCTAGCCGGTTTTGCCGCCGCGCAGAATTCGACGTCGTCGTTGGATCCGAATTCCGTGGATTTGACGATGCGGAGTATGTTCTTTGTATTAGTGGGGATTGATTGATGGGTTTGCTGATTGTGAGGGTTAGATCAGTGGTGTCAGGGTGAACTCGCCAATTGCCCGTATCTGTGTGGCGGACCCGCGAATATCAAGACCAACACCTGCTCTGGCGTAAGTGATCCATCTTCTGCTCTTTCGCTCAGCATCAATGGCATCATCTGCCCTGCATGATCCCCCCATCCCCCTTTGCCCCAATCCCCTCACTCCCCTCTGCACCCCCCTCCAGCCATCCAATTAATCAATTTCCCTTCCTACAGGTAAACCTCGACTACAAATGCCTCTGCGCCAACAACAACTCCGCCCCCGCCAACATAGCCGACTACTCCGACACCCTCCCCAACCACATCTGCGTCCAAGAATTCGCAAACTGCCGCCAAGCCAACCCGGGCTCCAAGGCCTGCTCATCCTGCGGCACCCTCAAGCCCACGGATGTGGCGGCCTTCGCGGCGAGCACGTCGGCGGCTGCGATGACGAGTGCGTCGGGGAGTATGAGTGCGAGTGCGAGTGCGGCGAAGGCGACGGGGAAGAGTGGGGTGGGGAGGGTGGAGGGGGGGGTGGCGGGGGTGGCGGTGGGGGTTATTGCGGCTGTTTTACTGTGAGCATGGCGTAGGAGGGAGACGAGATGGTGGGGGTTCGATTCGAGGGGGGGGATTCTAGGGGGGCGTGCAGCGAGGTGTTGGTGCTGCTTTATACACATGATCCTGCACGTATGGTGGTCAGCTTCGCTAGCTTTCCTCCTCTTTTTCTTGTTCATCAGCTACGCGCTTTACAAAGTGCACAAGGCATAATCAGACTGGAGACAGACGGCATAGCGGGGGCGGAGATTTCCTGATTAGTGTAGGAAATTGCATCGACCATTCCGCAAATCTTCATGCAGGTCCGAATTCGTTGTTATTAAGCTCAACGTCTACTTTCACACTCATGTGATGATTTTGAGGGTATGATGGTGCTATCATTGAGGGTTTGGAGGAGTCGGGTGGATCTTTCAGAGTGAGTGAGTGTTGATATCATACCATTTCCCCATCGCAACAACGACACCTCTCCAAGATCCCTCCGAATGCCCTCAATCCGCGACCCTCGTAAACCGATACATCACACTCTCCCCCTCCCCCAACCAACACTCCGCCCTCTCCCTCCAAACCCCCTCATCCACATGATCCGCCCCTCCACTCCCCCCACC